>JACDJC010000396.1_pt1 | contig 53269 bp, 46 predicted proteins | sample 7454191 | NCBI WGS metagenome assembly JACDJC01 (sample SAMN14253291, study PRJNA609438) | sludge metagenome | isolation source: sludge after 25d culture with pyrite and EDTA | collected 2018-12-20 | reverse complement strand
TGTCGTACTTTTGGGAGTGTAATACATAAACGAAGCACATGCTGGCTATATATTAAAAACGGAGAGTCGATTAATCAACTCTCCGTTTTGGTAGTAGCGGGGACCGGACTCGAACCGATGTCCGGCGGCTGCCGGATATGAGCCCAACGAGCTATTGTTGGCCCAGCAAAATATTTCGAATGTAATTTCTGCCTTGATGTGATTTAAGTTCGTTTTCTCGTTTTAGTGCATCACTTTTTTCTGCAAACTGTTCAGAATGAATTAATTTCCAGGGGCGGTAGTTCTTTGTCCAACCACTTGGTAAATTGTTATGCGCAAAAAGTCGGGATTCAAGATTGCTGGTCATTCCGATGTAAATCTTGTCGTACTTTTGGGAGTGTAATACATAAACGAAGCACATGCTGGCTATATATTAAAAACGGAGAGTCGATTAATCAACTCTCCGTTTTGGTAGTAGCGGGGACCGGACTCGAACCGATGTCCGGCAGCTGCCGGATATGAGCCCAACGAGCTAATCTATTTTAGTAGCGGGGACCGGACTCGAACCGATGACCTTTGGGTTATGAGCCCAACGAGCTACCAACTGCTCCACCCCGCAATATATTTTTTACTTTAACAGTATCTCCTTGTTTTTGAGAATGCAAATATAAGCTGTTTTTTTCATTCTTCAAAATAAGATTTAGCCCTCCTCCGTTTTTATTACCTGGATTATTGGTTTAGCCCTTTCTTTTACTCAGAATATGAATAAACAGACACAACTAAGCAGAGGTGTTTTGAACCATATCTTCTACATTGATTTTCGGGTCATGAATAATCTGTTTTTGATGCTATTAGCATAAATAATGGATGCGATATACCTTTTTTTGCAAATTTCCGTTATTTCTTATTGGCACTCCAAATTGGTTTTGTACTTTTGTGATGCACAATCTTATAAGCCCTCTTGCTGATGTCAGCCGGAGCTTTAATTATACCAAACAGGAACATTTTCAATGAAACCATCCCTTATCCCACGTATATTGATCACCGTTTTTTTCATCTTCGCTCTTTTGGAAAGCTCCACAGCGCAGGACCGCATTACGGGGCGCCAGTTTGCTTCCCGGTCGGAGGTGATTGGCAAAAAGGGCATGGTAGCTACCAGTCAACCCCTGGCCACTCAGATTGGGCTTGACATCCTGAAAAAAGGAGGTACTGCCGTTGATGCGGCCATTGCAGCCAACGCGGCATTAGGGCTGATGGAGCCCACGGGCTGCGGCATTGGGGGCGACCTGTTTGCCATCGTGTGGGACCAGAAGACGCAACGCCTGTATGGCATCAATGGCAGTGGCCGATCACCCCGGTTGCTCACCAGCGACTATTTCACAGCCAATCATCTCACCAGCATCCCCTCCTACGGCCCCATCCCGGTTTCGGTTCCCGGGTGCGTAGATGCCTGGTTCGAGCTTCATGATAAATTCGGCAAACTGCCCATGCCCGACTTGCTCTCGCCAGCTATTAATTACGCCCGGGAGGGGTTTCCCGTCACCGAACTCATCAGCCATTACTGGGAAAAGTCGCTCAACCACTTTGTGAATTACCCCAATGTGATGGAAACATTTTCCATAGAGGGGCAGGCCCCTAAAAAAGGAGACGTCTTTAAAAATCCCAATCTGGCCAACACTTACCAGATGATTGCCGATGAAGGGCGGGATATATTTTACAACGGCCCCATCGCCGAGAGCATTTCCAAATTCATACAGGTGCAGGGAGGTTTTTTGTGCCGCGATGATTTTGCCATGCATCAATCCGAATGGGTAGAACCTGTTTCCTCCGAATACCGGGGATATAAACTGTGGGAGCTCCCTCCCAACGGTCAGGGCATTACTGCACTCATCATGCTCAACATCCTCGAAGGCTTTCAGTTCTCCCCCGGGGATTTTGGCACAGCCAAACACCTCCACCTGGTGAATGAAGCCAAAAAGCTGGCTTATGAAGACCGCAACCGGTTTATTGCCGACCCCGACTTTTCGTCCATCCCGCTTGATAAACTCTTATCGAAACAATACGCCGGGCAACGAAGAGCACTGATAGACACTGCCCGTGCCGGGATGTATACTTCCGGGCTGCCCAACCACAGCGAAACCATCTACCTGGCCGTGGCCGATGAGTGGGGCAACATGGTATCGTTTATTCAAAGCAACTACCGGGGCATGGGCTCGGGCATGGTACCGCCCAAACTGGGCTTTATGCTTCAAAACCGGGGCGAACTTTTCTCCCTAAAGCCGGGCGACACCAACGAGTATGCCCCGGGCAAAAGACCTTTTCATACCAACATGCCCGCCTTTATTACCAAAGACGGCAAACCTTACCTCAGCTTTGGGGTGATGGGTGGTGATTTTCAGCCCCAGGGACATGTACAAATAGTGATGAACCTCATCGACTTTGGCATGAACCTCCAGGAGGCAGGTGATGCACCCCGCTTTGCCCACCAGGAAACCCGGGAGGATAAAGCCTCTGAAACACCTTCGGCTGGCGAAATAATAGTAGAAGACGGCATCCCCTACACCACCATCCGCGAACTGATGGAGATGGGACATAAAGTCTCCTTTGGACTGGGGGGATACGGCGGCTTTCAGGGGATATTGTTCGACGAAAAAAGGAATATCTACATTGGTGCTTCCGAATCAAGAAAAGACGGGCAGGCAGCAGGTTATTAACTAAAAGGCTGCCATTAGTAATCCAATATCCTTGGAAGGCAGTCCATAACGTTCGCCCAGCATGTGGTTGGTGAGAATACCTTTAAAGATATAGAGCCCGTGGTTCACGCCCAAATCTCTCTTAATCAACTGATTTACACCTCCCTCGGCAGCCAGGTTTAAAAGCAATGGCGCAAAAATATTACTCAAGGCAATCGAGGCGGTGCGCGCCACGCGAGAAGCAATGTTGTGCACGCGGTAATGAATAACCCCCTGCTCTACCGTTACCGGGTCATCTGTTTGGGTAGTTCCGAAACAACCCCCATTACTCATGCTCAAATCCACGATTATGGAACCTTTTTTCATGGCGGCCACCTGCTCATCGGTGATGAAAAAGCTGCTCAAGGGGTCGTAGTACCGAAGACTCACAATCACGGCATCGGCCGAGCGGAGTGATTTGCTCAACACCTGGGGATGGAGGATGGAGGTAAACAACCGCTGCCCGATATTGCGCTCCAACTCCCGGAGGTTGCGGTAGGAGCTGTCGAACACTTTAACCTGGCAACCCAGCCCCAAAGCCGCCCGGGCGGCAAATTCACCGGCGGTGCCCGCGCCTATAATCACCACCTCGGCCGGCGTAATACCGGTGATACCTCCCAGAAGAACACCTTTACCATTTTTGGCTTTACTCAAGTATTCAGAAGCAATCATAATAGAGGCATATCCCTCAATTTCGCTCATGCTCTGAACCACCGGATAACAACCCGTTTCATCTTTCAAAAACTCATAAGCCAGAGCATTGATTTTTCGTGCCATTAATTGTTGGAGCGAGTCGCGGCTTTGTTTCAGAATGTATAAAAGAGATATAAGTAATTGATTGGGTGAAAGAAGATTAACCTCTTTCTCGTCGGGAGGGGCTATCTTTAGTACCACCTCACATTTAAAGGGTTCTTCGTGGTTGGTTACAATGGTGCCACCGGCTTCCGAGAAGTCGTGATCGAAATAATTGGCCGCGCTGCCTGCACCACTTTCAATAATTACCTTATGCCCGTTGGCCACCAGCAGCTCTACGCCCTGCGGGGTGAGCGGTACACGGTATTCACTCTTGTCGCGCTCACGGGGTATCCCAAACGACATGGATTTTTGCCTGCGCCCCAACTCAAGCATCTCCTCCTGCGGCATTAAATGCGTGTAGCTGATGGCATGGTAGGAGGTAGCTCTTTTACCTGAATCGCCCATAATAGATAAGTTGCCAAAAATTAAAGCCTCAAGTTACAAAAAAAATGACTCAGTCGCCATTTCTTTCTACAATTCGCATGGAACGCATTCCGCCCTCCAGCTCTTCCATAAAGATATCCAACCGTGGAAATGGCAGTACATCGGCTATTTTTTCGGGCCATTCGATAAAACAAAAGGCATCGCTGTAAAAATAGTCTTCGTAACCCATGTCGAAAACTTCACTGACACTCTTTAACCGGTAAAAGTCGAAGTGAAAGATCACCTCTCCTTCCCCGGTTAAATATTCGTTTACGATAGCAAAGCTGGGACTGCTCACCGTATCGCTCACGCCCATCACCCGGCATAAACCTTTAATAAAAGTGGTTTTCCCCACCCCCATGCTGCCATAAAAGGCAGCCACCCTAAACTGGTTTAGGATCGGAATTAGCGATTGGGCCTCCCGGTCAATGGCCTCCTCATCTTCTATTACTAAGATTTTCTCCATCAATTTTGAAGTTATCGTCCCGAGGGCTGAAGCACCACAAAAGGTATCAGCATCTCTTCCAGAGAAATGCCTCCATGCTGGAAGGTATCCTTATAATAATTTACATAGTAATTGTAATTATTGGGATAGGCAAAAAAATCGTCTCCGGTGGCAAAAATATACGAAGTTGATACATTAAGCCTGGGCAAAAAGAGTTGGTCGGGGGCCTTCACTTCAAATACATTTTTGGCATCGTAGGCCAGGTTCTTGCCCAGCTTAAAGCGCAAATTGGTATTGGTATTGCGGTCGCCCACCACCTTTAAGGGATGCTGCACCCGTACGGTGCCGTGGTCGGTGGTGATCACCACCTTTACTTTCTCGGACGAAAGCTTCTTGAGCAATTCAAGCAGGGGCGAGTGTACGAACCACGAATGGGTGAGTGACCGGTAGGCCGCTTCGTCGGCAGCCAGCTCACGAATCATCTTCATTTCGGTACGGGCATGCGACAACATATCCACAAAATTGAAGACCAAAATGGTGAGATCGTAATCGCGCATACGTCCAAAGTTGTCTAACAACTTACGACCTGCATCGGCGTCGCTGATTTTGTGGTACAACAGGGATGTTTCACGACGCATTCGTTGAAAAAAGGCGTTTGCCATCTCCTCCTCGTACTGGTTGCGTCCCCCCTCATCGTCCTCACCTATCCAGAATTGTGGATACAACTCCTCAATTTGAGAGGGTAACAGACCCGAGAAGATGGCATTGCGCGCGTATTGAGTGGCAGTGGGTAAAATGCTGTAATACAACTGATCACTTATCACATCAAACCAGGGCTTTAACTCTTGGCGGATGATTTCCCACTGGTCGAGTCTAAAATTATCAATCACTACCATAACAACGTTTTCGCCCTGATCCAGGAGTGGCAGCACCTGCTTCTTCATCAGCCGGTGCGACATAAGCGGCCCCTCGTCATTGGAAAGCCATTCCTGATAGTTCTTTTTTACAAAACGTGTGAAGAGCTGATTGGCTTCCTGCTTTTGCATCTTAAGTACTTCATCCATTGGGCTGTCGGCCGATTGCAACTCCAATTCCCAATAAACCAGCTTTTTATACACCTCTTTCCATTCGTCGCTGTCGAGACGTTCATTCATGCGAAGACCCAACTTTGAAAACTCCGACTGGTAATCGCTGGTGGTTTTTTGGGTCACCAGGCGATGACGGTCGATGTTGCGTTTTATAGACGACAATATCTGATTGGGCTTCACGGGTTTAATCAGATAATCGGCGATTTTGCTGCCTATGGCCTGGTCCATAATATCCTCTTCCTCGCTCTTGGTAATCATCACCACCGGCATGGCGGGGCGCATCTCCTTCATCCGCGAAAGCGTTTCCAGCCCGCTTAACCCCGGCATGTTTTCATCCAGGAATACCAGATCAAAGCGGTTGTCGGCCAAAGTAACCAGAGCATCATTGCCATTGCTGGCCACCTCTATTTCAAACCCTTTTTCACGTAAAAAAAGAACATGAGAACGCAGGTGTTCAATCTCATCATCCACCCAAAGGATCTTCACTCTTTTAATCTCTTCCATCATCAGCTTCCTCTCAATTTTTATTGCCGGCTTCTCCCAAAAATTTTACGTAGGCTTTGGTGTCACCCAGCTCCTCTATCATCTTAAAATTATCGACCGACACGGGATAAAACGCCCAATCGCTGCCGGCCAGCTGATTGTTCCAATAAGGATTGCCTTTCAAGGCCTCTTGTAATTTATCAAAAGCGGCTTTATCATCGAAATCCTTGATCAGCAACACGGTAGTACCACCCTTGAGCTGCTCCTCGGAGACCAAAACAGATACAGAGGTAATATTACGCACATAGTTGGGCAGAAACTGCTGTGCCCGTTTTTTGTTGCCACTCTCCGAAGGAATCACCACCATGCCCATTAGGGGAGGCGTGTTGGGCACAAAGGCCACAGATTCTTCAATCATTTCCTCCTCCTCAATCATGGCTTCGTACTCAGGCACCTGTAACTCGCCCACCACCACCGCCGAGGCCTGGCTCCCAGGCAGGTAATTTTGCAAAAAGAAATCCTGATAAGCAGGCACATCGCCCGATAAAAGAAGCGGTTTCAAATTACTCTCCGACACCAGAAAAAAGCTCGATCCCGCCGCGTGGGCACCTTTCAGAAGAGCCCGATTGTCGCGTACCGCGTAAAAATAATCCATGCCGATACTCTTATTGGGAAACGGACCCACTGAAAGTACCCGCCGGCCGTCGGCCATCTTTTCGGTTTTGAGATGATAATCACCTATCAAAAATCGTTCAAAATTATAATCGGCCACATTAAACATCAACTGGTTAATGTCGGCCTCATTACTTACTACCATCAACATGTAGTGGGCTGAGTCGGGCTCGGAGACAAAACCGGCGGTTTCAGGAGTGGATTCAACCGCCTCCTGGCCTGGTTGTGTTTGTGCAACCTCCGCAACCAACGAGGTAGATTCTACCTTCACCGGCTTACGCCCCTGCTCCAGCATGGCCAGCCATTCGCCGGCCAGGGCTGCCTCGTTGCTCCCCTCAAAACGGGACACCACTTCCGACAAACCCGACTGGAACAACTGCGTATTGCCCTTGCGGCCCTGTGCCATAGCCATAAGTAAAACTGCTTTTGGCTTAAGAGGTTCAAAGTCACCCGCCAATACGGTTTCTGCTTTGTTAATGGTTTGCTCCCAGTCACCGGCCTTATAATAGCGATAGGCCTCCTGATATTGCCGGTTCATCAGCTCCTGAATGGCAGCCTGTTTTTCCACATAATCGGGATCGGAGAGGTAATCACTGAAGCGGGAGTCGGGAAATTGGGCCAGATATTGTTGTTTACGAAGGGCCATACAGGGCTGGTCGTCCAAATCGCGACAAACCAGGTAGAGCGTCATCAAAGCCTGCTGCCGGTGCTCTGTTTCGGGAAACCCGGCCAACAGCTTTTCTAACATCTCACCGGCTTCGCGGTACTTTTGCAACTGCTCGTAAAGTCCCATCCCGGCGCCGTACATCGCATCCTCTCTTCGCTGCTGCGATGCCTCCATCTTTTGGGGTGTGAGGGGAAGTCCATCCAACAGACTTTGCCTGTCGGGCAAGGCAACGGCAGCCGGCGCCCGGGCGGTGCCCCCTCCCGGGCTGCCGGGCCCATCACCGGCATCAAACGGATCGGGCGGCATCATATCCATATCACGCTCCTCTCCATCGACTCTTTGGGCTGTTTTATTGTTTCTGCGCCAATTGTCGTTCAAGGCCCGCCGGCCCCACCGTTTCTCAAACTCCATTTTACCGAGGCTCACCATGGTGGGATTGTAGAAGTACCAATTGCCTTGTTCATCGGTGGTTTGATTGCCCCGGTTAGCCAGGTTTTGAAAGAAAAATGCATCATCGGCAGTACTGCTGAATTCTCCTCCCGCCTCTTTAAGCTGGCTGGCCGCGATCAAATTTTCAATAAACAACTCACGCTGATCGTCGGGCAAAGCGGCGATGCGCTGCACGCTGTCCTCGTGTTGAAGAATCTGCAGACTGGCACTTATGGGAGCGAGCTTTTGAGTAAGGATTTTCACCCTTCCCAAACCCGCATAATCACCGGGCAGGGTGACCAGCGAGGAGTCGTAATAGGCGTGGGCGGCCACATACTGCCGGGTATCGTAATAGACATCGGCCATCTTCAAAAAAACTTTGCCCTTCAGCATTTGGTTGCCCATGCTGTAACCGGCTGCCAGCTTAAGCTGAGTAAGCGCCTGCAGGGTGTCGTTTTCCCAGAACCAGGTGTCGGCAAGCGAATAATAGAGCTGATCGCGATACTCGCGGTTCTTACTCTGACGAAGCAATTTATTTAGTCCGGCACGGGCCTGGCCGGGGTTATCGGGCCCACCTTCAAGCAGAGCCACCTTAACGCGCGCGTGAAAGCTCATTTCATAACGGGGATTGAGATTCACCACTTTTTTAAAGGCCTCTCCGGCGCGCTGAGTCATTCCCAACTGTTCAGAAACCTGGCCCAGCACAAAATGCCACCTTATTTTTTCCCATCGGTCGCCGGTACTTTCGGCTGCCGCGGTACAATAGGTGAGTGCCTGTTCCAGATCGTTACGAGCCAGCCAATAGCGGGCATAGGTGGCCATTACATCGCTATAAAAACGTGGGGGGGCCTCTCCTGCCGACTCATACCGGCTCAAAGCCAGTCGTGCATTTTCCAGCTCACCGGCTTCCACATAGGCACGGGCCATCCACAGCAGAGCTTCAAAGCGGGAGGGATGATCGGGAAAATCGCGCAGCACCATTTCAAAAGCATACACTGCCTCCGACCATTCACGCTGATACACATGCGCCTTTCCAATGAGCATCCAGGCATCATCTACCCACCGGTTAAATTCCCGTTGGTTGTAGAAGGTACGGTACGCTTCATTTTTCCGTCCGGGCTTTCGATTGGGTTTAACCGTAATGGAGTGTTCCTTAATGAGTTTATGACCTTTATCGATGGCTCTCTGCATCTGCGACGAGGCTACCGCAGCGCCCGAAGCGGGCGAATACGCGAACATAGGCAATACTGAAGTAAAATCATCGGCGGTGCCTTTGCGCATGCTCTCCCGGCCTTCACTGAAACTCTGAGACCCATTAAAAAGCACATTGTAGCGGGCCGTTAAATTTTGATAACCCCGAGACAACCAGGTGTTGCGATTGGTTGAGCAACCCCAAAGCACCAGTGCCAGGGAAATAAGCAGAAGGTATCTTTTGATATTCATGAACCGATAGGGTGAAGTTGTAAAAACAAAACTCCCCGAAGGTAAAAATATTTCATTTTACCCCAACTTTTTGTGGACTCTACACTGCAATGACTTCGATCACCTGAGGCACATTGTTTTTCACCACTATTTCAACCCCTCCTTTCAACGTTTGCAGACTCATGGGGCAGTCCACACAAGCCCCTTTCAGCCGCACTTTAACGCGCATGTCGTCGGTAAGCTCCACAAAGGAGAGATCACCGCCGTCGGCCTGCAGATAAGGTCTGATCTTATCCAATGCATCTTTTACCTGTTTTATCAACGCTTGTTTGTCATCCATGATTCACCTCCCCTTTTTGTGACGCCACTTTTCAGAACTTTTAGTTTTCTGCCTGGCTATTTTATCTTAACTTCCACCACCTTCGTGGGTGGCAGGTTTTGGTTTCTAAGCTCCACGGCCTCTGTCAGGGCGGTGGCCAGGTGGGAAAAGGCCTTTCCGGTGACGGAATCGGGATTGAGTGCCGAAGGCTTGCCCTGGTCGCCCCCCTCGCGGATACTCTGCACAATGGGGATTTGACCCAAAAGAGGGATGTTTTTCTCTTCGGCCAGCCTTTTACAGCCGCCCTCGCCAAAAATAAAATATTTATTCTCAGGTAATTCGGCAGGGGTGAACCACGCCATATTCTCGACCAAACCCAGCACGGGCACATCAATTTTTTCACCCACAAACATACTTATTCCCTTACGGGCATCGGCCAGTGCCACATCCTGCGGAGTGCTAACAATAACCGCCCCTGTTAAAGAGATGGTTTGCACCAGGGTAAGATGGATGTCGCTGGTGCCCGGAGGAAGGTCAATGAGTAAATAGTCGAGTTCGCCCCAGTTTCCATCCGAAAGCAACTGGCGCAATGCATTGGTAGCCATGGCGCCACGCCAAACCAAAGCGTCATCGGGGTTCACAAAATAACCAATACTCAGCAACTTAACCCCATACTTGTCAATGGGGAGTATCCGGTCGTGGCCATCTATATTCTGAAGCACGGGACGCGCATCCTCGGTATCAAACATTTTGGGAATAGAAGGGCCGTAAATATCCGCATCCAAAAGCCCCACACTATAGCCTGCCTGTGCAAGCGCCACAGCCAGGTTACTGGCCACGGTAGATTTCCCTACGCCACCCTTCCCGGAAGCAATAGCGATGGTGTTTTTTACCTCATCCAACAATTTTGGAGTTGCCAGGGGCTGGCGAGGCTTAACCTTCACATAAATATTGCCTTCGATTTGAGCATCCTCGCCCACATAGGTTTTAATGGCCTTTACACTGGCTTTTTTTACAGCAGACACAAATGGATCGTTGGCTCTGTCGAAGAGCAAACTAAAGCTGATCCGCTTTCCGTCGATGCGAATATCGTCTTCCACCATGCCCAGGGCCACAATGTCTTTTTCCTTTCCGGGATAGACCACATGCTTAAGGGCGTCGAGAACTAATTGAGGATAAAAACTCATGCTATTGTTATTTAAACTTGATAAATATAACTACAAAGATAGAAAAATAAAGAGGAAGCGAACAAGGGTTTATTAATTTTCGCGACTTACAAGTCGGTTAAAATGAGTTGTACGACAACTCCCTCGAAGGGTCCCAAAAATGTTTCTGAAAGTTCACCACCTGATCGTTCACTACCTTCACCCCTTCGGATTCAAGCAATTGCTGCATAGTTTGGGCGCCGGGAAAAGCATGTTTCCCCGTAAGAGCACCGTGGCGGTTGAGTACGCGATGGGCCGGAATAAATGGCTCCTGAGCACCGGATTTATTGAGGGCCCAGCCTACCATGCGGGCCGCGCCCGGTGCACCCACAAAGGATGCAATGGCACCATAGGAGGTGACTCTTCCCTCGGGAATTTGACGCACCACCTGGTAAACCCTGCTGAAAAAATTATCATCTGTTGACATAATAACAGTGAGGTTTATTCTTAGATTCTTACCTTTTGGTGCGTTCTGTTTGAATTATTTACTGAAAACGAAAATCCTCTTTAACGCCGCGTCCTGCACTGCGGTAGTTGTCGGGTTCTATCTCGATATCGGGCTCTATCATATCCCCAAACCTCGCATGTGGACTAAACTTCAGATATTTAATGGGAACACCGTGGGCGAGCCATTTGTTTTCGTAATAAGTGGTAATAGTGGCAGCTTCATGGGTGTTGCCGCGGCCATGCAGGTCGGGTTCGTCTATCGCCAACTCCAGATTATTTATCCGGATCAACTCCCGGGTGTAAGTGTAGAGAAACCGGCTGTCGGTTTTGAGATGAACCCATCCCCCGGGTTTCAGGAAACGGGCATAAATAGAAAGAAACCATGTTGAAGTGAGACGTTTACGAACCTTCTTCATTTGGGGATCGGGAAAAGTGAGCCAAATTTCGTCCACCTCATCTTCTCCAAAAAAAGAGCCTGTCACCTCGATGCGGGTACGCAGAAAAGCGGCATTTTTCAGGCCTTCGGCCAACGCAAGGGAAGCGCCACTGTGCATCCGGTTTCCCTTTATGTCAACACCAATAAAGTTTTTGCGAGGACAGGCGCGTGCCAGCCCTACAGTATATTCGCCTCTGCCACAGCCCAACTCCAGTATCAGTGGATTATTGTTGCCGAAAAAGCTCTCACTCCAGACCCCTTTTAGCCGATGGTCGTGATTAAACACCTCCTTAAAAGGCACCTCTACCACGTTCGAAAAAGAAGTCATCTCCTTAAACTTTTGCAGTTTACTTTTTCCCATCGTCTGCTTCTTCAATCCATAATCCCAATTTCTCAACCCCCCGAATTGATTCGCCACGCATTCCCTGATGAATTTGAAACGAATAGACCCCGGGATGGCGCAGCTTCACATTCCCTTTATAGAGCCAGTAGAGCCTTCGACGCGAATCATTTCCTTTTCCCATCCATTCGCCATCGGGGGTGGCTAAAAAATACTCCATTGTATCGACCTGAAGCATACCTTCGGGCCCGTTTACCCGGATAAAAAGCCACAAATTACTATACGGAAAAAGGTTGCTGTGATCCAGGGTAAACCCGATATTCAATACCTCCGAAGTATCGCTGATGAGGGGCTCGAATATCAGAACAGAGTCCTTATGCCAGAGGTTGGCTTGCAATTGGTGAGCGCTTTCATAAACCATTTTTGGGCCGCAAGCGACCACTGCCAAAAGAAGCATTAACAGCACCGTCCCATGTTCTGTGCTGCCTCTAATTTTTCCCCGCATTGTTTCCTGGTTTAAAACTTTTACGACTATTATGCGGATTGCCTCCATCCCTGGAAGGCGTATTCTTACGGCGTTTGTTTTTCCTGCGTTTACCGGTATGCTTGTTCTTATCATCAAAACGGGTGATGCTGTCCTCACCCACAACTTTGGCATAATCGAGTTCACTGCTGCCCGGGGTAGAAATCTCCTGGCCCAATTCCCCGGGCTTTTTGCCTTGCCGGTTCAGTTCAATAATCTCCTTCACGCGATCAACCGTTAAGGTAACCACCTTGCCGGCGCTTTCCCTGCCGGCGGAGTACCACATGAGACGTTTAAAAATATCGGTTTTAAAATGATAATAGAAGCCATCTTCTGTTTCCAGGGCAATGGAAGTGCGGGGGAAATCGCGCTGGGCATCCATGTAGGCATCCAGCTCGTAATTGAGACAGCACTTCAGCTTACCGCACTGTCCGGCGAGCTTTTGAGGGTTCAGCGACAGCTCCTGGTAGCGTGCCGCATTGGTGGTGACCGATTTAAAGTTGGTGATCCAGGTGGAGCAGCAAAGCTCCCGTCCACAAGGCCCAATACCACCTATGCGGCCGGCCTCCTGGCGTGCCCCGATCTGCCGCATCTCAATACGCACCTTAAAGCGGTCGGCCAAAAGTTTTATGAGTTCGCGGAAATCGACCCGTTCGTCAGCGATGTAATAAAAAATAGCCTTGGTATTGTCGCCCTGATACTCTACGTCACCAATTTTCATGTTCAGACGCAGCCGTTCGGCCATTCGCCGGGCCTCCAGCATGGTTTCATTCTCGCGGGCCTTGGCCTCCTCCCATTTATCGATGTCTACAGGTTTGGCTTTTCGGTACACCCGTCTGAAATCGTAGGTGGAAGGATTGAGCTTGTTCTTTTTCATCTGCAACAGCACCAACTCTCCGGTAAGGGTAATGTGCCCCACATCGTGCCCCGGCAAAGCTTCAACAGCCACCACATCACCGCGGCTGAGCATTAAGCCATTGCTGTTGCGATAAAAGCCTTTTCGGGTATTTTTAAACTGAACTTCTACAATATCTGTGGTATTAATTCCTTCGGGCAGGTCGGACAGCCAATCAAAAACTTCAAGCTTTCCACATCTGTCGGCACAGGTATCGCATTTACTATCTGAGGTATGAGAAACGTTCTCTGCATCCATAGGTCAAACATTTTAAGGAAGTTATACTTCCTGACATTATATTGGAAAGTCCCCGTCAAGACATTATCGTTGCTCTTCATTCTGTTTTCAAACAAAGAGGTCGGATAATTTCAGGGACATATCAAAAAGAACAAGTTTGCTGTTTCCATTTTGTTCGATGTGTGAGAGGGCCAGGGAAATCTCCTCAACCATCGCCTGAACATTTCTATCGGTCACAAAAGGTTTAAACTTGTCGATAAAATCCTCTTCGCCGGGACCGGCATACACCAGCTCAGCGATATTAAAATTAGCCACAAAACTCTCGCGCAGCATATCCACGGCGTACGACAGCAAATTTTTAAGTTGCTCACGTGGCTTGCCTGCCGTGGCATCCATCCATTGCATCATGGCCGGCAGATTTCGCGAATAGGCCGCCCGCATCAACTGTCTGAAGGACTCAAATATGATCTGGCTGTCCTCCCCCTGCTCCAGGTCGTCGCATGCCTTAATGAAGTTACCTTCCGATGTACGTGCCACCAGACGGGCTTGCGCGTCGGAGGCGTTAAAACGCACTTTTAAGGCCTGCTCAATATCATGATCGCCAATGCGGGGCAAAATGAGCTGCTGCGTGCGCGACAGTATGGTGGTAAGCAGTCCTGCCGGATAGTCGGACGCAAGGATAAAGACGGTGCGGGTGGGTGGCTCCTCTAATATTTTAAGCAACTTATTGGCTGCAAAGGGGTGCATCTTCTCAGGCAGCCAGATAACCATTATTTTATATTTACCCTCAAAGCTTTTTAGACTCAACTTACGAATGATCTCACTCCCTTCCTGCGTATATATCAGGCCCTGTGTTCTGTCGGCATTTAAAAAGGAGTACCATTGGTGCTCGGTAAAATAAGGGCTGCTGACCACAAATTCACGCCATTGTTTCATGTAATCGTTGCACACGGGTTTCTTTTCGTCTTTCTTTTTTGCAATGGGAAAGACAAAGTGAAGATCGGGGTGTACCAGTTTGGCTGATTTTTTACAGGAAGGGCAAATACCACAGGAGTCACCGGGCTGCGGATTTTCACAATTAAGGTACTGTGCAAATGCCAGCGCCATAGGCAACAAACCCGACCCTGCCGGACCGGTGAAAAGCAAAGCATGGCTCACCTTTTCCTCGTCGGCCATACGTATAAGACGCTCTTTAACTGATTGTTGACCTATAACATTTTTAAAAAACATACCCTACCGCAAAAATGTAAAACTGCCCAAAGATAACAAAATCATTTCGCTTTTTTGGTATCCCCGAAACCATTAACTTTGGAGATTTTAAACACTCCGTCAGCGGCATGAGCACACCTCCTTCACCCACCGTTTTATTTTGTCCCCTCAATTGGGGACTGGGCCACATAACCCGCGACCTCCCTCTGATAAAAGAGTTTATTAAACACCATTACCGCGTGGTGGTGGCCACCGATGCCCCACTGGACCAGTGGCTAAAAAAGGAACTTCCGGAGGCGGAAACCATCTTTTTCGCAGGTCCCCGTATTCGTTACAGCCGAAGTCGCCCACTATTACCAATTCTTCTCCTACAGCTCCCTGGCATGATAAGATGGATAAAAAGAGAGAAAAAGCGGGTGGCCCAACTGATTCAGCTTTACCAACCTTCGCTCATTGTCTCCGACAACCGGTATGGCGCCCGAAGCAAAAAGGTTACTTCCATAATTATCACACACCAGTTGATGATTAAAATGCCCCGGGGATTGAAAAGGTTGGAGGGACCCACCCACCGGTTGATAAAATGGATGGTGACCCGGTTTGATGAGTGCTGGGTGCCCGATTATTCAAAACCATATTCGCTGGCTGGCGACCTGGTGCATAAATATCCATTGCCCCCTAATGCCCTGCTGATTGGCCCACTTTCGCGGTTCGACGAAGAAAGTCTGCACAGCGAAAACACCCTGCCCCACGACTCAACCGGTGTATTGTCCCTCATATCGGGCCCTGAGCCACAACGCAGCGTTTTAGAAGATAAGATCATAAAAAACCTGGTGCTTCATCGCACCCCGGGAACTATTGTGGCCGGACGGCCCGGCGGAAGCCCTAAAGCGACTTCGAATGGGAACATTCGAATTGTTGCGCATTTACCCACCCTTCAGATGTTGCAAATCATTAAATCGCATGCAGTTATAGTATGCAGGCCCGGCTACTCTACCATCATGGACCTTCATTTTTTAAAAAAGAGCGCATGGCTTATTGCCACCCCGGGACAAACAGAACAGCTATATCTGGCCCGCTACCACGATAAAAAGGGTCACCACAGCATATCACAAAACAAATTGGAACAGCAATTTTTCACGCCCGTAAAACCGCACACATCCTACTCAATGGGATGGGCACAGGGTTCTGAAGATTTCAGGCAAATACTCAGGCATTTTTTTGAAGGCCATTTTTAATTTATCCTTTTCCAATAAATCATAGAAACTTTTTTTACAAATCAACGTAATTGTGATAAGACGGCACATATTGACACGAAAAACGCAACACAAAAAACCACATGCAATTACTACCGGTTATATTGATATTTATTATCGCAATCGTCTTATCTTACTTCCTGATAAGAAGGTATTTCCGTAAGGTTGTGCAACAAAAAGCGCTGGCCCGTTTAGAGCCCATTTTATTTCCGGGCGGCGGTCCTCAAAAAGCCAAGGTAATTGGCGCATTAAATGAACTCACCAACGAGCGCTTTAACGACACCGAAATATTAGAGTACTTCACCAAAATAAAAGGACTGCAGATTACATCTCTTTCTCAACGCGCCAACTTTTGGACTAAAAGATATCTATTCAGCCCCACAGCCATCCGGCTCAACTATTTTGAGCAGGTTAAATTTTATGAGCTGTTTTTAAATTATCCATCCCTTTTCTGATCTCTTCTTCTTTGGCCGCTTTTTTTACTTCCAGTTTTCGGGTGAACCGGGTCAGGGTTCCCTCCAAATCACCCGGATCGATGTTTGAGATAACCCGTTGAAGATTTAACATATCGTGCCATATACCCAGCTCCTGCTCCATATTGCGCGACCATTCAAGCTCCTCGTCCGGGAACCCGCCACTGTTGTATGACGAAGACATGAGCATCAGCAAATAATTTTGTTTTATTAAACGCCGGGCACGGTGCCACTCTTTACCCGGCAGGTTTTCAAGCAAAACTTTAACCCGACGAAAATTTGATTGAGTAAAACCAGTAAGTCTATCACTCCCGCCGGCATAGGAGTTGTCGATTCCAATGTTAAAGGCAGCCAAAAATGAAGCTTCATCCGGCAACCCGGGCTGATGATTGTCGTGCATAAAACAGAGAAGTTGTTTTTGAAATTTATTATAAAGATGCCCGTAAAGCAATGGAGGCATTATCAACCCGTGTAAAGCAGGAAATGATATCATCACGTGAAGGTCGCGCAGCTTTCCTCCTCGCTTATAAACCGGTTTCACCGTTTCAACCAGCCGTTTGAGGCTTCCACTGGCCTCCGCATCCATATGTTCGACAACAAAAGCGGTGAGTGCAAAAAAACGCTTGAACGACACCCTGTATTGATGTACGGCAGATAATTCACCTGTCATCAGAGCCTCATTATAAAAGGTGCTGCATGACAAATAATGCAGTCTTGCCTGTTCTTTTATTTCGAGGACATTCATACGGTTCTATTATTTTAATATTTCAGCAGTCACAGGATATTTCAATCCTTCAGTGCCCGTCAATACGGCTTTTACCGAGCCGACTAAAACTTTAGCCTCCACAATAACCGGCACTCTGCTCTTATCGTCGGTCACCCAAACGGTCATATCTTCCCCGGCTTCAAAAATGGTTCCTTTCATTAAAAGCGGAGAAAACTTAAGACAGCGGTATTTACGGCCATCCCGGGTTTTTACATCCTCCACCCCCAAGTAGCGAATGTATAAATCGTGTATTTCGCCATCCACGACCATACGAATGGGAATTTTTTCATCCTTTTTATACTTTGAAAAATCAATATTCCGGGCCTGATATACCATACTCAGCAAATCGTAGGTACAAGGGGGCCAGGGGATGGTTGAAAAAACGTAAGCCGCACCCTCCTTTTGTATTTGCGTATAGATGGACTTTGCCTGGGCATCGAACAGATAGCGGTGATAAGATGAGTAGGAGCCTTCGCGGGTTTTTCGCTCAAATTCGAACGGCTGCTGGGTCAGGGGATGAGCCCACACCTCAAAAGTATCGCGTACTTTAAAAAACAGGTCGTAAGCTTTATAGGTTTTGCCGTAAGCTTTAAAGTGCCAGCCCGGCTGGTCTCTCCATCGGGTACTGTCCACCGAAAAGACGACTTCGCCGGCATTGATCCAGATGAAATTCCAGTTGTAGTAGGCATTGTAATACACCCGCTCGCCGGGCTGATAAACAACCTTTTGACCCGGGCATTGTGCATCCGCATCCAGCTGCAAACTCACCAACAAAAAGAGCACCGTAAAAACACTCATATGAAGGTTCCGGCTATAACGCCAGCCACTCAAAAACATTTCAAACCACCTCATCATCTCCATCTCATCTACGTGGTGTATTACTGCGTTGTCCGCTCTTTTTCGCCCTGTTTTTCTCTACAAATTCGTAAACGGGATGTGCCGGTATATCCCAGGTAACCAGCTGATCCCAATTGGCCCGCAACGATATGGCATCGGGGAAGTAAGAAACACGCTCGGGCTGCCTGCCTTCCTTAAAGTTGCCGGTATCCCATTTCCCATTTTTATTTACATCCTCCACGATGCGCAAAAAATAGTCACCCGGCTTGATATATCTGAAGGCAATTTTGCCGTTTGCAGGCAGGTATCCCTGCTTTACGGGCACTTCCTGCCGGTTAAGCAGCTGCAGAAGCATTACCGAATCGGCCTGTAAAACATGCACATAGAGAATTGCATAATTGTTAATGGCTTTTATATCGAAATCATATTTCAAAGGTTTATTTACCAACCCATAAATACCGGTAAAAGCTGCCGAGTCGATGAGCAACCGGTATTTCTCTTCGGGCTGCCAGGGGTGCACTACTTTGTAGGAACGAATTTTTATTGAATCCTGCATCCAGCTGAATTTTACGGGATTATAAACAGTATCTGCCAATTGGTAAAGTTTTATCGCTGAAGTATCGGCAGAAGCCAGAGGGACTGGAAAATCCAGCCACAAGTTGGCACCAATTTCAAGGGATTTTGGCGGCCCGGTAACGCTCAAGGGTTCCACTGCCTCCTCCTGGTCGTCTTTTCGACGTTTTTTTCGTTCCGACCGTTCAAAATGAAACAATTTAATGGTATCGGCCTTTAGTACAAGATTGTTTAAGGAGTCTTTCATTGGATAGCTGAGTTTCACCGTGAGGGTGTCTCTGGCAATCAATGTGGTGTCGGTAAGCCAAACTGCCACCGTATCACGATTGGCCGAATGTTCGAAAATGTACCATTTATCCAGCGAAGGCTGTGCGTTAACCATGCTTATTTCGGGCAATTTTGCCAGGGGCCGGTTAAAAATAAAATCCAGGCGATTTCGCACATTTCGTTCGCGCGAAGTGAGATATTGTTCCTTGTAATCTTCCTGAAACAAAAAAAGCTGAAGACTGTCGGGGATATACACTAACTCTTTGGTTACCAAAATCGTATCCAGTGTAACCGAGTCGGTAAACAGGGAGTCAATACGCTGGCGATATTCAAATGAAGGCTCCACCAGTTGAGGATGCCAGGCAATGCGTTCCCCGGGCTGATCGAATCGAAAGTTGCGATTCACATCCTCCAAAGCAAACACACGATAGACCTGATGAGAGAGGTTTTTAATGGTAAATCGACCCATTTCATCGGTTTTGGCCACCCGGGGGGGTACCATATTGGTAAAAGCCGAATCGTTGTGGTTTACGTGTGCCATTACCAAAGCGCCTTTTACCGGGGTAAGGGTTGCGGCCTCAAACAGGTGGCCGGCTATCTGCAAACTGTCCCGGGATTCGCCGGTTGAAAAAGAAAATGTAAAATCGGTAAGCGGGTTATTTTCATTATTATCTCTAATGGCATCTGCAAAATCAATGGTGTAGGTGGTTCCAGGCTGCAACTCTTCATCGAATTTAATTTGTACCATCCTCCCGCGTCCGGTTATAGCAGGTGTTTTTTCCACAGGGGGCGAAATCACTACCTTTTGGAGTACTTCGTTGAGTTGAATAAGTTCGTCAAATACAATTTCAATGACAGTACCCTTAAAATTTCTGGAATCGGCGGCGGGCGTTGACGACACCATATAGGGGGGCGTTTCATCCTTGGGGCCGCCTTCGGGATACCCCTGGCTGGCGCACCCACTGAGGATTCCACCCAGCAATCCCGGAAAAAGGCAGTACAAAATATTTTTAAGCATTACACGTTATTGTTTTCTATAGAATATGTCTGCAAATTTAACGCAAAAAACTTTAGATTTGCAGGTCATCTATTTTCTAAATCATATATGGAAACAAATACATCAAATAATAAACAGAAGAGACAGTTCTACATCATTGTTGGCGTTTCGGTTCTGTTGCTTCTTATCGTCGCGGCCCTTTACATTACAAAAAGTGTACAAATGTCGGAAATAGTGGAGGAGATGACCGAAGAGAAGCAGATACTTACCGAAGAGTATCAGCAACTCGCCCTGGGCTACGACTCCCTGAAGAGTACCAGCGACACGCTCAACCTCATGCTGGAGATGGAGCGTGAAAAAATATCGCACCTCATCGACGAAATTAAGACCATAAAGGCCACCAATGCCTCGAAAATACGTGAATACCGCAAAGAGCTTACGTCGTTAAGAGGCATTTTAAAGAGTTATATTTTTCAGATTGACTCCCTGAATGCACGCAACGAGGAGCTTACTCAACAAAACAAAGAGTATCAGCAACGCTACACGCAAATAAGAAGCTCCTATCAAAAGCTGGAGGAGGTAAAAAGTAATCTGGAAGGGAAAGTGGAAATCGCCAGCCGCCTGGAACTCACCAACCTGTCGGCAGAAGGGTTGAATGCCAATGGCCGTGTTACCAACCGCAGCCGAAGGGTATCGAAGATTAAGGTGTGCTTTACCGTTAAAAAGAATGTGACGGCACCGGTGGGCATGAAGGCATTTTATCTCCGAATCGAACGCCCCGATGGCCAACTGCTGATGCACAGTCGCGAAGATGTGTTTAAATTTGAAGGGGAGGAGATTCACTACTCGGCCATGCGCACCCTCGAATATGGTGGCGAAGCTGCCGAACTGTGCATCTTTTACGATGCCGACAGCGGTGAATTAATGGAAGGCAGTTACATGGCCGATGTGTTTGCCGATGGGGCAAATGTGGGACATTTTACCTTTGAGCTGAATTAAGAGGGTTAGACCTTTCAGGATTAATCAAATTCCTTTCACCAGATGCGCCAATCCCCCATCCGTAACCGAAGGCACCACCTTAAAATGCTTCTTTAACTCTTCAGGGGCATTTTCTACCACAAATGCCCGGGGAGCGTAGGTATGAAGCATATCCAGATCGTTAAAGTCGTTACCCAGTACCCACACATTTTCGTGGGGAATATTCTCATATTCACTCACAAAAGCTATGCCGGAGGCTTTTGACACTCCGGGATGAAAGAACTCAATCCATACACTTTCACCATCGATGGGTGAAGTGGCACGCACCCACTTTACATCTTCCAGTTCTCCACAAATCTCATCTATGGCATGCTCATCGGGCAAAAAGGTAAGCAATTGGGAAAAGCTGCGGTCACCGGTAATTTGTCCCTCAAGCGAAGAAGCATGAGATGCATTGTAGGAGAGGTAGCGTTCAAAGTCGGGATGGGCCTGCTGCGGCAGGTGGTACCAGAATTTATGATTTTCGGGGATGGCATGATGAAGGGTAAAGCCCAAACCCTTTTCGGTTAGGTGCGCAATCATGGCACTGGTGTCCTTGGGATGAAGGTGCAATGTGCGCATCAACTCACGCGATTTAAAATTGAGTACGCCTGCTCCGGAAGAAAAAACCAGATAATCCACCGGAAAATCATCCGGAAGAGCTTTTAAGGCAGAATGGATGGTACGTCCGGTGGCCACAACCCTAACCACGCCCTTATCGCCCAATTGTTCCAGCGCTGATAAATCATCGGGATTAAAAGAACCACCACGCGATAGTATGGTGCCGTCCAGGTCGGTGGCCAATAAGTAACGTGGCGTATCGGCAGATAAATTCACCATTCGTAAGGGGTAGATTGATACACGTAATAATTAAGCCAGTTGGAATAGAGTAAATGGGCATGGCTCCGCCAACTGACAACAGGTTTCCGGGCAGGATCGTTGTTTTGGAAATAATTCTCGGGGGGAGCTATTTCGAGACCCTTTTTTAGATCGCGTTGATACTCCTCATTAAGGGTATTGCCATCGTACTCGGGATGGCCGGTAAAAAACACCTGACGTCGATCGCGCGAAATAACCAGATAAACGCCCGCCCGGGGGGAATCGGAAAGCAAAATAAGCTCTTCCACGCGCTCAATATCGTCGCTACGCACCTCGGTGTAGCGCGAATGCGGAACAGCAAACACATCGTCGAAACCTCTCAAAATGGGTTCATCGGGTTTGATAACCCGGTGGGGAAATACGCCAAAAAGCTTAGCCGGCAAATTGTACTTGGGAATGCCATAATGAAAATAAAGCCCGGCTTGCCCCCCCCAGCAAATGTGCAGGGTTGAGGTGACATGTGTTTTACTCCAGGCCATAATTTCACACAACTCCTCCCAATAACCCACCTCTTCAAATTTAAGCAACTCCACTGGAGCACCGGTGATGATAAGCCCGTCGAAATGCTGCTCTTTGACTTCCGAAAACGTTTTATAAAAGCTTAGCAGATGTTGGCGTGGCGTATTTTTGGGTGAATGGGTAGAAGTCATCATCAACTCAATCTCAACCTGCAACGGGGTATTGGAAAGCACCCTGAGCAGATGGGCTTCGGTAGTGATTTTAAGGGGCATGAGATTGAGCACAAGAATCCTAAGGGGCCGGATGTCCTGTTTTACAGCTCGACTCTCTCCCATCACAAACACATTCTCGGCCTCCAGCATAGCTTTGGCAGGCAGTAAATCCGGAATATTTACAGGCATTATATCAAACAAATTTATAAAAACAACTATTACAGTAATCTAACAATCCCCAATCACAAAAGTTACGAGGGTCGTCTCTGTTACTGCTCCCGCTTCAGGATGCCGTAAAACATGATATTCAGCACGTTATGCAACTGCAGTCTGAAATCATCAAAATCATCTACGCCTTTAAATAAAGGTATCTCCAGCCCTCTGAGAGCCGTGCTCATGGCAACAGCAGCCAGGCGTGTATTTTTTATATCAAACTCATCCTGCATTAAACCCTCATCCAGAATATCTTTCAGCATCTCCTCTTCCTTTTTATCGGCGCGGTTTTTCACCTCATTTAAGAACTCATATGCCCCGTACATGCCCTCGCGAATGGCCTTTTGATAGTTTGGCAACTCCCGTATGGTTTCCATTCGCACCACCACATAGTCCTGCATTTTTTGCCGGGGCTTCACCTGCGATTTAACGACTGCTTGAAGCTTGTCGTCCAGCAAATCCGACTCAAATTGGATGACGGCCTGGAAAATCTCTTCTTTATTTTTAAAATAATAATAGAGCGAGCTCTTGCCCTTGCGAAGTACCAGGGCGATGTCCTCCATGGTGGTTTTTTTATACCCATATTTTGCAAAAAGCTCCCGTGCGGCATCCAGAATGGCGGTTCGTACTGCATCCTGATTTGGACTCAAAATTTCAGATTCCAGTTTCATATTTTTAAAATTAAAGGTTGAGTCCACTCCGAAAAGTAAATTTTTGCCACTAAGACACAAAGGCACGAAGATTTATCAAGGTATAGGTTGCTTATTTTTTATTCTTTATGATTCTTGGTGTCCTTGTGTCTTGGTGCCTTGGTGGCATCCTTCTTTTTTAGACTTTTTGGAGTAAATTCAAGTTTGAAAAACTATTTATTAGGCTTCTCCCCTACCAAAGGTTCGATGGCTCGTGTATTATCCGGAAAACACCGGTGTTGTTTGCTTATTTTACCGGAGCAGGGGTGAAATCAAGCTGCCGGCGCTCCAGGTTGGCTCTTGCTATTTGAATACTTATTTCATCGCCCAACTGATATTTACGGTTTGAGCGACGCCCTACCAGGCAATAGTTGTCCTCATCGAAATGATAAAAATCATCGTCGAGATCGCGAATAGGGATCATCCCCTCGCATTTATTCTCCTTAAGTTCAACATAGAGGCCCCATTCGGTAACGCCCGAAACGATCCCGTCGAACACCTCACCCACTTTATCTTTCAGAAACTCCACCTGTTTGTATTTTATGGAACTGCGTTCAGCGTTGGCTGCCAAAGCTTCCATATTGGAACTGTGTTCACAAAGCGCTTCATATTTTTCGGCCGAAACAGAGTTGCCTCCATCCAGATAGCGCTGCAACAAACGATGTACCATCATGTCGGGGTAACGCCGGATGGGAGAGGTAAAATGCGTATAGAATTTGAAGCCCAGGCCATAATGCCCGATATTGTGCGTGGAATAAACGGCTTTGGCCATGGTGCGAATGGCCAGGGTTTCCACAATGTTCTGCTGAATTTTCCCCTGCACCTGCTCAAGTACGCGGTTTAATGAAGCACTTATGTCCTCATTGGCACCAGGCATGGCCTCGAACCCAAATTTGCGCACAAAGCGGCTGAACTTCTCATACTTCTCAGGGTCGGGGGTATCGTGAATGCGATAGACAAAAGTCCTGGCCTTTCCTTGTTTCCCTTTCGATTTGCCGTTCAACTCGTTACGACCTATCAACTCGGCCACCTTTTTGTTGGCGGCCAGCATAAACTCTTCAATCAATTTATTGGCATCTTTCGACTCCTTGAAAAAAACATTTAACGGCTTACCTGTATCATCCAGTTCAAACTGAACCTCTATGCGTTCAAAATCGATGGCCCCCTGCTTAAAGCGGGTGGCACGTAACTTCTTCGCCAAATTATTAAGCGTGAGCAGCTCATCGCTGAATTCGCCCTTCCCTTTATCCAGAATTTCCTGTGCCTGTTCATACGAAAATCGCCGGTTGGAGTGAATCACGGTACGTCCCACCCAACTGCTTTTGACCGTCGCGTGATCGTCCATTTCAAAAATGACCGAAAAACAGAGACGATCCTCATTGGGTCGCAGCGAGCAAAGATCGTTGCTCAACCGCTCGGGCAACATGGGCACCACCCTGTCCACCAGATAAACGGAGGTGGCGCGCTCGGTGGCCTCTTTATCCAACAAGGTGTCGGGGTGCACATAATGGGTCACATCGGCAATGTGAACACCTATCTCCCAAAGCCCGTTCTTCAGTTTTTGCAACGACAGGGCATCGTCAAAATCATTGGCATCGGCCGGGTCGATGGTAAAAGTAGTGACCGCCCTGAAGTCGCGGCGGCGGGCAATCTCATCCTGTGAGAGCGAGGCATCTATCTTTTCAGCGGCAGCAATCACCTTTTCGGGATATTTGTAGGGGAGGTTGTACTCGGCAAGAATGGCGTGCATCTCCGTGTCGTTTTCTCCCGGATTTCCCAACACATCAACTACCTCACCCAGGGGATTTTTCGATTTTTCGGGCCAGTGGGTGATGCGCACCACTGCCTTTTGACCTGCTTTTCCGCCCTTTAACTTATCTAAGGGAATAAATATATCGCGGTGCATCACCAGGGAGTCGGCCACCAAAAAGGCAAATCCGCTGGATACCTCCAGATTGCCCACAAAATGATCGCGGCTCCGTTCTAAAATCTCTACCACTTCGCCCTCAGGCTGCCTCCCACGGCGGTGGGCATAAAGCAGTACTTTCACCCGATCACCATTCAAGGCATGCCCCAGGTTGGACTGGCTCACAAAAATATCGGCATCATCGGTGTCGGTAATAATATAAGCGGCGCCCGATTTAGTCATGTCCACAATGCCTTCCACATGCGACTCCGCAGCCAGGAGTTTAAAACGTCCGGTGGAAACCTCTTTCAACATACCCACACCTGCCAGTTCGAGCAAAACAACCTCCACCAGTCGACGCGTGCTTTTTTTCCTTATACCCAGGGATACTGAAAGCTGTTTGTAATTAAATGTATGATTGGGGTTTTTATTAAACTCTGCTATTACTGCTTTTTTTAGATCGGTTTTTGCCCGTCCTCCATTATCCTGTTTCTTCTTCTTTGACATAAATGTTTAATTATTGAAATAATTGCCAGCGTGCAAGAGGTCTGTTAGGTCGACAAAAAAACACAAACCACGCTTATTGCAAGCATTTATCAATTAAGGCTATGACATGGAAATCCACGTATTAGCCGCGACCACCAAAAACTTTTGGTCGACGCAAAGTTAATACATTCTGAAGAAAAAAGATAGTACCGATTGAATTGTTCAAAAGATTAGGAAGTTTTTTGAAGAGCATCAAACCGCATCCAATGCGCGACGAACTACTTCTATGAGGTCGTCGGGATCTTCGAGGCCAATGCTGAGACGAACCAGAGCCGGGGTAATGCCAAGCTTTTGGCGGTCTTCGGGCGACACATCCACATGGGTCATGGTAGCCGGATGTTCGGCCAGGCTTTCGGTGGAGCCCAAACTCACCGCCAGCTTAAACAAAGAGAGGTTATCCAGAAAGCGAAAAGCCTCTTCCTCGCCTCCCACCACTTCAAAAGCTACCATTGAACCGGCTGAAAGACACTGTTTCTCGAAGATGCGCTTCTGAGAATCGTCGTCCTGCAAAAAACCCAGATAGTGTATTGTTTTTACCTTTGGATGCGACTTAAGAAAAGCTGCCACGCGGGTGGCTCCCTTTACCTGTTGCTCCATACGCACCTTAAGGGTCTCCAGACTTCTCATTATGAGCCAGGCCGAATGCGGATCGAGCATACTTCCCATAAAAGTGCGGGTTCCTTTTATGGTTGAAATGAGGTGGTGACTGCCCACACAGGCACCCGCCACCAAATCGCTGTGACCACCGATAAACTTGGTAGCCGAATAAATCACCAGATGAGCGCCAAACTTTAGCGGATGCTGAAAAACAGGCCCTAAAAAGGTGTTGTCGACCGCCAAAACCGTTTCACGTTCAGGGGTGGAAAATTGGCGTGACAGGGAAGCACACATCTCAATATCGATGATGGAATTGGTAGGATTTCCGGGGGTTTCCACATAAATAAGAGCCGGTTTTTCACCCGGGAATTGATTTTCGATACGCCCCAAAATATCTGCCCTAGAATCCCGGGCAGTAAACATCAGAGTTTTAATACCAAACCGGGGTAAAATGTGGTGAATAAAATGGTCGGTTCCGCCATAAACAGGAGAACCAAACAGCAACAAATCACCGGGCCGTAGAAAGGTAAACATCGTGGTTGAAATGGCGGCCATCCCGGAAGCAAAAAGAGCTGCCTCCTCACCCCTATCCCATAATGCAAGCCTCTTTTCGGCATTCTCTAAGGTGGGGTTATTTACCCGGCTATAAATCATTCCGGCCTTTTCACCAGGTTTAGGTTCGCGCAGGCCATAGGCCAGCTCGAAATATGCTTTTCCTTCACCGGCTGTTTTAAAGGCAAAGGTGGAAGTCTGAAAAAGCGGTGCTTTTACAGAACCTTGATGTTCATGGGCATGGTAACCGTGTGACATCATTTGACTTTCGGGGGAAAATGGTGATTTGCTCATCTTATTTTTACTAAAAAAGTTATCAATCCGTGTTATCAAATATAGGAAAATTAAAACCACGATTCTGCAAAAAAGCATATTACTATTATTATTTTCTGCTTATTAATTTTTAATTGGATTTTTTTTCTGTTATACCTGAAAATTTCCTACATTCACAGAATAATATACCAATACAGACTCATGGATAAAACCGACCGCCGACTGTTAAATTTGCTTCAACACAATGCGCGACTCACCAACAAAGAGCTTGCACAAGATTTGAGGCTGACCATCACGCCTGTTTTTGAACGCATCAAGAGACTCGAAAAACAGGGAATCATCATCCGCTACGTAGCATTGGCCGACAAGGAGAAGCTGGGCAAACAGCTCACTGCATTTTGCAATGTATCGTTAAAAGAACACACCAAAGAAGTAATCATAAACTTTGAAAAACACATCGTGCGGCTTCCGGAGGTCATGGAGTGCCACCATGTGGCGGGTCGAAACGATTATATGCTTAAGGTCGTGACCGATAATATGGCGAGTTATCATCATTTTATCTACGATAAGCTCACCACCATTCAGGGTATAGGAAATGTGAACAGTTCATTCGTGATGAAGGAGATAAAATATACCACGGCCTATTCGGTAGATTCGGGTTCCATCACATAAAAACCCATTTTATAAGGATGATCCTGCACCCGGGTGCGACCCGGAATTTTTGCCAACATTTCAATGGCCAGCAAATCCCCGGAAGCGCCTACGGTAAAGAGTAATCCGTAGGCCCACCAGGCCATATTTCCGGTAAAAAGAGATACCGCAAAAGGAAAAACACCCTGCACCAGCAAAGGCGCCAGGGCAGCCAGGCGATACCATCGTGCTCTTATGGGCTTCGTACAATGGCAATAAGGCGTGAGCGTATTTTTATCCATTCCAAATTTTATCGCCCTGTAACCACCGCGGGCAAAAGCTCCCAATACGGCGGCATGTAGCAATTCATGAAGAACAACGCCGGCGAGCACACTGCCCAGAAAAAGGGCCGCTCCAACCCACGACCAATTCATAAACGGGCGAAAACCATGCAACAGCACAAACAACAACACCATCACCACCACAATGGGGATAACCAGCTTTACTGCCTTCTGTGCAGTTTCTTCAATGGTCAATGCGATTTCTTTCATAACCACTTTTAAGTATTATTAACGCGCACCCATGCCGTTAGATATATATTTTGGATAACTTGCAGACCAGAACAGAATAGTTAAAGGCAGATGCCTGAAAAAATTTTATCTTTCTTATTTACAGCTAATTAGAATGAGTTATCTAAACAACAAATCCATTGTCTACAAAACGTATTACCACGACTCCCCGGGGCGACGAGGGACCCTATTAATATCACATAAACAGCAAAACTAATAAATATGAATTACTCACGCAGATCTTTTATTAAAAAAGCCTCAGTGGCAAGTGCAGGGATTTTGATAATCCCTAACATGATCAGTTGTTCTCCCAACAACCGGTTAAATTTTGCAGTAATAGGCGTCGGTGGCCAGGGAAGAGCTTCCTGGAGTCAGGTCCCTCTGGAAAGTATTGTGGCTATGTGTGATGTGGACGACCGAATGTCGGCAGAAGGTTTCAAGGCATGTCCTGGCGCCAAAAAATACAAGGATTTTAGAAAGATGTTCGATGAAATGGGCAAAGAGATTGATGCCGTCATCATTGCCACTCCCGACCACACGCACTTTCCCGCGGCCATGGCGGCGATGGAACTGGGAAAGCATGTGCTCATAGAGAAACCTCTGACACATAACATTTGGCAATCGCGTACCCTGAAAAAAGCAGCAAAGCATTATGGCGTTGTTTCTCAGATGGGTAACCAGGGTCATACGACCAATGGGATCAGATTGGTTAAAGAGTGGTACGAGGCAGGGGTGCTGGGAGAGGTAAGAGAGGTTATTGCCTGGCAGGGCAAAATAGATTTTGTGAATGATTATTATTTCGATAAACCGGATACCATACCCCCACAAGCACAGGAAATACCGACGGGACTGGATTGGGATTTGTGGCAGGGCCCCACTGCCGAACGACCGTTTAACAACATTTACGCCCCGGCAAAATGGCGTGGGTTTTACGACCTGGGAAATGGGAAATTGGGCGATTGGTGCTGCCATACTCTGGATGCTCCATTTTGGGCATTAGACCTGGGGATGCCACATACAGTAGAAGGAACCATCCCAAACCCCGTACCCGATCACAGTTTTGTTGCTGAAGAATCGCTTGTTACCTGGCAATTCGGCGCACGCGGCAATAAACCACCTGTTACAATGAAGTGGTATGAAGGCATTGAAAAACCGGCCGTCAGACCTGAATGGGGAATAGACGAATTACCAGGTGGAGGGATGATCATGATTGGGGATAAAAAAACACTGATTACAGGAGGAAGACCTAACGATGCCAGACTGCTTGTGCCGGAAGAAGAGATGCTGGAGTTCTTAAAAAATCCGCCGGCACAAACCATCCCCAGGGTTGAAGAAGAAAGACCAGTGCAGGAGTGGGTAACCGCCATTAAAAACAATACCCTCCCGGGTTCTAATTTTGATTACGCTTCCGACCTGGTTGAAATGTCGCAAGTTGGTGTTTTGGCCCAACGATTTGGCGGACGACTCGATTACGACGCAAAAAACATGAAAGTCACCAACCGCCCGGAATTAGACATCTATATTAAAGAGCCTGCCCGTGAAGGGTGGTCGTATGGCGAAGGGCTTTTATAATTCATTAATTTACAACAAAAAAAAGAACCAATGACCAGATTCACAAGATTAATTTTACTCCTTCTCTTTTCCGTGATTCCAGTTGGTAGCATAATACAAGCAAGCCAAAAAAATAAAGCTCAACTTTCGGCGCTGATTGTTACAGGGCAAAATAATCACTACTGGAAAAATTCGACACCCATTTTCAAACAGATTCTTGAAGATGCAGCCATATTTATGGTCGACATCGCTCAAAGTCCCCCCGAAGGCGAGGATATGAGCTCTTTTAACCCTGTATTTTCAAACTACGATGTGGTGGTGCTCGATTATAACGGTGACAGCTGGAATGATGCCACTAAAAAAAATTTTGAAGAGTATGTACAAAAGGGGGGTGGTGTGGTTGTTATTCACGCCGCTGACAATAGTTTTCCCGACTGGAAGGAGTATAATCAAATAATCGGACTGGGAGGCTGGGGTGACAGGGATGAAAATTCCGGTCCGTATGTTTATTGGAAAGATAACAGCGCTTATCGGGATTATTCTCCCGGGCGGGGCGGGTCTCACGGTAAACAATGGGAATTTATTGTAACCACCAGGGCACCCAAACATCCGGTAATGACAGGCATGCCCCAAAACTGGAAACATGCCCAGGATGAACTATACGATCGCCTGCGCGGACCTGCCGAAAACTTGGAAATTCTGGCAACAGCCTATGCCGATGAAAGCACCGGTGGCTCGGGAAGGGAAGAACCAGTCCTGTTCACGATTAAATATGGAAGGGGTCGGGTCTTTCACACGGTGATGGGGCATGTGGGAAAAAATCAAACTACCGCGGTACAGTGTGCCGGTTTTGTTTATACCCTGCAACGAGGGGCCGAATGGGCTGCTACCGGTGAGGTGAAGCAAGAAATACCCAAAAACATGCCCAACGCCCATACCGTGACGTTATTACCCCAATACAACATCATCAACCGATAATTATATGTATCAAATCAATCTTAAAAAGTAAAAATACCGGATCATTCTAACCTGTAATTTAATCTATTATGGAAAACGTAAATCAAAAAAGGCTGTTTATTGGAAGCTGCCTGGCTCTATTGGTCACAGCTATAACTTTTGCTATAAGGGCGAAAATTGAAGGAGTTTTTAACATTGAGTATGGTTTAACCAAAGAACAGATCGGATATGCATTTGGCCCTGCTTTTTGGGGCTTCACCGTGGCCATGTTTTTCGGTGGATTTATCATTGATATTGTAAAAACCCGAACCATCGTATGGCTGGCCTTTGGAATGCACCTGGTGGGCATCGTTTTGCTGCTTTTAGCCAGAGACATGACTTCTCTGTTTATTGCCAATGTGTTTATTGGATTAGGAAACGGAAGCGTGGAAGCAGCCTGTAATCCTCTGGTTGCCACTCTCTTTCCAGACAAAAGAACCAAGATGCTTAACCGCTTTCATGTTTGGTTTCCAGGCGGAATTGTGATAGGCGGAATACTGGCCTGGCTGGTAATGGATACACTCGATCTGCGTTGGGAAATATTGGTAAGCTTGCTGTTTATTCCGCTTGCCATATACGGATTTCTGTTTCTCGGTCAAAAAATACCTGAAACCGAACGCGTTACAAGTGGTGTGTCTTATAAGGAGATGATGCGAAATATCGGGGCCCCTTTTACCATTATTGCCACCGTAGTTTTAATGATTTTAGTTGCTTCGGTTCCCTCGTTAAGTCTTAACTTCGACAGCATTGTTCCTTTTATTGTGGTTGGCCTGATAGTGATAATGGTAATCGTTGAAAGCAAAACGATAAACAAGATGAGTCTTCTTTTTCCACTGGTTCTCTTCTGCATGCTGTTAACCTCTTCAACCGAATTGGGCACCACCCAATGGATCAATGCTTTACTCATGAAAAACGGCATTAATCCAATGATCATACTGGTGGTCGTAACAGGAATTATGGCCGTGGGACGTTTTTTTGCCGGCGCCCTGGTACATCGCCTAAACCCGACAGGGGTGTTGCTGGGTTCGGCAGTCATTTCAACGATAGGTTTATTGCTTCTGAGTATTTCAAGCGGTGCCGCCACTACCTTGTTGTCTGCAGCAGTATTTGCGATAGGTGTCTGTTATTTCTGGCCTACCATGATTGGCGTTGCCTCCGAGTATATACCCAAAAGCGGAGCCCTGGGGATGTCTATTTTGGGTGGGGCCGGCTTTGTGGCAACCTCTATGGTATTGCCCATCATGGGCAAATCTATCGAAATTGCGGGGCCTCAGGCTACACTGCGTAATATGTCCATATTACCTGTCATTTTGATTGTGGCTTTTATAGTACTCACAGTAATGATCAAAAATAAAAAACCCGAAACATCCACTGAGTAATTTAGAATCATACTAAAGTACTTCTTCATTGGATTTTCATACTTTTGTTTTCTGATTCTGGATAAAGACCAAATATTGGATCGGCGCATGGAAAAGCGCTTCCAACAATAACGAACCATGAAATTCAAACAGTTTTATCGTAAACGAAAGAGCCTGATCCTGATGGCTTCAGGCATGATAATTATGCTTCTGCTGGTATATCCTTACAACCAGGCGGTGCGCTACACCAGCACCGACGAGTATTGTTTTTCGTGCCATGTGCACGACCATGCTGAGGCCTCATGGCGTCTGTCGGCACATGTAAACAATGTCAGCGGCACCATCACCAATTGCGTGGATTGTCATCTCCCCCCACGCGGGCACGGGTACATTAAATCGAAGGTAAAACACGGGGCCATAGATATTTACGGCTACCTGTTTAAAGACCATGATAAAATCAATTGGGAGTCCAAGCGTACCATCGATAAAGCCAATAAATACACCTACGAATCTTCGTGCCTCGATTGCCATGCAAATCTTTACCCGGCCGCTCTTTCGGAAGAGGGTGTCAACTCTCATCTTTACTACGAGCAGAATCAGGACGAACTCACCTGCCTGAACTGCCACATGTACACCGGACACTACAAAGAAGGCTACGAACATGCACAAAACCTGGCTTTTGCGCAAGGTGAGATGCAAGCGGATACGCTTTATTTGTCTCCGGCAAAGGTGGATTCATTTGCCAATTTCACCGAATATATACCGGGTTCGGCTGTCTCTTTTAATATGGCGGCCATTCCGGGCGGGGAATTCAGGATGGGAAGCCCGAAGGATGAGCCGATGCGTGCCGGTAACGAAGGTCCGCAGGCCAGGGTAAAGGTAGATTCGTTCTTTATAGGCGTTACTGAAGTTTCGTGGAATGAATTTCTGGCCTGGTTTAATGCCACAGCCTCAGAGGGTCGGTTGGAAAATGAAAAAGATGCAGAGGTAGATGCCTTTTCGGGTGCCACACCGCCGTGGGGAGCACCCGACCAGGGATGGGGTAAAGGCCAGCGCCCTGCCATCACCATGACCCATTACGCGGCCACCGAGTATTGCCGCTGGCTGTCGCATGTTACCGGCAAAAAGTATCGCCTTCCCACCGAAGCCGAATGGGAATATGCTGCCAGAGGGGAAACCACCAGCCCTTACTTCTTCGAAGGCAGCCCGCGCGATTACACCTCTTCTACCATCTGGAACAGACTGTTTGGTCCCGATACGACCATTATAAGCTCCTACGTGATATACAAAGAGAACAGCAACATGAGAACCCAACCCCCCGAAGCTGTGGCCGCCAACCCGTATGGATTAAAAAATATGTTGGGTAATGTGGCCGAGTTTTGTATGGATTGGTATTCCCCTACCATTTTTGAGCAATATCAGGATGGCGTCTCCAACCCCACCGGCCCGGCTACCGGAAATGAGCACGTGATAAGAGGTGGGGCCTTTTTAAGCGATGCCCGCGATGTGAGAAGCGCCTCACGGACCCATACCCAAACCACCGAATGGCTCAAAACCGATCCTCAAATCCCCAAAAGCATCTGGTGGTACTCCGATGCCGTTCATGTGGGATTCAGGGTGGTGTGTGAGGTAGAATAGAGGTAGAGACGCACAATTGTGCGTCTCTTAGGAACAATTATTGATACGATTGATTTTACATTTTGCTGCCGCAAACAAAAAATAGATGATGAAACAAGAAGATAACAACCGCAGAGAATTTCTAAAAAAGACAGCCCTGGCCGGCTCAATCGGCTTGTTAGGATTATCAGCCTTCAACAGTTGTAAAGGAAAAAGAAGCGCCGAAGAGTTGGGCCTGCCTCCTTTACCTGACAGGGCGCCTGCCGGCAAAAAACTTACCGCCGGCCTCATAGGCTGTGGCCACCGGGGAACGGGAGCTTTGCTTAACTTTTTAAGTTCAGGCCCCGATGTGGCTGTCGGCGCTCTGGCCGATGTTTTTCCCGAGCGCATTGCAGCCGTGCGCGAGCGATTGGCCCAGTACGAATTATCGGTGCCCGACGAACGCTGTTTTTCCGGGTTGGATGCTTATAAAAAAGTGATGGAATCGGATGTGGACGTGGTACTATTGGTCACACCTCCCTACTTCAGACCCGAGCAATTTAAAGCGGCCATCGAAGCGCGCAAGCATGTGTTTATGGAAAAACCGGTAGCCGTTGATCCTGCCGGTGTGCGCTCGGTTATCGCCACATCGCGTACCGCAAAAACCCTGGGACTCAATGTGGTGACCGGCACCCAACGACGCCACCGCAGCGACTACCTGGCCACTTACGAGCGGGTAGCCAACGGTGCTATTGGTAAACCGCTGGCGGCCAGGGCGTTTTGGAACCAGGACCATGTGTGGTTTCGCCAACGGCAGGAAGGCTGGAACGACATGGAGTATATGTTGCAAAACTGGAACAACTTTACCTGGCTCAGTGGCGACCACATAGTGGAGACGCACGTCCATAACATTGATGTAATCAACTGGTTTATGGAAGCTTATCCGCAAAGCGCCATCGGCTATGGCGGGCGGCACCGCAGAGTGACCGGCGACCAGTACGACTTTTTCAGTATAGACTTTGTTTACGACAACGACCGCTTTATGCACAGCATGTGCCGCCAAATAGACAATTGTGCCACCGGCGTAGGCGAACTTCTGATGGGAACCGAAGGATATACCAATTGCCAGAATACCATCTACAATCACGACGGCTCGGTGAAATGGAGTTTCCAATATCCTAAGGATAAAGATGGCAATGAAACCAAACAAGACAAAATTTCTCCCTACATCAGGGAGCACATTCATCTGGTTACCGCTATTCGCACAAACTTCTACATCAACGAAGGAGAACGAACAGCCCTGTCAAATCTCACCGCTATTATGGGACGCGAATCGGCCTATACGGGTAAAAAAATCACCTGGGACGAGATTATGAATTCCAAACTGAAATTAGGCCCTCCCAATGTCGAAATGGGGCCGGTGGAGATGGAGTTTGAGGTGCCTGTGCCGGGAACGGCGGTGAAGGTGTAGGTGGACGGGAAATGGGGTGGAAGACCGAAGGCCGTAGACCGGAGCTCATAACGGTTTAGGATTAAGGAAGAGGGAAGTAAAAGGTAAAAGGTGCAAGGTGAACGGTAAAGAGTAAAAGTTAAGAGGTAAAAGGTGAAAACATCAATCTTTTCCCTTCAATCCCCTCAATCTCTTCCAATCTCTTTCCTTCAATCTCTTTTCAATCTCTTGATCCCCGAACCCGAAACTCTGAACTCAAAATTAATATTGTACAGACAAGGCATGCCTTGTCTCTAACACAAACTCAATGGATTTTAACAGACGTACATTTATCAAAAACTCGGCCCTGGCCACGGCAGGGGCCGGGTTAACCCTCGGCATGCCGCTCATTGCCGGATGTGCCCCCAAAGACCCCATTCGCTTTGGCGTTATTGGTTTAAACGGGGTGGGATTTTACAACCTCACCAACTTTTTGGATCAACCCGACACTGTTTTAGTGGCCCTTTGCGATGTGGACAGCAATGTGTTGGAAAAAAGAGCGGCTGAGGCCGTAAAATATCATAAAAAGGTTCAGGAAAAAAGAGGAGTCACCGACCCGCCCGAACTGAAACCGGATTTATACAGCGACTATCGCAAATTGCTGGAGCGAAAGGACATCGACGCCGTCATCATAGCTGTACCCGACCACTGGCATTGCCTGATGATGGTGGAAGCCTGCCAGGCAGGCAAAGACATCTACATGGAAAAACCATTGGGCAACACCATTGGCGAATCCATTTTAATGGGGAAGGCTGCCCAACGTTACAACCGGGTAATACAGGTGGGACAGGTGCGCCGCAGCGATACGCACTGGGTGGATGCGATACATTATGTGCAGTCGGGTGCTTTGGGAAATGTACGCACTGTAAAAGCCTGGGCCTACCTCTCATGGCTCAAACCTACCGTTCTTCCGCAGCAACCCGTACCCGAAGGGGTGGATTATGATTTTTGGCTGGGGCCTGCCCCCAAGCGCGAATTTAACCCCAACCGCTTTCATTTCAATTTCCGGTGGTGGTGGGATTATGCCGGCGGCCTCATGTCCGACTGGGGCGTGCACCTCATTGACATGGCCACCTACGGGATGCAGGCAGGAATGCCTAAATCGGTGATGGCCGTGGGCGACAACTACAGCATCGACCCCAAAGCCATGGAGACACCCGACACTCAGACTGTAATTTACGAATTCGACGACTTTACCCTTCTCTGGGAACATGCCATTGGCATCGACCTGGGCCCTTACAAGCGAAGCAATGGCGTGGCGTTTATCGGCGACAATGGCACATTGCTGGTCGATGGAAACGGTTGGGAAGTCACTCCCGAAAAAGCAGGCATCGCAGCAGGTATGGAAGCCCGGCCTCTGATAAAAGGAGATGGAAAAGGCATGTTCAACCATGTACGCAATTTCCTGGACTGCATTCGAAGCCGCAAAACCCCCAATGCCTCGGTGGAGATAGCTAAAAATGTAGCCGTGGTATCACACATGGGTAACATCGCCCACCGCACCCGGCAGAGGGTAGCCTGGGACCATGAGAAAATGAACTTTATCGGTCAACCCGACGCTTCGGCTTTAATTTGGCCGGAATACCGTGCCCCCTGGAAATTGCCGAACTTATAATAACAACTAAAATCTTAAGCAATGAAAAAATTAAGACATGGAATGATTGGCGGCGGAATTGGTGCATTTATTGGAGATGCCCATCGCCGTGCATCGCGGATCAGTAATGACTATGTTTTACTGGGCGGCGTTTTTGATGTAGATTTCGAAAAAAGCAAGCAATTTGCTGCTCTCGAAGAGATTGACCCGGAGAGATGTTATCCGTCAGTAGACGATTTCATCCGGGGAGAACTGGCACTTCCGGAAGAAAAAAGGATCAACATAGTTTCGATCGTCACCCCAAATTCGCTGCATTTCGAATTTGCAGCCAAGCTTCTTAAAAACGGATTCCATGTGATTTGTGAAAAACCCATGACCATGACCGTGGACGAAGCACTCCGCCTGGAAGAAATCGTTAACTCGAAAGGCCTGATTTTCGGGCTCACTCACACCTACACGGGTTACCCCATGGTAAGAGAGATGAAGGAGCGCATTGCAGCCGGCGAGCTGGGCGAAATACAGCGGATTGATGCACAATACTATCAGGGATGGCTTAATCCGGCACTGCATGGCGGCCCCGAAGCAGCCAAAGAGGTTTGGCGGTTGAACCCCGAAAAATCCGGGATTAGCAGCGCCATGGGCGATATTGGCGTTCACGCTTTTAACCTGATAGAATATACCACCGGTCTGGAAATAAACAGTGTTTTAGCCGACCTCAACCATTTTAAAGAAGAGATAAAATTAGACCTGGACGGAACCGTGCTGCTTCGTACCAACAGCGACGCCAAAGGCGTTATACGTGTGTGCCAGGTAGCTACCGGTGAAGAAAACAACCTTACCATCGCCGTTTACGGTTCCAAGGGCAGTTTTAAATGGAGCCAGGAGAACCCCAACTACCTGATTAAGTTATTTGGCGACCAGCCCACACAAATAAGCAAACCGGGGAACCCTTACAACCAACCCTTTGCAAGCCAGAGCCACACTATGCCTGCCGGACATCCCGAAGGCATCTACGAAGCCATTGCCAATATCTATAAAGGGGTCGCACAAGCCATCCGGGGTGAAAAGGTACGCGAAGGCGCCTTCCCCACTGTGCACGACGGCGTAAGAGGTATGAAATTTATCCATTCGGTGGTGAGATCGAACAAAGAAGGTAATAAGTGGGTAGAGATTGAGTAGAGACCCACGACCGGACCTGCTTACCGGAAGGCAGGCGTCCCTGCGAGCAACCACAAATCTCTGCCATTAAACAAACAAACCAATGCTCTCCATCGTAATCCCCATATACAACGAAGCGGCCATGCTTTTTCTACTGATGGAACGGTTGGCTGAAGCATTGCAAGCTGTCCCCGACCGGCATGAAATACTGTTTGTGGATGATGGCAGCACCGACAACTCGGTGGAGGTATTGCATAAATTACAGCAAAGGAACTTTGCGATACGAATCATTGAGCTCTCACGTAATTTTGGGCACCAGGCCGCCTTAACGGCGGGCCTGGACCTGGCTGAGGGCGACTTTATTGCGATGATGGATGCCGATCTTCAGGACCCCCCCGAACTGCTTGCCGAAATGCACCGGCTGCTCTCTTCGGGTGAATGGGATGTGGTTTCGGGTTACCGTACTGAAAGAAAGGAGACTTTTACCCGGCAATTGGCCACCCGGTTCTTCCATTGGTTATTTGGCCAGATTAGCGGTCTGGAAGGCATCGAAAGCACCGGCCATTTCAGCATGATGACCCGCCGGGCTCTCGAAGCCATCAAACAGATGAAAGAGAAGACGCGCTATCTGCCGGGCCTGAGAAGCTACATTGGTTTTCGCCAGACGCAGATCACATACAGTCGCGACGAGCGAAAAGCAGGCGCATCCAAGATGTCCACCGGGGGGTTGCTGAGACTGGCGGCGGACGCTCTTTTTTCGTTCTCGCGTGTACCACTGCGTGTCTGTCTCTGGCTGGGCGTATTGGGAGTGGTGTTGTTTTTTTTAGCCGGCCTTTATGTTCTGCTCTCCAAGGTAATGGGCTGGGCCCCCATTGGATGGTCGTCCACCATCATCAGCATCTTTTTTTTAGGCTCGGTGCAGCTCACCTTTCTGGGCGCTCTGGGCGAATACCTCTATCGAACCTACAAGGAGAGCCAAAACCGGCCGATCTATTTTATTAAGAATATCTCATAGCAGGGCCGGACGTCCCAAAGAGACCCCCCACCGGGGCCCTACGTGTGCAGCGGTATTTGGGCATCGACGAAAACCGAAACCTTACAATAGATGAGAATGACGTACAGTTGGCTTCCAAAAAAAAGCAAATTCTCTCAGGCGTTTCAATCATCGGACAGTTCAGGGCCAATCGTCTTGCCGTGCAGGCAGGCGTGGGATATGAACTGATAAACGACGGTAAATTCTATTACAGGGAAAAACAATTGAAAACAGAAAATTGGAAAACGCTCAAACCATAACCAGAACCCTCACTCTCTCCCTGCTGGGACTTTTATTGCCGGTGTTGATTTTCATGTCGCTGGAGGCAGGCATTTCAGGCGATGAATACCTGCATCTGACTCAGTCCGAAATGGTGCTGGACTACTACAAAACCTTTGGGCAGGATAAAAGTGCGCTTCACACGCCGGTTACCAACCTGAAGTACTACGGTCAGAGTTTCGACAACTTTACCCTGCTGGTGGCAAAAATTTTTCAAGTGGAGGATATTTTTACCCTCCGGCACATTTTCAATGCCGTAGCAGGATGGCTTACAATCTTTTTCACTGCACTTTTGGCGGCACATGTGGCCGGCTGGAATACTTCTCTCATTGCAGTATTATTGATAGTCTGCACCCCGATATTTACGGGTCACGCACTAAACAACCTCAAGGACATCCCCTTTGCATTGGGCTATGTGGCCTCCCTCTATTTCATGATAAAATGGATACCCCGGCGACACAACTACCCGCTATCCACCTGGTTAGGACTGACGGCTTCTCTGGCGTTCATCTTTAGTATCCGCCCGGGGGGACTGCTCGCTTTCGCATTTCTCTGGGGATTTACACTGTTGGCACTGATCGTTGAAAACCTCCGGGAAAAGCCCCTTTTAAGCTTTCGTAAAACCCTTGTAGAACTTATCGTCATCACAGCAACCGCGTGGCTGGCAGGCTGCCTTTTCTGGCCCTACGCCCTTGAGAACCTGCTCTGGCACCCCTTTCAGTCGTTCCTGGTGATGTCGCACTATCCCATTACCATACGCCAGCTTTTTGAAGGTGCCCTGCAATGGTCCGATCTGATGCCCTGGTATTATCTGCCAAAATCAATGCTGCTCACACTGCCGCTGGGTATATTATTAGGTTTACTGCTGTTTCTTTTATTCTTCCCGTTTAGATTCAATCAACGCAGGCTCAATCCTGCCGAGCCCGTTTGGATTATAATTTTTGCCGCTTTTTTCCCCATCATTTGGATCGTTATAACCAACGCCAACCTCTACGGGAGCTGGCGCCATCTTTTATTTGTTTTGCCTCCCCTGGTAGTGATTGCCTCCACGGGTCTGATTTTTCTATTTCAAAAGGCAGGAGAACTCCTTAAAAATTCCAGGATTACATACGCCTTTGCATTTTTGATTCTGATTTTATGGCATCCTGCCGCTTTCACCATCCGCAACCAACCCCTTCAATACCTCTATTTCAATCAACTGGCAGGGGGCCTCAAAAAGGGGTTTGGAAATTACGAAGCCGATTATTATTTCCACACCATTAAACCGGCCGCCGAATGGCTGGACCATCATCTCAAAAAAATCGGTAAAAGTGGTGCAATACTTGCTTCCAACTTCGAGACGGCCTGGTACTTCCGAAGCTCAGACGCGGTGGTGCAACACACTTACACCAGCTATTACAACAAGGAATATCAGGATTGGGATTATGGAATTTTCGCGGCAGCTTACCTTTATGGAGCAACCATACACAACGAGAAGTGGCCGCCCAAAGGCACCATCCACACCATAAATGTTGAGGGAGTTCCGGTATGCGCAGTGGTGAAGCGTCCCACAAAGGCCACCTATCAGGCAATTAAGGCTATGAAATCGGGGGAATATGAAAGAGCCGATTCTCTGCTTAACCTGGCCATTAAAGTGGACCCGAATAATGAAAACGTTTGGCTACAGGCGGGCCGGCTTTCGATGGAAACCGGAGACTCACCTGAAGCACTGATAAGGTTGAAAAAGGCACTGCAATTACTGCCCAACTACGAACCGGCCATGTTAGATGTGGGGAAAATATATGCCGGCAAAAACCAATGGAAGGAGGCACTGCAAATATTGAACGATTTATTGGTTGCGAACCCAAAATATTTACCCGCTTACCTCGAAAAAGCCGACGTTTACCTGCATCTCGAAGAGTTTGAAAAAGCTGAAAAGACACTTCACAATTGCCTGATTATTAAACCTGGCTATAAACCGGCCCTTGAAAAAATCAATACAATTGATTATCTTTGAACCCATCAAAAAAAAATAGTAAAATGAAAAATCTGATTTTTTCCCTAATTCTATCTCTTTTCCTTGCAGTGGGCGCAGGAACGCTGCTGGCGCAGGATTTTGGAGTGGCCGACACCATTTCCATCGACGACATGGACCCGATTCTTTACGACGAGGAATCCGTTATGGAAGAGCAAAGTTCTCAAACCGGCCTTTATATTGGCATTATCATCGTTGCTATTGTGGCCGGGGTGGTGATTTACAAGGTGGTGAACAAAAAACGGTAGCACACGATACCATGTAAAGACGCACGTCGCATCTTCGGCAAGCCTTACGCTTGCGCTGAAGCTTCAGCGTAGGCGCACGGCGACCGAAGGGCCGTGCGTCTTTACGATCGTACCCCGCAACCCTACGCGGTTTTACCGGTCAAAGGCCGCGTCAAAGGCCATATCCGACGGCGGGAAATCTATTCGTTTAACAAATTGGCAGGATTCCCTGGCGCCGTGTTCACGATCCATGCCGCTGTCTTCCCACTCTACCGACAAAGGCCCACGGTAATTTATTCGATTGAGCGCGCGTATGATCTCTTCAAACCGGATGTTACCGCGCCCCACACTTCTGAAGTCCCAATAGCGGCGGAGATCGCCAAAGGTGGTATGACCGCCAAAAACACCGGCTTCGGTGGGAACGGGCGACCAGCCCACATCTTTCATGTGAACATGGAATATTTTCTCCGCGAATTTGTAGATAAATGCCACGTAATCAACTCCCTGATAGCCAAGATGTGAGGGGTCGTAATTAAAGCCAAAGGCCGGATGATGGTCAATTGCCTCCAGCGCTTTTTCAGCCGAGGCAATGTCGAAGGCTATCTCCGAAGGATGCACCTCCAACGCATAACGCACTCCCAGCTCATGAAAACGATCGAGAATGGGCTTCCAGCGGTCGGCAAAGTCTCTGTATCCGGCTTCAATCATTTGGTGGCTCACCGGCGGAAATGAGTAGAGCAGATGCCAGATGGAGCTGCCGGTAAAACCGGTTACCACCTCCACGCCCAATCTTTTGGCTGCTTCTCCGGTTTTAATAATCTCCTGTGCTGCACGTTGGCGAACACCCTCGGGGTCGCCATCCCCCCATACATAGTCTGGTAAAATTTCTTTATGCCGGCTGTCGATGTTATCACAAACGGCCTGTCCCACCAAATGGGTGGCCACAGCGAACAACTTTAATTCGTATTTTGCCAACAGCTTACGCTTATCGTCGCAATATTGCTGCGTGGCTTTATCCACTTCAAAGTGGTCGCCCATGCAGGCAAGTTCCAGCCCGTCGTAGCCAAACTCCCTGGCTTTTTTACAAACGGTTTCAAGGGGCAAATCGGCCCATTGTAAAGTACAAAGTGTTACGGGTCGTTTCATAGTTAGATATTAAAAGTTAGATGTCGGTAATTGGTAAACGGTAATCGGTAAACAGTAAACAGTAAACAGTTGTGGAACGGTTCTGTTAAGCGGTAAGAAATAATCGGCGATCGGTAAGCGGTAATCAGTCATCAGTTATCAGTTATCAGTTATCAGTAAACTTTCACTTGTGGTTCCTGAGCCTGCCGAAGGATCACCTGGTTACCGTTTACTGGACCCTGTTTACTGGATACTGTTGACTGATCACTGACTACTGATAACTGATTACCGTCTATAACTCCCGCAACCATATATTTCTATACGAAACCGGGTTACCATGATCCTGAAGTTTGATTGGCAGTTTATCGGGATGGTATTTGTACACAGGTTTCCCCACATAAAGTGTGGGCCCGGCCAATTCCACATGATTTTGAATAACTATTCCGTTATGCACCACAGTCACGTATGCCGGCGACTGCAAAGTTTCATCATCATTAAAACGGGGTGCTGTAAAAAAGATGTCATAAACTTGCCATTTCCCGGGAGGCAAACTGCTGTTGACCAGAGGGATGTGTTGTTTGTAAATGCTACCCGCCTGGCCATTGTAATAAGTCTCGTTGTTGTACGAATCGAGCACCTGTACCTCGTAAAGCCCCATTAAGTATATCCCGCTGTTTCCTCTTTCCTGGCCTTGCCCTTCCCCTTTCCGGGGGGCACGCCATTCGATGTGCAGCTGCACATCGCCAAAAGCCTGTTTGGTCTTTATATCACCGCTACCTCCTTCTACAGTCAGGAATTTGCGTGCCTTCCATTTAACAGGTTCCCCATTGGCATGCTCCCATTTCACGGCATCTTTTTTACCGGAATAGAGGACGATGGCATCCGAGGGGGGGTTATCCCTTTTTGCCGGGGTTACTACTTCGGGTTTCCGAGACCAGTTCTCGGTATCTTCAGGCTTTTGAGCCGTCACATTCATTAAAAAAGCCGAAACAAACAGTAAAATAACTCCCTTGATATTCATAATATAATGTAATTAATTATTTATTCTCTCTAGGGCAAAGCGCGCCATCTCACGGGTTCCTTCATTATTCACAAGCTCTTTGAGCACAGGCACCGCAACTGAACTACCCATCCAACTGAGTTCACGGCAGAATAAGTTTTTGCTGTCGTCGGTGGCGTCCGATTTCAAAACCTCAATCATCTTATCCTCAAACTCTTTAAGTTGTTTTTTGTCCCCGTGCACCTGCCGCATCCGTTCTTCAATCAGGTAATGGAACTTTGGTGATTTTCCGTATTCAAATTGCTTCGACAATGCAAACAACTCATCCAATGAATACCCCTTATATTGAGGCAGGATAAGGGGAGCAGCCACATTGGAGAAATCCTCCGGCAAGGGTAGCGTTACTTCCCCGGTGGCGGCCCATTCGGCACCCCGCTGAAACGTGTAAATAAATCCGGCCGATTGTAGTGAAAGAGGTCTCTCATCATAATTTAGATGCCCCAGGGTAGTATGAAAAATGCGCCCTTTGCCATATTTAATGGTCATCAACACCGGTTCATTACGCCCGGTACCGCCTTTTTTAACATCAGAGAAAGCCGTGGCCAACACTTCAATATTTTCAGCCGGCCCGCGCAATTCCCCATACAGCTCGTCCTGCGGGTGCATCCAACGAGTTGTCAATCCATTCAGGATGGGATGGTCGGGAGCGCGGTGCTCCACCACGAAGTCGTGCAGCTCGCCATGCGATCCTCCTTTGCCGGGAGATACGTCCCTGATAATAGAATCGTTGCGCCAATAGAGGTAAGGGCCGGCATTTTCATCCCTGTCGCCCCAGCCACCAACTCCAGTGATTTTATTATAGGCTTCCCATCCCGGGAAACTGTTGTTGGCTGAATGGTAAATCACCACCCCGCCCCCATTCTTTACATAGTTTTCAAAAGCCGACCTGGTGGCTTTGGGCCACTCATCACCGTTGTAATCGAGTACTACCACATCGTAATTGTCAAAATCGGGAGAAAATCCACTCATATCTTCACCCTCCGCGAGACTTTTGGCCACACTGGTGTTAAAACGAGCACTGTTTTCCAGGATTTTGGACAAAATGAGATGTGATTCTTCCCAATTGTGATTATTCTGACCCGTTACGATCAACGCGTTCAGCCTGTCATCGCTGCAACCCGTGAAAAGACTGAAGGAGAAAAGGCTGAAGGAGAAGAGAACTAAAAAATTCTTTATCATGTTTTTTAAATTAGGTTCATGTCTGATTGCAGATAGGGAGTGCCGGAATAGAAGGCTGATGCAATGCCTATAAAAAAGTATTATCGCTTAATATTGTGGTATTTCCCATGGAGCTCTGAAAGGCCGGGAAAGCAGCCGGTTGGCATATTCGCTGTTGGTGAATCGTTCCTGTTTATAGTCCCACTTCAACTTTTCGCTCGTGAGCATTGCTATCTCGCCAATCAGCGCCACACTTATGGAGTTGTGGGCCGTAGCAACCGGAGTGATGGTAGGCTTGCGTGACCGCACACAATCGATGAAGTTTTGCTGATGATCGTTGCTGATGTAAACAGCCTCTTTCAATTCGCTTTCAGGAATATTCAGCCATTCAGGATTGCTCGCATACAATCCCTGCCGGTTAACATGTATCCAGCCATTTTCGCCATACCACACCGTGCCCATTCCAATATTCTTATTTTGAGACCACTCATTACCTTTACGGCGTGAAACAAAATAAGACTGGTTCGCCACGAGCATCGCTAAGCCATTCTCATATTTACAGTTGATTACATACTCAACCGGCACATTGTAAATGCCATCCACCGGAAAGGTGCCCTGCCCTTCCACTTCAACGGGCCCGGTATCATCCAGGTTCAACGCCCAGTGGGCAATATCTACGTGATGCCCTGCCCAGTCGGTGAGTTGTCCTCCGGAGTAGTCCATCATCCAGCGCCAGTGAAAATGCAATACACCCCGGTAGGGTACTTTGGGCGCAGGGCCTAACCACATGTCATAATTTACGGTTTCGGGTGGAGTTTGTATCGGCGGGTTGCCAATGCTTGAATGGCCGTCGGGCAGGCCCACTTCCACATGCGAAACTTTACCCAATACGCCATTGCGAACCAGATGAACGGCTCTGCGGAAGTGAGGTACCGAGCGCTGCCAGCTTCCTGTTTGCCAGATGACATTGTGCTTTTGGGCCGCCTCAACTATCTGCCTGCCTTCAACAATAGTACGGGCTAATGGCTTTTCACCATAGATATCGAGCCCTTTATTGATGGCAGCTATCGATAAAATGCCATGCCAATGGTCGGGCACAGCAATGGAGACGGCATCCAGCTTCTCCTGCTCCAGAAATTCGCGAAAATCGGTGTATGAGCGGGCATCGTTATTGCCATAACGCTGGTTAATGAGCTTTTGAGCGGCTTCATTATGAGCTGTATCCACATCACAGACCGACACAAACTGAACCTCCTTTTTCCTCAAAAAACTATTCATATTGCCCATTCCCATGCCGCCCAGGCCAATACCTCCTATCACAATCCGGTTGCTGGGAGCCACAAATCCATTACGGCCCAATGCGGAGGCAGGAATAATGTGCGGAAGAAATGCACCGGCAGCGCTGGCGGCAAGCCCTTTCTTTAAAAACGATCGACGATTGATGGCACGCTTACTCATCTTAGAAATATAATTGACAGTTAAATGTATGAAACGAGCCCCGATAAACCAGGGCAGGCTATGAAAAAAAACTTTTCCTCACTTATGGTTCATTATATGCGAGTTCCGCCGATGAAAAAATCGGGGACCATAAAACAACAAATTATTTAGGGATGAAACGAAACAACAAACTATTCTGTTCCGTTCCGTTATTGCACACAAAGATAAAAATTTATAAGATTGACACCCACTGCAAAGGCAATTTAGAATGATTCTACCTAAAATCATACTTTAATGATCCCGCAACCCGGTTTAAACAAACTACAATCAATTGTGTTAGATTTATAAAGAACAAACCGTGAAGGCTCACCTGAAAGGGTGAGGCTGCCGTTTTGTTAATCAACTCAAGCGCCAAAAGACCCTCAGAGACAAGTCAGGTAAGGCGCAAAACCTTTAAACTAAACGTTATGATACCGCCAAAAAACTGGACCATTGAAAACGGGATGCTCACACGCACATTTGTGCTGGGAAACTTTGTGGAAGCCGTGGATTTTGTAAAAGAAATAGTTCCTCTGGCCGAGGCAGCCGATCACCATCCCGACTTAGAGATTTTTGCCTATAAAAAGGTGAAGATAAAATTGATATCTCACGATGAAGGAGAAATAACAGAAAAGGACCACAAGCTGGCAGAGAAGATTAATGAATTGGGGAAAAAATAATGAATATTACTCTCCAACACTCCTGCTCTTCCCGATCTCCCGGTTTAACTTGCCCGATACCAGTCCTTCGCGGTCGATTTGAACCTCTTTAAAGCCAAGCTTCTGAAATTCATGGCTTACATCGGCAAAAACCTGCTCCAGTTGCTCCACCTCAGCCGGAGGCACTTCTATGCTGACGCCTCCGCTGCGATAGCGGGCTCTTACATCTTTGAATCCCTTTTGGTTCAAAATATCTTCGGCTGCTTCAACCATCCGCAGTTTGTTCACCGTAATTCCCTGCCCATAGGGGAAGCGGCTGCTTAGGCAGGGGCTGGCAGGTTTATCCCACTCTTTAAGGCCAAAATGGAGGGCCATTTCACGAATGTCGTTTTTCTCAAATTCACAATCGGCCAGGGGGCTCAGCACCCGATATTGATTAGCGGCCTTCATCCCCGGGCGATAGTCACCCAGGTCGCTTTTGTTATTGCCATTGATTATCTCAAAATCTTCAAACTCATTATCCCGAATCTCTCCCATGGTGATGTACAAAGAGTTTTTACACCAAAAACAGCGATCTTCAGGATTTTGGTTGTAACGCGGATCGTTTATCTCTCCCGGATTTACCGTGTAATGCTTTATGTCGTGTTGATGACAAAAATCCAACGCCTGATTGTAATCCTTCCGCTTCAGCGAAGGCGAATCGCCAATAATGGCCACTACATTTTGCCTGCCCAATATTTTACGGGCCAAAAAAGCAGCCAGACAGGAGTCCACACCGCCCGACAGCGCCACCAATATCCGGGGGTGATTGTGAAACCAGGCGGCAACTTGTTCATATTTAACGGAATTTAAGGGGGTCATATTATTATTGTTTAATTTTTCGAGAAGTCCATTACCAACGGCATTCGCACTTCAAAATGAGTGCCACTCCCGGGAGAGGAGACCATCTTAATAGTTCCCCCCATGAGTTCCACCAGGTTTTTGCTGATGGGCAATCCCAGTCCGGAACCTCCAAAACCCCGGCTCAAGGCTTCATCTTCCTGCCTGAAACGCTCAAAAACAACCGCTTGTTTCTCTTTTGAAATGCCAATACCAGTATCGGCAATCACAAATTTCAGTTGGCTTTTATTAAGTGTCACTGACAAACTAACGGTTCCGCGATCGGTAAATTTTAATGCATTGTCGAGAATATTTACAAATACCTGCTTTAAACGTCCAAAATCGGCATAAAACTGATAATCATAGGGCAAATTAATGTTGGTCACCAGCTCAACATCCTTTTTTTGAAAATGCTCCTTCCTGTCGTGCGCATACTGCATCAGCTCCGCCACCAGTTGCTTAATTGATACCACCGTTGGCTTTAGCTTTATATTGCCACTTTCGATAAAGGAATAATCTATAATGTCGTCGATTACTTTCAGTAACTGCCTGCCGCTCTGGTTGATAAGACCCACAAACGAGATGCGCTCATCATTGGTTATCTGATCATCCAACAACAAACCCGAAAATCCAAGTATAGAGTTCAACGGGGTACGTATCTCATGACTCATATTGGCCAGAAAAGAGGACTTGAGTTGATCACTCTCCTCCGCCTTCTTCCGGGCATTGATAATATCGGTTTGATCCAGTAAAATAGTCATGCCCAACTGCCCGTCGCCATAACCTTCCAGTGGAATATAGGTGATCCGAAAGATTCGACCCGTTCGTTTATCTTCAAACTGAAAATCGCTTTTTTCGACGCCGGGCGGCCGGTGGCTCTGCCGAATCATGGAAGGTTCATCCTTCCCGAATACGAACTTATAGCAGGGTACATCGGGTGGAGGATTCCCAAACCGTTCTTTAAAAGCCCGGTTGGCATACACAATGTGAAAGTCATTATCTGTAATTATAACCGGCTCATGAAGGCTTTCCATCATCACACGGTAGCGTCTTTCACTTTCGGCCAGTTTGTTCTCAGTTTGCCTCTGTGTTGTTACATCGCTCATAAAAAGCAGTTGCTGCCAATGGCCTTCGTTGTTTTCTATGCCTACCCCATCCACATATACAACCATAGCATCGCCCTCCTTGTTCACCACATTATAAAACCCGTTGACTTCTCCCTCGTTATGAAAAAAATTGTGATGCACCTTTAGGCGCGCTTCATGCTCCTCGGGAGGAACAATGGTATTAAAATGATGTTTTAAAATTTCATGAGGCCGGAAATTGAATATCCGGCAAAATGCAGGATTTACATATTGAATAATTCCCTGATCGTCGATAACGACAATCCCCGTAAGCGTTTTCTCGATTATGGTTTTGTAGTGCGACCTGCTACGCGAGAGCGAAGTATTTAATTGGTAATTGGTCCTCAAAATTTTCCGGACCAGAAGAAAGAGTAACACCCCAAAAGACAAGACAAAGCCCCACCCCTTTATCAATTGCCAAAAAACAAGATCGGTCTTGTTGCTGGATAACATGGCCAACAACTGATCAGAAAAAAACACCCACAAAGCACTCACTACAAAAAAGAGAAGGGCTATCCTCAACGCGGGTACTATCACATTTGCCCTGTATTTTTTACCGGAATGGTTCATACTGAATATTCAAAAATGGCGAATCCCTCACAATTTACAAAAAAAATATTCTCGCTGCCAACTTTTTTTGCCAAACAAGTATCCATACAATACGAAAAACGGGGAAAAGGTTGCATTTTTGAGGCTACTTTTTGTAACCTTTTACCTCTCATATCCGAAAAAGTAGTATATAAGGTGGTGGATCATCTCAATAGATCGGTTCCCGATGGTTCAGGATTATCGAACTATTGTCATCGTGTATTACAACTTAATTTATTCCTTCACTCCATCAACAATGAGACATGTGTCCATTTTCTCTTTAATATTTCTGATAACTCTGGCTCCCGTATCAGCAACCGCGCAGCTTCAACCCTGCGATACGCTTAACCAAACTACGGCGGAGGGAAAACGCGCCGGATGGTGGATTTTTTACTACAAAGATGGTTCCAAAAAAGAAGAGGGTGTCTTTAACAACGGCGTTAAAGAGGGCATCTGGACAGCTTATCATCCAAATGGCCGCAAAAAGCATGAAATCACCTTCACCTCGGGAACAGCCAAAGGAGCCGCAAGATTCTTTTATGAAGATGGCACCCTCCGGGAAGCGGGTTTTTGGAACGAAACCTGTTGGACAGGCACCTATCAGCTTTACTATGCCAATGGACAAAAGGCTTACGAATGGCATTACAACGATCAGGGGCATCGCACCGGGATTCAAAAATACTTTCATCCCAATGGAGAGGTAAAATATCAGGGCAACTGGGAAGATGGAAAAATTGCAGGAAATGTAACGGTATTTGATGAGACGGGCCATCTCACAGCTACCCGCCAATATACCAACGGAAGCTTCAACATCAGCCTTACCGCAGCAACCCGGCCGCCTGAAAACCAGAAGGAAGAGCCGGTCAAACACCCCTCTCCTTTTAACGGTACGGGACAACACACCATTTACCGGATGGACGGGCAAATAGAGAAAGCGGGATATTTCCGCGACGGGCAACTGCTCAATGGAAAACATTACATCTATAACGACCGGGACTCGTTGATTGAGGTAAGGGAGGTTGAGAACGAATAAAGCCTCACCCCGGCCCTCCCGCTTTTGCGGGAGGGCCGGGGTGAGGCTTCCTTTTTATATTTTTTTGTATCTTAGCCATCCGAAAAAAGGTTGAATAAAGCAGCTGCCCAGGATGGAACACCCTCTCACTCTATACAATACGCTCACACGCCAAAAGGAGCTCTTCACGCCCATAAATCCGCCTCATGTTGGATTATATGTTTGCGGCCCCACGGTATATGGCGACCCACACCTGGGACATGCCCGCCCGGCCATAGTTTTTGACCTGCTCTTCAGGTATCTGTCGCATCTGGGATATAAAGTTCGTTATGTGCGCAACATCACCGATGTGGGACATCTGGAGGACGATGCCGACGATGGGGAAGATAAAATCAGCAAAAAGGCAAGGCTCGAAGAGCTGGAACCCATGGAGGTGGCCCAGCATTACCTGAACAGGTATCACCAGTTTATAAACGCCCTTAATGTAAAACCTCCCGGCATCGAACCCCGTGCATCGGGTCACATCATCGAACAACTTGGCATTGTAAAGCGTATTCTCGACAAAGGCTATGCCTATGAAAACAATGGATCGGTCTATTTTGATGTGGAAAAATACAACCGCCGCCATCATTACGGGCGCTTGTCGGGCCGGGTGCTGGAAGACCTTTACAGCGCCACACGTGAATTGGAAGGACAATCGGAAAAACGCAACCACTTTGATTTCGCACTCTGGAAAAAAGCAACCCCCTCGCACATCATGCGCTGGCCGTCGGATTACAGCGACGGATTTCCCGGATGGCATGTGGAGTGCTCGGCCATGAGTGCCAAATATCTGGGCGAGGAGTTCGATATTCATGGCGGGGGCATGGACCTGTTATTTCCCCATCACGAATGCGAAATAGCCCAATCGGTTATTGCACACGGCAAAACGCCTGCCCGCTACTGGATGCACAACAACATGATTACCGTTAACGGACAGAAGATGGGCAAGTCGCTGGGTAACTTCATAACCCTCGAAGAGTTCTTTACGGGCCGGCATCCAAAGCTTGAGCAAGCCTGGTCGCCCATGACCATCCGCTTTTTTATTCTTCAGGCGCACTATCGCAGTACGGTAGATTTTTCCAACGAAGCTTTGTTGTCCGCTTCCAAAGGCCTGAAGCGTTTGATGGACGCCCTTAACCAGCTGCCAAAAATAAAACCCGGTACCGCGACTACCTTTAACCTGGAAGTTTTTGAGGAGAAGTGCTATTCAGCTCTAAACGACGACCTGAACAGCCCCATCCTGATTGCCCACCTTTTTGATGCGGTGAGAGTGATCAATGGGGCCGTGGCAGGAACAGAATCATTTACGAATGAAGATTTGAACCGTCTCTCGCAACTGATGCATCTGTTTGTGGAAGAGATACTTGGCCTTGCATCAGAGAGCGACCCCGGCCAGGGCAGCTACAAAATACTGGAAGAAACCGTGCAACTTTTACTCAACCTGCGTCAGGAGGCCAAAGACCGAAAAGACTGGAGCGCCGCCGACCGGATCCGCGATGAATTGAAGGAAGCGGGTATCGTCCTGCACGATGGAAAAGAAGGGACGACGTGGGAGCTGAGGAACTGAAAGCTCCCTGACTGCCGGCAGGCAGGAAAGCTCAAAGCTGAAAGCTCAAAGCTCCCTGACTGGCGACCGGAGGAGTGGCGGGGAGAAAGGAGTTGGCAATAAACAAACCATCATACATATATTCCCTGGTTATGAAAAGCACATTGTTAAATAAATGGGTATTGCCCGGTGAAAGAGCCACCGCGCTAATTGTTTTTCTGGCTTTGGTTTGCCTGGGTGCCGGCTGCAATACGGGTTCCTCCAAACAGCAGGGCACTGCAAAAGAATCGCTGCCCCGGCTCGAAACTCCCGCGTTCAATGCCGATTCGGCTTATCACTATGTGGAGCGCCAGGTGGCCTTTGGTCCCCGCGTGCCTAACACGCCCGCGCATGAAGCATGTGCCCAATGGCTTATAGCTTCCATGAAACGCATGGGTGCCGATGTATTTGTACAGGAGGCACAGGTCACCGCATTCGACAACAGCTTGCTCCGTATTAAAAATATCATCGCCCGCTTTGAGCCTGAGAAAAACAACCGGCTGCTGCTCTTCGCCCACTGGGACACACGCCCCTTTGCCGATCACGACCCCGACCCCGCCAGGCGCAACCAACCCATCGACGGAGCCAACGATGGAGCCAGCGGAGTGAGCGTTCTCATGGAGATAGGCCGGCAACTGGGCAGGCATCCCACCTACCCCGGCATCGATATAATATTTTTTGATGCCGAAGATTATGGCCAGCCCGATCACCTGAATCTCCCTTATAAGCCGGACACCTGGTGCCTCGGTAGCCAGTACTGGGGTAAAAATCCGCACGTGAAAAACTACTACGCCCGTTATGGCATTTTATTA
>JACDJC010000395.1_pt1 | contig 53455 bp, 45 predicted proteins | sample 7454191 | NCBI WGS metagenome assembly JACDJC01 (sample SAMN14253291, study PRJNA609438) | sludge metagenome | isolation source: sludge after 25d culture with pyrite and EDTA | collected 2018-12-20 | reverse complement strand
GCCCGAGCCTCCCCGGCGACCACGAACACCGGCTCACCAAACCCGCCGGCGGGCCCACCGGCGGGCTGGCAGCCGTCGTCGCCCTCACCCTCGCCGCATTCCCCAGTCGAACACATGTTCGCAGTCTGCCCAGGGGGTGTGAAACTCCCCGGCCAGCCCGCCAGATCGTGATCGACCCAGATGCTCACCGCGTCGGATCACCGCCACCGTGGTGCCCGATCAGCAGGACTGGGCGGTCAGAGCGCAGGGTCAGAGTGCCGGTGGTGATCCGGGTGTGGGAGGGGTGGCGCCCCACTCGCTGACGCGGGTGCTGTAACCAGACTGCTGCGGCATGGCGCCGGTGGCGATCGCGTACTCCAGCTGCTGTCGCGCGTAGTCGGTCAGGGGTTCGACGGTCACTCCGGTGCCGTAGGCGCAGATCTCACTCCACTGGCCGATCGCTCCGGAGTCGAAGCGCATGCCGATGATGGCGGAGCTCCCCAGGCGTCGGGCCTCGTCGACCATGCGGGCCATGGCCTCGCTGCGGCTCTGGGAGAGCAGCTTGGTGAACTCCGGGATCTCACCGCCGCCGATGGAGCGCAGTCCGGCGACGCAGCCGGCACCGATGTTCCGTGAACGAACGGTGAGCCCGAAGATCTCGCCCTGGACCGACGTGATGTCGTAACCGGGCAGGTCGAATCCTGTGGTGATCAGCATGCCCGGACCGTAGGCCCGGACGGGGCTCGGGTCGCCAGCCACCCGCGTCCCCGACGAGGTGCCGTGGGGGTCACGCTCGGGCGAAGACCTCCGCGAGCCAGTTCATGACCCGCTCGTCGCGCAACCCGTGGGCCGCGGGCTCGCAGTGCCAGCTCGCCCCTTCGCCCTCGGTGAAGGCGACGAGCGACGAGCCGGGCACCAGCTGGTGCATCTCGACCGATTGGCCGGGCCAGAACTGCTCGCCGTCGGGGGCGGTGATGAGCAGCGGCGTCCCGATCTGCGCTGCGGTCGCTGCGTCGAGGCGCATCGCCCGGGCCGCCTGGTACGCGTCGAAGTAGGAGTCGGTGCCGAACGGGGCCATCCGCCAGCGCAGCTCGGCGCCACCGGCCGGGTCCGCCGTCATCCCGATGTCCATGAAGGCGTCGAAGTCGGACTTGCTCTTGACCGGGTCCGGGCCATCGAGGATGCCCACCATCGACTCCGGGAGGTGGGCGATCCACGAGTCGGCGACCCTGGTGACGCCCGGATCCGCGACCGCCGCGGCGAGGCGATGCTCGAACGCCAACGCCCGCGGCACCCAGTACCCGGCCTGGCTGACGCCGTGCGCGGCGACGCGGCGGGGGTCGACGTCGCCGCGTGCCAGCACGTGGTCGACGACCGGGGTGAGCACCGCCTCCCAGTCGTGTCGGAAGAAGAGACCCTGACGGTAGAGGGCGGCGCCCTGGCCGGGCCCGTCGTAGGTGACCGCGTTCCAGCCGCGTTCGACCGCGGCGGCCGCGCCGCTCGCCCAGATGTCGGAGATGGGTCCGTCGCTGCCGTTGGTGAAGATCACCGTCGGGCGACGATCGCCGTGCGCGGCGCCCTCGGCAGCGCCTTCGACGGGCGTGCCCGGCGCGGGGGAGAAGAAGTAGCCCTCGAGCTCGACGTCGCGATGTCCGACCGGATCGTGGTACGGGATCGCGATCTTCTCGACGGGCGGGTGGAAGCGGGCCGACGCCCGATCCCATGCGCTGCGGTGACGTTCCCAGAGGGCGGTCGATGCGTCGGGTCCCAGCGAGCCGACGGCGTACGCCGCGGCCGTGGCGAAGTAGCTGCAGGCTCGGAGATCGGCGCTCCGTGCGCTCTGGTCGTGACCACGGGCGGCGCTGGCAGCCGCCTCGACCTCCAGGCGCTCGCCGAGGTCGGAGAACGTGGTGACCCACGAGGAGTCGTCACCGTCGGTGACCTGGTCGAGAGCGACGAGGACCTCGCCGATGTCGGTGAGCCTGCGGTACGCGCCGCCGAGCAGGATCAGGCGGTCGAACTCGTTCCCGTCGTCGGTGAAGCGTCGTTGCATGGTCGGCAGGCTACGTGGGCGGCGGTCGTGCCCGTGCCCGGACGGTCCGGACGAGTGGGACGATTCGGACGGATCGACCGAGGCTCGACGGGATCAGTCCAGGAGTTCGCCGAACGCCGGGATGTCGGAGCGGCCGAGCGGGCGGCGGATCAGGTCGGCGACGATCGCCGTCCAGCCGGTCTGGTGCGACGCGCCGAGACCGGTTCCGTCGTCGCCGTGGAAGTACTCGTGGAACAGCAGGTGGTCCCGCCACGACGGATCGGTGCCGAAGCGCTCGACGGCTCCGAAGCACGGTCGGGTGCCGTCGGGTCGCAGGAGGAACAGGCCGATCAGTCGGCGGCGCAGATCCTCTGCGACCTCGGTCAGCGTCAGGTGCACCCCGGAACCGGTCGGGTACTCGACGGTGACCGACTCGCCGAAGAACGAGCCGTACGCGTGGATCGACATCGTCAGCAGGTAGTTGAGCGGGAACCACACCGGCCCCCGCCAGTTCGAGTTGCCGCCGAACATGGGCACGGTCGACTCGGCCGGTTCGTAGTCGATCGTGGCGGTCATGCCGTCGAGCTCGACCACGTAGGGCGTCGTGTGCGAGCGCGACAGGGATCGGATGCCGTGCGGAGACAGGAACTCCTCGGGGTCGAAGAGTCGCTCGAAGATCCGTCCGGACGCCTCGAAGTCGGTCACCCCGAGCAACAGCCGGCGGTCGTCGGGCGCTCCCTTCATCGCGACGTCGTGGTCGAACACCGCCTCGTCGAGGCCCGACCGTCGCAGCAGGCGGGCGAAGGACTTGCCGAGGTTCCGGGCCCGGGCGATCACCGGTTCGTCGATGACGAGGCTGGCGAGCACCGGGAGCACGCCGACCATAGAACGGACCTTGATCGGGATCCTGGCTCCGTCGTCGAGGACGAGTCGGTCGTAGTAGAAGCCGTCGTGCTCGTCCCACAGTCCCTGGACGTCGAGCGCGTTGCGGATCAGGGCGAAGTGCTCCAGGAACTTCACCGTCAGGTCGCTCGTCGGTTCGCCGTTGCGGCCGAGGATCATCGAGATCGTTGTCATGTGCAGGGCGTACAGCGCCATCCATCCGGTGGCGTCGGACTGCTCGAGCGTGCCGGCGACGGGCAGGTGGTCCCGGTCGATCGGACCGATGTTGTCGAGTCCCATGAAACCGCCCTCGAACAGGTTGTCGCCGCCGATGCCTTCCCGGTTGACCCACCACGTGAAGTTCACGAGGAGCTTGTCGAAGACCCGCCGGAGGAAGTCGACGTCGGTGCCACCGCTGATCGAGAACACCTCGAGCGCCGCCCAGGCCAGCACCGGTGGGTTGACGTCGTCGAAGGACCACTCATAGGACGGGATGGCACCGTCGGGGTGCTGGAACCACTCCCGGCACAGCAGCAGCAGCTGGTACTTGGCGAACCCCGGGTCGACGTGAGCGAGCGCGGTGCAGTGGAAGGCGAGGTCCCACGCCGCGAACCACGGGTACTCCCACGTGTCGGGCATCGACATGAGGTCGAACGCGTCGAAGTTGCGCCAGCGTGCGTTGCGGCCGGCCGGCGCACCGCGTTGCCGCGGTGGTGCCGGCTGCGTCGGGTCGCCGTCGAGCCAGCGGGCGACGTCGTAGTTGTAGAGCTGCTTGGACCACAGCAGGCCGGCGAACGCCTGGCGCATGACCAGCTGCTCGTCGTCGGTGATGCCGTCGGGGCGCAGCTCGGCGTAGAACTCGTCGGCCTCGTCGTGGCGCTGGTGCAACATGTGGGTGAACTGCCGGCCGAGCGGGTCGCCCCTGTGCTCCGAACGCTGTGCCGGCCGCAGCCGCAGACGCAGCTCGACCGTTGCGCCGGCATCGACCCGGAGGCGGTACCAGCACGCCGCCTTGGTCCCGGTCCGGTCGGGGTTCACCGAAGCCGCGCCACCGACGACGTGGTCGCCGATCCCGTCCTTTGGGTACGGCGTGCTGCACGGCTGACCGTAGATGCGCTCGGTGTTCGTCTCGTTGTCGCAGAACAGCAGCTCGGGCCGTTCGCCGCCGGGCGCCGCTCCGGCCAGCAGCTCCAGCTCGCCGAAGATCGGATGGTCGATCAGGACGCGGGGCTGGGTGACCGTCGGGGCCGTGTCGGCTCGCATCGTCGGAGGGCATCCGCCGAAGTCCCATTTCCACGTGTTGCGGAACCACAGGGTTGGCAGCACGTGCAGCTCGGCGGTGTCGGGGCCGGCGTTGGTGACCTTCACGGCGACGAGGAGGTCGTGGGGGTCGGACTTGGCGTAGTCCACCTCCACGGCCCAGTAGCGGTCGTCGTCGAACACGCCGGTGTCGAGCAGCTCGTACTCGGGATCGTGGCGGGTTCGTCGCCGGTTCTCCTCGAGCAGGTCGCTGTAGGGGAACTCGGCCTGCGGGTAGTGGTAGCGCCAGCGGTTCCAGGCGTGGCTCGGCACGGCGTCCACGAACCACCAGTACTCCTTGGCGTCCTCTCCGTGGTTGCCTTCGTCACCAGCCAGGCCGAAGATGCGCTCCTTGAGGATCGGGTCCTTCCCGTTCCACAGCGCCAGGCCCATGCACAGGAGCTGGTGGATGTCGCTGAAGCCGGCGAGGCCGTCCTCACCCCAGCGGTAGGTGCGGGAACGGGCGTGGTCGTGCGGGAACCAGGACCACGCCTCGCCGTCGGGGCTGTAGTCCTCTCGCACCGTGCCCCACTGGCGCTCGCTCAGGTAGGGACCCCACAGGTACCAGTCGCCGGCGTCGAGCAGCCCTTCCTCGAGGTGACCGAAGCCGTCCACGCGGTCACGTTCTGCCCCCACTTCCCCTCCTGGCGACGTCCGTGCCGGTGTTCGACGGTGACGCTATCGCCCGCTGCGGGTCGTCCCGGACGGGGCGGACGATCGGGATCCTGAGCACCCGCTCATGTTGATCAGCGGGTCGGTGGATCCTCACCCCCGGTCCGTCGCTACGTTCGCCCGCTCGCGGCTGACCGACCACCTGAAGGGAGCGGCCCCGGTGCTCGACGACCTGACCGAATGGGTGACCGACATCATCGAGGCACTCGGGTATGTGGGCGTCGCTGCGCTCGTGGCGCTCGAGAGCGTCTTCCCGCCGATCCCGTCGGAGGTCGTCCTGCCGATGGCCGGCTTCGTCGCCGGGCGGGGTGACGCATCGTTCCTGGGCATGGTGGTCGCGGCAACGGCCGGTTCCGTCGCGGGTTCGTGGATCCTCTACGGCGTCTCGGGCGCGATCGGCCCGAACCGACTTCGGGCCTTCGTCGTCCGACGGGGCCGCTGGTTCGGCGTCAAGGAGGCGGACCTCGACAAGGCAGAAGCGTGGTTCGACAAGCGCTCCGGCACGGCAGTGCTGATCGGCCGGTGCGTGCCGCTGATCCGGTCGCTGATCTCGGTGCCCGCCGGGTTCCGACGGATGCCGCTGCCGCAGTTCACGTTCTACACGGCGATCGGCAGCTTCATCTGGAACGCAGCGCTCATCGGCGCCGGTGCGCTGCTCGGAGAGCGGTGGGAGGCCGTCGGCGACTACGTCAGCATCCTGCAATGGGCCGTGATCGTGGCGATCGTCGCCACCGTGGCAGTCGTGGTCTGGAAGCGCATCCTGAAGCCGCGCCTCGCCGCGACGGGCAACCTGCCCGATTGATCAGGTGCGACGGAACAGCGGGGTGGTCTGGACGCGGAGTCCGAACTCGTCGTCGGGGTAGTCGCGGGCGTCGAGGATCTCCAGGTTGAACGGGTAGATGTCCAGCACCTCGCCGGTGGCGGCCATCCAACCGATCACGGCGTCGTCCCACCGCTCGTCCAGGATCGCTTGGCGCACGGGTTCGGCCACGGCGTCGTCGACCGGGACCCATTCACCGATCCAGCGCAGGGCGATGACCTTGTTGAGCGTGTCCTGGGAGTCGGCGAGCAGCGGCGCCTGCTCCGGGTCGCTGCGACGCACGGCGTACGCACCGATCGTGCGGCCCGCCGATGCCCGCGATGCTGTGGTGGGCGAACGGTCGGGCTCTGTCGTCATCTGGCGGTCATCGACCGAGGTGCTCGTCGAGCTCGCGTCGGGTCCAGAACCCGGGCGACGGCTGCGGGTCGGGGGTGGCGGCGTAGTGCGCCAGGCGCTCCAGACCGGCCGGGTCGTACAGCTCGATGGCGTCGAAGATGACGCTGGGCCCGACCGAACGCAGTGCCCGATCACCGGGCGAGCCTGCCTTGGGCAGGTTGGAGGTGAGCACGAGGACGGCGTCGCTCCCGAGATCCTCGCCGTCGGCCTTCGACCGCAGCACGTGGAGCCTGCCGAGCAGCTTCCACACCGCGTCGGTGCGCTGCAGGCCAGGCCGGCTGGTGGTGAACGCACCCGATACGTCGACCCACCACTGGCGGGTGCGGTCGGGGCTGGTCAGGCGGAAGTCGAGGTCGAGGATGCCCGACGGGTGCTTGGCCTTCTCGTCGATCAGCGTGAAGCCGGCTGCCTCCAACTTGGAGCGGGCGATGTCCAGCGTCTTCTTGGCGTCCTGCACGGCTCGGGCCTGGAAGTGCTCCTGACGGTCCTCGACGTCGAGCGCTCCGATGAGCTGCTGTGCCTGGTCGGGATCGGCGGCGTCGATGCGGGCGGTGGTCGCCAGCCGCAGGTCGGCGCGAGCGAGCTCGGCGTCGAGGCGTTGCCGAGCCAGCTCGACGTAGTCGACGTCGGTGTCGTAGCCGACGCCGATCCTGCCGGTCCGGGCAGCGGCGACGAGCGTCGATCCGGAACCGTTGAACGGGTCGACGACGATGTCACCGGCGTAGGTGTACAGGTCGATCAGCCGTCGGGGCAGCTCGACCGGGAACGGGGCGGGATGGCCGATGCGGGTGGCGGACTCCGAGTCGATGCGCCACACATCGCGGGTGACGTCGACGAACTCGTCGTTGGTCAACGTGGAGGCGTGTGGCAGTCCGCGGGTGCGCCGGTCCTTGAGGCTGAGCGCCCGAGCGAAGCGGCCCTTGGAGGCGATGATCACTCGCTCGGTCATGTCGCGCAGCACCGGGTTGGAGGCCCTGGCGAACGAGCCCCACGCGCACGACCCCGACGATGCCGAGGACTTCTCCCAGATGACCTCGCCCCGGAGGAGCAGGCGGAGGTCGTCCTGGAGGATCGAGATGATGTCCGCGCTGAGGCTGCGGTACGGCTTGCGGCCCAGGTTGGCGACGTTGACGGCGATGCGGCCACCCGGTTCCAGCACCCGCTCGCACTCGGCGAACACGGCCCGCAGCATGTCGAGGAAGTCGATGTAGGTGGCCGGGATGCGGGAGTCGGCGTCGGACTCGCCGGTGACGGCGAGCTCGTACTCCTTGCCGACGAAGTACGGCGGCGACGTGACGACCAAGGCCACGCTGGAGTCGGGCAGCTGGCTCATGTCGGTGCTGGAGCCGTGGAAGATCCGACCCCGGCCGAGCATCTCGATCAGCTCCGGCGGACGCTCCACGTGCTCGTCCTCGGAGAGCGCGGGTGGAGTGAACCGGGCGTAGAACGCGCTGGCGTCGTGGCCTTCCCTCCTGCCGACACCGAACGCGGAGGTCTGCGTTCGATCGTCCCGAAATTCCATGGCGCGCATCCTACGTGGGGGCACCGACACCGCCCCGGACGGCCCCGTCAGGCCTGTGCCGCTACGGTGCGGCGATGCCTCGATTGGACCCCGGAGCGCGAGTGCGACGGCACATCGCGGAGCTCCTCTCCGAGGGTCCTGTCAGCTTCGATGACCTCCTGTCGGCGTTGGTCGACCGTGGCCTGGATCTCGGCCCTGAACCTGAGGAGCGCCTCGACGACGTCCTCGCCACGATGGAGCGGGTCGACGTCGTCGACGACGAGGGAGCCGACGAGGCGGGGGCGCCCATCGACGTGTGCTTCGACCGGCTGGCCCTCTTCGACGGCAGCACGTGGACGATCCCCATCGACGAGCTCGACCTCGCGTCCGACACCCTTGCGATCGAACCTCTCGGACCGTTGCTCGCACTGCTCTTCAACGAGTGGTGCGCCCTCGACGGGGGCGGAACGATCGACTTCGACACCGAAGGTCGTCGGAAGGAGGTCGCTGATCGGCTCGGTGTCGCTCAACGTGGTGGCGTCGCCGTTCCGGAGGGTTGGCTTGCTGACCACGGGGCGAAGAGCGGGCAGTTCCTGCTGCTCCGACTCGACGGCGATGTGGTCCGGGCTCAGGGCACCGACCACGCGACAGCGCCCGCGCCGGCGTTCGTCGATGCGCTTGTCGGTTCGTTCGCCTCGGCGTCATCGTCACGAGCGTGCCGCCGTTCGGTCGAAGTGCTGACCGAGATCTTCGTGCTGCATCCCGAGTTGCGTGGATCGGAGATCCCGCCGCTGGACGACCTGATCGCGGAGGCAGGTCTCGCTCGCGACGGGGCATACCTCGCGCCGACGGGATTCGACTTCGAGCGCGAGCGCCTCCGCCGGCGAGTGGAGACAGTCGCGAGCGAGATGGCCTTCGGGGACACCGAGGCTCAGGCGTACGCCGCCCTCGTGGTGGCACGGCACAGTTGGGCGGCGAGAGGACGCGAGCTGGAACCGGAGTTGCTGGTCGGAGCAGCCCACGCGCTCGAGGACATCAGGATCGCCACCGTGTTCGTCGAGGACGAGTGCGACTCCGATGACCCCGACAACCTCGATGAGACGGTGAGCTTCGGCGAAGCCCTCATCGACGCCGTGACCGGACGCCATCGTGCCGGTCCGGCGTGGCTGGTTGCACAGGCGTTCCTCGTCGCCGGACGGACCGAGCAGTTCGAGGAATGGATCGATGTGGCGCTCCTCTTCGATGGCGACCACCTGCTCTCGCTCCACGACAAGGCGTGGTTCGAGTTCGACCGGGGAGAGGCCAGGAAGGCCAAGTCGCTGCTCTCCCGTGTCGGGCCAGGTGCGTTCGCGCACGACATCGAGATCCTCGACGCCGTGCTCACGCCTGCCCGTCCGACGGTGCGGCGCAACGATCCGTGCCCGTGCGGCAGCGGCCGCAAGTACAAGGTCTGCCATCTCGGCGTCGACCAGGTGCCCCTCGATTCCCGTCTGATGTGGCTGTACCGCAAGGCCAACTGGTGGCTCGAACGTCGACACCGGCCGGAGGTCGAGTCGGTGGCGTGGATGCGCGCCGGCGCAAGTGGCATGTCGCCCGGTCGGCTGCTCGAGCAGGACCCGCTCATCGCCGATGCCGTGCTCGCAGAGGGAGGCCGGTTCGCCGAGTGGCTGTCGGAGCGTGGCGCGTTGCTGCCGTCCGACGAGGCCCTCCTCGCTGCCCAGTGGGCGCTGGTCGATCGGTCGGTGTTCGAGGTCACCGAGGTGCGTTTCGACGAAGGGATGACGTTGCGGGATCTGCGAACCGGCGACATCGTCGAAGTGCAGGAGCGCATCGGAACCCACGGCCTCGAGGTCGGCCGGTACCTCCTCGCCCGTCCGCTGCCCACCGGAAGCGGGGGTCGTCAGTTCTTCGGCGGCATCACGATGGTCCCCGACGCAGCGCGCGACCGGTTCATCGACGTGCTCGACGAGGGGCCGACTCCCATGCAGCTCCTCATGACCGTCGCCGAGTCCGAGGCGCCGCCGAGCTTGTCCAACCGTGACGGCCACGCCACCGTCTTCTGCGAGACGACCTGGACGATCCCGGACCCCAAGGCGGCGACCGCGACACTCGACGCCACCTTCGAACCGTCGGGCGACGATGGTCGCTGGAGCTGGTTGAAGGACGGCGACGACCACGCCGACGGCGGCAGGACGGTCCTCGGCACCCTCGAGCTCGACGGCGACCGGCTCACCGCCAGCACCAACAGCATCGAGCGGGCCGACGCGATCTCGCACCTCGTGCTGGGCCTCCTGCCCGGAGTGGAGCTGCTGGAGGACCTGCGTTCGGACTTCGAGGAGATCCAAGACGACCTCGCGTACGAGCGGGCGGTGTTCGGCGAGGAAGACGAGCCGGCTCCAGGGCTGATCGATCCCGCTGAGGCCCCGCCCGAGTTGCGCGCGATCCTGCGCCAGCAGATGGACCACTACGAAGAGGCGTGGGTCGACGAGTCGATTCCGGCGTTGGGTGGCGCGAGTCCGAGGGAGGCACTCGACGACCCGACACGACGCGATGACCTGTTCCGCCTGCTCGATCGCATGGAGCAGATGGATGCCGGGAGGACCGAGGACGAGCGTGCGCTCGGCATGCGCACCAGCCGCCTCCGCGAGCTCCTCGGCCTGCCCGTCCACGGCGAGTGGCGCCTCCCCGAGCCGTAGCATCGACAGCGCGATTCCGCGGCGATGCGACTCTCGCGCCAGCTGTCGCCATCTCGATGGCCCCCACTCGGTCCGACCCCGAACCGAGCAGGTACACGAGGGGATCGAGCTCGGCGCCGACCGATCGCAAGTTGGCGTTGATGACCGATCGTCCCCACGAGTCTGGTGCCGCGTCGTCGATGCACAGCGGCATTGGACTGTCGAGGCCGCCTGGCTTGTGCCTCAGTCGTCGAAGGAGATGGCGAAGCTGCCCAGATGGAGGTTGTCGTCGAACTCGCTCGGGTCGAACGCCTCTGGATCGAAGTCGCCACCGTTCCACTCGACCAACTCCGCGTGGCGCTCATGGGACGGATCCGCGATGGCGACGAGGAACTCCTCGTAGCCCCAGGTGCCGCCGCAGTCCTCGGGCGGGCATGCCCGCCTGCCAGCGATGCAGGCTGGCACCTCGTCCACCTCGCTGCGGGCGAGGACCTTCTCGACATGGACGTCGTGGTCCCAGTCGTCGCCGAAGTCGTAGACGTAGCGGAACTTGTCGCCCTCGGCGGCCAGCTTGTCGAGTCGGTAGCGGGTCTCGTCGAGCACCTGGCTCATGTCCCAGTCGGGATCGGGAGCGCCGTAGTCGCGACCGCCGATGCGGAACTCGTGCAGGTGGGAGTTCCACCACCCGAACGCGGCCTGGATCACGTCGTGCACCTCGTCGAGGGTGGCCGATCCGTCGACGAGCACGCGGCGCCAGATCGGCGGCTTGATGTCGCGCAACGTCACCTTCAGCTGGAACGCCTTGGCGGTCCCGGCCCGCTTCTTCGTGCCGGTCCTGCGGGCGTCGTGCGCCGCCATCTTGGGCGACACCGGCTTCGGTTCCTGGCCCCGCTCGTCGTTGAACAGGGCGATCACCTGGGCCAGCGGATTGCGCTTGTCGGCGGCGGTCGGGTCGGTGCCGAGCACGGCGGCCAGCTCCCGTCCTGGTGTTCCGGCTCGCTTGTCGAGCGGGCCGACGATGATGTCGGACATCTTCATCGACAAGGTCTCGAGGTCGAGGCGGCCGTTGGTCACGAAGACCTCGCCCAGGTAGGCGAACTCGTTCATCACGCCCAACACCGTGCGGTCGTTGGTCGGGGCGAGACGTACCTCGCTCATGGCCGACCGCTCGGCGGCGATGATCTCCTCCGGCACCCCGTGCGCTCGCAGCGCCGATTCGATGGCGTCAGGGATGCGATCGAGCAGCGTCTTCGCCGGCGCCAGCGGCACGTACACCGGCAGGAACGTGCGGCTGTTGACCAGCAGCGCCACCTGCGGCTTCCAGAACAGCGCGTTGACGAACCAGTCGCCGAGAACGGTCGTCGACTCGTCGTCGGAACCAGCGGTCGGCGCGCCCTTCATCCGGTCCCGCAGCTTCTTGGTCCCCCGGACGATCAGCATCGCCCGAGTGTGTCACGCCCGATGTCCCCAACGTGAAGGCCACGCCGGGCCCTCAGCGGCCGGGGTTACCGATCGAAAAGGGCACGTAGTGGGCACGACAGGGAGCGGTGACCGGGCGACGACTGCCCGGTATCGTTGACGGCGAGATGTCGAGCGATCCCGCCACCCCAGTTCCGAGGCAGCAGAGCCTCGAGCTTCCCGTCGAGGAGCTACTTCGGCGCGTCAAGCCAATGCCTCCCCCGGCGGAGTTCGTGATCGACGATCTCACCCCTGAGGAGGGCGAAGCCTTCCTCGAAGCCGTTCGCTCGTGACAGCTCGCAAGTGGCGGGGACCGGCGGTCGTCGACACCGACGTCTTCAGCTCCGAACTGGTTCCAGGGTCAGTACTGGCTGAGCGCTACCGTCCGCTCACCCTCGCCCGGCCGACGTTCATCTCGTTCCAGACAGCGGCGGAGATCCGCTTCGGCGCGCTGCTACGAGGATGGGGCGAAGCCAGACGACTCCGAATGGAAGCTTGGCTCGCGGTGGCCGAGATGGTGGAGTCTGGCCCCGAGCTGATCGCCGTCTACGCCCAGCTGAAGGTGGACTGCCACCGAGCCGGGCATCCGCTCGGGCAGAAGATCCACGATGGCGACCGTTGGATCGCAGCGACGGCGATTCGGCTCGACCTGCCACTCGTCGCCAACGACGGCATCTTCGCTGACGTCCCCAGGCTCCGGCTGGAGACCTTGCGCGAGAAGTGACGGACGACGTGGCCGACGATCAGGAGCCGCACGTGGCCGCCGCCAGCACTTCGTCATCCAGGTCGCCTCTGAGCAGTGTGACGACGTCATAGCGACGTTCCTCACATGGACTGGCTCCGAATTCGTCGTCCGGTGTGCCTTCACGCCGGACGTCGTTTCTTGCGATCGACACTGACACCCGTCGCGGCTGGTTGTACGACGAGGTCTACTGGGTGACTCTTTGGATCGACCGGGGCGCGGAGGCTCTGCTCTCGGCTCTGACGGAAGACCGGTCATTGCCGCATGAGCGGCGCGCGCCAACGTCCGGCGCCGGGTGTGGGAGCCGGGCTCAGCGGCCTGCGGTTCCACGACCGGCGCCACACCGCCGCCACGCTCGCCGCGGCGAGCGGGACGAGCCTCAAGGCGCTCATGGCCCGCATCGGTCACAACTCGCCTGCTGCCGCGCTTCGCTACCAGCACGTCCTCGACGGCCAGGACGCCCGGATCGTCAGCTACCTGGAGCAGGTCGGCAAGGCGCCCGCCACGCCCCGTGATGGCCGGCGACGTGCCGCCAGTGACCAATCGAAAAGGGCACATAGTGGGCACGACGGCCACCCTGCCGCATCGGGTGGAGGTCGAAACCGGCGGAGTTCCAGTGGAGCTGATGGGAATCGAACCCACGACCCCCTGCTTGCAAAGCAGGTGCTCTAGCCAGCTGAGCTACAGCCCCGGAGCGGATGAGGCTAGCGGGATCGGCCGGTCGTTCCCACATCGGTTGCGACCCGGTGCGGGACGCGTGTTCCCCTGGAGCCGCACGCGACCGCGGCGGCGATCGGCGTGCAACCCGACGCCGATTCCCGTCGCCGTTCGCCGATCACCCGCACACAGGGCCCGGGCGTGATAGTCCGTCGACCGTGGCCACCAGCGGACAGGAGCGCGACCTCGAGCGCCTGATCAACTTCAGCGACGCCGTCGTGGCCATCGCCATCACGCTGCTGGTCCTGCCGCTGCTCGACCTCGCGGACGAGCTGGGGCCGCTCGCGGACCTGTTGTCCGACGGGGGCTCCCGGATCATGGTGTTCTTCATCACCTTCGTGGTGGTGGCCAGCTTCTGGCTCAACCACCGCGAGATCTTCGAGGGCGTCGATCGAGGCACCGAGACGTTGACGTGGCTGAACGTCTTGTGGCTGATGACGATCGCGTTCCTGCCGTTCCCCACCGAGGTGCTGGGCGTCCGAGGGCCCGACACGGGGGCTGTGCGCGCGCTCTACGTCGGTTCGCTGCTGGCGTGCAGCGTGGCGCAGCTCCTGTTGAGCATCGCCATCATGAGAACACCGCGGCTGTGGCGAGACGGACGACGACCCGAGTTCAGCCTCAACGCCAGCGCTGTGAGCGCCGGGCTGTTCGCCGTGATCTTCGTGGTCGCGACGTTCGTGCCGGCCATCGGCTTGTGGGCGCTGATGGGCCTGTTCCTGCTGCGACCGATCACTGGGTGGCTGGACCACCGCGGCGGCGTCACCGGCTGAGCGCACCTCAGCGGTCGAGCACTGCTCGCAGCACGTCCAGGTCGACCGCTGCCTGAGCGACGAGGGCGTCGGGCTCGTCGCGATCGGTGAGCACGCCGTCGACGAACTCGAGGGTCCAGGATCCGTCGAAGCCGAACGAGCGCAGCAGCTCGACTTTGGCTGCGAGGTCCTCGGACCGCTCCTGGAGCGGCGGCACCGCCATCGTCGACATGTCGAGGTAGTTGACGTGCACGTGGCGGATGCGGTCGCCGTACGCGTCGAAGCGGGCGCGCAGGTGATCGGCGGACTCATGGGTGTGGACGATGGCGCCGACTCGGTCGGCCGGTCCTGCGGCGCGCAGCAGGCGTCCAGCGACCGCCGGTTCCTCGGCGATCGAGATCCCCTGGTGGCACTCGCACAGCAGCGCCACGTCGTCGGGCAGCCGGTCGAGCAGGTCGGCCACGCGATCGGCGTAGGCGCGTTCGAGCGACGGGTCCGCACCCACGTTGAACTTCACGCCGCGTGCGCCCGTGGCGCGCACCCGATCGGCCAGCGAATCCAATGCGGCCGGGTCGTCGTCGTCGAAGCCGACGTAGGAGTTGAACACCACGACCGGCGGGATCGCGGCCAGCAGGTCGGCCGCCGCGTCCGGCTCCGCCGGCAGATGTCGTTCCCACAGCTCGACGCCGTCGCAGCCCGTCGCCCGGATCCGCTCGGCGAGGGCGACGAGGTCCGCCGTCGGTGCACCGGCGGGATCGACGGTGGCCCAGCGGTTCGGTTCGAGCGCGACGGTCCCGAGCAGCACCGGCCCCACCGCGGTCCCGGCGTCGAGGCTCATGCTTCGGGGGCCTGCGCGGCCAGGCTCGCCGGCACCCGGATCCGGCGGATCGACGAGGCGGTGATGGCGAGGACGACGGTCACGATCATCGCGCTCGCCTCCAGGTTGTAGGAGTCCATGCCCAGCAGCGCGACCTCGGACGCGGTCAGCGCAGCGGTCGCCAGGAGGAACACCCGCAGTCGTCGTCGCACCAGCCCCGTCGGCCCTCCGCCGCAGATCCCGAGCAGTCCGATGGTGATCAGGATGACGGCGACCGGGACGACGATGTAGCGGATGGTGCTGATCGTCGCGGCGTCGGCGTGGCCGGAGTCGTGGTGCGGGACCAGGATGTGGGCCAGGGCGACGGCGGATGCGACGAGGCTCAGGTGCAGCGGGAAGTGCAGGTACACCCAGGTCAGGCGTCGACCCGGTCTGGTCGACAGCCCCATCGCCGGCACGTCGGTGAAGTAGAGCCACCAGATGCCGAACACGACCGCCGTGGCGAGGGGCAGGCCGATCACGTCGACGTCGTCGAGCGGTTCCTGGGTGGCGGTGATGCCGAGCTTCACGAACACCTCTCCCAACATGATGATCGTGAACTCGCCGAAGCGGTGCACCACGTGTCGTGCGTCCAAGGGGGATCGCGACGTGTCGGATCGGGTCGGGACGATGAAGAGGAGGATCCCGAAGATCCACACAGCGGGGTACCACGACGGCCAGCCGATCAACGGCGTGCCGGCGAACACCAGCGCGGCCAGCACGCATCGAAGGCCGAAGCCCCGGTAGGCCGCCGACATGTCGTCGCTGGCCTTCCGGGCCGACCGGTACATGAGCGCGAGCGTGCCGAGCACCAGCGCGAACATCGGACCGACGGCCATGCTGTGGTCCTGGTGCGTGTAGTTCGACACGATGGCCACGGCCAGCACGAGGACCATCTGGACGAGCAGGAGCATGCGGGTCCAGGCGGTCGTGACCAGGCCGGCGGCGAGCAGCATCGTGGTGGTCAGCCAGGTGCACCAGATGAGCGAGAAGACGAGCCCGAGCCAGACCACGCCGTCCACACCTGCGTACTTGGAGTACGTGCTCGACATCACCAGGATGGCCGCCACGAAGGCCAGGTCGTAGAACAGCTCGAGCCAGGACTGACCCGGCATCGCAGGGACCAGCGCGGGCGGCGGTGACGGTCGGGCCGGAACCAGCGCGTCCTCCGGGTCGGTCACGGGACGGACGGCAGGTCGGGGAACGGGAACACGCCGCCGTCGCTGCCGGTGCGGGCGAGTGACCGGTAGCGGCGATCGGCGAAGCGCCACGAGTCGCTGACCCGGACCGCGGTGTCCTGGTACAGGCCGTACGCGGTGGACCACGACCCGGCGTCGGGGGCATCGGGGCCGTGGTGGCGGATCTCGCACATGAACGTGCGGATGCGGGCCGTGTCCGGGTCGCCGTCGGCGGCCACGGTCACCAACACGTTGAGCGCGACGAACTCGAAGAAGTCGAAGCGCTGCACGGAGGCGTCGATGAAGCTGACGATCTCGTCCGGCCCGTGGAGGGAACGGACACCGCGATCGACGAGGTCCAACTGCAGCACGGCATCGGGTCGGAACAGGTCGCGCAGCCCTGCCCAGTCGCGCCGGGTCACCCCGTCGGCGTAGGTCGCGACCAGCCGTCGGAGGTCGACCTCGTCGAGCCGTGTGTCGATCATCTCGCTCCCTCCACCGGGAGCGCTCGCTGCTCGGGCGTCCCAGGATCAGCCGGTTCCGTCGGGGGACATGCCATGAGCGAACATCATGGACCGACCGGCGCTCCGAACCGCGCTACTGCTGACGCAGCTCGCCCTCGGCCACGAGCTTGTCGAGGGTGAGCTCGGGGTGCTCGCCCTCCAGCCGCTCCAGCCAGTACACGGACTCGAACACGGCGAGCAGCTCGCCGTCGGAGCGTTGCAGGACGTCCACCCCCTGCATCGACCGGAGCTCCGCTCGCGACGCCTCGTCAGTTCGCCGGGCGACTCGGAACCGCGTCGGCGTGAGCTCGACCGGGGCGCCGAACTCGTTGACCAGACGGTGTGTGGCCACCTCGAACTGCAGCGCGCCGACCGCCGCGAGCACCGGAGCCTGGTCGCCGAACTCGGGGTCGCGCAGCACCTGGACGACGCCTTCCTCGTCGAGGTGCTGGATGCCGGTGCGGAACTGCTTGGACTTGCCGACGTCGGTCGTACGGGCGACGGCGAAGTGCTCAGGGGCGAAGCTGGGGATCGGCGGGAACGCCACCGGGTCCTGCACGTAGAGGCTGTCGCCCACGCGGACGTCGTTCGCGTTGACCAGGCCCACGACGTCGCCGGGGAACGCCTCCTCGAGCGTCTCGCGCTCCTGGCCGAACACGGAGTGGGCGTACTTGGTGGCGAACGGCTTGCCGGTGCGGCCGTGGGTGACCACCATGCCGCGCTCGAAGCGGCCCGAGCAGACCCGAAGGAACGCGATCCGGTCGCGGTGCGCCTTGTCCATGTTGGCCTGGACCTTGAAGACGAAGCCCGAGAACGGTGAGTCGAGCGTCCGGGGAACCCCGTCGACGTCGGGGCGAGGACCGGGTGACGGCACCTCGTCGATCACGTTGTCGAGCAGCAGTCGCACGCCGAAGTTCGTGATGGCGGACCCGAACAGCATCGGCGTGGTCTCGCCGGCGAGGAAGAGCTCAGCGTCGTGCTCGGTGCCGGCGAGCAGCTCGAGCTCGTCCTGAGCCGCGAGCCAGGACTCGGTCTCCTCCTCCTGGGCGCGCTGGGGGCTCACGACCTCTTCGTGTGCCTCGGTCGCGCCCCGGGCGGTGCGGGTGAAGCGGATGAAGTCGCCGCTGCGCCGGTCGACCACACCGCGGAAGTCGCCCGCGATGCCGACCGGCCAGGTGACCGGCGTGCACATGATCGACAGGTGCGACTCGATGTCGTCGATCAGCTCCAGCGGGCTGAGGCCCGGCCGGTCCCACTTGTTCACGAACGTGATGAGCGGCAGTCCCCGGTCGCGGCACACCTCGAACAGCTTCAGCGTCTGCGGCTCGATCCCCTTTGCGGCGTCGAGGACCATGACGGCCGCGTCGCATGCGGTGAGCACCCGGTAGGTGTCCTCGGAGAAGTCGCGGTGACCGGGCGTGTCGAGCAGGTTGACCACGTGGTCGCGGTAGGGGAACTGCAGCACCGTCGACGTGATCGAGATGCCGCGCTGCTGCTCCAGCTCCATCCAGTCGGAGGTGGCGGAACGGCGGTCGCCCCGGGCCTTGACCGCGCCGGCCTCCCGGCCGAGCGCGCCGCCGTAGAGGAGCAGCTTCTCGGTCAGCGTCGTCTTGCCCGCGTCAGGGTGGGAGATGATGGCGAAGGTGCGCCGTCGGGTGGCTTCGGCGACTGGGTCGGTGGACATGGTGGCGCTAGTTCACCACCTCGCCGACCTCGACGAGGAGTCCGGGTGGCCATCGGGGTTGCCGCTGGGTCGCGGGATCAGCCGTTGTCGACCTGGAACCTGCTCGTGCGCTCCACCGTCGAGCCGTCGTCGTGGATCGCCACCACGATGACCAGGTGCGTGCCGTCGTCGAGCTCGTGGGTGTCGATCGAGCCCGGGGCCTCGGGACCTCCGTCACCGAGTGTGAACGGCGCAACCTCGTCGACGCGAGCGGCCGGTCCCTCGCCGTCGATCCGGTCGACCCAGAACTCCGCGGAGCGGACCGGCGACGTGTCGGGCGGCAGCTGGAACTGGACGACGACCGTGCCTCGGAGCGTGGCCCCCTCGAGGGGGAGCGGGGCCGGATCGTCGATCGTCGCCGCCCAGGTCAGATCGGCGTCGGAGCGCTCCAGCGTCGAGGGCAGGACCCGGGTCGGCACCGTCGTCTCGGTGGTCGGCGGATCGATCGAGCTCGGCGCGTCGGTCGAGGTGGTGCTGTCCGAACGATCCGACGAGCGGCCGTCCTCCCGGGCCGAGTGCGCCTGGTAGGCCAACGGGACGCACAGCACCAGGCTGGTCAGGATCGAGGCGATCGCGGCGAGCACCACCCGGTGGCGGCCGCGCCGTTCCGGATGCGTCGGGGGTCGTCTCGGCGCGCGCGGATCGCTCACGCCTCCAACCCCGATCGCCATGACCCGATTCTGGCTCGCCGGACCGGGCGGCCGACATGGGCAATTCGCCTGTTCACCGCTGCTCCCTACCGGTGTGACCTCTCGGCCGTCGCCTGTCGTCCCGCTTCAGCAGCCGGGTTCGCCCGCTGCCCCGTTCACGCCGCTTCGCTGTCGTCGGGATCGGAGTGCAGGTCGATGATGCCCAGCCTGACCGCCGACAGCACGGCGTGGGTCAGGCTCTGGGTGTCCAGACGACGGTACGTGGCGTTCAGGTGGTTGTGCACCGTCTTCTGGGTGATCCCGAGCGCACGTGCGGCCTGCTTGGTCGAGTTGCCGTCGGCGATCATCTGGAGGATCTCGACCTGGCGGTGCGACAGGAGGTCGTTGTGGCTCGGCTCGGGGCCGAGGTGCTCGAGCATCGACGCCGCCAGGCGGGGGCTCAGGGTCTCTTCGCCGTCCTGCACCCGGCGCAGCGTGTCGAGCACGTCGGCGAACGACGTCCCCTTGGTCAGGTATGCCGCGGCGCCCGCCTGCAGCGCAGCGCGTGTGCGCTCGGGGTCGTCGTGCATGGTCAGCACGACGACCTTCGAGCCGGGGACCTCTTCTCGGATGCGCCGTGCGGCGCCGACCCCGTCGAGCACGGGCATCGACAGGTCCATCAGGACGATGTCGGGCTTGGTCTCGATCGCGAGCGCGACCGCCTCCTCGCCGTTGTCGGCTTCGCCGACCACGTCCTCTCCGGCGCTCTCCAGGCCGCGTCGGATCCCGTCGCGGAGGATCTGGTGGTCATCGGCCAGCAGCACCCTCACGATGCCACCTCCCTGTTGTCGTCGATGTTCGTTCGGAGATCGGGTCGTCGTGCGGTATCGGAGTGCCGTGTGCGTTGCGACGGCCGGTCTCCGTCGTCGCTCGGTGACGAGTCGGAGCCGGCCACCACTCGGATCGTGGTGCCGGTGCCCGGGGCGCTGTCGATGAGCAGGCGGGCGCCGATCACGTCGGCCCGCTCGCGCATGCCGACCAGGCCGTACGCGGAGTCGCGCACGCCCCGAGCAGCCTCGAAGCCCCGTCCGTCGTCGACGACCACGAGCTCGTACTCGCTGCCGCGCACATCCCACACAACGTCCACGTGCTCCGCGTCGGCATGTCGGTCCACGTTCGTGAGTGCTTCCTGGAGGATCCTCAGCAGTTCGTTCTCGACCGGCACGGGGACTCGGTCCTCGGGGTGCACGACCGTCAGCGTGGTCGCCACATCGGCCCGCTCCGCGAACCTGTTCACGACGTCGAGCGCGACGGTGGCCAGCGGCTTGTCGTCGCTGACCCCGGAGCGCAGCTGGCGCAGCGTCTCACGCAGCTCGTCGAGCGCGGCCTGCACGTCGGACTGGAGTCGGAGGAGATCGGCCGTCTCGGGTTGGTCGTGGGTGACGATGCGTTCGAGCTCCATCGACACGTAGGTGAGCCACTGGCCGAGCCGGTCGTGGAGGTCGCGGGCGATGCGGATCCGCTCCTCCTGTGCTCCCAGCGTGCGCAGCCGGCCGAACCAGCGGGCGTTGTCGACGGTGAGGGCGAGCACCTCGACCAATCCCGCGAGCAGCACGGCGTCGGTCTCGTCGTAGCGGCTCGGCGACGGGTGCTCGAGGCCCAGCAGCCCGACCACCTGGCCCCTGGCCGTGAGCCGGACGTACATGCCCGAGCGGCTCGTCCGCACGATCGGCCGCGTCCCGACGTCGGGGCGACCGGCGCCTGCCATGGGAGCGACCTCCGAGTCGGGATCGAGGTGGTCCACGCGGAACACGCCGTCGTGGCCGAGCGCCACGGCGAGCGGAGCGGGGAGGTCGGACCGCGGGTAGGCAGGCCGCAACGCGCAGCCGTCCGCCACCTTGGGCACCCACTCGTCGGCGTTGTCGTCGTAGGTCATGAGGCAGATGACCCGGGCGTCGAAGCTGTCGGACAGCTGCTGTCGGATGCGCTCGAGCGCCTCCCGCAGCGACAGCGAGTCGGGCAGCGTCCGGGCCACGACGTTCAGCATCTCGAGCAGCTCGTTGGTCTCCGACAGGTGGTGGACCTCGCCGACGAGCCCGGCGCGCCGTCGTTCGGACTCCCTGATGCGTGCGTGGGCGTACACGGCGACGGCGACGGCGAGGAGCAGGGTGACCACTGCGGCGACGTCGCGCTGGTCGCCGATGACGTCGCCGAAGGTCCGGTCGGTGACGGCGGCGGAGACCGCGACCGTGGCCACGGACACGAGGACCGCGACCAGAGCCGGCCAGGCGCCCCATCCGAGCGCGATCACGGCCGCGGCGATCAGGAGGCAGAAGTAGTAGGGGCTGGCCCACCCGCCGGCGATCCCCATGGCGATGCCGAGTGCGACCACGTCGACGAAGGGCTCCACGCGCCGGAACGCCACGTCGGACCCGAGCTGGATGGGCAGCACCGAGCGCCAGGTCGTGACGAAGCAGCAGATCGCGGTCGCGACCACCGCCGCGTAGGACCCGCGGAACGCAAGTGGGGCGGAGAACACCAGGCCGTAGCCGAGTGCGCACCAGCGGACGACCGAGATCGACGGCGACACCGAGGCGCGCCACGACGGCGGCAGTCCGAGGTGCCGGGTGGAGTCGTCCAGTCCGCCATGGGGGACGGCGCGGAACGCGGCAACCGCCTCCGACACGTCGTCGGAGGAGACGGCGGCGCGGGCGACCGATCCCACGGTGACCGGACCCGTGGATGCGGGTGTCGGTTCCGTGAGGTCACCCTATCGACGGACCTCCCGGAACCGGTGCGACAGGGAACGTCGACGGGCCTCGCAGACCGGCGGTCGGCTGCTCAGGCGTCAGCGTCGGGTTCGAGGCGCTCGAGGATCTCCTCGACGTGGAAGCGCGTGGCGTCGATGCGGTCGCGGCACCACCGGACGAGCGTCGCGGCGCGCTCGACCCGGTCGGAGAGGAGGTCGACGTCGAGCGCGTCGGACTCGAGCTGGGCGACGATGTCCTCCAGCTCCGCCAGCGCACCAGCGAAGCCGAGCTCCTCCGGATCAGGCCGCTCGTCGCCGGGCCGCTCGACGGCGTGCTGCTCGGTTGGCATCGGATCAGTCACCTGTCGATCCTCCCTCAGATCGACGCTCGACCGGAACGACCGGGTCGGACGCTGCGACCCGGGAGCGGAGTGCGCCGTCGACCAACCGGGTCACGATCTCGTCGCCGTCGGCCACGTCGGACACCGATCGCAGGAGCCGCCCGTCGGCGGTGTGGGTCACCGACCAGCCTCGTCGCAGCGCGGTCGCCGGGTCCGCCGCGGACGTGGTGGCGTGCAGCACGTCCAGCCGCGCCGTGCCGCGCTCGAGCACCAGCGCGGTCGCCGAGCCGGACCGTCGCCTGATCGACTCGATGGCGTCCGACGCAGCGCGCAGCCGTCGATCGACGGCGTCGCCTGCTCGTCGCCGGTCCGAGTCGACGGCGTCGGCGAGGCGGTCGAGGCGGTGCAGCGCCGCCACACCGCTGCGCTGGCCGACGCCGCTCAGACGGTGCTCGGCGCGGACCAGCCGGCCTGCCGCGCCGGAGCGGACGGCAGCCCAGCCGTCGTCGATCCGGCGCTCGGCCGTCCGGGCCAGGGCGACCAGGGCGGCGGCGGCGGCCGTGGGGGTCTTGTGGGAGCTGTGGGCCACCTCGTCGGCGACGCTGCGGTCGGTCTCGTGGCCGATGCCGGTGAAGACCGCCACGGTGCTGACGGCGATCGTGCGGGCAACCGCCTCGTCGTCGAAGGCGACCAGGTCGGTTCTGGCTCCTCCGCCTCGGACCAGCAGCACGACGTCGACGGGGAGCGCCGCTGCGGTCCGCAGCGCCGCCACGATCGACGCCGGCGCGTCGGTGCCCTGGGTGCGTGCGTCGAAGGTGCTGACGTGGAACCCGACGCCGGAGCTCTCCAGCTCGTGGAGGGCGTCCGCGTGAGCGGCGCTGCCGATGCTCGTGACCAGCCCGACGTGCAGCGGAACGACCGGCACGACGACCTCGGAGTTGGCCCGGAGCAGACCCTCTTCGGTGAGGGCGGCGAGCAGGCGGACGCGCTCCTGTCCGAGCAGACCCAGCGTGAACGCCGGGTCGATCCGGTCCATGAGCAGTTGCAGCGTCGAACGTGGCGCGTAGGTCGCCAACCGGCCGCCGACTCGGACCCGGATCCCGGGGTTCATGCGGATCGGGTCGCCCTGGGATCGCAGGAACCGGTTGACCTGCTGACGTTGGGAGTCGAACAGCGTGACCGACAGCGCGGGACGTGCGGCGTCCGGGAGGACCGTGGCGCCCTCGGCCCCTCCGGTGTCGGTGAGACGGAAGTAGACGTGACCGGCCTTCGAGCGGGTGAGGTCGGCGAGCTCGCCCTCGACCCACACCACGTCGCCGAAGACGTGCTCGAGCAGGCCGTTCACCGCCTCGTGCAGCTCGGCGACGCTCCAGGTCCTGGTCTCGATCGTGGGCTCCCTGTGCCGCTGCGGTGATCGGGTGCTCGCGATCAGCGCCCGTCGTGGTGTTCGGCGTTGCGCACGACGAGCACCGGCACCTTGCTGTGGTGCAGCACGTACTCGCTGATCGAGCCGATCACGACGCGCTTGAACCAGCCCTTGCCGTGCGATCCGACCACGATCACGTCCGCGCCGACCTCGTCGGCGACGTGGACGATCATCTGACCGGAGGACCCCTCGACGAGCTTGCGCTCGACGATCGACGGGTCGACCTCCATGGCCTTGATCGTGTCGGCGAGCTCGTCGTCGCCTTCATCGAGGATCGCGGTGCGCGCCTCAGCCGCCTCAGCCGGGGTCAGCAGGTCTCCCTCGAAGCCGCCGCCGCCGGAGTCCTCGGCCACGCTGGTGTCGGCCACGGTCAGCAGCGTCACCTTGGTGGGCTGCAACAGGGCCACGCCCTGGCGTGCCGCTTCGATCGAGACCTCGGAACCGTCGGTGGCGATGAGCGCGTGCACTGGACCTCCCGGAGCCCCGGGGCCGTCCCGGGTGGTCTCAGCGTAGAGGCACCGTCGAGTCGATCGGATCGAGCGACGCCGCTCGGCGAGGTCAGCCGGCGCTCGGCGCGGCGTCGGCCTCCGAACCCGGTCCGGCGCCGAGCGCGGCGTCGAGGACGAGCTGCGGGTCGCCGCCGCGGACGAGCACCCGGTACAGGTCCGCGTACAGGCCGCCCTCGGCCAGCAGCTCGGCGTGGGTGCCCCGCTGGACCACGCTGCCGCCGTCGAGCACGACGATGAGGTCCGCTCCGACGATGGTCGACAGCCGGTGGGCGATGATGATCGCGGTGCGGCCCCGGAGCGCGTCGGTGAGCGCCGCCTGCACGGCTGCTTCGTTCTCCGTGTCGAGCGCGGAGGTCGCCTCGTCGAGCACGACGATCGACGGGTCCTTGAGGAGCAGTCGGGCGATCGCGAGGCGCTGCTGCTCGCCGCCGGAGAGCCGGTAGCCGCGCTCGCCGACCATCGTGTCGAACCCGTCGGGCAGGCCATCGACCACGTCGAGCACCCGGGCGGCACGACACGCGTGGCGCAGCTCGTCGTCGCTGGCGTCGGGCCGGGCGTAGCGCAGGTTGGCGCCGACGGTCGCGTGGAACAGGTGCGGGTCCTGGGACACGACGCCGATCGCCCGGCGGAGGCTCGCCTGGGTCAGGTCGCGGACGTCGTGGCCGTCCACGAGCACAGCGCCCTCGGTTGCGTCGTACAGGCGGGGGATCAGCGAGGCGATCGTGGACTTGCCTGCACCTGACGGACCGACGAGGGCCACGGTCCGACCAGGTTCGATCGTCAGGTCGATGTGGCGGAGCACCAGCGGCGGACCGTCGGGGTGCTCGGACTCGACACGCGTGACGGCGGCCCCGTCGGTCTCGAGCGAGGGGATGGTTCCCTCGGACGGTCCGGGGTAGCGGAACGACACGTCGGCGAAGCGGATCGCTCCCTCGGGGGAGGTGAGCTCGACGGCGTCGGGGCGGTCCTGGATCGGGTTCGTGGAGTCCAGCACCTCGAAGACCCGCTCGAAGCTGACGAACGCGCTCATGACGTCGACCCGGGCGTTGGTCAGGCTGGTGAGCGGGTCGTAGATGCGGGTGACGAGCGCGGTCAGCGCTACGAGCGTGCCGATCGTGATCCTGCCGTCGATCACCTGGAGGCCACCGAGCAGGTACACCGCCGCGGTGCCGATGGCGCCGACCAGGCCCATCATCACCATGAACCATCGCGAGTACATCGCCGAGCGGACGCCGATGTCGCGCACCGACGCGGCCCGGGTGGCGAACTGGTCGGTCTCCTCGTCGTGGTCGCCGAACAGCTTCACCAGCTGTGCTCCGGACACGCCGAACCGCTCGGTCATCTGGGCGTTCATGCCTGCGTTGAGCTGCATGGAGTCCCGGGTCATGCCCTGGAGCTTGCGGCCCACCCGCTTGGACGGGACCAGGAACAGCGGCAGCAGGACCACGGCGACGATCGTGATGCGCCAGTCGAGGGCGATCATCGCGACCAGCGTGAACGCGAGGGTGATCACGTTGGACACGACGGTGCCGAGGGTTCCGGTGATGGCTCGCTGCGCGCCGATGACGTCGTTGTTGAGCCGGCTGACGATGGCGCCGGTCTGGGAGCGGGTGAAGAACTGCAGCGGCATTCGCTGCACGTGGTCGAACAGGGTTCGCCGCAGGTCGTAGATCAGGCCCTCTCCGATGCGAGCAGACCAGTGCCGCTCCAACAGCGACGCCGCTGCGGTCGCCAGCGCGGCGAGCACGACGATCGCTCCGAGCACGACCAGGCCGGCGGTGTTGCCGTCGGGGATCGTCGTGTCGATGATCGTGCGGAACAGCAACGGGGGGATCAGCGCCAGGCCGGCGCCGGCGGCGATCATCGCGACGAACCCGATCAGCTGCACCCGGTACGGGCGTGCGAAGTGCCCGACCCGTCGCACCACGGCGCGGTCGAGCGTCTTGCCCTCCACCGCCGAGGCGTCCTGGTGCATCATCCGGAACATCGCGTTGGACACGCGCCGAACCTACAGCGGTCCTCGTCCCCACGGCCGCGGCGTGATCGGCCAAGCTGTCGGTCCGATGACCGACCGTCGCACTGCCTTCCCGCCCGTCTCAGGGTCCTCCGGCTGGCGTGGTCGCCGGTCGCTGCTCGTGGTGCTGGGTGCCGCGGCCGGGCTCGCGGTGCTGGCGGTCGCCCACCCCGCCGGCGCCGCAGCGCTCGCACGCGGCGCGGCCGATGCCGGTGAGGAGCTGCTGTCGTGGTGGCAGGCGGCGATCCTCGGGATCGTCGAGGGCATCACCGAGTACCTGCCGATCTCCTCGACCGGTCACCTGCTCGTCGTGAGCCGCCTCCTGGGCCTGCCGAGCGAGGAGGGCAGCGCCGGGCTCGAGGCCGTCAACACCTACGCGATCGCCATCCAGTTCGGGGCGATCCTGGCAGTCGTCGGTCTGTTCTGGCGTCGCTTCGTGTCGATGGTCGCCGGCCTGTTCGGTCGCGACGACGGCGGCCGACACCTGCTGGTCGTCCTGGTGATCGCCTTCCTGCCGTCGGCCGTCGTGGGATTCCTGTTCGACGACGCGATCGAGTCGGCGTTGTTCGGGCCGTGGCCGGTGGTCGTGGCGTGGGTCATCGGGGGCATCGTGATCCTGGTGCTGGAGCGCAGCGGGAGGATCCCCGATCGCGGCGAGAAGGCGGCGCCGGGCACCGACCCGCTGCTCGACATCACCTCCCGCCAGGCCTTGATCATCGGCCTGGTCCAGTGCCTCGCCCTCTGGCCCGGCACCAGCCGCTCGCTCACCACGATCCTGGCCGCGCTGCTGATCGGCGTGGCGGTCCCCGCGGCGGTCGAGTTCAGCTTCCTGCTGGGCTTCGCGACGCTGAGCGCCGCGTCCTTCTACAAGATGGCCAAGGACGGCGGCGTGCTCATCGAGCAGTTCGGCGTGGTCACGCCGCTGATCGGCCTGCTGTTCGCGTTCATCTCCGCGGTGCTCGCCATCAAGTGGCTGGTCGGCTACCTCGAGCGCCACGACCTGACGATCTTCGCCTGGTGGCGGTTCGGCGCCGCGGCGGTCGCCGTCGGCCTGCTGTTCGCCGGCGTCATCTGACCCACCCCCGCTTCAGGCCCCACCCCGATTCTGACGAGAAGTCAGTACCGAAACGGTCGGATCCCTACCGCAGAATCCGCTCGGGGGCAGGCGATCCGCCGATCAGCTGGCGACCGCCTCGGCATCGATGTCGACGGCGGCCCCCGCGAACTGGGCGTTGTAGAGGCGGGCGTAGGCGCCGTCGGCGGCGATCAGCGTGTCGTGGTCGCCCTGCTCGACGATGTCGCCGTGCTCCATCACCAGGATCGTGTCCGCGTCGCGGATCGTCGAGAGCCGGTGGGCGATCACGAAGCTGGTCCGGTTGGAGCGCAGCGCGGCCATCGCCTTCTGGATGAGCACCTCGGTGCGGGTGTCGACGGAGCTGGTGGCCTCGTCGAGGATCAGGATCGTCGGGTCCGACAGGAAGGCGCGGGCGATCGTGAGCAGCTGCTTCTCGCCCGCCGACACCGTGCCACCCTCGTCGTCGATGACGGTGTCGTAGCCATCGGGCAGCGAGTGCACGAAGCGGTCGACGTAGGTGGCGCGAGCGGCCTCGAGGATCTGGTCGTCGGTGGCGTTCAGGTTGCCGTACGCGATGTTCTCGCGGATCGTGCCGCCGAACAGCCAGGTGTCCTGCAGCACCATGCCCATGTGGCGGCGCAGGTCCTGTCGGCTGATCGTGGCGGTGTCGACGCCGTCGAGCAGGATCGCTCCGGAGTCGACGTCGTAGAACCGCATGATCAGGTTCACCATCGTCGTCTTGCCGGCACCGGTCGGTCCGACGATGGCGACGGTCTCGCCGGGTTGTGCCACGAGCGACAGGTCCCGGATGAGGGGTTTGTCCGCCGTGTAGGAGAACGCGACGTCGGCGAACTCGATGCGGCCGCGGACGTCCACCGTGGACAGGTCCGTGGTGGCGTCGTCGGGCTCCTCGGGGGCGTCGAGCAGCTCGAAGACCCGCTCGGCCGAGGCGATGCCCGACTGCATCACGTTCAGCATCGATGCCACCTGCGTGAGCGGCTGGGTGAACTGGCGCGAGTACTGGATGAACGCCTGGATGTCGCCGATGTTCATGGAGCCGTTGGTGACCATCAGGCCGCCGAGCAGGGCGATGAGCACGTAGTTGACGTTGCCGAGGAACATGACGGCGGGCTGGATCGAACCGGACATGAACTGCGCCGCGGCGCTCGCCTCGAACAGCTCGTCGTTCTTCTGGCGGAACCGGTCCTCGACGTCGGTCTGGCGGTTGTACACCTTGACGAGCGCGTGGCCGGTGAAGGCCTCCTCCACCTGGGCGTTCAGCACGCCGGTGTAGCGCCACTGCTCCACGAAGCGCTTCTTGGAGCGCGAGGTGATCTTGCGCATCGTGACGATCGTGATCGGGACGATGATCACCGTCACCATGGCGAGCTGCCAGGAGATCGTGAACATCATGACGAGCACGCCGACGAGCTGCAGCGAGCTCGACAGGAGCTGGCTCAGCGTCTGCTGCATGCTCTGAGCGAGGTTGTCGATGTCGTTGGTGACCCGGCTCAGCAGATCGCCGCGGGCCTGGCGGTCCACGTAGCTGAGCGGCATCCGGTTGAGCTTGTCCTCGACGGCGCTGCGCAGCCGGAACATGGTTCGCTGCACGACGCCGGCCAGCACCCAGTTCTGCACGTAGGAGAGGGTGGTGGCGACGATGTAGACGGCGGCGGTGATGAGCAGGATCCTGTGCAGCTCACCGAAGTCGATGCCGGATCCACCGCTCATCTGGCCCATGACGCCGTCGACGATCGTCTGCGTGGCGTTGCCCAGCAGACGCGGACCGAGCACGAGCAGCGTCACGCTGACGAGGGCCAGCACGACCACGCTGACGAGTCCGACGCCCTCGGGACCCATCTGGGAGGCGAGGCGCTTGACCGCACCGCCCAGGTCCTTGGAGCGCTCGAGCGGCATGCCCGCAGCACCGAAGCGACCCATGGCGCCGCGGGAGCTCTCGTTGATCTTGGCGGCCTGCTCGGAGGTCGACTCGCCCGTGCCGTTGTCGTTCGTGCTGTTGTCGTTCGTGCTGTTGTCGTTCGTGCCGTTGTCGTTCGTGAGGCTGTCGTTCGTGCCGTTGTCGTTCACGCTGCCTCCTCTGCGGTGAGCTGGGACGCCACGATCTCCATGTAGGTCGGACACGACGCCATGAGCTCGTCGTGGGTGCCCAACCCCATGGTCACGCCGTCCTCGAGCACGAGGATCTGCTCGGCGTGGCGGATCGACGACACCCGCTGGGCCACCACGACCACGACCGCGTCACCGACGACGGGTGCGATCGCGGCCCGCAGCCGTGCGTCGGTTGCCAGGTCGAGCGCGGAGAACGAGTCGTCGAACAGGTACACGTCGGGTTTGCGGACGAGCGCTCGGGCGATGGCCAGGCGCTGGCGCTGGCCGCCCGACACGTTGGACCCGCCCTGGCTGATGGGGGAGTTCAGGCCGTCGGGCATCGCGCGGACGAAGTCCTCGGCCTGGGCGATGCGCAGCGCCTCCCACATCTCGTCGTCGGTGGCGTCGGGCTTCGAGTGGCGCAGGTTCGACGCGACGGTGCCGGAGAAGAGGAACGGCTTCTGAGGCACCAGTCCGATGTGGCTCCACAGCGTCTCCTGGTCGATGTCGCGCACGTCGATGCCGCCGAGCGAGATCGTGCCCGACGACGCGTCGTACAGGCGCGGGATCAGGTCGATCAGCGTGGTCTTTCCCGACCCGGTGGAGCCGATGATGGCGAAGGTGGTGCCGGGCTCGGCGGCGAAGCTCTGGTCGCAGAGCACCGGGTGCTCGGCCCCCGGGTAGAGGAACTCGACGTGGTCGAAGCGCAGCGTCGGTCGTGCGGGGATCTCGGTCACGGGGTCGGCGGCCTGGGCGATGGCGGACTCGGTGGCCAGCACCTCGCCGATGCGGTCAGCGCTGACCGCGGCGCGTGGGGTGAGGACGGCGACGAACGTCGCCATCATCACCGACATGAGGATCTGGATCAGGTAGCTGAGGAACGCGATCAGGGCGCCGATCTGGAGATCGCCGGACGCGACACGGTCCGCTCCGAACCAGATCGCCGCCACGCTCGAGAGGTTGAGCACAGCGATCACGATCGGGAACATGAACGCCATCAGGCGACCGGTCTGGAGCGACACGGTGGTCAGGGAACCGTTCGCCTCGCCGAAGCGTGCCGCCTCGTCGTCCTCTCGGACGAAGGCCCGCACGACGCGCATGCCGGTGATCTGCTCCCGCAGGACTTCGTTGATCCGGTCGATGCGGTCCTGCATCACCTGGAACAGCGGGATCATCCGCACGACGATCAGGCCGATCGAGATCACCAGCACCGGGACGCTGACGAGCAGGAGGAGCGACAGTGGGCCGTCCTCTCGTACGGCCATGATCACGCCGCCGACGATCGTGATGGGCGCCGCGACGAGCAGGGTGCAGCTCATCAGGACGAGCATTTGGACCTGGGTCACGTCGTTGGTGATGCGGGTGATCAGCGACGGTGCGCCGAACTGCGCGACGTCCTGTGCGGCGAACCCGGTGACCTTGTGGAACAGCGAGCCTCGCACGTCGCGACCGAAGGCCATGGCGACGCGCGAGCCGACGTAGACGGCGCCGACAGCGAAAAGCACCTGCACCAGCGTCACCCCGAGCATGATCCCGCCGACTCGCCAGATGTAGCCGGTGTCGCCGGTGATGACGCCCTTGTCGATGATGTCGGCGTTGAGCGTGGGGAGGAACAGCACGCACATCGTCTGGACGGTGGTGAGCCCCAGCACGACGAGCAGCTGCTTGCGATAGGGCCGCAGGAAGTCCCGCAGCATCTGGGTGAGCATCGTCAGTCGGCGCCCTTCAGTTCGTCGGCCAGCACGTCGAACGCCGGCAGCAGGTGGTCTTCGAGGGATGAGGCGTCCTCCGCAGCGACCCACCGGCGGGTGGCGATGCGGACGACGGCGAGGGTGGCCGCGGCGATGACCGAGGCGCGGGCCTCGGCGTCGTCGCGGTCGGGGAAGCGGGGCAGGATCGCCCGGGCGAGCCCGTCCTCCCACTCGATCTGGCGTTCCAGGGACCGCGACGACAGCGTGGGTGAGTCGGCCACGATCCGAGTGCGACGCTGGAAGCGGGCCCTGTCGGCCTGGACGTTGGAGACAAGGGAGTGGACCGCGGCGCGCAGCGACGACAGGACGGGCTCGTCGACGGGTCGCTCGGCGAACGCGGCCAGGAACGCGTCCCCGTGGCCGCGGGTGTCGGCCAGGATGAGGTCTTCCTTGGTCTCGAAGTAGCGGAAGAGGGTGCTCTTGGAGACCTCGGCGCGTTCGGCGACCTCGTCGACGGTGACGTCGTCGAACCCGCGCTCGGCGAACAGCTCCAGCGCAGCGTCCTTGAGCCGCCCCCGCTTCTGCTCCTTCTTGCGCTCGCGCAGACCGGTGCTCTCGGCACTCACACCCATTTGGTACTCGGTCACGTTTGACACCGGGTGTCAGAATATGGGGGCTGCGCCCCCGACGCCACGTGTCGTCGGGCACACGACGGGCACACGACGGGCAAAAGCGCCGGAACCCCTGCCGCAGCAGGGGTTCCAGATGGCGGAGACGGTGGGATTCGAACCCACGGTGACCTTGCGACCACAACGGTTTTCGAGACCGTCCCATTCGTCCGCTCTGGCACGTCTCCGGATGCGACGTTAGCGGTGGGACCCGAGGTCGGGCACAACCGGATCCGCCGCGTTCAGCGTCGCGACGCGAAGAAGCTCTGCAGCAGCTCGGCTGACTCGTCGCGGCGCACGCCGACCCGGACCGGGAACTCGTGGTTGAGTCGCGGGTCCTGGCCCAGGTGGTAGAGCGTGCCGAGCGACCCCGCTTCGAAGCTCTCGGCGCCGATCACCACGCCGCCGATGCGCGTGGCCCACAGCGCGCCGGCACACATGGGACAGGGCTCGAGCGTGACCACCAGGATGCAGTCGTCGAGACGCCAGCGGCCGAGCTCAGCGCAGGCGTCCCGGAGGGCGAGGACCTCGGCATGCGCGGTGCCGTCGTGGGTGAGCTCACGCTCGTTGTGCCGTCGGGTCAGGACCTCCGGTGCCCGGTCGCCGGCGACGCGCACCACGACGGCACCGATCGGCACGTCGCCGTGGTTCGCGGCGGCGCGGGCCTCGTCGAGCGCCAGGTCCATCCACCCGTCGTGCTCGGACGAGGGGGCGAGCACCGGTGAGGGCGAGGTGGTCCGGTCGGTCATCGAGCCGGACCGTAGCGGGCGCGCTCCCACAGTCGAACTTGTACGTGGGTGACCGTTGGTGTGTCGGTGGCGTACAAGTTCGACGGCCGGGCTCACGCGACAGCGCCTGCGTCCCCAGGAGGCGGCCAGGCGATCTGCGGCACACCGGAGGTTCCGCTGAGAGCTGCTGCCTTCCGGCCCTGACCCGATTCACGGGCTCCGGTCGCACAGGACCCGGCCGCCACCTGAGGACGCAGGCGTGGAGTCAGGCTATCGTCCCGCCCCGGAGACGTGCGAGAGCGGCCGAATCGGCACGCTTGGAAAGCGTGTGTGGGGAAACTCACCGTGGGTTCGAATCCCACCGTCTCCGCCATCGGGTGTCGGGCCCGGTCGTTCGAGCGCCCTCGGCGCACACGGCCGGGACCGTCGGGCCCTCCTCGGTAGGATCCCGGCGTGGCCCCTCAGTCCCTGTACCGCCGCTATCGCCCCCGACGCTTCGGCGAGGTGCGCGGCCAGGACCACGTGGTGGGCGCGCTGCGCAACGCCGTCCGTGGAGGCACGGAAGGCCACGCCTACCTGTTCTCCGGCCCCCGCGGCACCGGCAAGACCTCGACGGCGCGCATCCTGGCCAAGGCGCTCAACTGCGAGGACCTCCGCGACGGCGAGCCGTGCTGCGAGTGCTCCGCCTGCATCGAGATCGAGGGAGGGCGGAGCTTCGACCTCTTCGAGCTCGACGCGGCGTCGAACAACGGGGTCGACAACATCCGCGAGCTGGTGGAGCGTGCCGCGGTCGGCTCACCCGGTCGGACCAAGGTGTACATCCTCGACGAGGTCCACATGCTCACCGCCGCGGCGTCGAACGCACTGCTGAAGACGCTGGAGGAGCCACCTGAGCACGTGTGCTTCGTGCTCGCCACCACCGACCCGCAGAAGGTGCTGCCGACCATCCGCAGCCGCACCCAGCACTACGAGTTCCAGCTCCTGTCGGCACACGAGCTCACCGACTACGTGCGTTGGATCGCGCAGGACGCACCGCTCGACCTCGACGAGGAGTCGATCGCCTACGTCGTGCGCCAGGGCCGGGGCTCGGCCAGAGACACGCTGTCAGCACTCGACCAGGTGGTGGCCGCCGGCGGCGTGGTGACCCGCGTCGCGCCCGTCGACCAGCTCCTGCAGGCGCTCGCGGATCGCAGCAGCGGCAGCGCCGTGCTGGCCGTCTCCGATGCGCTGTCCCTGGGCCACGACCCCCGGGTGCTCGCGGATTCGCTGCTGGCCGAGCTCCGCGACGCGTTCCTCCTGTCGCTCGGCGTCGAGGTGCCGCACCTGGTGGACGCCGATTCCGAGCGACTGGGTGAGTGGGCCCACACGTTGGGCACCCCTGCGTTGACCCGGGCGATGGAGGCAGTGGGGGCGGCGACGGTCGACATGCGCCAGGCCGCAGATCCGCGGGTGCCGCTCGAGGTCGCGCTGGTGCGGCTGTGCTCATCGGACTCGGGCGCCGCGGCGGGCCCGTCCTTGACCGGCCCGGGTGATGCCCCCGACGGCGCGGTGATCGCGCAGCTGGTCCGTCGCATCGACGCGCTCGAAGCGGCACTCGCCGACGGTGGTGGCCGTGCCGCGGCAGCGACGGCCGGACGAGCGGCGTCGACCGCCTCGCCGAGCGCCCGACCCGAGCCGGCCGCGGCAGATCGCGCCGCTGCAGCCGCTCCGGCCGAATCCGCATCCGGCGGAGCCGCGTCCGGCGGATCCGCGTCCGGGGGAGATGTGGGAGCCGACGCCGGTGCGGGTGCCGTGGAGTCATCCGGCGACGGACCGGCCCGGGCGCGCGCCGCGCTCGGCGCACTGCGCAAGAGCAAGGCCGAGGCGGCCACGTCGCCATCGGGGACCTCCGCCGCGCCACCCACCGCGCCACCCACCACGCGACCTTCCACCGCTCCGTCGTCCGCTCCGGCGCGGCCGTCCGCTCCGCCGAAGGCACCGTCCACCGAGCGATCCGCGGCGCCGGATGTTGGCGCATCGCCGGCCGCTCGCTCGGGTGGGAGCGAGCCTGCCGCGCCGGGCCCTCGGCCGCCCGCCGGTGACGCTCCGGTCGCTGGCGCCGCAGGCACTGGCCCCCTTGCCGTCGATGGGTCTGCGTCGGCCGAACCCGTCGACGACCGTCCTGCCCCAGCACCGACGGGCTCGTCGGCCGGCCCTGATCTCGACGCACTCGCCCTGGCCTTCGGTGAAGTCGTGGTGCCGCAGCTCAAGGGCATGGCCAAGGCCATCTACGGCGCCGGCCGCTTCGTCGCCGTGGGTCCGGCCGGGGCGGTGTTCGCACTCGACAACGCGCCGACCGTGGAGCGCGCCGAGCGGTTCCGCTCCGACGTCGAAGCGGCGCTGTCGCAGCACCTGGGGACCCCGGTCACGCTGGTGCTCATCGACGGCACCGACCCGAACGCTCTGGACGACGCCACGTCGGCGACCGCTCCCGCAGCGACGACGGAGCCTCCCCGACCGGCCGCCGCGTCGTCACCGGCACCCGAAGTCGGCGATGCCGCGCCTTCAGATGCCGCCCCGTCGGACGCCACCCCGTCAGATGGTGCCGCGAATCCTGACTCGGAGTCCGCTGGCACTGGGTCCGATGACCACACCGACGACGACGAGTCGGCCATCATCGACGTGCACGAGCTGGAGGATGCGGACGTCGCCGCCACCGGCATGGACAAGCTGACCAAGGCGTTCCCCGGCGCGGTGCTCGTGGACGGCACCGACGGGGCCTGAAGAGAGCAGAGGCGCAGACCGATGAGCGGTGAAGGCGAACGGGACGACGCGGCCACCGATGGCGACGCGACCGCAGACGGGACGTCCGACGCGATCGTGGTGGCGGGTGAGGTCGTTGCATCTGGTGAGGTCGTTGCATCTGGCGAGGTCGTCTCCGACTCGGGCGGCGGGCTGGACCTGAGCGCCCTGGGCTTCGGCACCGGTCCCGGTGGTGGGGTGGACGAAGGTGCGGGTGGACTGGGTGCGGGCCTGGACCTGGGGTCGATGTTGCAGATGGCTCAGGACATGGGTCAGCGCATGCAGGAGGCCCAAGAGGAGCTGAGCTCGACCGAGGTGCAGGGCACTTCCGGCGGCGGCGTCGTCAGCGTGACGTTGAACGGCCACCTGCACCTCCTCGGCGTCCACATCGATCCGACCGCGGTCGACCTCGACGACCTGACGATGCTCGAGGACCTCATCGTCGCGGCGTGGTCCGACGCTCGGGACTCGGTAGCCGAGCTCCAGGCCCAGGCCGATCCGCTGGGCGGCATGGGTGGCATGGGCGGGCTCGGCGGACTGCTGGGCGGCTGAGTGGGGACCACGTACGCGACCTCTGTCCAGGACCTGATCGATGCGTTGGGCCGTCTCCCCGGCATCGGCCCCAAGTCCGCGCAGCGCATCGCGTTCCACCTGCTCAAGGTCGACGCCGAGGAGGCCAACCGGCTGGCGTCGGCCATCGTCGAGGCCAAGGCCCGCGTCGGGTTCTGCTCACGCTGCTTCAACCTGGCAGAGGGCGACCTCTGCACGATCTGCGCAGACGACCGGCGCGACGCCCACGTGCTGTGCGTCGTCGAGGAACCTCGCGACGTCGTGGCGATCGAGCGCACGCGGGAGTTCAAGGGCCGCTACCACGTGCTGCAAGGTGCGATCGACCACCTCCAGGGCGTGGGGCCCGAGCAGCTGAAGATCAAGGAGCTGCTCGCCCGGATCGGTGAGGAGGCCGTGACAGAGGTGATCCTCTGCACCAACCCGAACATCGAGGGTGAGGCGACCGCGCTGTACCTCACCCGGCTCCTGACGATGCCGGGGTTGACGGTCAGCCGCATCGCCAGCGGGCTGCCGGTCGGCGGCGACCTGGAGTACGCGGATGAGCTGACGCTCGGACGGGCGCTCGAGGGCCGTCGCGTCGTCGAGCATCCGACGGCCCCCACCACCTGACTGTCCCGCGCCCGCCCCGCCCCACCCTGCCCCGCCCCCGGACTGGCGAAATTGCGTGAGTTGGCGTCGCTGAGCGACGGCAACTCACGCAATTTCGGAGAGGAGGGGAGGCTGAGCGACGTTCGTCAGCGGCGCCGTCGCAGGTCTGCACCTCTCGACCGGAGGGCATCGCCGGCCTCGTCGAGCAGCAGTCTCGGGTCGCTCCGGCGCCGGCTCCACGTCTCGTGGAGGACGATCCACCCCTGCAGCGTCAGTCGGTTCCGGCGCTGATCGTCCCACTCCAACTGCTCGGGCGTGCGATGGAAGCGGAAGCCGTCGCACTCGACCGCGACCTCGAACTCGGGCCAGGCGATGTCGAGGACGTACTCCACCTCCGTGGTGCGCACCCGGTGGTGCAGGACCGGGTCCGGGCCCAGCGAGCGAAGGTCGTTGAACACGTCCATCTCGAACGCGCTGTCGGGAGCGACGGTGCCGCATGGGCGGTCCTCGAGGACCTCGCGCATGGTGGCGATGCCGTCGAGGCCGCGTCGTGCGAGCTCCACGAACCGGAGGTGTAGGTCCTCGTACGAGGTCAGCTCCCGGACGACGGCATCATCGACCATCGAGCCGAGCCGCCTGGGTGGCAGGTAGCGCGCCACGTCGATCAGGGTCCTCGTGGGAGTCGTGATCGGCATGCCCCGGTGCACCGTCACGTCGCGTGACGGGAGCGAGAGCGACTCGTGCACCTTCCAGTCAGTTGCCGTTCGGCGTCGCCAGCGGACAGTGGTGATGTCGACGCTGGTGTTGCGGTAGCGGTGGAGGCGCCAGATGGTGGCGGCCGAGCGGTGGCTCACCGCCGCGTCGGGACCCGACGCCAGGACCGCGCAGTGCAGGTCGTGGTCCCAGGTGGGTGGCGTTCCGGCCAGCGCGTACACGGACCGGCAGCGTCGGACGAGCACGCCGTTGGCCACGAGCGTGCGGACCTGTCGGTCCGAAAGGCCGGCGGCGGCGAGCTGGTGGGTGGTGATGAGGCCGTGCTGTTGGCGGGCGACCTGGGCAACTGCATCGAAAAATGGCACTGCTTCCCCTTCCGGAGTCGGAGGGGGAAGCAGTGGATTCGCTCGAACCGAGCGATCTTGCGTGAGTTGGCGTCGCTCAGCGACGGCAACTGACGCAGTTTCGAGGAGGTGGGTGAGAGCGTGCGGTCGGCTCAGATGGTCTCGAGCAGCAGGGCGTCGCCCTGGCCGCCGCCACCGCAGAGGGCGGCAGCGCCGACACCACCGCCGCGGCGCTTGAGCTCGTTGAGGACGTGCAGCGCCACGCGGGTGCCGGACATGCCGATCGGGTGACCCAGGGCGATCGCTCCGCCGTTGACGTTGGTGACCTCGTCGGTGATGCCCAGGTCGGCCATGGAGGCGACGCCGACGGCGGCGAACGCCTCGTTGAGCTCGAACAGGTCGACGTCGGACACCGACTTGCCGGCCCGCTCCAGCGCCTGCTTGATCGAGCGCGACGGCTGGGTGAGCAGCGAGGCGTCGGGCCCTGCGACCTCGCCGAAGCTGACGATGCGGCCGAGGGGGTTGCCGCCGATGCGCTCGGCGGCGGCGGCCGACGCGACGACCACGGCGGCGCCGCCGTCGGAGATCTGCGACGCGTTGCCGGCGGTGATGTTGCCGGCCTTGTCGAACGCCGGACGCAGGGCGCCGAGCGAGTCGAGGGTGGTCTCGGCGCGCACGCCCTCGTCGGTGGAGAAGACGACCGGGTCGCCCTTGCGCTGCGGGATCGACACCGAGACGATCTCGTCGTCGAACAGGCCGTCCTTCTGGGCCTTCGCCGCCCGCTCGTGCGACTTGGCGGCGAGCTCGTCCTGGGCCTCGCGCGAGATGCCGGCGGTCGCGGCGTACTTCTCTGTGCCGGCACCCATCGCGACCTGGTCGATGGCGCAGAACAGGCCGTCGTGCATCATCGAGTCGATGACCTTCTTGTCGCCCATGCGCATGCCGCCGCGGGCGTCGGGCAGCAGGTACGGCGCGTTGGTCATGGACTCCATGCCGCCGGCGACGACCACATCGGCCAGGCCGGCCTGGATGAGGAGGTCGGCGAGCATGATCGAGTGGATGCCCGACAGACAGACCTTGTTGACCGTGGTCGACGGGACGTCCATCGGGATGCCGCCGGCGATCGCGGCCTGACGGGCGGTCATCTGGCCGGCGCCGGCGAGCAGCACCTGGCCCATGAACACGTAGTCGACGTCGGAGCCGGCGACACCGGCACGCTCGAGCGCGGCCTTGATGGCGATGCCGCCGAGATCGGACCCCTTGAAGCCGGCGAGCGAGCCGGCGAGCTTGCCGATGGGGGTCCGGGCCCCCGAGAGAATCACCGAACCAGGCATGTCCACTCCAGACGATCCGGGAGGCCGCACGGCCCCCTCCTGCGGTCCGGCGAGGTTACCGCCGGGTAGCCACGGCGTCCCACTCGACCCGACTCAGCGAGTACAGGACGTGGCGCACCAGGTGCGGGGCGGCGACCGGATCGACGAGCGGGTGGTCGAAGTCGCGGTCGGGGCGATGCGTCATGCCGATCTTCTCCATCACCCGACGGCTGTTTGCGTTCTGGGGGACGGTGAAGCTGACGACCTCGTCGAGGCCCAGGTCCTCGAAGCCGACCTGCAAGGCCGCCCGGGCGGCCTCGGGTGCGTAGCCGCGACCCCAGGCTGCGTGCGCCAGGCGCCATCCGACCTCGACCGCGCCGGTCTGCACGTGGTCGGCGGGCAACAGCCCGACCTCGCCGACGAAGCCGCCTGATGCTGCGACCTCCACCGCCCACAGCCCCCAACCCCGCTCCTGCCAGCCCGCCTCGATGCGGTCGACGAAGGCGTCGGACGCGGTCCGGTCGAGCACCGACGGGAAGTGCTCCATCACCGCGGGGTCGCCGTTGATGGCGGCCATCGGTGCACGGTCCTCATCGGTGAACCGCCGGAGGACGAGGCGATCGGTCCGGACCGACGCCAGGTCGCTCGGATCCTCGATCATCGGTGTGCAGCGTAGGCATCGGCGGTGCGGGGAATCGGACAACGCTGTCCCGTCCGACGACCGTTCGGCGGGAGGTTCCGCCCTGTCCGCGCTCGAACCGTGCGCTGAAGGCGAAAGCTCCGCCCGTCGTGCCGAGCCGAAGCCCCGAGGCGCCGATGGGCGCGCCCAGGTGACCGACGGGTAACTTGCGCGGCCATGCAGGAGATCCTCGAGGCCATCCAGAACGACGCGTCCGGCGACGACATCGCCAACCTGGCGATCCCCGAGTCCACCCGGGCCGCACACGTGCTGCGCTCTGAGTCCGACATGTGGGAGGGCGTCGAGTCCTGGGACAAGGACCCGCGCCAGAGCCTCCACGTCGGCGAGATCCCCCTTCCGGAGATCGCGCCCGACGAAGCGGTGATCGCTGTGATGGCGAGCTCGATCAACTTCAACACGGTGTGGACCTCGATCTTCGAGCCGCTGCCCACGTTCGGCTTCCTCGACCGGCTGGGCAAGGAGTCGGTGTGGGGCGCCCGTCACGCGCAGGACTTCCACGTGGTCGGCTCCGACGCGTCCGGCGTGGTGCTGCAGGTCGGCTCGGCGGTGCGCAACTGGAAGCCGGGCGACCGCATCACGGCGCACTGCAACTACGTCGACGACCAGGATCCCTCGGCGCACAACGACTCGATGCTCGCCGCCAACCAGCGCATCTGGGGGTTCGAGACCAACTACGGCGGCCTGGCGGACCTGGCGATCGTCAAGGCCAACCAGCTGATGCCGAAGCCGAGCCACCTCACGTGGGAGGAGGCGGCGGTGAACGCGCTGTGCGCGTCGACCAGCTACCGGATGCTCGTCGGGGACCACGCAGCCCGCATGAAGCAGGGCGACAACGTGTTCATCTGGGGGGCCACCGGCGGCATCGGCGCCTACGCCACCCAGCTCGTGATCAACGGCGGCGGCACGCCGATCGGCGTGGTCTCCTCGCCGGAGCGGGTGAAGCTGCTCCAGGCGATGGGTTGCGACGCCGTCATCGATCGCAAGGCCGAGGGCTACAGGTTCTGGTCCGACGAGGTCACCCAGGACGAGTCGGAGTGGCGTCGTCTGGGCAAGAAGGTCCGCTCGCTGGTGGGTGAGGATCCCGACATCGTCTTCGAGCACCCGGGCCGCTCCACGATGGGCGCCTCGGTGTTCATCACCAAGCGCGGCGGCAAGGTCGTGACCTGCGCGGCGACCTCCGGCTACATGATCGAGTACGACAACCGCCACCTGTGGATGAAGCTCAAGAGCATCATCAGCTCGCACTTCGCGAACTACCAGGAGGCGTGGGAGATGAACCGCCTCATCGACCAGGGTCGCATCCAGCCGGTGATGAGCGAGGTCTTCGCGCTCGACCACGTGGGCGACGCAGCGCTGAAGGTCCACCACAACGAGGGCGAAGGCAAGATCGGTGTGCTGTGCCTGGCCCCCGAGGCGGGACTCGGTATCACCGACCCCGCCAAGCGCGAAGCCGTCGGCGAGGACAAGATCACCCTGTACCAGCGCCACGCCCGCGGCGAGCTCTGAGAGGATCGGTCCCATGAGCGAGAACCCCGACGCCACCTCCGGACTGCTGACCGAGATCGACCACATCGCCATCGCGGTGCGGGACCTCGACGCCGCGGTCGACTACTACCAGCGGGCGTTCGGCGCCACGGTCGCCCACCGCGAGGTCGTCGAGAGCGACGGCGTCGAGGAGGCGTTGGTCAAGGTGGCCGACAGCTACATCCAGCTGACCGCCGCCACCAACGACGACTCGCCGATCGCCAAGGCGATCGAGAAGCGCGGCGAAGGCCTGCACCACGTCGGCTACCGGGTCGACGACTGCCAGGTCGCCCTCGACGCCATGGTCGCCGCCGGCGCCACCCCGATCGACAAGGCCCCCCGGCCGGGCTCCCGGGGGACGACCGTCGCGTTCATCCACCCGAAGGGCTCGTTCGGCACGCTGATCGAGCTCGTCCAGGAGTAGGCGGGTCGGGGCCGGCGCCGTGGTCGCTCCGGTGTTCCGTCGCTCGGCGCTGCGTTCCCGCTCGACTGCAGCGGCGGCGATCGTCGCGGGCCTCTTCCTGGTCGGCTGCTCATCCGGCGAGGCCTCGTCGGGAACTGTCGCGGAGGGCTCGAAGCCCACGACCCCAGCGCCGGCATCGACGACCACCACGGTCCCGCCCGCGGCTTGCTCGCGGGGCGGTACGTCACAGGTCGGTTCCCATGCGGTGGGTCGGATCGAGCGGAGGACGACCGACCCCAGCCGTCCGACCACGCCGCGACCGCAGTGGGCCGACCGCGCCGCGCCGGATCGCACGTTGCCCTACGTCGTGCTGTACCCGGCGGCCGGCGAACCGGAGCCCGGCGAACCGGAGCCCGGCGAACCGACGGCCGGCGAACCCGACGCCCCGCCGTCGGACGACGGTCCGTTCCCCGTCGTCATGTGGTCCCACGGCATGGGCTCCCACGGCGGTGAGCGCAACGACGTGCTCGCCCGCTGGGCCAGCGCCGGCTACGTCGTGGTCGCGCCCACCTTTCCGCTGAGCAGCCGGGCGAGCGACGCCTCGGACCTTCCGAACCAACCGCTCGACGTGGCGTTCGTGCTCGACCAGGTCCGCGCCGCGAACGCCGATCCCGCCGATCCGCTGCGCGGGCTCGTTCGCGCCGACTGCGTCGCGCTGGCGGGTCACTCCATGGGCGGCGGCACCACGCTGGCCGCCACGTTCGACCCCCGCACCGCGTCGATCGCTCCCGAGGCGTTCGTCGACGTCGCCGGGCTCATGCCCGACGAGGCGGGTGGCGTCTCGCTCGATCAGGCGCCCCCGGTGCCGGCGCTGGTGGTGCACGGTGGCCTCGACGCCACGGTGCCGATGCGCGTCGGCCAGGAGCTGGTGGGACGGCTGCACGCCCCGACGTGGTTCCTCACGTTCCCCGCAGGCGATCACAACAACCTTTTCGTGGCGCCCCAGGTCGATCTGCTCGACACGACGGTCACCGCGTTCCTGGACGCGCAGCTCAAGGGCTCGCCCGGTCGTCTCGACGCGCTCGCCGCCAGCGTGGACGCGTCGGGGATGGCGACGCTGGAGGCGCTTCCGGCCCGCTGAGCCTGCGGGTCGGGGGTAGAACACGTCCGACGACGAAACCAGGGGGAACGACATGGCACACGAGGTCCGCGGCGTGGTGGCGAGGGCGAAGGGCGAGCTGGTCACGATCGAGACGATCGTCGTGCCCGACCCCGGTCCCGGCGAGGCGCTCGTACGGGTCCAGGCGTGCGGTGTCTGCCACACCGACCTGCACTACCGGGAAGGCGGGATCAACGACGAGTTCCCGTTCCTGCTCGGTCACGAGGCCGCCGGCATCGTCGAGGCCGTCGGCACGGGCGTCAGCAACGTGGCCCCCGGCGACTTCGTGATCCTCAACTGGCGCGCGGTCTGCGGCGAGTGCCGGGCGTGCCGGAAGGGCAGGCCGTGGTACTGCTTCGCCACGCACAACGCCACGCAGAAGATGACGTTGTCCGACGGCACGGTGCTGTCGCCGGCACTCGGCATCGGCGCGTTCGCGGAGAAGACGCTCGTGTCCGCCGGTCAGTGCACCAAGGTCGATCCGTCCGCCGAGCCGGAGGTGGCCGGCCTGCTCGGGTGCGGCGTGATGGCCGGCATCGGCGCGGCGATCAACACCGGTGGCGTCGGCCGTGGCGACTCGGTCGCGGTGTTCGGCTGCGGCGGCGTGGGCGACGCGGCGATCGAGGGTGCGCGGGTGGCCGGCGCGACCACGATCGTCGCCGTCGACATCGACGACCGGAAGCTGGCCCAGGCCAGGCAGTTCGGCGCGACCCACACGGTCAACTCGACGAAGGAGGATCCGGTCGAGGCGATCCGTGCGGCCACCGGCGGCAACGGTGCGGACGTCGTGATCGAGGCGATCGGCCTTCCGCAGACCTACGAGCAGGCCTTCTACGCGCGCGACCTGGCGGGGACCGTCGTCCTGGTCGGCGTGCCCCGGCCCGACATGACCGTCGAGCTGCCCTTCATCGAGGTGTTCGGCCGCGGCGGTGCGCTCAAGTCGTCGTGGTACGGCGACTGCCTGCCCGAGCGCGACTTCCCGATGCTGATCGACATGTACCTGCAGGATCGTCTGAACCTGAAGGGCTTCGTCTCCGAGACGATCTCGCTCGACGGCGTCGAGGAAGCGTTCCACAAGATGGAGCGGGGCGAGGTGCTGCGCTCGGTGGTGGTCTTCTGAGCCGAGGGTGCGGGGGTAGCGTCGCTCGGGGTCGACGCCGCGATCACCCTGCCCGGGTGACGCCGCACCGGTCGTCCGACGACAGGCTCGACCCCGCAGAGACACCATGACGAGGAGAACCCAGAGATGCCCGACCTGATCGCAATCGCCTACGACGACACCACGACCGCGCTGTCCGCGATGGACGAGGTCGGGGAGCTCGCCCACGACCTGATCATCCAACCCGACGCCGTCGCGGCCATCGTCCACAAGGAGGACGGCAAGTTCAAGACGATCACCAACCAGCACGAAGTCGGCGCCGGTGCCAGCTGGGGCATGTTCTGGGGCCTGCTGTTCGGCATCCTGTTCTTCGTGCCGATCTTCGGCCTGGTGGCCGGCGCCGCGTTCGGAGCGCTCGGCGGCAAGCTGGCGAAGGACTCGATCGGCAAGGACTTCCAGGAGCAGGTCCGTGCGCAGCTGCAGCCGGGCACGTCGGCCCTGTTCATGATCGTGGAGCAGATGACGACCGACAAGGCGCTCGACGGGCTGTCCAAGTTCGGCGGCACCGTGATCAAGACGTCGCTCTCGGCAGAGGACGAGGCCGAGATCCAGAAGCACCTGCACGGCGAGGCCTGATCGTCGTCGCCGCTCGGCAGGGTCGCCATCGACGGGCCCTGCCGGCGGCGCGGCGGACATCGCCCATACTTGGGCGATGTCCGCGAGCCGAACACAACCGAGCGACCTCTCCGCAGGGTCGGCTCGGATCGCATGCTTCGACCCGTTCGCCGGGCCGCCCCGCATCAACGGGGCGCGACGGGTCGGCATCCGAGCCGGCACCGAGCTCATCCACCCCCTCGCCGTCACCGGTGAGCGGCCGCTGCGCTTCGAGGTCGACGGTCTGCCCGACGGGATCGTCGTCGACGACGACGGCATCCTCCGGGGCCACGCACCCGAGGACGACGGCGCCCACGACGTGCAGGTCCGGGTCAGCAACTCCCACGGCACGGCAGCGGCGACGGTGCGGATCTGCGTGGGTCCGCTCCTGGCGTTGACCCCACCGATGGGGTGGAACAGCTGGAACGTGTACGGCGACCGGGTGAGCGCCGAGGTGATCGTGCGGATCGCCGAGGAGATGGTCGCCAACGGCATGCGCGACCTCGGCTACCAGTACGTCAACATCGACGACTTCTGGCACGCCGCGTCACGGGCCGAGGACGGCACGCCGGTGGCGAACCCCGACACCTTCCCCGACGGCATCGCGCCGGTGGCCGATGCGCTGCACCGGCTCGGGCTCAAGCTCGGGATCTACTCCGATGCGGCGCACCTGACGTGCGGCAAGTGCTTCGGGGGGCTCGGCTACGAGCGGGTCGACGCCCGGACCTACGCGGAGTGGGGGGTCGACCTGCTCAAGTACGACTACTGCCACGCGCCGAAGGACCGCGGGACCGCCGAGGAGCGCTACGGAGCGATGTCACGGGCGCTGCAGGCGACCGACCGCTCGATCGTCCTCAGCGCGTGCGAGTGGGGAGGTCGCCAGCCGTGGAGGTGGGCGGCCGGGCTGGGCGCGTCGAGCTGGCGGACCACCCTCGACATCTTCGACTCGTTCAGCTGGTTCGTCTTCGGCGTGCGCGGCATCGCGCGCCGCAACCTCCGCCTGGCGGATCACGCGGGGCCCGGCGCATGGAACGACCCCGACATGCTCGTGATCGGCAACCGGGGTCGCGGGCGCGTCACCAGTCGACTGGCGGTCCTGCCCAAGGGAGTGCTGAAGGTGCCGCTGCGGGGGCTGAACGACCTGCAGTCGGTCTCGCACATGACCCTGTGGGTCATGATGGCGGCTCCTCTGCTCGCGTCCCACGACCTGGCCGCCGGCAGCCCGCTCGACATGGCGTTGCTGACCAACCCCGACGTGCTGGCCATCAACCAGGACGTCCTGGGCGCGCAGTGCCGCAAGGTGGCGGCACCTCCAGGCATCTGGCAGCTCGTCAAGCCCTTGGCCGACGGGGGCGTCGCCGTCTCGGTCACCAACGTCAGCCCGCTCGCACGGACGGTCGAGGTGGACCTCGCCGCCCTCGCCGGGGCCGCGCCGCCCGGTGGGTGGCGGGCGATCGACGCCTGGAGCGGTGACGAGGTCGACCTCTCGGGACCTCGTTCGGTCCGACTGGCGCGCCACCAGTCGGCGCTGTTCGTCGTCCGGCCTGCCGACTGACCACGCGCCCCCGATTCTGACGAGAAGTCAGCACCGGAACGGTCGGATCTTCACCGTGGAATCCGATCGAGTCGGTCAGAAGTTCGAGGTGCGGATCCCCATCCGGTCGGTCAGGTGATCGGTCAGCCGTGTGACGCCCCAGATCGTGAAGAACATCACGAACGACGGGATGAGGGCGATGTGCGGCGCCGACTCCAGCAGCGGCTTGCCGTCGCCGATGATCGCCCCCCAGCTCGTCGCAGGCGGGTTGACCGACAACCCGATGAGGGCGAGACCTCCTTCGGCGGCGATCGCACCGGCGATGCCCAGCGCAAGGAACACGAGCGCGAACGGCAGCAGGTTGGGCAGCAGCTCGCGCAGGAGCACGCGGTGGTGTCGGGCGCCCATCATCTTCGCCGCGACGACGTACTCCTTCTTGGTCAACGACAGCGACTGGGTGCGCGCCACCAGGGCCACCATCGGGATCGCGGCGACGGTCAGCGCTGCCCAGATGGCGGTGGTGCTGCGGCCGAGCGCCGCCACGAAGCTGATGGCGAGCACCAGGGCCGGGAGCGCCACCATGCCGGCGCTGAGCATCGTGGCCGCGCCGTCGACCCGACCACCGATGTAGGCCGACATCATGCCGATGCCACCCCCGACGAGGAGCGCCGCGAACACCGAGCCCACCGACACCACGACCGACGTGCGGGCACCGGCGACGATCCTGGAGAGCAGGTCGCGTCCGATCTGGTCGTTGCCCAACGGGTGGCGCACGCTGGGTCGGGCCGCGGGCCGGTCGTCGGCGGCCTCCTGGAAGCTGCAACCCGGTTGGGGGACGAGCCGGTAGCGGCCGTCCACGACGACGGGCTGGCCGTTCGGGCCGATCTCACGGGTCGGCTGCTTGGTGGTGCACTCGCCCTGCGCGGATGGATCCTGCAGTGGCAGCAGCGGACCGAACAGCGCGAGGAAGACGATGAGGCCGAGCCAGCAGATGGCGACCCACTCGGCGACACGGAGGCGACGGCCTCCGCCGTCACGCACGGCCGATCCGGGGGTCGGCGAGTCGGGCGACGAGGTCCGCCAGCAGCGTCACCACCGCGAAGGCGATCGCGATCGTGGTCGACACCCCGAGCAGGACCGGGACGTCGGCGGTCACCGCTGCGCTGGTCAGCGACGTGCCGAGGCCGACGGGGAAGGCGAAGAGCTGCTCGACCAGGATCGACCCGCCGAGCAGCGCGCCGAACTGCAGTCCCACCATGGGGATGAGCGACAGCGACGACGGTCGGAAGGCGTGGTGGGTGAGGAGGCGGAGCGGTCGGACGCCCTTGGTGCGTGCGCAGAGGATGAAGTCCTCCTGGAGGGTCGACGCGACGTCCGAGCGCAGCACCCGCGTGTAGCCCCCGATCAGTGGCACCGCGAGGGCCAACGCGGGCAGGAAGCACATCCGCAGGTTCGCCAGCGGATCCTCGAAGAACGACACGTACGCGGCCGCGGTCGCTGGGAACAGGTCCAGCTTCACCGAGAACACCGTGATCAACACCAGGGAGAGGGCGAACCCCGGGTAGGACACGAACGCGGTGGACGCGGTGGTGATCATCCGGTCGGCGCGCTGGCCCTCACGGGCGCCGGCCCACAACCCCAACGGGATGCTGACGGTGAGCGCGATGAGCTGAGCGAGGACGACCAGCTCCAGGTTCACGGGGAAGGCACGGGTGATCGACGTCGCGACGTCGTCGCTCGAGTCGAGGTAGCTGGTGCCCAGGTCGCCGCGCACCGCCCCGGTCAACCAGTCGACGTACTGCGCGATCAGCGGTCGGTCGGTACCCAGCTCGTGGGCCAGGTCCGCTCGCTCCGACTCGATCGAGATGTCGACGCCGCGTGCCGCCCCGACCACGTCGACCGGGTCACGGCTGACGCGGAGGAGGAAGAACGTCGCGACGGAGACGAACACCGCCACACCGATGACTGCTGCGACTCGGAGGGTGATGAAGCGTCCCGCCGCGAGCACTCAGCTCTCCTTCAGCCAGATCCGGTCCAGTGCGACCATGGTGGGCCAGACGGCGTTCGGCGTCTGCACACCCTGGAGGTTCTTGCGGGCCACGGCCCCGACCTGGTTGAACAGCAGGGGGACGTAGGGCTTGTCGTTCACGACGATGTCGCCGATCTCCTGGAAGATCTCGGTCCTCTCGTCGAAGTCGACGGCGCTCCGCTCCTTCTCGAACAGCGCATCGACCTCCGGGTTCGAGTACTTCGCGACGTTCGCCGCGCTGCCGGTCGTGAGGAAGCCGCCGAGCTCCGCCGGGTTGGCATCGAGCGACGCCGTTCGTGAGCACGCGAGGTCCCAACCGCTGCCGCCGCCGAGGACCTGCGACGCGTACTCGCCGACGTCGAGGAAGGTGAGGGTGGCATCGAAGCCCACCTCGCGGATCTGGTTGACCGCGACGGGCAGCAGCGCCTCCGCTTCGGGGATCTTGGCGCACACGATGTTCAGCTTCAGCGCGTCGGGGCCGAGGCGGGTCTTGATCGACTCGACCAGCTCCTTGGCCTTGGCCACGTCCCGCTTGGGGAACGAGCTCTTCATGGGGAACGCGAAGTCGTCGCTGAAGAAGCTGTAGGCCGGAACGCTCGAGGCCTGGGCGTAGGACTGGGCGAGGGCGTCGCGATCGACGGCGAGGGCCAGGGCGTCACGCACCTCCTGGTCAGCGGTGGGCCCGGTGCGCGTGTTGGCGACGACCACCGTGGTCCCACCTCGCGCCGAGGGCAGGACGGTGAACTCGGCGTCGTCCTTGACGGCGTTGAGGGTCGGGCCGTCGGTGACCTCCATGGCCTGGATCTCACCCTTGCGGATGGCTGCGAGCCGAACCGAGGGATCTGCGATCGGAGCCAGGCGGACCTTGTCGACGTAGGGGAGCGCTCGGCCGTTGTCGTCCTTGCGCCAGTACTGCTCGTTGCGCTCGAACTGCAGGGAGTCGCGGTCGACGAGGCGGAACGGCCCGGTGCCGACCGGCGTCTTGTTGCGGTCGACGCCGGCTTCGAGCGTGGACGGCGCAGCGATCGGGTCCGACATGCGGGTCTCGGCGAAGCGGGCGCGGGGCGAGTCGAGCGTGAACTGGACGGTCATGGGGTCGACCGCCTCGACGGTGATGCCCTCGTACGCCGACGCGCAGGGGCACGAGGCCGGGTCCGCACGGAAGCGGAAGCTGTCCACGACGGCCGCGGCGTCGAGCGGGGTGCCGTCGGTGAAGGTGACGCCGTCGCGCAGCTTGGCCGTCCACACGGTGAAGTCGTCGTTGTGCTGGACCGACTCCGCGAGCGAGTTCTGGGCCACTCCGTCGGGACCGAGCGTCGTCAGGCCCTCGTAGATCATGGAGGTGGCGTAGGCCGTCGCCGAGTCTGCGGGGCCGCCGTTGCCGCCGACGAAGTCGATGCTCGCGGGGCTGGCCTCGACGCCGACGACCACGTCGCCGCCGGGGACGACGTCCTTGGTGTCGATGTTGGCCGGTGCCGTGGTCTCCGACACCGCCTCCTGGTCGGTCGCCGCTTCGTTGCCACCGCATCCCGCCAGCACGGCCAGCGCGACCAGCGCCGTCACACGTGCCCGATGATTTCTGAACATCGTTCACCTCCGGTTGGTCGGTTGGGCATAGTAGTGGCACGGTCCGTCGCTCGACAGTGGCGGACGCCGTGCGGCGGGTGGGAGGTTCAGGGCCCGACGCACTCAGACGGAGGGACTCGCGGTGAGCACCGGCGAAGGACAGGACAGCAGCGCAGGTCACGGCGACCGGCCTCGCGGCGATCTCGATCGCGGCGACTTCGGCGAGGACTTCACCTGGGGGGTCGCGTCGGCGGCGTTCCAGGTCGAGGGCGCTCCCGACGTCGACGGCAAGGCGCCGTCGGTGTGGGACGACCTGGTCCGACGAGGTCGCATCCCGGGCCCGGGGGCGGATCGGGGCATCGGCTTCTACGACCGCTACCGCGAGGACCAGGAGCTCATCGCCTCGCTGGGCTTCGGGGCCAACCGGATCTCGCTGTCGTGGCCCCGCCTCATGGGTGACGGCACCGGGCCGTGGAACCCCGCGGGAGCGGACTTCTACGACCGAGTGATCGACCACATGCTGGAGATCGGACTCGAGCCGTGGGTGACGGTCCACCACTGGGACATGCCCCTCGGGCTCTGGCGACAGGGCGGGTGGTGCCGGCGGGAGATCATCGAGGAGTTCGCCGACTTCGCGGAGCGGTGCGCGAACCACTTCGGCGACCGGGTGAAGCGCTGGATGGTCTTCAACGAGCCGACCAGCATCGTCAGCCACATCCTCATCGGCCAGCTCCAGGGCCGTCCCGGGTTCCACTACGACGCGATGCTGCGCAGCACCCATCACATCAACCTCGCCGGCGCCGAGGCGGGCCGCCGGATGCGCGCCGCGCTGCCCGCCGACGCAGAGGTCGGCACCACCCACGTGCTGAGCGTCGTGCACCCCTACGAACCCACCGACGAGCGCACCGCGCGACGCAAGCGGGCCATCGAGGCGCTCTCGTGCGACATCCACGTGGATCCCGCCGGTGGGCGTGGGTACCCGTTCGACGCCACCAAGCTGCTGCTTCCCTTGCGCCGGCACATCCGCGACGGCGACCTCGAAGCGGCGACGTTCCGCTACGACTTCATGGGCCTCCAGTGCTACGGGCCGCTCACCGGGCTGCGTCCGGCGCCCGTGATCGGCCCGATCGGCACCCGCTACATCCGCACCGCCGAGGCGCGGATGTTCAACTCCATCGGCATCCCCCAGGACCCCGACTCGATGCTGTGGGCGCTGCGGAAGTACGCCGACCATCCCGCTGCGAACCGCCTGGTGGTGACCGAGGGCGGCTTCGGCGGCAACGACCGGCTCGAACCCGACGGCTCCGGGGTGCGCGACGATGTGCGGGTCTGGATCCACCGACGCAACCTCCAGGCGATCCTGGCGGCGCGGAGCGAAGGGATCGACGTCGACGGCTACTTCGCCTGGTCCTACGCCGACAACGTGGAGTGGTTCTTCGGTCGAGGGCCCCGGTTCGGGCTCGTGTACGTCGACTACGACGACGACGACCGGCGGATCCCGAAGGACTCCGCCCGCTGGTTCCAGCGGCTGCTCACCGGTGGTGAGGACGACGGCTCCCCGCATGTCGGTCGCTCGGACGGATCGATCACCCCGCTGGGGTGATCGATCGAGCCGCGGGGCGTGGTGGAGTCGCCCGTGCGGTTCCACGACTAGCGTTCGGATCGCACACCGGCCGACGGCGGTCGGGTCCCACGCCCGGGTCAGCGCAGGCTGCGACCCGGCACCCAGAGGAGACACACCCATGAGCGACGCAGAGTTCCCCGGTCCGGTCGACTACGTGTTGCTCGAGTTCCCCGGTGACGTCCCCCTCGACGACGTCGCCGCCGAGCTGATGGCGCTCGTCGAGCTCGGCGTCGTGTCGGTCTGGGACCTCGTCGCGGTCCGCAAGGAGTCCGACGGCAGCTTCAGCGGGATCGCGCTCGACGAGCTGCACGGCTCCTTCACGGCGTTCGACGGTGCCCGCAGCGGCATGCTCGACGACGCGGACGTCGCCGAGGCCGCAGAGGCGATGGAACCGGGTACCGTCGCGGCGCTGATCGTCTACGAGAACAGCTGGGCCTCGCGCTTCGTGACCGCCGCGTACCGTGCCGGTGGCGACGTGATCGCCACGGGACGGATCCCGGCCGCCGACATCATCGAGACCCTCGAGGAGCTCGAAGCCGAGTCGGCCTGATCCGACCCCACCCGAATCGACGATGCTGATCGACGCATCGCCCGAACCATCGAACGACAGAACGACCGAACGACAGGAGCATCAGATGCCAGGACTGTTGAGGGGCGTCGCCCGCACCGCAGCCATCGCCGGAACCGCCACTGCGGTCAGCGGTCGGGTCCAGCGGCGCCAGGCCGAGAAGTTCGCCGATCGCGACGCCAACATCTACGCCCAGCGCGAGCAGGCCTACCAGCAGCAGACCGCGCCGCAGCCGCAGTACGCGGCACCGGCGCCCGCTGCGTCGACCGACGACACGATCACCCAGCTCCAGAAGCTCGGCGAGCTGAAGGCGCAGGGCATCCTGACCGACGCCGAGTTCGAGGCCCAGAAGGCCAAGATCCTGGCCGGCTGAGCAGGCCCGCCGGCATCAGACCGGCGCCTGCAGCTCCAGTCGGGGCTCCCGAACCGGCGGCTGGCGGTCCCACAGGTCCGCGAGGAGGTCGTCGCGCAGCGACCTCACGGCGGGGTCGTCCCACCGGTTGATCCGCTGCAGCGGGTCGTCGACCAGGTCGTACAGCTCGCCCTCGGTCCCGTCGTGCACCGTTCCCGGCAGGTACGCGGTGCACACCCACCCGGGGCGCGTGATCGTACGCAGGTGCACCGCCACCCCCGACAGCTCGCTGTCCCACGATGTGAGCTGCGCCTCGATGTCACGGGCCTCGGCATCGTCGTCGTCGCTCGGCAGCACGTCGCCCTGCATCCACTCCTGCACCCCGAGTCCGGCGATGGTGGCGAACGTGGGGGCCAGGTCGACCAGTCCGACCGGGGCGGTCACCGCCGCCGGGGTGACGGCAGCGGAGGGGGCCGGCCGCCAGATCAGCGGCAGCCGCATGAGCCCGTCGACGTGGTACGGACCTTTGAAGAGCAGTCCGAAGTCGCCCTGCAGCTCGCCGTGGTCGGTGCTGAACACCACGTCCAGGTCGTCGCCCCAACCGCGGGCGTCGATCGCCGCGAGCACCCGGCCGATCGCCTCGTCGATCAGCTCGACCTCGACCGCGTTCACTGCGTTGACCTCTCGGACCTGGTCCGCGGTCAGCGTGGCGGGAACCCAGCTGGCCGGGGCCTCGTAGTTGGAGACGAGCTCGCCGTCGTACCAGAGCCGCCAGTGGCGTGGCTTGGCATCGAGCAGCGCTAGGCGCTCGTCCTCGGTCACCGGGTAGCCGGCGGGCAGGTCGACGTCTCGCCAGTCGACGCGGTGCAGCTCGGACTCGGGTGGGTCCCACGGGTGGTGCGGGTCCGGGAAGCTCATCCAGCAGAAGAAGTCGTCATCCGCGTTCAGGCCGTCGAGCCAGGAGATCGTGCGGTCGGCGACCCAGTCGGTGTGGTACCAGTCTCGTGCGATCGGGTTGTGCTTGACCTGCGGAGCGCCGGTGTCGCCGAAGCCTGCCGAGCTCACCTCCAGGTCCGCGTCGAGCACGGCGTAGTAGCCGCTCGATGCGCCCGGGTGCTCGGCGTTCAACCAGTTGGCGTAGTGCAGCCAGCCGGCGGCGCCGTGGGTGGCGAACTCCAGGTGGTCGAAGCCCCGGTGCGGCCCGGTGCCGCCGCCGAACTGGCGTTCCTCGATCGTCTCGGTTCCGAGTCCGGCGAGCCGGTTCTCGTTGAACCGCAGGAACGGGTCGAGGAACGGCTCGAAGTGCGCCTTGCCGATGAGCGCGGTGCGGTAGCCGTGGTCGTGCAGGAGCGCGGCGACCGACGGCGCGTCGACGGGGAGCGGCACGCCGTTCATCCACACGCCGTGGGTCGCCTGGTGCTGGCCGGTCAGCATCGTCGACCGCGACGGCATGCAGACCACGGACTGGGGGACGGCGCGCTCGTAGCGGATGCCGGTGGCGGCCAGTGAGTCGACCACCGGAGTCCGTGACAGGGTCCCGCCGTTGCAGCCGAGCGTGTCGTAGCGCTGCTGGTCGGTGGTGATGAAGAGGATCTTGCGACCCATCGGGTGCCTCCGGTCGGTCAGGTTGGGCTCGGCAGGGCGGATCGCTCGCCGTCGTCGAACTGGCGACGCAGCTCCACCAGCGCGTTGCCGCACGCCGCTCCGACGACCAGCGCCATCACGTCGGGCACGGCGTCGGTCCCGTACACGGACAGGCACGTGCCGTCGTGCAGGTCGATGACGTCGAGCGTCGCCAGGTGCTCGCGGATG
>JACDJC010000393.1_pt1 | contig 53550 bp, 49 predicted proteins | sample 7454191 | NCBI WGS metagenome assembly JACDJC01 (sample SAMN14253291, study PRJNA609438) | sludge metagenome | isolation source: sludge after 25d culture with pyrite and EDTA | collected 2018-12-20 | reverse complement strand
CCGGGACGAGCCCCGCGCCGCCGAACCCGCCGCCGCGCGGGCCGCCGCCGCGGCATACGTCAATCCGGTGTGCCTGCGCCCCATCGATCCGGCAAGCGCCCTGCACACCGTGTCGATCGAGGGCGCCACGCATTATTTCTGTTGCAACGGCTGCAAGGCCAAGTTCGACGGCGACCCCATGAAATACCTGGAAATCGCGCGGCGCATGCCCGGGGCCGGCCACGGCCCGGAGGCCGCATGAAGTTCTCCGCCGTTCTCCTGGCCGCGGGCGCCTCCCTCAGGATGCGCGGACGCCACAAGATGCTGCTGCCCGCGCCCGTCGAGCCGGTCGTGCGCCGCAGCGCCCGGTCGGTCGAGCAGTCCGGCGCCTGCGAAGTGGTCGTGGTCACCGGCCACGGCCACGAGCGGGTCGCCGAAGCGCTGGCGGGCTTGCGCGTGCGCCTCGTGCACAACCCGGATTACCGGCAAGGCCAGATGGTGTCCGTCAACACCGGCCTGGCCGCCCTGATCCAGCCCTGCGATGCCGTCATGGTGTGCCTCGCCGACCAGGTCCTGCTCACCCCGGACGACTATGCCGAGCTGGCGCGCGCCTTCGCGCGCAGGCCGCATGGGTCGATACTGGTGCCCTGTTTCGAGGGCAGGCGCGGGAATCCCGTCATGTTCGACAGCCGGCACATGGCCGGGATCCTCGCGGGGCGCCACAAGCTGGGCTGCCGCAAGCTGGTGCAAGACAATCCCGAGGCGGTCTACGCGCACGAGGTCGCGCACGACGCCTACGTGTCCGATCTGGACACGCCCGAAGACTACGCCCGGATTCTGCGGCGCCTGGCGGCATCCGAATCGCTCGCGCCATGAAGCACGGCTCGCCCCTCTTCGCCTGTCATGGCATGCCGCTGGCCGGCCTGGGCATGCTCGCCGGCATGGCGGCGGACGCCGGGCAAGGCGGCTTCATCCTGCTGGCCGATCTATGCGCCGGGCCTCGGCCGCCGGGCTTCCTCGATCTCCTGCGCCTGCACTGGCTGTGCCTGCCCTTCATGCATGCTGGGATGGTGGTCGCCGGCCTGCTGGCGGCGGCCCTGGCCCCGGGGCGGGCGCCCGGCGCCGCGGAGGCCGCCCGGCGGGTGCTGGCCGGCCTGTCCAGTTCCGCCTGGATGATTCTCGGCATGAATCTGGGCGGCCATCTTCTGCTCCGGTCCTGGTTTCCCCTTGAAGACACCGGCGGCGCCGCCCCGATGGCGGCGGCGATGACGGCGGGCATGGCGGCCGCCATGCTTGCCTGGGCCCGGTTGAGCCGCTTGTGCGGCCCGCGCCCGGCGCCGCGCCGACCGAAACACCCATTACACGACGAGGCGCTTCCATGAACAGCACCGATCTATCCGTACTGGCCCGCTGCATCGGCTGGCTGGAAGCCGGCCGCCGCGCGGCCCTGGTCACCGTCGTCCGCACCTGGGGGTCGGCGCCCAGGCCCGAGGGCGCCTGGCTGGCCATCCGCGACGACGGGCAGATCTTCGGCTCGGTTTCGGGCGGCTGCATCGAAGACGACCTGGTCCACCGGGTGCGGCACGAGGGCTTGCTGGACGCCGATGCCCCGAGCTGCGTGGTCTACGGCGTGGCCAAGGAAGACGCCGCCAGATTCGGGCTTCCCTGCGGCGGCACGCTGGAACTGGTCGTCGAGCCGCGGCCGGACCTGGACTTGCTGCGCGCCCTGCTGCGGCGCATCCAGGCCAAGCGCATCACGCTGCGCGAGCTGGACGTCCGCGACGGCGCCTGCCTGCTGCGCGACGCCGACCGGTCGGCCAGGCCGGAATTCGATGGCGCGACGATGCGCTCGGTCTACGGCCCGCGATGGCGGCTGGTCCTGATCGGAGCCGGGGAATTGTCCCAATGCGTGGCGCAGATCGCCATGGGCGCCGACTATGAGGTGGTCGTCATCGATCCTCGTGAAGAGTTCCTGAGCGGCTTTCTGGTTCCCGGCGCGACGCTGATCCAGGGGATGCCCGACGATGCCCTGCTCGAGCTGGACGTCGATGCGCATACGGCCATCGTGGCGCTGACGCATGACCCGAAGCTGGACGACATGGCGCTGCTCGAGGCGCTGAAGTCGGCGGCCTTCTATGTAGGCGCGCTGGGCAGCCGGCGCAATACCAGAAGCCGCAAGGCCCGCCTGCTGGACTTCGATCTCTGCCCGGATGAGGTGGAGCGGCTGCATGGGCCGACGGGGCTGTACCTGGGCGCGCGGACACCCGCGGAGATCGCAATCGCGATACTGGCGGAGCTGACCTGCGTCAAATACCGGGTGCCGGTGCTGCAGAAACGCGAGATCCCGGGCGCGGAGCTATGGCGCCGGCATGCGGGGCTTGCCGGCGAGGCCGGCGCCGATGGGGCCGCGGGTGTCCCGGGGTGCGGTTGCAGCGCCCCGTCAGTTCAGTTCCGTGAGTAACAAGCGCCAGAACTCCAGCCTTTTTCCCAGCGTCGACACCAGGACATGCTCTTGCAGAGTATGGGCGCCATCGCCGTCCGCGCCGATGCCGTCGATGGTGGGAACACCCAGAGCGGCCGTGAAATTCGCATCGCTGCCGCCGCCCGTCATGGGCGCCTCGTCCAGCTGGAAGCCGGCGCGCCGCGCGCAGCCCTGGGCCACGGCGAGCAGCTGCGCCGTGCCTTCGCTGCGCGTCATCGGCGGACGGTTCAGCTCCGCCTTCACGATCAGTTCGACATCGGGATCGACGGCCGTCAGCGCCCGGATCCGGGACAGGACCAGTTCCGCCGCTTCCTGGTCCGGGACCCGGAAGTCCACGACCGCGCGGCATTCGCCCGGGACGACGTTGGTGGCGGTTCCGCCGTTCAGCGTGCCGACGCTGACGGTGATGCCCCGCGCATAATCGGTCATGGCTTCCAGCGCCAGCACCTGATGCGCCATCTCCTTGATCGCGCTGCGCCCTTTTTCATGGGCGACGCCGGCGTGCGCCGGCCTGCCGCGCGCGGTCAGCCTGGCCATGCCGGTGCCCTTGCGCGCCGTCACGCAGCGGCCTCCTTCGGCGCGCGCCGGTTCGGTCACCAGCACGCAGCGGGCGCCGGCGGCGTGGCGTTCGATGCTGGCCCGCGAGGCGTGGCTGCCGGTTTCCTCGTCCGGTGAAAACAGATAATCGACGGGCAGCGCGGTGCCGCCGTTCGCCGTCGCCTGCCCCAGGGCGGCCAGGGCGAGATAGGCGCCGGCCTTCATGTCGTAGGTGCCGGGGCCGTACAAGCGGTCGCCTTCGATGCGGATCGGATTCTGGCTCAGGGTGCCAACGGGATGCACGGTGTCCAGGTGCGCCAGGATCAAGATGCCGGCCCGCTCGTCCCCGGGCTTGCGATTGCTGACGCGCAGCAGGGGGCCGACGTCGCCGTCCAGGGTTTCGATGCAGGCATTCAAGCCCAGCCGGCGCGCTTGCCGCTCGGCCATCCGCATCATCTGCCCGACCCGCTCGGGGTCGTGCGTCGGCGATTCCAGCCGCACCCATTCCTCGATGCCGGCAACGAGGCTTTCCGTGGTTTCCCTGTTCATTGCACCTTCCATGTGAAGTTAAATGCGCCCAAGCAAGACGCATGGCGCCGCGCGCCGCCCATTCTACCTTCGACCCGGCCCAGGCACCGCGCCGCGGGCTTCCGGCTTGCATTACACTCATATCAAATAAACTGAAGGATGACGGCGCCATGGCGTTCACGACGGAAAACGTCAAGGTCTTTCTTGCCGTGCTGGACACGGGCAGTTTCTCGGCCGCCGCCCGCCGGCTCGGCCGGGTGCCGTCCGCGGTCAGCATGATGATCGCCCAGCTCGAGGCGGAGCTGGACCTGCCCCTGTTCGACCGCTCGGGCCGCGAGCCGCGCCCCACCAGCGCCGCGCTTGCCCTGGAACCGCAGGCGCGGCAATTGGCGGGGCAGCTGCGGCAATTGCAGACCCATGCGCTCGCGCTGCACAAGGGGCTGGAAAGCCGCCTGACGCTGGCGATTGCGCCCGAACTGCTGTCGGCGCCCTGGAACGACCCGCTCGCCCTGCTTTCCAGCGAGTTTCCCTCGCTCGAAGTGGAGGTCCTGTCGGCGCCGCAGGCCGATGCGCTGCGCATGCTTCAGCAGGGGTCAGCCCAGCTGGCCATCGTGTTCGAGCGCCCGGGCACCGACGAACACGAAGCCTTCCAGGAGTTCAGCAGCGAAATCCTGGTCGCCGTCATCGCGCCCGGGCATCCGGTGTTCTCGAACGGCCGCAAGATGCCGCGCCAGGAAGACCTGATCGACGTCCGGCAGATCATCGTCGCGAGCCGCGACGGGCACGACACCGATCCGCGCATGGTCGTGTCGCGGCAGACATGGCGCACCGACAACTACCTGGCCACCCTGAGCCTGGTGCGGACGGGGCTGGGCTGGGCCTATCTTCCGCGTTCCCTGGTGAAGCCGCTGACCGACAGCGGGGCCCTCGCCGAAATCACTTTCGAGAACATCAGCAACCAGCTGCAGCTGTGGGTGGACATCGTCTGGCTGCGGGACCGCCCCTTGGGCTTGGGCGCGCGGCGCTTCATCGAGCTGGTCCGGCAGCTGCGCGGCCCGCGCCAGGTCGGCGGTCAATAGCTTTTGGCGGCCGGGCCGGCGCAGCGCGCGGCCGAACCGGATTTCGCGGAAGATCCCGCCGGCATGGCCGATGCGGGCAGCCCGAAGACCTTGTCGAAAACCAGGCTGAACACAAAGGTGTAGACCAGGAAGAACACGATGAAGCCCAGGTCCAGGACGAAGGCTTCCCACCAGGAGACCTCCAGCCACCACGCGAAAAAGGGCACGAACGCCACGATGAGGCCGCCCTCGAAGCCGATGGCGTGCGCCAAGCGGCGCCCGACGCTGCGGCCCTTGACGGCCTGGCGCGATTCCCAGAATTCAAAGACGGCATTCCAGACCAGGTTCCAGGCCACGGCGATCAAGGACGCGGCGACGGCCGCGACGCCCGCCTGCCCCGGCGCGTGCCCGAGCATCGCCAGCGCGACGCTGGTCAGGATGACGGCGATGAATTCATAAAGCGACACATAAACCACCCTGCGCTTGAGGCCCTGCATGCTGCGACTCCGTGAAAAACTCGACTGAACCGTGAAAATATATCTTTGCGAGCATGCAAAAAAAAGTCAGCTTCTATCAGTTTTACTGAAAGATCGTGGAATCAACGGGTTTATCCCCTATTGAATTTATTGCGCAATCCGGCTACGCTTGCGTCCGTTCACTATCGATCATGCAGAAGAGTCCGGCCACGCGCGCCGGCGCCGACGGAGCAACCGCCCCGGAAACTCTCAGGCCACAGGACTGCAAGGATCAGGACAATCTGGAGAGCGGCGCATTGGCGCCCACCGAAGGGGAACCCGGCGCACGCCCGGGTGAAACTCTCAGGTAAACGGACAGATGGGGCGTCGCCGTCATACGGTGGCGACCACATTTTCCTGGAGCTCTCATGCACCACATCGCCGTCATCGGCGCCGGGATCACCGGCGTCACGTCCGCCTATGCCCTCGCCAAGCAGGGCTATTCCGTCACCGTCATCGACCGCCTGCGCTACTGCGCCATGGAAACCTCGTACGCGAACGGCGGCCAGCTGTCGGCGTGCAACGCCGAAGTCTGGAACAGCACCTCGACCATCCTGAAGGGCATGCGCTGGATGCTGCGCCGCGACGCCCCGCTGCTGGTCAACCCCTCCCCGAACTGGCACAAGTATTCCTGGATGGCGGAATTCGTGCGCCACGTCGGCAATTATCGCGAGAACACGCTGCGCACCACGCGGCTGGCCATCGAGTCGCGCAAGCATCTGTTCAAGATGGCGGAAGACGAAGGCATAGCCTTCGACCTGGAAAGGCGCGGCATCCTGCACGTCTTCCACGACAAAAAAAGCTTCGAGGCCGGCCGCCGCGTCAATGCGCTATTGCGCGAAGGCGGCCTGGAGCGCCACGAGGTCACGCCCGACGAAGCGCGCGACATCGAGCCCACGCTGACCACGGAATGCTACGGCGGCTTCTACACGCCGTCCGACGCCACGGGCGACATACACAAGTTCACGCGCGGGCTCGCCCAGGCGTGCGAACGCAGGGGCGTCCAATTCCTGATGGACACGGAAGTCGACGGCATCGCTTCCGTCGGCCAAGTCCACAGGCTGAGCATCACGCGGGCAGCGGGGCCCATGGAGCGCCTGGACGCCGACGCCGTCATCGTCTGCGCCGGCACCGCCAGCCGGCGATTCGCCTCGATGCTGGGCGATCGCCTGAACATCTATCCGGTGAAGGGCTATTCCATCACGGTCGAGCTGGAAGACGAGCAAAGCGTCGCCGGCGCGCCCTGGGTCAGCCTGCTGGACGAGGAAGCCAAGATCGTGACCAGCCGGCTGGGACGCGACCGCTTCCGCGTGGCGGGCACCGCCGAGTTCAACGGCTATAACAAAGACATCCGCGCCGACAGGATACAGCCGCTGACGAACTGGGTCCGCCGCCATTTCCCGCAGGTCGATACCTCGCGCGTCATTCCCTGGGCGGGGCTGCGCCCCATGATGCCCGACATGATGCCGCGGGTGATGGCGGGACGGCGGCCCGGCGTCTTCTACAACACGGGGCACGGGCACCTGGGGTGGACGCTCTCGGCGATCACGGCGCAGATGCTGGTCGACGAGATCGCCCGCAGCGCGGCGCCGGCACGGGTGGCGGTGCCGGCCTGATTTCCGGGCGGTGTTTTATTTTGTAAGGCGCGGCTGCAATGCGCGGCGTGCACGGGAAACGGCGTAGTAAACTTTGCGCTTCATTTCCCGTGCCGAACCCATCATGCTCGACGAGCGCTCTTTCTTTGCGCAGGTTTCGCGCCTGTCGCCACGCGGCAGGTCGGCGGCCAACGACGACGTCCACACCAATCCCTGTCTCAGTTGCGGCGCGTGCTGCGCGCATTTCAGGGTGTCCTTCTATTGCGGTGAAATCGCCGGCGAGGCCGGCGGCACGGTGCCGCCCGAGCTCGTGACGCAAGTCGGCCCTTTGCGCGCCTGCATGAAGGGCACCGAACACGGCGGGCAGCGCTGCGTCGCGCTGCGGGGGGAGCTGGGGCGGGAAGAGATTCACTGCGCGATCTACGAGCAGCGCCCTTCGCCTTGCAGGGAGTTTCCGGCGTGGCTGGATGACGGCTCCCCGAATCCGGATTGCCGGCGCGTGCGCATGAAATTCGGCTTGCCGCCGTTGCCGGCGATCACGAAGGACGACGGACTGGATCCGGGGAATACGCCGCCGCAGCATGGGGACGTGGCGGCCTGATCGCGGCGGCCCCCGCCTGCGCAATTCACCGCGCCCAGGACGCCTCGGCCAGCACCGCCAGCGGCCCGGCCTTCCGGATGGGCCCCACCTGATCGGGATGCCTGACATACAAAGCGCCGGCGAAAGCCAGGGCATTGACCGACACCTCGTACGAATGCTCTTGCCGCCTCGGCACCAGCAGCATCCAGCCGTTCTGCACCAGCAGATTGCAAGGCGGCATCAACCCCTCCTCGTCCGGCTCCAGACCCAGCTTCGCGCATGCCAGGCCATAGGCGCGCGACATGCTGGCGGCCGACGCCTCGACATCGGCCGTGCGCTGCGCCAGCACGCGGGCGAACACATGCCGGACCGGCAGGACCCCGTGCTCCGCCAGCGACAGCTCGGGCGCATCGGCCGGCAAATGCGCGATCAGCGGGTCCAGGCTGGCGTTGCCGGGCGCCGCCGGCAGCCATTGCACGTGCTTGTGGCGCTGGCTGGCGCCCGCCGGCGCCCCGCCGTTGTAGAAACCCAGGCCGCCGGATTCCGACAGCAGGCTGGCCAGCACCCAGAAATCCTCATAGGCCAGCGGCAGCCGCTGTTCCTGGAATTCCCGGCGCGCCAGGACCAGGTGGCGGTCGCATACCGGGAATTTGTTCAGGATGGCGACATGGTGGTCGCCGAAGGGGCCGACCGTCAGCGCCGGCTCGGGCGACAGGAAGGGATTGAAATCCGGGTCGCGCGGGCCGCCCGGCATGACGGCGGGCTTGGCTTCGTCTTTCGCGGCCAGCGAAGCCAGCCAGCGGACCATGAACGGCAGGCCGCCGTCGGTGATTTCGATCTGTTCCGCCTGTATGGGCTGCAGCGCGCCCGATGCCAGCGCAGCGGCGGCGCGTTCATCAACGGCTTTCATGAATGCGGTCGTCATGCTTTCCCCCTGTTGCCGAGTGCTCACGCGGGCCATTGTACGGCGGGACCGGCCGGATCCGAAGCCGCCCGCGCTGGACCTCGTCAGCGTTGGCGGGCCCTAGACGAACTTGCCGGCCTGGTAGTCCGAGAAGGCGACCATCAGCTCTTCCTTGGTGTTCATCACGAAGGGGCCGTACTGGGCGATGGGCTCGTGCAGGGGCATGCCCGCGATCAGCAGCGCGCGCGCCGGGCCCCGTGCCTCGATGACCACGCCGTCCGCGTCGGCATCGTTGGCGAGTATGGCCATGCGATGCAGTTCGACGGGCTTGCCGCCCACTTCCACCTGGCCCCGGTAGACATAGACGAAGGCGTTGGCGCCGGGCGCGATGGATTGCCGGAATTCGCCGGCGCCGTCGAAGTGGATGTCCAGATAAAGCGGCTCCGTCACCTCGCGCTGCATCGCGCCCCGTACGCCGTGGCTGCGCCCGGCGATGACGCGCGCCTTCACGCCTTGCGCCGGCGCGACCTCGGGGATGGCGTCGCTCTGGATGTCCTTGTACCAGGGCGCGACCATCTTGTTGCGGGCGGGCAGGTTCAGCCACAGCTGGAAGCCTTCCATGCTGCCCTCTTCCTGTTCGGGCAGCTCTGAATGCACCACCCCGCGGCCGGCGGTCATCCATTGGACGCCGCCGTTCTGCAGCAGGCCTTCGTTGCCCGCGCTGTCGCGATGGCGCATGCGGCCCGAGATCATGTAGGTGATGGTTTCGAATCCACGGTGGGGATGATCGGGAAAGCCGCCGATATAGTCTTCAGGGTTGTCGGTGCCGAAGTTGTCGAGCATCAGGAAGGGGTCCAGCCGTTTCTGCAGGTCCTGGGTCAGGACGCGGGTCAGCTTGACGCCCGCGCCGTCGGACGTGGCCTGGCCGCGCAGCACGCGTTCGACGGACCGCGGGCGGGTTACGGTTTCCTGCCGGGCAGGGATGGATGCGACGGTATTCATGGTGTTCTCCAGTGAATGGCTTGGGCGTCGCGGCCGCCGGGAGCAGCGGCCGCGACCTCGATGAATCGATTATAGATAGTTCCAGAACCGGCCATAAGCCACCAAACCTGCAAGTCATCGTTCCAAAATTGAAGCCAATTTTTGATTACCGCTGTCATATACAGACTTTTTTCTGTCACAATCCGGGCATTCGAACATGACCTCCGGAGCGCGCTCCAAAAGATCTTATGGCAGAAATATCAATAGAAGGCGTCAGCAAACGTTACGGCGACGTGACGATCATCGATCGCCTCGACCTCAAGGTGCGGCACGGCGAGTTCTTCACCCTGCTGGGGCCCAGCGGCTGCGGGAAAACGACCCTGCTGCGCATGATCGCCGGCTTCATCGTCCCGGACGAAGGCCGCCTTTTCCTGGACAAGCAGGACGTCACGCGCCTGCCCGCGCACAAGCGCGAGACCGGCATGGTCTTCCAGGACTATGCCCTGTTTCCCGACAAGACCGTCTATGACAACGTGGCCTACGGCCTGCGGGTGCGCAAGCTTTCCAGCCAGGAGATCGACAGGAAAGTCGGCGGGATCCTCGCGCGCGTCGAGCTGGGGCACCTGGCCAAGCGCTATCCGGGCGAGCTTTCCGGCGGGCAGCGCCAGCGGGTGGCGCTGGCGCGGGCGCTGGTCATCGAGCCCCGGGTGCTGCTGATGGACGAGCCCTTGTCCAACCTGGACGCGAAGCTGCGCATACAAATGCGGGACGTCATCCGCCAGCTGCAGCAGGAAGCCAACATCACCGCCATTTTCGTCACGCACGACCAGGAAGAGGCCTTGTCGATGTCGGACCGGATCGCGCTGCTGCGCAGCGGCCGGATAGACCAGCTGGACACGCCCGAAGGCCTGTACGGCTCGCCCGTCACCGCCTATGCGGCCGACTTCATCGGCGCCGCCAACCTGATCGACGTGCAGGGCCAGCAAGCGGACGGCGGGCGCACCGTGGTGGCCATCGCCGGCGGCCGAGTCGCCATTCCGGGCGCGCCCCGCAGCGACGCCTGCCAGCTGGCGGCGCGGCCCGAGCACATCGGCGTGCATACCGACGCGGCCGATGCGCGCGTTCCCGCCCAGGTGGTGCACCGGCGCTATCTCGGCTTCAAGGCGACCTACGCCCTGCGCCTCGCCGACGGCAAGATCATCAACGCCGACCTGCCGGCGGCGAGCGACCCCATCCACAGCCCGGGAAGCCCGGTGTTCCTGAGCTTCAGCCCCGATTGCCGCCTGGTGCGCGCATAGCAGACCATGCCAGCCCTTTCCTTCAAAAAAAGCCTCTCGCCCTGGTTCCTGCCGGCGCTGCTATGCCTGCTGGTACTGGTCGCCCTGGTCTTGTGGCCGCTTGCGGCCTTGTTCCACCAAAGCGTGCTGGATCCGAAGACCGGCGCGTTCAGCCTGCACGGTTTCCAGACCTTCTTCGATAGCCCGCGCTATGTGGGCGCGTTCTTCAACACCGTCATGCTGGGCGCCGTCTCGACCCTGGGCTGCCTGCTGCTGGGCGCGCCCCTGGCCTATATCGTGGCGCGCTACGAATTTCCGGGCAAGACCATCGTCGCCCTGCTTCCGCTGGCGACCATCATCCTGCCGGACATCGTGGTGTCGCAAGCCTGGCTGATGCTGCTCGGCAACAACGGCATCGCGCGCCATGCGCTGGAAAGCATAGGCATCGACCTGCCCTCGTTCTACGGCTGGTTCGGCATGACCTACACGCTGATCCTGAACGACTACACCTATGTGTACATCGGCATGCTTGCCGCGTTGAAGGCCATCGACGGCACGATAGAGGAAGCCGCCGTCAACCTGGGCGCGAGCAATCTGCGCCGCGCGCTGACGGTCACCCTGCCGGTGCTGGCGCCGGCCCTGCTGGTCAACGCCATGATCGTCTTCACGCTGGCGGTGGACAACTTCTCGATCCCCATGATTCTGGGCGGCCGGGTCGACGTGCTCTCGTCGCTCACCTACACGACCTTCCTTTCCGAAATGGGCGGGAACCCGACCATGCAGAGCGTGCTGGCCGTCGTCTCCGTGGTGCTGGTGGGCTTCGTGCTGTTCATCCAGAAGCGCGTGGTCGAACGCAAGACCTACCAGATGCAGCAAGGCCGGGCGCCGCTGGCCGTGCGCACGAAAGGCCTGGCCGCCGCGGCGCTCACCGCCTGGGCCGTGCTGTTCGTGGCCTTCACCATGATTCCTGCGGTCACCGTGATCGTGGGCGCCTTCACCAAGGCGAGCGGGCCCGTCATGCAGTATGGGACCTTCACGCTGGAAAACATGGAGCGCGCGCTGCGCAACGCGCCCGAACCCATCCTGAATTCGCTCATGCTCGCCAGCGTGGCCGCCGTGGCCGGCACCTGCTTCGCCACCCTCACCAGCTACCTGATCGTCAAGAAGCGCATGTGGGTGGTGTCCACCCTGGACTACGTCGTGATGCTGCCGCTGGCGATCTCGGGCACCGTGCTGGGCATCGCGCTGATACACACCTACAACAGCGGGATGATCATCCTGACCGGCACCTGGGTCATCATGGCGGCCGCGTACTTCGTGCGCAAAGTGCCGTTCTCCATCCGGTCGGCCTCGGCCTCTCTGTACAGCATTCCCGATTCCATCGAAGAAGCTTCGATCAACCTGGGCGTGTCGCCCATCGCCAGCTTTTTCAAGGTGGTCCTGCCGGTGATGAAACCTGCCATCCTGGGCGCCGCGATCCTGATGTGGGTGACGTCGCTCGCCGAAATCTCGGCCACCATCGTTCTTTACTACGGAGGCATGGAAACCATGCCCATCGAAATGTTCCGCCAGATCGACGCCGGCTATCTGGCGCGCGCGTCGGCCTACGGCGTCATACTCATGTTCGTCATTCTCGTGCCGATCTACCTGGCCGTCCGATTCTTGAAACTGGATCTGTTCTCCAGCCGCTAACCTTAACTTCGAGGAACTACACATGTTCAGCCAACGTTTTGCCAAGCATTGCATGGCCGCCGCGATCGGCGGCGCCGCGCTCCTGCTGGGCCGGGCGGCGATCGCCGCCGAAGCCGTCGTCTACACGTCGAACAACGTCCAGACCATAGACACCGCCCTGGACATCGCCAAGAAAGCCGCTCCGGACCTGTCCATACAGAAGGTCACCTCCGGCACGGGCGCGCTCATGAAGCGCATCGAGGCCGAGGCGGGCAACCCCCTGGGCGACGTCGTCTGGGGCGCGGGCTTCGGCACCATGGCCGCCTTCAAGCAGAACTTCCAGCCCTATGAATCGCCCGAAGCCAAAGGCGTGGACGCCGCGTTCATCGGCCCCGACCACCTGTGGACCGGCACCAATGCCCACGTCATGATCATCATGGTCAACGAAAAGCAGCTCAAGGGCCTGGAAGCGCCCAAGACCTGGAAAGACCTGTTCGATCCCAAGTGGAAGGGCAAGCTGATCGTCGGCGACCCCGCCACCTCGGGCAGCACCTACGACCAGATGTACGGCATCCACCAGCTCTACGGCCAGGAAGGCTTCAACAAGCTGGTCGCCAACGCCGACATCTCCAAGAGCTCCGCGCAGATCTACAAGAGCGTCGCCAACGGGGAATACGCCGTGGGCGTGACCATGGAATACGCCGCCTATGCCTATGTGGCGGGCGGGCAGAAGGAGATCCGCATCGTCTATCCGGAAGACGGCGTGTTCGTGGCGCCCGAAGCCGTGGCGGTCATCAAGAACCCGAAGAACGGCGCGGCGGCCGCGCACAAGCTGTATGACATCCTGCTCTCCAAGGCGGTGCAGGAAGCCGAGCTGGTGCACAACTTCCGCCGCCCGACGCGCGCGGACATCGATGTCGCCAAGCTGACCAAGCTGCCGAACCTGAGCGACATCAAGATCGAGAAGACCGACCCGCTGAAGGCGGCCGCCGAATACGACAACATCATCGCGGCCTGGAAGAAGGCGACCGAGGCGGCGGGCAAATAAGCATTCCGCGCCGCTTCACATTCTTGCAACACTCGAGCCCGTTTTTTTAGAAACGGGCTTTTTTTTAGGGAATCTTCACGCGTACAATTCTGGCTGCCGGCGCATCCGCCCACGGCGGGCCCGGGATTCAGGCATCACCATCGGAACACACGCATTTTGACTACGAAACGAAGCAAACGCTGGAACGGCGATCTGGACTCCCTTTCTCCGGACTTTCTGAAAGAGGTCTTGGAAAAGATGCAGTCCTACGGCGACCGGGTCCAGTTCGAACTCCCCAATAAAGCCGCTCGTCCCAATTACCAGGTCATCGGTCCGACGGACCGGAAGATGGCCTTCGATGACAGGCATCTGATCCTGCGTCTGAACGAAAACGGCAATGTCGGCGACGAACTGACGCCGGTCTATTCCCTGGAAACCATCCGGGCCGCCATGCTGGGCGCCGGCAAGCCCGCCCGCGCCGCCCGGACGGCCCGCGGCGCCGCCCGCCGCGTGGCGAGCGCCGGCCCCGCCCGGGACACGGACGACGACGCCGGCCTCTCGGACCTGGAGCGCCTGACCGGCGTCAGCATGCGCCGCAGCGCCGCCGCGGCCCCCGCTGCCGACGTGGATGCGATCGAGCGGGAAAAATACGCATACTACAAGGCCAACCGCGATGCTTTCCCGGACGGCATCACGAAGTATTCGCAGGAGATCAGCGCGCTGATGCGCGCGGGCGTGCCCGTGGAAGATGCGTTCGAGCAGGTCATCAAGGAGAATTTCCAGTTCTGAGGCGCAGGGGTGGGACCCCGCCCCCCGCCTCTAGGCCAGCGAATCGACCGCCTTCAGTATCCGCCCGAACAAGCCATCCGCATATTCCGAATTGAGCCACCGCACAACCGCGACCATGCGCCTTTCGGGCTCTATCCAAGTGAACGAACTGCCCGCCCCGATCGCAAAATAGCTGGATTCGGGCACGCTCGGAAACACCTTGCGCTGATGATTCAGCCAGATCAGATAGCCATAATACGGCGCCAGATCGCAAGGCCGGCGCATCCGCTGTATCCATTCCCGCGAAATCACCTGCTTGTCCCCGACGCGGCCTTCATTGAGCATCATCTGCCCGATCCTGGCCTGGTCCTCGGCGCTGATGGACAGCCCGCCGCCCCAGTGCGTGCCGCCCGGCACCGACTGCACCCTGCGGCCCGCCACCTCCACCCAGGCATTGTCGTAGCCCACCCACTGCCAGGGATCCGCGGCGCCCACCGGCCCCATGATGGACTCGCCGAAGACCTCCGGCAGCGGCCGCTGGAACAGATGCAGCAGCGACAGCGACAACTGGTTGATGCGCACGTCGTTGTATTCCCAGTAAGTGCCCGGCTTCTGCAACGGCCGCGCGTCGCCCTTGCGGCCGTCGGGCGCCTTGCCGAAGGTGACAGCGCGATAGCGGTCCGCCTGGTCGGGGATGCCGAACAGCTCGCCTTCCCATTCGCTCGTCTGCTGCAGCAGGTGTTCCCAGGTGACGAGCGCATTGTTGCCGCTGTCGAACCCGATGCCGGGCAGCCGCTTGCCCACCGGCTCGTGCACGTCGGGCAGCAGGCCGCGGTCGTGCGCGATGCCGGCCAGCAGGGCGAGGTAGGTCTTGGCCACGCTGAAGGTCAGGTCGGAGCGCCGGGGCTCGCCCCAGGAGGCCACCGTCTTGCCGTCGACCACCACCGTGCCGCTGACGGGGCCGCGGTCGTGCACCGGCCCGAAAAGGCGGTTCCATGGCGGCGGGTCCTGCAGATGCACGCCCCAAACACCGCTGACCTCACGATCCCAGGCGGATTCGTGGTCGACGGCGAATTGCACCGCCTCCTGGAATGCTGCATTGCTTTGCATCAGATCTAGCTCCCGAACGTTTTACAAAAATCAAATGAATTCGTGTCATTTGTATACAAAATACCAATTTCGAACCATAATAAGCACCCTGAAGAGCATGCGCAAGCCTTTTACGTGCGTGATAAGGTTTGACCGCCGACACAGACGGAACATAATGCTCAAAGGCACGATCACCCATCAAGGAGAAGACACATGGAGTTCAAAAAATCGCCACGGCCCGTTCCTACGTTCAAGAAAGCCGGCCGGGGCATCGCCGCCTGCCTGCTGGCGGCCGGGCTGCTGAGCACCAGCACGCTGGCGCTGGCCGACAAGAAGTCCGATACCCTGCGCATGGCCTACGACCAGGCGCCCGAAAGCGTGGACCCGTACTTCAACAACGTCCGCATCGGCGTGATCATCGCCGCCAACGTCTGGGACACCCTGCTCTATCGCGACCCGCTCACCAACGAATACGTCGGCCAGCTGGCCAAGAGCTGGAAGCAGATCGACGACCGCACGCTGGAACTCGAACTGCGCGAAGGCGTGAAATTCCATAACGGCGAAGAATTCGACGCCGACTCCGTGGTCTATACGCTCACCTACGTATCGGATCCCGCCAACAAGGCGACCACGCAGCAGAACGTGCGCTGGATCGACAAGGTCGAGAAGCTCGGCAAGTACAAGGTGCGCATCATCAGCAAGGAGCCCTTCCCCGGCGCCAAGGAATACCTGTCGACCACGGTCGCCATCCACCCCGCCAAGTACTACAAGGAAGTCGGCCCTCAGGGCATGAACGCCAAGCCGGTCGGCACTGGGCCCTACAAGGTCGCGGAATACGTGCCCGGCAAATCGATCACGCTGGAACGCAACGCCGACTACTTCAAGGATTCGCCCAAGCGCCAGCCCACCATAGGCAAGGTGCAGATCCGCTTCATCCCCGACCGCCAGACCCAGATGGCCGAAGTCATTTCCGGCGGCCAGGACTTCATCATGCACGTGCCCAAGGACCAGGCCGAGCAGCTCAAGTCCATGCCCAATCTGCAAGTCGTCAGCGGCAACACCATGCGCATCGTCTTCATGCAGATGAACATTCTCGACGGCACCCCGGCGCCCCAGCTGAAGGACGTGCGCGTGCGCAAGGCGATCAACCACGCCATCGACCGCAACGCCATCATCAAGAACATCGTGGGGGAAGGCTCGGAAATCCTGAACACCATCTGCACGCCCTCGCAGGTGGGCTGCACCGATGAAGGCGCGACCGTGTACGAATACGATCCCGCCAAGGCCAAGAAGCTGCTCGCCGAGGCCGGCTACCCGAACGGTTTCGACATCGACCTGGTCGCCTACCGCGAACGCAACCAGACCGAGGCCATCATCAATTATCTCCAGGCGGTCGGCATCAAGCCCAAGCTGAACTTCCTGCAGTACGCCGCCATGCGCGACATGATCCGCGCCAACAAGGCCTCCCTGACCCACCAGACCTGGGGCTCCAACCTGGTGAACGACGTCTCGGCCTCCACGCCGGTGTATTTCTCCTTCGGCAACGACGACATCACCCGCGACCCCGAAGTCCGCGACCTGCTCGACAAGGGCGACCGCACCATCGACGAAGCCCAGCGCAAGGAAGCCTACAAGAAGGCCCTGGGCCTGATCGCGGAACGCGCCTACGCCGTGCCGCTGTGGTCGCTGCCGGTGTATTACGTGGCAAGCAAGGAAGTATCGTTCAAGCCGTACCCGGACGAACTGGTCCGCTTCTGGGAAATGGGCTGGAAGTAAGCCTGCGCAGGGCGCGCGGCGGGCCGGCCCCCGCCGCGGCTCCGCTGCGGCGCAGCCGTTTTTTTCCAGTGAACCATAGAGGCACGCTCAATGCTGATGTACATGCTGAAGCGCATTGGTCTGGCTCTGTTGGTGGCGCTTACCGTCTCCATCATTGCTTACTTATTGCTGCACCTGTCGGGTGATCCCGCCATTGCCCTGGCGGGCGAAGGCGCCCGCCAGGCCGACATAGAAATGATACGCAAGGCCTACGGCCTGGACCGCCCCATCGCCGTCCAGTACGCCGATTGGCTGTGGAACCTGCTGAACGGGAATTTCGGCACCTCGGTGTATTTCAAGACCGACGTGGGCGCGCTGATACTCGACAAGATCGGCACCACGCTGATGCTGGGCGTCTGTGCCCTGGGCGTCGCGCTGGCCGTGTCCATTCCGCTGGGCGTGCTTGCCGCCATCTACAAGAACAGCTGGATCGACCGCCTTTGCCTGGCCATCGCCGTGCTGGGCCAGGCCTTGCCCAATTTCTTTTTCGCCCTGCTGCTCATCATGCTGCTGTCCATATCGTGGCGGCTCCTGCCCGTGTCGGGCAGCGGCACCTGGCAGCATCTCGTCATGCCCTCCATCGCCCTGGGCTATTACGTCGCCCCGGCCTTCATGCGCCTGATCCGCGCCGGCATGATCGAAGTGCTCGGCGCCGACTACATACGCACCGCCCGGGCGAAGGGCCTGCCGGTGCGCAGCGTGGTGTTCAAGCATGCGCTGCGCAACGCCATCGTCCCCGTGGTGGCGCTGGCCGCCGTCCAGCTGGGCTATCTGCTGGGCGGCTCCGTCGTCATCGAGACCATTTTCGCGCTGGACGGCCTGGGCTATCTCGCCTATCAAAGCATCACCTTCAAGGACTACCCCGTCATGCAGACCATCGTGCTGCTGCTGTCCGTCATCTACGTGCTGCTGACGCTGGCCTCCGACATAGCCAATGCCTGGCTGGACCCCCGCATACGAGTATCCTGACCTATGGCCATACCCACCACTCTTCCGTCTCCCGCCGCCGGCGCCGGCCAGCGGCGCTCCGTGTGGCGGCGCCTCGGGCAGAACCGGGCCCTGGCGTTCGGCGGCGGCCTGCTGCTGCTGATCGTGCTGATCGCGCTGCTGGCGCCCTGGATCTCCCCGCACGATCCCTATACGCAAAACCTGGCCAACCGCACGATCCCGCCGGTCTGGTACGAAAAAGGCTCCTGGCTGCATCCCCTGGGCACCGACCAGCTGGGGCGCGACTACCTGTCGCGCCTGTTCTACGGCGCGCGCATCTCGCTGCTGATCGGCGTCAGCGTGGCGCTCATCTCGGGCCTCATCGGCACCGCCATGGGCCTGCTCGCCGGCTACTTCGGCGGCAAGACCGACATGTTCGTCTCCTTCCTGGTCACCACGCGCCTGTCCATGCCCGTCATCCTGGTGGCGCTGGCCACGGTGGCCATCGTGGGCGGCTCGCTGACCGTCGTGATCCTGGTGCTGGGCCTGCTGAAATGGGACCGCTTCGCCGTCGTCATGCGCAGCGCGACCCAGCAGGTGCGCTCGCTGGAATACATCGCCGCCGCGCAGTCGGCCGGCGCGTCCACGCTGCGCATCGTCCTGACCGAAGTGCTGCCCAACGTCGTGCCCCACTTGATCGTGATCGCCACCCTCGAAGCGGCCAGCGCCATCCTGCTCGAAGCGGCGCTGTCCTTCCTGGGGCTGGGCGTCCAGCCGCCCCTGCCGTCCTGGGGCCTGATGATTTCCGAAGCCAAGGCCTACATGTTCTTTTCCTTCTGGCTGATCGCGATTCCCGGCACGGCGCTCGCGCTGCTGATCTTCGCCATCAATCTCGCGGGCGACGGCCTGCACCAGTTGCTGACGCCGGACGAGAGGGCATGACCATGAACCAACAAGACGCCGTCCTCGACGTGCAGGGGCTGAATGTCGACATCGACACCCCGCGCGGGGTGCTGCACGCGGTGCGCAACGTGTCCTTCCAGGTCAGGCGGGGCGAGACGCTCTGCCTGGTGGGGGAATCCGGCTGCGGCAAATCCATGACCTCGCTGTCGCTGATGGGCCTGCTGCCGCGCCAGGCCAGGCGCAGCAGCAGGAAGCTCAGCTTCATGGGCGAAGACCTCAGCACCGCGAAGAAGGGGCGCATCAACGCCCTGCGCGGCGACAAGATGGCCATGATCTTCCAGGAGCCCATGACCGCCCTGAACCCGGCCTACACGATAGGCGAGCAGCTCACCGAGCACTACATCCACCACCGCCGGGCCTCGGCCGCGCAGGCGCGGGCGCGCGCCATCGAGCTCCTCGACAAGGTCGGGATCGCGTCGGCCGGGCAAAGGCTGGGGCAATACCCCCACCAGCTGTCGGGCGGGCTGCGCCAGCGCGTCATGATCGCCATGGCGCTGATGTGCGGGCCGGAACTCCTGATCGCCGACGAGCCCAGCACGGCGCTGGACGTCACCATCCAGGCCCAGATCCTGCGACTGCTTGCCGACCTGCAGCAGGAACTCGGCATCGCGATGGTGCTGATCACCCACGACCTCGGGGTGGTCGCCCGCATCGCCGACCGGGTCGCCATCATGTATGCGGGCGAAATCATGGAAGAAGGCCCCGTCGAGCACATCTTCGCGCGACCCCGGCATCCTTATACGCAAGGGCTGCTCAGCTGCATACCCGTGCCGGGCCACACGCCCCACGGCGGCAAGCTGGGCACCATACCGGGCGTCGTCCCGTCGCTCATCGGCGACCTGCAGGGCTGCGCCTTCCGCGAGCGCTGCGCCTACGCCGAGCCCTCCTGCGCGCGCACGGTGCCCATACACGGCACCGCCGAAGGGCAAAGCTGGCGGTGCATCCGGAACGGAGCGGAGGTGACGGCATGAGCGCACTGATCGAAGCACGGCAGCTGTACCGCTCCTTCACCGTGAACGCCGGCATGTTCAAGGCCAAGCAGACGCTGCACGCCGTGAACGGGGTCGACCTGAGCGTGCAGCGCGGCGACGTCCTGGGCATCGTGGGCGAATCGGGCTGCGGCAAGTCCACCCTGGCGCGCATGCTGCTCGGCCTGACGCCGCCCAGCTCGGGCAGCATCGCCATAGAAGGCCGCGACATCTCCAGCATCAGCCGGCTCGAGCTCGCGCGGCGCGTGCAGCCCATCTTCCAGGACCCGTACTCCTCGCTCAACCCGCGCCGCAGCATCGCTTCCATCGTTAGCTTCCCGCTGGACGTCCACCGCATCGGCACGGCGGCGGAACGGCGCCGCAAGGCCTGTGAGATGCTGGAGCGGGTGGGCCTGCCGCTGCGCTATGCGGACAACACGCCCGGGCAGCTGTCGGGCGGTCAGCGGCAGCGCGTCGCCATCGCGCGCGCCCTGGTCATGCAGCCGGAAATCGTGGTATGCGACGAGCCCACGTCCGCGCTCGACGTGTCCGTGCAGGCCCAGATCCTGAACCTGCTGATGGACTTGCGGCAGGAATTCAACCTGACCTACATCTTCATCAGCCACAACCTGGCGGTGGTCGATCACATCGCCAGCCACGTCGCCGTCATGTACCTGGGACGCGTGGTGGAATTCAAGGAAGCCGCCGACCTCTTCGGGCGCCCGGAGCATCCTTACACGCGCGCCCTGCTCGATTCGGTGCTGACGCCCGAGACCGGGCTGGGCATACCCGATACGGGACTGGGGCTGTCCTTTCCCGATCCGATCAATCCGCCGCCGGGCTGCGCCTTTCATCCACGCTGCCCCCAGCGCCTGCCCCAGTGCTCCAGCCTGCGCCCGGAACTGGACGGCACCGGACTCGGCCAGGTGGCCTGCCATCTATATTCATCCAAAGCAGAAGAAGGACTTGTTTCATGACTCGCGACCAAGCCATCGCCCACGCACACGAGTGTTTCGACTCCGGCCGATTCAAGCAGACGCTTGCAAGGCGGATATCCATGCCAACGGAAAGCCAGAATCCGGAACGGGCGTCCGTGCTGGCCGGCTATCTGCAGGACGAGATCCGCCCCGCCTTCGAAGCCATGGGCTTCAGCTGCCGGACGCTGACCCATCCCAAGGCGCAGGCGCCCTTTCTCTTCGCCCAGCGGATCGAAGACCCATCCCTGCCCACCGTCCTGGGCTACGGCCACGGCGACGTCATCCGCGGCCTGGAAAGCGAATGGAAGCCCGGCGTGGGCCCCTGGTCGCTGACCGAGTCCGGGGGCTGCTGGTACGGGCGCGGCATCGCCGACAACAAAGGCCAGCATTCCGTCAACATGGACGCCATGCGCGCCGTGCTCGAAACGCGCGGACGCCTGGGCTTCAATGCCAAGTATCTGGTCGAGATGGGCGAGGAAACCGGTTCCTCGGGCCTGCGCGAGCTGTGCGACGAACACCGCGACCTGTTCAAGGCCGACCTGCTCATCGCCTCGGACGGCCCACGGCTCCGGGCCGAGCGCCCCACCGTGTTCCTGGGTTCGCGCGGCAGCGTGAACTTCGACCTCGTCATCCAGGCGCGCGACGGCGGCCATCATTCCGGCAACTGGGGCGGCCTGATCTCCAATCCCGGCATACAGCTCGCCCATGCGATCTCCAGCATCGTGTCCGCCACCGGCCAGATCCGCATCCATGAATGGGTGCCCAGGGAATTGCCCGATTCCGTGCGGCGGGCGCTGGCCGACTGTGAAGTCGACGGCGGCGCCGACGGCCCGGTCGTCGAGCCCTGGTGGGGCGAGCCGGGCCTGACTCCCGCCGAGCGGGTGTTCGGCTGGTGCTCTTTCGAGGTCCTGGCCTACAAGACCGGCAACCCCGAGACACCCGTGAACGCCATCCCCCCGCGCGCCTGGGCGCGCTGCCAGCTGCGCTTCGTGGTGGGCATCGACCCGGAAGAAATCCTGCCCGCCCTGCGCCGCCACCTGGACCGCCACGGCTTCCCCATGGTCCAGATCCAGAGCACGCGGGAAACCATGTTCCAAGCGACCCGCATCGACCCGGACGACAGCTGGGTGCAATGGGCGGTGGCATCGATTGCGCGCAGCACGGGCAAGAAACCGGCGGTGCTGCCCAACCTGGGCGGCTCATTGCCCAACGACATCTTCACCGACGTGCTCGGGCTGCGCACGATCTGGGTGCCTCATTCCTATCCGGGGTGCTCGCAGCACGCGCCGAACGAGCACCTGCCGCCCTCCATCCTGCGCGAAGGGCTGGGCTTGATGGCCGGCCTGTACTGGGACCTGGGCGACGGCAACACGCCGGCTTGACGCGGGCGCGGCAGGATGTTGCTGAAAGGTAATAATCCTGCCCAATTCCGAGGGGCCGCCGGCCACGGCGGCCTTCGGGTTACCTGCCGTTTCGGGCGGTCAATACTTCCCACAGAATAGGCTTGTGGTCCTCCGGGATGTTGGCATCATGGACTTTCACCCATGGCAACAGACAGGAGATTGCATGCACAAGCGTATCATCACCAGCGTCACCACCGTGCTCACCGGCGCCGCCCTGGCCTTCGGCGGCGCCGCCCTCGCGCAGCAGCCGGCCGCCGGGGCGCCGGCCGCCGGAACGCCGGCCGCCGGAGCCCCGCCGGTTCCGCCGGCCGCGGGGATGAATGTACCCACGCCCGATTACTCGGATGCGCAACTGAAGCGCTTCGTGAGCGCCACGCAGAAAGTGGCGTTGATTTCGCAGGAATACACGCCCAAGCTGGAAGCCACGCGCGACGAATCGGCCCGCAAGAAGGTGTTCGAGGAAGCCGACGGGAAAATGGTCAAGGCGGTGCACGACGAAGGCATGACGGTGGACCAGTTCAATGGCATCAACCAGGCGGTGCAGCGCGACCCCGAGCTGGCGCGCCGCGTCCGGGACCTTGCGGGCTAGGGCCCGTCAGCGCTGACGGGCCCGGGGCGGACCGGTCAAGCGGACGGCACCGCCCCCAGACGCAGCCCGGCGGGCGGGCGTTCGTCGTCTTCATCTTCCCCAGCGCCGGCCCCGCGGGCCGCGGCCGCAGATGACAGGTAGCTTGCCTCGGCCTGCATCTCCACCACCACGCCCGAACCCGGAGCCAGCCGGAACACCGCCACGGCCTCCGTCAGCCTGGTGGCCTGATCCTGCAGCGAACCCGCCGCGGCGGCGGCCTGTTCGACCAGGGCGGCGTTCTGCTGAGTGACCTCGTCCATTTGCGACACCGCGAGATTGATCTGGTCGATGCCGGTGGACTGCTCGTCGGACGCGGCCGAGATTTCCTTGATGATCTCGGTCACGCGCCCCACCGAGGCGAGGAGCTCCTGCATCGTGCTTCCCGCGCCTTCCACCTGCTTCGCCCCGTTCGTCACTTCGGCGATCGAGCTTTCGATGAGGTTCTTGATTTCCTTGGCGGCCTCGGCGCTGCGCTGGGCCAGGGAGCGGACCTCGGACGCCACCACGGCGAAGCCGCGGCCCTGTTCGCCCGCGCGCGCCGCCTCGACCGCGGCATTGAGCGCCAGGATGTTGGTCTGGAAGGCGATGCTGTCGATCACGCCGACGATCTCGCCTATCTTGCCCGAGCTGTCGGAAATGCGATGCATGGTGTCGACGACCCGGGAGACGACTTCCTCGCCGCGGTGGGCCACGTCGGAAGCGTCGACCGCCAGGGTGTTGGCCTGCCGCGCGTGGTCGGAGTTCTGCTTCACGGTCGCGGCCAGCTGCTCCATGCTGGCCGCCGTTTCTTGCAGCGACGCCGCCTGTTCTTCGGTGCGGCTGGAAAGATCGGTGTTGCCCGCCGCGATTTCGCTGGCGCCTATGCTGATTTCTTCGACGCTGGCGCGCACCGCGGCGATGGTGCGCGCAAGGCTTTGCTGCGTGCGCTTGGCGTTGCCCAGCAGCACGTGGACCTCGTTGCGGCTGTGGGACGGGACGTCGGGCACGCGGGCGGTCAGGTCGCCCTGGCCGAGCTTGTCCATGACGTCCATGACCTGGCGGACCGGCCGCAAGGTGCGGGCCGCCAGCCAGCCCACCAGCAGCGAAATGAGCAGCGTGCCGGCCAGCATCAGCGCCGCCTGCTGCGTCAGCTGCCGCATGCTGGCCTGCAGGAACTCGGATTTTTCGCCCACGCCGTAGACGACCCAGTCCCAGCCGTCCACGGATTCCCAGGCGATGAACTGGTCGACCGGTTCAGAGCCGTTGCTGAGGCTGACTTCCGCCACGCCGCGCGGCTGGGAAATGAGCTCCGGCAGTTTGGCCACGGCCTCGCCCGGGACGTCGCCCGCCTGGGCGTCGGCCAGCGGCACCAGCTTGCCGTCGCCCGTCTTTTGCAGGATGCCGAGCCGGCCGAATTCGGCCACGTTGACGGAGCGCACCCACATCAACAGCTGCTGGACCTGGACGTCGATGGGAACTCGCACCGAGAGGCCGCCGAAAACCTGGCCGGCATCGTCGTAGAGCGGTTCGATGCTCATGGTGTACCAGCGGCCGTTGCGCTGCACGATCCCCGTGTAGGGATTGCCGGCGTCGAGCGAGCGCGCCAGGATGTCGTGCTTGTTGACCGCGCTGCCGGTCAAGAACCGCCCCTCGTTGTCTTGCAGCAGCGTGGCGGCGCGCAGCCATTGGTCGTCCTTGCGCACGAGCACGGCCGCATCCGCGCCGGTGTTTTCGCGGACCCTGTTCAGCAGGTCGACGTCGCCGTTCAGGATGTGATCGCCGACGACCAGCAGCGGAATCTGCGTGCCGTCGTCGAGTTCGACCATGGTGCCGTCCCGCTGCGGCGCTCCGCCCAATTCGCGCTTCAGCACGGGAAGGATGTCCGTCCCTTGCCGGCTGGCGCTGGAAAACAGCATCGACAACGATTGTTCGACGGACTGCAATGACGCGGCCATTTCCCGCTGCACCGCTTCGACCGCTTGCTGCCGGCTCTGCACGGCGCCCACGATGCTGATCGTCACCATGACCGCCACCGCGACCAGCGTCGTGACCCAGAACAGCTTTATGGCCAGCGAACGCCGGCCCATCCACCCGATCGACATCGCGGGGCTTTTGCCCCCTGCATGTGTTGTCCCCATCACGGTTTTCCTTGTAAGAAAATGCTTATGGCTTTGCCATAATTTACGGACTATGATGCATTGACTTTACGGTTTTGCCGCTAGGGGATTTCCTGGGGTTACGTCTTCGGCCCTTCTACAACGCGAACAGCATGACGCGCTGCACGAGCTCCTGCACCGTCATCGTTTCGCCGTTCAAGGTCACTTTGTGGTCCCGATACAGCACCGATCCCGCCGCGACGTCGCCGTCCAGCTTCACCAGGCCGGCTTGCTGAAGCTGGCCGACGTACTGGTCGTAGAGCTCGCTGCCCATCATTTCCATCTGCAGGCGGTCGTCGGTGCCTTCCCCCGCCTGCCCGAAAGCCTGCACGAACATGGCCTTGGAAAGCTTCAGGTCCAGGCCCGCGAGCTGGATGATTTCCGACAGCAGGGTCTCGACGTCCTGCGTCTTGGGGTCGCTGGGCGCGGCCAGGTCCAGCTGGACGCGCAGCGAACTTTCGCCTTTCTCGTTCTTCCAGACGATGGGATCGATGACGATGGACGGCTTGGGAACCAGCAGCGCCATGGCCCGGTCGCGCAGCAGGGCTTCCTCTTCTTCCGTCATGCTGAACTGGTCGGTTCCGTATTTGGCCTGTATGGCGTCGTATTCGGCGGCCAGCGCGGTGAAGGCGGATGCGTCCAGGCGAAGGATCTTGCCGCCCGCGGTGAAGCTGCCCAGCTCGATGGCGCCGGCCGCCACCCGCCCGAAGTCGTAGCGGATGGCGCCGTCCATCATGTTCCCGACCTGGGTCGCGTCCATGGTGATCGCGACCTTGCCGAGCTTCAAGGGCTCGGCGGCGTGCTCGTCGACGATGACTTCCGCCGCCGTCAGGCTGTTTTGCTGGCGCACCGAGTCGTCGGCCCGCGTGGCGTTCTGGGTTTCGATGCGCACGTCGCGCAGCGACAGGCTGTCGTCGCCGGCGCTGTCGGAGAAGTCCAGGGCGTCGAAGCCGCCGCGCGCGGAGACGTCTTTGAAGTCATTACCGAAGAGCATGGAGACGGCGCCGCCGCTGAAGGAAAGCTTGCGGCCGCCCTCCGAGAGCTCGGTGGGCAGGAATGTCCATTCAGCGCTGCCCTTGCCGCCGAACTCGATGCGAGTCCGCACCTGGATGGGCGAGGCGCCCTTCTGGCTGTCCATCCAGGCCTGCACCGTGCGCGTGGGCAGCAGTTCGCTGCGGCTCAGCGCAAGCACGGGGAGCAGCTGGCCTTCGCGCAGGGCTTCCCAGGGCAAGGGACCGTGCAGCACGCGGTCTTTCAGCATCAGGTCATACGGCTTGCCGGCCGCGTCCTTGATGCGGAAGGTGTAGACGATGTCGGAAGAGAACAGGCCGCGCTCGTATTTGTTGATTTCGATATTGAGGCTGTCCCGGGCCATGTTCGGCCCCAGCAGCTTGGCCATGCGCTCGTTGGACTGCGCCACCAGGCGTTCGACCGTGGCCTGCACTTCTTTCCCTACATACCATGTGGACCCCACATAAGCCGCCCCCAGGACGATCACCGTCGCAGCCAGCAACTTGCCTTTGTTCATTTAGCCCTCTTTTTGCGATCAACAAATCGATTCATTTAACCACGAATGCGGACCCCGTTGCGCCCGGGAACGATGCTGCCCTACCATGTACGGCACACCCCCTGACAACGACGACCCTGGACGAGACGCCGACATGACCGACACGCTGGATTTTTATTTCGATTTTTCATCGCCCTACGGGTATTTCGCCAGCACGGCCATCGAGCAGCTGGCCGCCGACATACGAAGAACGGTGCGCTGGCGGCCGATACTGCTGGGCCCCATGTTCAAGGCCATGGGCTCGGGCCCGCTAGTGGAAATCCCCCTGAAGGGCGCTTATGCCCGCCACGACATCGCGCGCAGCGCCCGCCTGTTCGGCATTCCCTATCGTGAGCCGGCCGTGTTTCCCATCGCCGCGGTGGCGGCCTCGCGCGCCGCGCTGCTGTTGCAGGAAGACGACCCGCAACAGGCGGCCGAATTCATCAAGCGAGTGTACCGGGCGTACTTCGCCGAGGGGCGGGACATCACCGACATGGACGTCCTGGTGGCGGCGGCGAACCAGGCGGGCGCGGACGGAAGCCGGCTGCCGGCGGGCGTCGCCACGGATCGCATCAAGAGCCGGCTGAAGGAAGAGGTGGACGCCGCCATGGCGCGCGGCGTGTTCGGTTCGCCCTACATGATCGTGGACGGCGAGCCGTTCTGGGGCTTCGACCGGTTCGAGCACATACGGAAGTGGGCGGCCCCGGCGAGCTAATAGCCGTGCCGCCCGCCTTACAGCGTTAGCAGGCTCTAGGGCCTGTTGACGCTAAAAGGTAGGCGTCACTGGCCCTAGGCTTCGGCGTCGGGCTGCCGCGACGGCGCCGCCCTCTGGAAGGCCTCGAGTTCAGCGCAGGCGGCGTCGATGCGGACGATCGTCGGGAAGGCGCTTTCATCGCAATTGAAGCGCCGCGCATTGAACAGCTGCGGCACCAGGCAGGCATCGGCCATGCCCGGCTGGTCGCCATGGCAGAAACGCCCCGTCTGGTCGCTGCGCGCCAGCATCGCCTCGACCGCCGTCAGCCCCGTTTGTATCCAGTGGCGATACCAGGCGTTCTTCGCTTCTTCGTCGACGCCCAGCGTGTGCTTCAGGTATTTCAAGACGCGCAGGTTGTTCAAAGGATGGATATCGCAAGCGATGGTCTGGGCGATGGCGCGCACGCGCGCGCGGCCTTGCGCGTCGGCCGGCAGCAGGGCGGGTTCCGGGCGGGTTTCCTCCAGGTACTCCAGTATGGCCATGGACTGGCCCACCGCCAGGTCGCCGTCGACCAGCGTCGGCACCAGTTCGGTCGGGTTCAGGGCCTGATAGCTCTCGGAATGCTGCTGCCCGCCGTCCTTGAGCAGATGCACCGAAACGCTTTCGTAGGCGATGTTCTTGAGGCTCAGCGCGATGCGCACCCGATACGCGGCGGAGCTGCGAAAATAACCGTACAGTTTCATGGGGTTTCCTTGATTTTCCGGGAGAGCTCCCTGGGCAGCGGGAACGATACGTTTTCGGGCGCGCCGTCCAGCGTGCGCACCGACGCCGCGCCGAGTTCTTTCAGGCGGGCGATCACCCGCTGGACCAGGACTTCGGGCGCCGACGCCCCCGCCGTCACCCCGACGCGCTTGGCCTCGGCCAGCCAGGCGGGGTCTATCATGCCCGGGTCGTCGATGAGATAGGCCGCGGCCCCCTTGCGTTCCGCGACCTCCCGGAGGCGGTTGGAATTCGAGCTGTTGGGGCTGCCCACCACCAGCACCAGGTCGCAGGCGGGCGCCATGATCTTGACGGCGTCCTGGCGATTCTGCGTGGCATAGCAGATGTCGCTTTTCTTGGGCTCGACGATGTCCGGAAAACGCGCGCGCAGGGCGGCCGCCACGATGGCGGCATCGTCGACGGACAGCGTCGTCTGGGTGACGAAGGCGAGATTCCCCGGGTCCTTGACCTTCAGGGCGGCCACGTCGTCCGGTGTTTCGACCAGGTACATGCCTTCGTCGGCCTGCCCCAGGGTGCCTTCGACCTCGGGATGGCCTTTGTGGCCGATCATGATGATTTCACGGCCCGCCTGCCGCATGCGGGCGACCTCGATGTGGACCTTGGTGACCAGCGGGCAGGTGGCGTCGAACACCTTCAGGCCCATGCGCTCGGCTTCGTCGCGCACTTCGCGCGAAACGCCGTGGGCGGAGAACACCACGATGGCTCCGGCCGGCACTTCGTGCAGCTCGTCGATGAAGATCGCGCCCTTGTTGCGCAGGTCTTGGACCACATAGCGGTTGTGCACGATTTCGTGGCGCACGTAAATGGGCGCGCCATGCAGTTCGAGCGCGCGCTCGACGATGTCGATGGCGCGGTCCACCCCGGCGCAGAAGCCCCTGGGCTGGGCAAGGACGACTTCGATTTCCGGCGCCGCGTTGCTGTCCGGCATTACAGGACCCCCAAGAGATGAATGTCGATGCGCAGATCCGCGCCCGCCAGCGGATGGTTGAAGTCGAACAGGGCCAGGTCGCCTTCGACCTGCTTCAGCACCCCCGAATAGCGGCTGCCGTTGGGCGCCGGGAATTCCACCATGTCGCCAGGTTCGAATTCCATGCCGGGCTCGGCGTGGGCTTCCAGCACGGAACGCTTGACCCACTGGACCAGATCGGAATTGCGGTCGCCATAGGCCTGCGCCGCCGGGAGCTCGAAGGAAAAGCGCGCGCCCTCTTCCTGGTCCAGCAGGGCCGCTTCCATGCCGGGCGCCCACTGGCCCGCCCCCATTTGCAGGGTGGCCGGCTTGCCGTCGAAGGTGTTGGCGAACGTGGAGCCCGCCGCCGGACCGGTGAGCAGATCGATGCGGTAATGCAGGGTCAGGTACGAATCAGGGCGGACAAAAGCTTTCACTGGTTCAGAGGTAGAAGTCAAAATCTGTCACCGTAGAGGATCGTTAGCGTTCCCCTATTTTAGAGCACATCAGGGGCTGGACCCATCCCGGGCCCGGCTCCGCCGCGAGCCCGACATGACACTTCAAATTCTGCACGACAAAGCCGAGCGCCCCCGAGAGCGCCTGCTCGCCCACGGCGCCCACGTCCTGACCTCGGCCGAACTGCTTGCCATCATCCTGCGCACCGGCTTCAAAGGCTGCGACGCGGTCAGCCTGGGGCACCGCCTCATCCGGCAATTCAACGGCCTGCGCGGCCTGCTGTCCGCCGATGCGCGCACGCTCATGTCCCTGGAAGGCCTGGGCGCGGCCAAGGCCTGCGAACTGCTCGCCATCAATGAACTGAGCCGGCGCGCCCTGGAAGAAGACCTGAAAGAGGGCCTGGCGCTGAACCAGCCGCAGCGGGTCAAGCACTACTGCGCCGCCAAGCTGGGCCACCTGGCGGTCGAACACTGCCTGGCGCTGTACCTCGACAGCCAGCTGCGGCTCATCACCAGCGAAGAAGTGTCGCGCGGCACCTTGAACCATGCTTCGGTCTATCCGCGGGAAATCATCAAGGCGGCGCTGAAACACCATGCGGCGGCCCTGATCCTGGCGCACAACCACCCGTCCGGCGTGGCCGAGCCCAGCGCAGCCGACCTGGCCCTGACCCGGCACCTGAAGAACGCGCTGTCGCTGGTCGACGTTCGCCTGGTGGACCATCTGATCGTGGCCGGTTCCAGCGCGGTCTCGCTGGCGGAGCGGGGGCAGTTGTGACGCGGCCCTTCGGTTCTCGCGGCGGCCCGCCTGGCGGGCCGGGCGGGTCAATTCGTTTGCAGCTTCGCCACTTTGACGACTTCCTCCCATTGCCGCACTTCTTCCCGCATGGTCTGGCGGGCCTGCTCCGGGTCCAGATCATAGGGGCTCAAGCCGGCGGCGGCGAACTTCTCCTTCACCTCGGGGTCGGCCAGCACGGCGGCCAAAGCCTGCCGCCATTTCTGCCTGGCGTCCGCCGGCGTGTCGGCGGGGATCAGCAGCGCGAACCAATAGCTCACGTCGAACCCCTGCACGCCGCTCTCGCGGAAAGTCGGCAGGTCGGGAAAACGCGCATCGCGCTGATCGCCCGTCTGGGCCAGGGCGACGATGCGCCCGCCTTTCAGATGGGGCGCGGCCGATGCCGGGTTGGTGAACACCAGGTCGATGTGCCCCGCCAGCAGGTCGTTCAGGGCCAGCGACGCGCCTTTGTAGGGAACGACCGACAGCTGGATGCCGGATTTCAGCTGGAAGTACTCCGTGATCAGATGGCTGGGCGAGCCATGCCCCGTGCCTATCGTGATCGTTCCCGGGCGGCTTTTGGCCCGCTCGATCAGGTCTTGAACGCTCTTGATGCCGGCGCCGCTGTTGGCGAAGAGCATGACCGACGCCCTGCCCACGAATCCCACGACGGAGAAATCGTCCACCGAATCGTAGGAAAGATTCTTGTACAGGGCGGGCGCCGTGGTCTGCGCGTTGTCGGCCAGGAGCGCCACGTAGCCGTTCTGCCCCTTCCGGGCCGCAAGCCCCGTCCCGATCGTCGCCCCCGCTCCCGCCCGGTTCTCGACCACCACCGGCTGGCCGAACTTTTCGCCGAGCTTCTGGGCCAGCAAGCGCGCCACGAAATCGGAGGACCCGCCCGCCGCGTAAGGAACGATCATATTGATGGGCTGCGAGGGAAACGTCTGGCCGTGGCCGGGCGCCAACGCCGCAAAAAACAACGCCATGCCCGCCAGCACCCCCGCCCATTGACCTTTTCGCTTGAACATTCTTGTATCCTTCCATTGGCAAAGTTGAAGATTCCTATAGCCTTGTCAGGATATAGGCGCCCAACGGCGGCGACCATCGACTAATTCGGCACACAGCTATGACTGCATCGAATACCAGCATTCTTTCCAGGATTCCTTCCCTGCGCTCGCTCCTGGTTTTCAACGCCGCGGCGCGGCATCTGAACCAGGTCAGGGCCGCCGAAGAGCTCTGCCTCACCCAAAGCGCGCTGAGCCGGCAGCTGAAAAGCCTGGAAGAACACCTGGGCGTGCAGCTGTTCGAGCGCGGCCCCCGCGGCCTGCGCTTCACGCAGGAAGGCGAACTCCTCTACGACTTCACCTCGCGCGCTTTTTCCTTGATGGGCGAAGGGGTCAGCCGGCTGGGCCTCTCCACCGAGCGGCACACGCTGGTGGTCTCGGTCGCGCGCAGCTTCGCCCAGCGGGTGCTGGCGCCCCGGCTCGGGGAATTCGTGGCCGCCCATCCCCAAATCGACTTGCACATAGACATCCACCGGTATTACGCCGACCTGGAATCCTCCGGCGCGGACATCTCCATCCGCCTGGGCGGGGGCGACTGGGACGACTACCATTCCGTCAAGATCACCGACGACGCGCTCGTCCCCGTCTGTGCGCCGCAGGTCGCCGAGCGGATGAAAGGCCGCGCGGACATACCGGACGACATCGCCGTGCTGCGCAATCGCGAGCGCGAATACCTGGACGCCTGGATGCTGCATCCGCGCGTGCGGCGCATTCCCGTCGAAGGGCGCATGTCCTTGAGCTTCAATGATTCGGCCACCCTGATCGCGGCGCTCGAGGGCGGGATCGGCATCGCCGTCAGCCGTTCTTCGCTGGTCGCCGACGCCCTGGACGCCGGCCTGCTGGTGCGTCCCTTCGAAGGCGAAGTCAAGGACGGGCTGGACTACTACGCCGTCAGCTCCCCGCGCTCCAGGCGAAACGCGGTGGTCATGCTGTTCATGCAATGGCTGGACGCCAGGTTCGCATCCGGTTTTTCGGCGGACACGGTCCGCAGGACCGCGCCGCGGTGAACCAAGCGGCGGCCGCTCTCACGCCGCCCGCGTTTTCTCGCGCCGCAGGAAGCCCTTGCACAAGGCCAGGACGCGGTCTATGTCTTCCATGCCGTTGTATACGTGCATGGAGAACCTGAGCATGTCCCTGCGCACGGAAAGCTTCACGCCCTGTTCGAGCAGATGCCGATGCAGGCGGCGCAGGGTGTCGGCGCTGCCGGGGGAAGCCGCGCCCGCCTCGTAATGCCCCACGGAAATGGTCTGCGCGATATGCGGGCCGGGCGCGCCGCCGCAAACCGGCAGTCCCAGCTCGATCAAGCCCCTGCCCAGGGCGTGGGCCAGCGCGGTCACGTGCTCCTCTATTCTTTTCGTGCCGATGGACGCGATCAGGGCCAGCGACGCCTCGGCGGCGCAAACGCCGGCGAAGTTGTAGTTGCCCAGGTCGAACCGGCGCGCGCCCGGCAGGAAAGAGAACTCCGTGCCGCCGAAATCGGACTCGTGCGCGTCCGCCTTGGAAATGTCTATGCCGAAACGCGCGACGTAGGCGGGGTCCAGCTGCTCGGCGACCGCGCGGCGCACGTACAAGAAGCCCATGCCGTACATAGCCATGAGGCCTTTCTGCGTGGACACGGCCAAGGCATCGATGCACATCGCCTCGACGTCGGTATGCAATACGCCCACCGACTGCGCGCCGTCGACCAGGAACAAGGCGCCGCGCGCCCGGCAGGCGCGCCCCAGGCGTTCGACGTCGGTGCGGAAACCCGGAATGAAAGACACGCTCGACACCGTGAGCAGGCGCGTGCGTTCGTCCATCGCGGCGATCAGCTCGTCTATCGGCATCGCGCCGTCGCGGGGCTTGACCAAGCGCACTTCCACGCCCCGGCGCCGCAGGTTCAGCCATAGGTAGATGTTGTTGGGATGCTCCAGTTCGGGGCAAAGCACCACGTTGTCGCCGCTTTGCCAGTCGATGCCGGCGCAGACGATGTTCAATCCCTCGGAAGTGTTCTTGGTGTAGGCCACCTCGTCGGGCTGGGCGTTGATCAGCGCGGCGTAGCGGTTGCGCACGGCTTCGGCTTGCCGGAACCATGCGTCTTTATCGACCCGCCCTTGGACGCAATCGTCGAGATGACGCGTGACGGCCGCCAGGACATCGGTGGAAAGCGGGGCCCGGCCTCCGAGATCGAGGTAGGTGCAGGCTTTCATCACGGGAAATTTTTGCCGGATTTCAGCGGTTTCGACTTGAGTCAGTGTTTTCATGGAAAATTGGATAGAAGATTGTCAATGCCCGGACGGCCTGGAAAATGATATGAGGGAGGCCGGCGGCGGACAATTGAGAAGGCTTCCACTGGCTATGAGCGAAACGCATACCTGCGTGGATGAGGCAGGCGCCATGCGGGGATCCGGCCCGCAAAAGCCACTGACATTTTTCGCCCGGATAGTATAAGCTTCAAGCAAACTGGAGTACCGCCATGCAAGAGCTATGGGACATATCCCCGCCGGTGTCGGCCGCGTCGCCGGTGTTCCCGGGGGACACGCCTTACCGCCAGGTCTGGAACGCTGAAATCGGCCCGCAATGCCCGGTCAACGTCAGCGCCATCACCCTGTCGCCCCATATCGGCGCGCACGCCGACGCGCCCCTGCACTACAGCGCCCAGGGCGCAAGCGCCGGCCGGATGGCGCTCGCGCCCTTTCTGGGGCCGTGCCGCGTGATACACGTGATGCACGGCGGGCCGCTGATACGCATCCAGGACCTGGAGCCCTTCCTGGCCGATGCGCCGCCCCGCATACTGGTGCGGACCGCCCGGCGGGCGCAGACCGAGGCCTGGGACCCCGAGTTCACCGCCTATGCGCCCGACGCCGTCGAGCACCTGGCGCGGCGCGGGGTGAGGCTGATCGGGCTGGACACGCCCAGCATAGATCCCGCCGACAGCAAGACCCTGCCCAGCCACCACGCCATCCTGAAGCACGACATGCGGGTCCTCGAGAACCTGGTGCTGGACGACGTCCAGGCCGGCGACTACGAACTGATCGCGCTGCCGCTGGCGCTGGTGGACGCGGACGCCAGCCCGGTGCGCGCGGTATTGCGCAGCCTGCCGCCCGCCCTCCTTCCGACCGACATGAGCACGACACCATGAACCAGCCGCCCACCGACGCCCCGCAGGGCGAATCCATCGTCCGCGAAGAAAAAGCCCAGCTCGATTTCTCCAAGGACATGAGCTATGGCGATTACCTGCACCTGGACCAGGTGCTGGATGCCCAGAAGCCGCTGTCGCCCGAGCACAACGAGATGCTGTTCATCATCCAGCACCAGACCAGCGAGCTCTGGATGAAGCTGATGCTGCACGAATTGCGCGCCGCCATGGGCAACCTGGCGGCGGACCGCCTGCAGCCCTGTCTCAAGATGCTGGCGCGCGTCAGCAAGATCATGGAGCAGCTGGTCCACGCCTGGGACGTCCTGGCCACCATGACGCCCCCGGAGTATTCGGCGCTGCGCCCCTACCTGGCGCATTCCAGCGGCTTCCAGAGCTTCCAGTATCGCCAGATCGAATTCTCGCTCGGCAACAAGAATGCGGCCATGCTCAAGCCGCACGCCCACAACCCCGCCCGCCTGGCCCAGGTGCGGCAGGCGTATGAATCCCCTTCGCTCTATGATGAGTCCCTGCGGGCGCTGCACCGGCAGGGGTTCGCGATCCCGGCCGAATGGCTGGACCGCGACTGGACCCAGCCGTACGCGGCCAACCCCGGGGTGCAAGAGGCCTGGCTGCAGGTCTATCGCAATCCCGAGCGTTACTGGGACCTGTACCAGCTGGGCGAAAAGCTCACCGACCTGGAGGACGCCTTCCGCCTGTGGCGGTTCCGGCACGTCACGACCGTGGAACGCATCATCGGGTTCAAGCGCGGCACGGGCGGCACGTCCGGGGTGGCTTACTTGCGCAAGATGCTCGATATCGTGCTGTTCCCCGAACTCTGGAGCTTGCGCACGGACCTCTAGCACGCTAAAATCATCGGCTACCTCAGGATACGTAGCAGACGCGACAGCAGATCAACGTAGAAACGGATCAACGTAGAAACGGATCAACGTAGAAACGGATCAACGTAGAAACGGATCAACGTGGCAACGGATCATAGAAACGGATCAGATGCGCGACTGCCGGCGACCCGACTTTTCAATTACAGGACTTAATTATGAAAGAAGGCATCCACCCCGAATACCGCGAAGTGGTGTTCCTGGATCAGCAAACCGGCACGAAATTCATTTCGCGCTCCACGCTCCACAGCCGCGAAACCATCGAACTTGACGGCAAGACCTACCCCTTGTTCAAGTGCGACGTGACCTCGGAATCGCACCCCTTCTACACCGGCGCGCAAACCCGCATCGTCGAGACCGGCCGCGTCGAGAAATTCCGCGCCCGTTTCGCGCGCACCGCCGGCACCACACGCAAGGCATCGTAAGCTCGCGCTTACTCCAGCGGCACGAAAGGCAGCCTTTTGGCTGCCTTTTTAATTTAAGATAGCCCTGTCTCGATTCCCATGGCGCATTCCGTGTCTTCCAGCGACTCCTTATCCACGCCGGCGCGCCTGACGGCCACAGCCACCGTGAAGCTGCCGCGGCTCTTACTGGTTTCAGTCGGGCTGGTGTACATACTGGCCGGCCTGTTCTTCCGGGATCCCTGGAAAACCGATGACGTGGTCGGCCTGGCCACCATGCTCACGGCCCTGCGCGACGGCGGCAGCGCCATGCTGCTGCCCCAGATCGGCGTGCTGGCCCATGCCCAGGACGGCCCGCTCATCACCTGGGTCGGGGCCTTCTTCATCTGGGCGTTCGCGCCTTTCATCGAATTCTTCACCAATCGTCCCGACGCGGCCATCATTGCTTCCCGGCTGCCCAATTTCCTGTGGTTCGGGATACTGACGGCGTCGATCTGGTACGGCACCTACCTGCTGGGGCGCCGCCCGGAACCGCAGCCGCTGGCCCTGCCCTTCGGCGGCGAGCCCACCGTGCGCGATTACGGCCGCATGATCGCCGACGCCGCCCTGATGCTGATCGTCGCGACCGTCGGCATCGTCTGGCGCATGCACGAAACCTCCGAAGTGCCGGCCCTGATCGCCTTCCAGGCGCTGGCCTTCTATTCGGTGGCGCGCATGCTGGACCATCCCGCCTCGGGCTCCATCACCCTGGGTTTCGCGCTGGGGGCGGCTTTCCTGACGCGCGGCTGGATCGGCGCCCTGCCCATCATGCTGGCGATTCCCTGCATCTTCCTGCCGCGCAACTGCCTGTGGCGCCAGAAGCACTGGCTGGCCCTCAGCGCGGCCATCTGCGCCGCGCTGATCCTGGCCTGGTGGATACCCGCCAGGCTGGCGAACGGATACTGGATACAAAGCTGGGTGCTCTGGAATACGTCCTCCTTCGGCTGGCCGCAGTACCGGGAAGTGCTCAGCACGCTGCGCGATCTGCCCTGGTTCCTGTGGCCCACCTGGCCGCTCGCCCTGCTAGCCGTATGGCGCTGGCGCGCCTGGCTCACGGCGCCGCACATCTGGATTCCGCTGATGCTGGCGGCATGGCCGCTGATCATCATGCTGTTCCTGGCCGATGCCTTCGAACCCGAATACAGTCTCATGGCCGTGCCCGCCGCGGTGCTGGCCGCGTTCTCGCTGCCCACCCTGCGCCGGGGCGTGGTGAACTCGCTGGACTGGTTCGCCGTCATGTGTTTTTCGCTGACGACGGCAACGGTGTGGCTGGGCTGGATCGCGCTGCAAACGGGCTGGCCCGAACAGATTTCCCACAACATCGCCCGCCAGACGCGCGGCTACGACGTGTTCATCTCCTGGCCGGCGGCCTTCATCGCGGCGCTCGGCACCCTGGCCTGGGTCGCCCTGGTGCGCTGGCGCCTGCATTCCAAGCCGGCCGGCCTCTGGCGCGGCACCGTGCTTTCCGCCGGCGGTCTGATCGTCACCTGGCTGCTGCTGGTCACGCTGTGGATGCCGGCGCTGGACTACGTGCGCAGCTATCGCGGCGTCTCGGCCCAGCTCGCGGCGGCGCTGGACGCGCACCGGAAGCCCGGCGAATGCGTGCGCGCGCTGGCCGTGGGCACCGGCCAGCGCGCGTCCTTCCTGGTGTTCAACGACATCGACTTCAGCTATGAGTCCAACTGCACACTGGTCGTGCAGCAGACCACCGCGCACAACATCGCCACCGGCGCGGCCGCCTACTCGGACTCGGCGACCGTCCTGTGGGAAGGCAGGCGCGGCGCGGACCGGCACGAGGTCTTCCGCCTGCTGCGCCTCGGCAACCCATGACGCCCGCCCGCAGCGCAAGACCGACGCCCGGGCGCTACATCAAGGACATCCTCGGCCAGGCCTGGCCGGTGCTGGTCAGTTCCTGGGCAAGCGTGATCTTCGGCGTGATCGACACGGCGATGGCGGGCCACGCCAGCGCGGCCGACCTGCAGGCCATGGCCCTGGGCGCTTCCATATACATCACGGTCTTCGTCGGGCTGATGGGCGTGGTGCACGCGCTCATTCCCATCATCGCGCAGCATTTCGGGGCCGGCCGCCACCGCGAGGTGGGCGAGGCCTGGGGCCAGGGGGTGTGGCTGTCGATGGGCCTGTCCCTGGTCGGCGCCGCCGCCATGCTGTTCCCGGACGTCTGGCTGCGATTCTCCGGCGACGTGGCGCCCGAAGTGCGGTCGGGCGTCACCTGGTATTTGCGCGCCCTGATCATGGCGCTGCCCGCCACCCTCGCTTTTCGCTGCATCTACGCAATGGGCACGGCTGTGTCGCGGCCCAAGACGGTGATGGTCATCAATCTGGGCAGCGTCGCGTTCAAGATTCTCTTCAACTGGATATTCATCTTCGGCAAGCTGGGCATGCCGGCCCTGGGCGCCGCCGGAGCCGGCCTGTCCACCGCCATCGTCGGCTGGCTGAGCCTGGCCGCCGGCCTGTGGGCGATTTCCCGCGACTCTTACTTCCAGCGCTTCAGGCCGCGCCTGGGGCGTTTCCAATGGACGCGGCAGAAAGAGCTGCTCCTGCTGGGCATCCCCATGGGCGGCTCTTATCTCATCGAAGTCTGCGCCTTCACTTTCATGGCGCTGCTGGTGGCGCGGGAAGGGATGTACGTGAACGGCGGCCACCAGATCATGGCCAGCCTGGCGGCGCTGTGCTACATGGTGCCCATGGCGGTGGGCATCGCGTCGTCCTCGCTGACGGCCCAGGCGATAGGCGCGCGCGACATGCGCCGCGCGCGCAACATGGGGCGCGCGGGCATCGGCATCGTGGCGGCCGGCGCCCTGGTCACGGCAAGCGTGCTGATCGTCGCGCGCCGGCCGATTCTGGGGTTCTACACCGATGACGTCCAGGTGGCGCTGGTCGCGGCGGCGCTGATGCAGATTCTGCCCTGGTTCCATCTGGGCGATGCGATGCAGTGCATCATTTCTTATCTGCTGCGGGCATACAAGGTGGCGGTGGTGCCGCTGATCCTGCAGGTGGTGGCGTTATCCGGGCTGGGGCTGGTGGGCGGATGGTGGCTGGGGTTCGGCCCGGCGGCGGGGGCGCTCGCGCCGGTGGTCCATGCGGTGGCGCCGGGCGCTCCGATCGGCGCCGGAACCATGTGGCTGATGGCGATCCTGGGCCTGAGCCTGTCTTCGATCCTGCTTTTCGGCTGGTATGGCCATGTGGTGCGCACGAAAATGGGCGGCAGGCGCGGACGGGCGCTGCGCGGCGGGCGGAGCCCGTCGGGGGCCTGAGCGCGCCCCGGGGCACTCACGCCGCATCCCGGCTCGCGGACTCGCCGCCCGCCTCGTCTTCGCGCCCCTCCACCACCGGCGTGACGAGCTCCACCACCTTGCGGCGCGACAGCATGCCCAGGAACTCATCGTCCTCGCCCGTTACCGCAAGAGGCGCCGTACTGCGCAGCAGCCGCCCCAGGACCTCGTCCAGCCCGGCATCCGCCGGCACCGACGCCACGCTCTCCGCATAAGCCGCGACATCCCGGGCCCCGTCCCGCAACGCCCGTTCGGCCGCCGCGCGGGTGAGTATCCCGGCAAGCCGCTTGCCGTCCAGAACCGGCGTGTACTCGTACGCCATGCCCGCCATGCGCTCCAGCGCATGAGCCGGGCGGCTGCGCATCGTCAGCGTCAAGGACGGCGTGTTGCAGGCATGGGCCGCGTTCAACACCTTGCCGCGGTTCACGTCCTGCAGGAAGGATTGCACGTAATCGTTGGCCGGGGCCAGCAGAATGTCTTCCGGCGTTCCTTCCTGGACCAGCACCCCGTCCTTCAGAATGGCGATCCGGTTGCCCAGGCGCAGCGCTTCATCCAGATCGTGGGTGATGAAGACGATGGTCTTGTTCAGCCGCGCCTGCAGCGCCAGCAGCTGGTCCTGCATTTCGCGGCGTATGAGCGGATCCAGCGCCGAGAACGCCTCGTCCATGAGCAGGATCTCGGCGTCCGTGGCCAGGGCCCTGGCCAGGCCCACCCGCTGCTGCATGCCGCCGGACAGCTCATGGGGGTATTTTTCCTCGAAGCCCGACAGCCCCACCTGTTCCAGCCAATGCCGGGCGCGTTGCCGGCGCTCGCTCCTGGGCAGGCCCTGCACCTTCAGGCCATAGGCGGCGTTCTCGATCACCGTTCGATGCGGAAACAGGCCGAAGCGCTGGAACACCATGCTCATCTTCTTCTGCCGGAAGCGCTCGAGCTCGGACCGGCCCAGGCTCACGACGTCCACGCCGTCGACCAGAATGCTGCCCGCGCTGGGTTCGATCAGGCGGTTGAAGTGGCGGATCAGCGTGGATTTGCCGGAGCCCGAAAGCCCCATGATCACGTATATGCTGCCTTCGTCTATGCTGAGGCTGACGTCGCGCAGGCCCAGGACGTGGCCGCTGCGCGCGAGCAGTTCGTCCTTGCCCACGCCGCGGCGCGCCGCGTCCAGCCAGCGCTCCGGATGCGAGCCGAATATCTTGTAGACGTTCTTGACCTCGATCTTGCTCATGCCGCGCTCCTTGACTGTTGACGGCGGCCGAACTCCTGCGTGATCCGGTCGAAAATGATGGCGATGATGACGATGCCCAGTCCGGCCAGCACGCCGCGGCCCACCTGCAGCCGGTTGATGCCCTGCAGGACTTCGTAGCCCAGCCCCCTGACGCCTATCATGGACGCGATGACCACCATGGCCAGCGCCATCATGGTGGTCTGGTTGATGCCGGCCATGATGTTGGGCATGGCCAGCGGCAGCTGCACGCCGAACAATTGCTTGACCCGGTTGGCGCCGAAGGCGCGCGAGGCTTCCAGCACTTCGCTGTCGACCAGCCTGATGCCCAGGTCCGTCAGGCGTATGACCGGCGGCACCGCGTAGATGATGGTGGCGATGATGGCGGCGATCTTGCCCAGGTTGAACAGCATGACCACGGGAATCAGGTAGACGAAGCTGGGCATCGTCTGCATGACGTCGAGTACCGGCAGCATGATGGAGCGCAGCCATTTGAAGCTGGCCATCAGTATGCCGGTCGGTATGCCGATCGCCACGGAAATGGCCACCGCCACGATCATGAGGGACAGGGTCTGCATGGCCGCATCCCACAATCCGATGAAGCCGACGGCGCACAGCAAGGCGCCGATGACGATGGAAAAGCCGATGCGCCGGCTGGCGAGCCAGGCCAGCAGCGCCACCGCGGACACGATCGCCCACCAGGGGGATTGCCGGAGCAGCTGGTCCATCCATACCAGGACGTCCAGCAGCGGCTGCGTCAGGGCGCGCAGCAGATCGGAATAGTCGGCGACGATGCCGCCGACGAATTCATCGATGGGCGCGCGCAGCGCCCGCGGCGCTATGAACTCTGGAAACATAAAGAATACTCCGTAGAACTCGTTGCAGCGGCGGGCCTGTCACCCGCCGTCCAGGGAAAGCGGCGGCCTCGCGCAGAGGCCGCCTTCCATGCCGGAAGGCACTTTCCACGAATGCTAAAGAGCAGCCTTTACGCGCTCGGCGACATCGGCCGGCAGCCAGGACGTCCAGGTCCCGGCCTGGTTCTTCAAGAACCACTGGGCCACGTCGGCCGGCTCGGCTTCGTTTTCCTCCATGTAGGCCATGGCCTGGTCCATGACCGGCAGCGGCACGGCGACCTTGGACAGGAAGGCGGTGAGCCGGGGAGCGTCTTGGGTGAAGCGCGCGCTGACCGCGGTGAACACGGGGTTTTCCGGATAGGCGCTGGGTTCGGGATGCGCGCAATCGGGATCGGTCAGGCAGGCATGCTTCTTCTGGTCGTAAGGCGGCAGATCCAGCTTGACGAGGTCCATGGAGCCGACGAGCGGCGTGGGATACCAGTAGTAGAAGACCACGTTTTCCTTGCGCTGGTAGGCGGCGGTCAGCGCGGCTTTCTGGGTGGCGCCGGTGCCGGGCGAGAACAGGGTGAAGGTGTCGCCCAGGCCCAAGGCCTTGAAAAGATTGCCGCTCACCACTTCGCAGCCCCAGCCGGCGGGGCAGCCGTAGAAGCGGCCTTTCGAAGGCTCTTCGGGGTCCTTGAAGGCGTCCTTGAATTTGGGCAGATCGGCCGCGCTCTTGAGTTCGGGCAGGCGTTCGGCGGTATGGCGCGGGATGAACCAGGCTTCGCCGCCCATGTAGATGTCGCCGATGCGCTTGACTTTGCCCGAGGCTTCGGCCTTGGCCCAAGGCTCGGCGACGCTGTTCAGCCAGATTTCGGTGTTGACGTCGAGGTCGCCGCGTTCCAGCGCGGCAAGGGCCGGCAGGGTTTCGACCGGCAGGACTTCGGATTTGCAGCCGTAGCCCTTTTCGGCAATGTAGCGTTCCACTTCGACCAGGACGAGGTTGGATTCCCAGTTCATGCCGCCGAACCGGATCGGGCGGTCGATTTCGCACTGCGGCGCCGATGCCGCATGCGCGGTGGCTGCGACGCCGGGCAGGGCGGCGCAGGCGGCCGCGGCGGCGAGCGCGAGGGCGAGCCGCTTGAACGGGATGGCGCCGGTTGCGGGCGCGGGTGACGCGGGTGTTGCGATGAAAGACAAGATTGCCTCCTTAGTTGCGTGGACGCATCCGGACTGCATGGATGCGCCATGGTTAAGGGGGGTGTGCGGAAGACGGTTTACCGCCGATACATACCGACACTAGCGTGCGGAGTACGAGGTACTCGTTGACAGGTTATGGGGCCTTGGAAAAGACCCGCCATACGCCAGATTGAAAAAAAGCCGTGACACGGCCAAAACGCAAGGTTTGCGGCATTTTACGTGGAGATGCTGGGAAATGTAAACCCGGGCGTCTCCGGCGGCCCGACGAAACCGGGGCCGGGCCCCGGCGCAAGGGGTCCGGCCCGGCCCGTCGCGGCCACCGCTTTTACTTATAGATATAGTCGCGGCGCCATGGGTAGGCCTGGCCCGCCGGGTAGTCGAGTTCGTCGTCCCCGCCGCCGGGCCTGGGCTGCGCCAGGACCTGGTGCAAGGCGATCCACCCATGCTCGAAGCCCATGGCGCAGCCGGCCAGGTACATGCGGTAGGCGCGCAGCGAACGTTCGCCCTGCTCGCCCTGCAGGGTGGCGCGGGCTTCGGGCAGGCGGGCTTCGAGGGCGTCGCTCCATGCCCACAAGGTGCGGGCGTAGTGCGGGCGCAGGTTTTCGATGTCCAGGTCTTCCAGGCCGCCTTCGGCCATGTGTTCGAGCACGTGGCTGATGTGGGTGAGCTCCCCGCCGGGGAAGATGTATTTCTCGATGAACTCGCCCATGCCGGCGCCCAGTTCGGCGTTGTCGACGCCGCCCGCGGTGATGCCGTGGTTCAGGATGAGGCCGCCGGGACGCAGCAGGCGGCGCAGTTTCGAGAAGTAGCCTTCGAGCTGGGCGCGGCCCACGTGCTCGAACATGCCCACCGAGGCGATCTTGTCGTAGGGGGCGCTTTCGTCGAGCTTGCGGTAGTCCAGGAGCTCCATGCGCACCCGCCCTTGCAGCCCTTTTTCCTCGATCAGCCGGTTGACGTGGGCATGCTGGTTGCGCGACAGCGTGATGCCCGTGGCGTCGACGCCGTAGTTTTCGGCCGCCCACATCAGCAGGCCGCCCCAGCCGGCGCCGACGTCCAGGAAGCGTTCGCCCGCCTTGAGGTCCAGCTTGCGGCAGATGTGGTCGAGCTTGGCTTCCTGGGCTTCGGCCACGGTCATGTCGGGCCGGCGGAAATAGGCGCAGGAATAGACGCGGCGAGGGTCCAGCCACAAGGCGTAGAAGTCGTCGGACAGGTCGTAGTGGAACTGGATCTGGCGCGCATCCCTTTCGATGGAGTGGCGCCAGACGGACACCAGCCGGCGTATCAGCTCGGTCAGGCGGCCGACCCGCGCGGCCTCGATGGGAGAGCCGGGCAGGATCGCCGCGGCCACGCGCATGAGATCGCGCATCGAGCCCTCCACGTCGAACTTGCCTTCGACGTAGTCTTCGCCCAGGGCGCCCACGTGCCCGGCCGCCAGCTTGGCCAGGGTGGAGCGGTCTTTGATCAGCAGCCTGACGGAGGCGTCCGGGGCGCCCACCGCCTGCCCATCGGGCATGACCAGCTGCACGGACAGAGGCAAAGACGCCAATTTGGTTTCAACGACGGATAAGACAGAGCTCAATGCCGACTCCCTATATTGAAATGGACAATGCCAAAAAATACGATGTTCGAGCATGCTAAGATCATCACAAATACCGCATAAACGACAATTCGGCAAGCCGTGACCGGCCGCTCGCATCTCTTTCCCGCAGCATGCAATCTCCCCCCAGCCACCTCACCAGCATCCCGCCCTGGCTCGTCCTGATGGGGCTCTTGACCGCGCTCGGGCCGCTCGCCATCGACATGTACCTGCCCGCGTTCCCGGACATGGTCCGGAGTCTGGGCACCGATCAGGGCATGGTGGAGCGCACGCTGCCCAGCTATCTGCTCGGCCTGGCCGCGGCCCAGGTGTTCTACGGGCCTTTCGCCGACCGCTACGGCAGGAAAAAACCGCTGCTGTTCGGCCTCATCGTATTCACCATCGCCTCGGTCGGCTGCGCATTGACCGACAGCATCGAACACCTGAACCTGTGGCGCATCGCGCAGGCGTTCGGCGGCGCGGCCGGCATGGTCATACCGCGCGCGGTGATCCGCGACAACTTCGACACGCGCGACGCATCGAAGGCGCTTTCCGTCCTGATGCTGGTGATGGGCGTGACGCCCATCCTGGCTCCCATCCTGGGCGCGCAAGTGCTGAATTTCGGAAGCTGGCGCTACATCTTCGCCATCATGGCGGGCTGCGGCGCGCTGCTGTTCGTCAGCGTCGTCTTCGGCATGCGCGAGACCCTGGTCCCCGAAAAAACCATCCCGCTGAGCTTCGGCAACATCGGCCGCAACTACCGCGGCCTGCTGGCCCACAAGCGCTTCATGTGCTATTCGCTTGCCGGGGGCTTCGGCTCGGCCGGCATGTTCGCCTATATCTCGGGTTCGCCGCGGGTCTTCATCAACGTGTTCGACGTGCCCCCGCAATACTTCGGCCTGTTGTTCGGCCTCAACGCCGCCGCGCTGATCGCCACCTCGCAGATCAGCGCGCGGCTGCTCAACCGCCACGCGCCCGAGACCCTGCTCAAGTTCGCGCAGGCCGCCCTGCTGATCGGGTCGGCGGCGGGCTTCGCCATGACGCTGGCCGGCGTCCTGACCTTGCCTCTGCTGATGGCGGCCCTGCTGTGCTTCATGGCCGGGCAGGGCTTCGTCAACCCCAATGCCGCGGCCCTTGCCTTGCGGGAACAGGGGCACCGGCTGGGCGTGTCCTCGGCGATGATGGGCACGCTGCAGATGATCTGCGGCTCGGCCGCCGGGCTGGGCGTCAGCGCCTGGCAGTCCGACACCGCCCTGCCCCTGACCGGCATACTGGCTTTCTGCGCCTTCCTGTCGTGGCTGTTCGGGCGCATCGCGCTCAGGGCGCCCGCCACCGCCCGCGATCACCGCGGCGCCGGCCGCTCCTGACCCCACCCCGCCCCAGGCCCCACGCCCCCTTCTCCCCGCCCGTGAACGGGCGGCGCCGATTTGTTTGCGCACAACAGTTCGCCCGCGCATGACCGATCGGATTGACAGGCACATCAATAATAAGAATAATTCTCAACTTTATTCATACTCTGTAAAAGAAGAGGGGTTGCATGTCGTCCAATACTGTTCGCGCGCTTTGTTCCGTTTCCTTGTTGTCGCTTTCTTCGGTGGCCGTCGGCCAGGACGCGCAAGCGCCGGTCACGCGGCTGGACAACGTGGTGGTGACGGCCACCGGTTTCGAGCAGATGGTCGAAGACGCGCCCGCTTCGATCACCGTGATCCCGCGCGCCGAGCTGGAGAAAAAGGCCTTCAAGGACGTCACCGACGCGCTGAAGGACGTGCCCGGCGTGGTCATCACCGGCGGGGCGAGCTCCAGCGACATCAGCGTGCGCGGCATGGCGCCCTCCTACACGATGATACTGGTCGACGGCAAGCGCCAGAACTCGCGCGAAACCCGCCCCAACAGCGACGGCCCCGGCATCGAGCAGGGCTGGCTGCCCCCGATGCAGGCCATCGAGCGCATCGAGGTCATACGCGGGCCGATGTCCTCGCTCTATGGTTCCGACGCCATGGGCGGCGTGGTGAACATCATCACGCGCAAGGTGCCGAAGGCATGGACGGGCAGCCTGCGCAACGAAGGAACGGTGCAGCAGGATTCCGATTCCGGCAACATCTATCAAAGCAATTTCTACCTGGCGGGGCCGCTGGTGGACGACAAGCTCGGCTTGCAGGTCTACGGCCAGAAGGCCCGCCGCCAGGAAGACGAGATCCTGAACGGCTTCAACAAGCAGGATGCGACCTCGGGCACGGTCAAGCTGTCCCTCACGCCCAACAAGGATCATGACCTGATCGCCGAGTTCTCCCGCACCCTGCAGGAAAGGACCTCGACGCCCGGCAAATCGATGGCGGCGCTCGATTCGCGCGGCCGGCCCAACAGCATCTCCAGCACCAAGTACGACAAGAACGTCTATTCGCTGACCCACGTCGGCCGCTGGGGCAAGGCCACCTCCAACACCTATGTGCAACGCGAGGAAATCGACAATCCCACGCGCCAGATGGACCTGAGGAACACGGTGTTCAATACGCAGTGGAACCTGCCGCTGGGCAGCCACATGGTCAGCGGCGGCTTCCACTACCAGAAGGAAGGCCTGAACGACCAGGGCAACCAGTACGATCCCACCGTCAGCAAGCTGGACCGCTATCAGTGGGCGCTGTTCGCCGAAGACGAATGGGCGATCACCGAGGATTTCGCGCTGACGACCGGCGTGCGCATGACGCGCGACGAAAACTACGGCACCCACTGGACGCCGCGCCTGTACGGCGTCTGGCACACGACCGAGAACCTCAGCTTCAAGGGCGGCATATCCACGGGCTTCCGGGCGCCCTCGCTGCGCCAGGCCGTCGCCGACTGGGGCCAGATCACCGGCGGCGGCGGCGGGGTGCCCGCCATCATCGTGGGCAATCCCAACCTCAAGCCCGAGAAAAGCATCAGCCAGGAATTCGGCGTGGTCTGGGACAACCGCCAGGGCTGGAGCAGCAGCCTGACCTTCTTCAACACCGACTTCAAGGACAAGATCTCCGAGACGCGCCGGTGCACCGATCCCAACGGTCTGCCCAACTGCCACGTGTTTCCGGGCGACCAGGGCTACAAGTTCATCAGCGACCGGGTGAACGTCGACCGCGCCAACATCCGCGGGATCGAGGCGACCACCACGTGGTCCCTGCGCGACGACATGCGGCTGTCGGCCAACTACACCTACACCCACTCCAAGCAGAAGAGCGGCGACTTCGAGGGCCAGCCCCTGAACAAGATGCCCAAGCACATGTTCAACACCACCTTCGACTGGGACGCCAATGAAAGGCTCGGCTTGTGGACGCGCGTGAACTTCCGCGGCAAGACGTCCGACTACCTGAACCGCACGGCCATGGCCAACGGCACGCCGTCCTTCACCTTCGTGGACCTGGGGGTGAACTACAAGCTGAACAAGAACGTCAACTTCGGCGTCGGCGTCTACAACGTCTTCGACAAGCGCGTCACCGACGAGGCCTTCGAAGCCGTGTACGACGGGCGGCGCTACTGGGCGCAGCTGACGGTGGGCTTCTAAAGCCGCCCGCGCCGGGAAGGGGCGGCGGCCGGGGGCTGTTCATGCAGTAATTGCCTAAGCAGCTACCCCGGCGCTAGAATTGCTCCATGAGCAAGTCCGCCCCGCCCTCCCCCGCCCAGCGCGGCACGCCGCGCCGCAAGCCCGATCCCGGCCGGGCGCCCGCCGGCTACTACAGCCCCACGGCGGAATCGCTGGGTCCCGACGTCAACATCGGCCACCTGATCAAGCAGCTGCAGTCCTCCTTCAACCGCATGATGGACCGGCACATGGCCCCCATGGGCCTGACGGCCATGCAATGGCGGCCGCTGGTGCTGATCCGCTACCTGAACGTGGACACTCCGGCCGAGCTCTCGCGGCACGCCAACATCGACACGGGCGCCATGACGCGCGCGCTCGACCGGCTGGAGGCCAAGCGCTTCATTGCGCGGCGCCGCTGCGCCGAAGACCGCCGCAGCGTGCGCATCGAACTCACCGAAGCGGGCAACGAAGTGGCCGAGCGCATACTTCCCGCCGTCGCGGCAACCCTCAACACCCATTTGCGCGGCTTCAGCCAAGAAGAAATCGAGTTCTTCATCGGCATGATCACCCGCATGCTGGCCAATGGCGAAGCGGCGCCGCAGTAGCGCCGAGCCCCGCGCCGCCGGGCGCTGAACGCCCCTCTTGGCCTTTCACATCCCACGGGCCTTGCGCGGCGCTTGCCCGGATCGGGCGTCTTTCTTTATAATTATTGCCTAGGCAGTTACTTACTAGGCAGATATATTCAGCTTCCTGTCAGCGAGGACACGCCCCTCCCTTTCCATAAACAGCATGAAAGCAGCGATTCCCCTATTGTTCGCCGCCACATTGGCGGGCTGCGCAGCCATGGACCCCGGCACACCCGCGGTGGCCCCGCTCGATGCGGCCCGGCTGGGCCTGCGGGACGGCGCCATCGCCTGGCCCTCCGGCCGGTGGTGGACCCGATACGGCGACAGCCAACTGAATCTTCTGGTCGAGCAGGCGCTGGCCGGCAACCCTTCCATGGACGCCGCGCGCGCCCGGCTGAACATGGCCGATGCCGCGGTGCGCGGCGCACAGGCCGTACGCCTGCCCCGGGCGGACGCCTCTTCCAGCATCACCCGCGAACGCTTTTCCGCGAACTACATCTACCCGCCGCCTTACGGGGGCTCCATGCTCACCGAAGCCGACCTGCGCCTGAACCTCGGCCTGGACCTGGACCTCTGGGGTCGCAACCGGGCCCGCTACGCCGCCGCGCTGTCCGAACGCGACGCCGCGCAGGCCGACGTGCACATGGCGCGCAACGCGCTGGCCGGCGCGGTGGCGCAAAGCTACTACAAGCTGCAGGGCGCGCTGGCGCAGCAGGCCGTGCTGGAAGACATGGTGCGGCAGCAGCAGAACGTGCTAGACATCACCCGCGAACGCGTGCGCGCCGGCCTGGATACCCAGATCGAAGCCAAGCAGGCCGATTCGTCGCTGTCGTCCACGCGCGTGCAGCTGAGCCAGGCGGCCGCCAATGCGCGGCTGCTGCGCCACCAGATTTCCGCCCTGCTGGGTGAAGGCCCCGAACGCGGCGCGCGGATCGGCCCGGTGACGCTGGAAGGCATGCCGCCCGACGTGCCCGCGACCCTGCCCCTGGAACTGCTGGCGCGCAGGCCCGACGTGATCGCGGCGCGGGAACGCGCCCAGGCCGCCGCGGGGCGGGTGTCCGCGGCCAAGGCGGAGTTCTTCCCGAACGTGAATCTCACCGCCTTCGTGGGCGTCATGTCGCTGGGGCTGGGCAGCCTGCTGGACGGCGCCAGCAAGACTTACGGCGTGGGTCCGGCCGTCTCGCTGCCCATCTTCCACGGCGGCGCCCTGAACGCGCAACTGGACGCCCGCCGCGCCGAACGCGACCTGGCCATCGCCGACTACAACCAGACCCTGCTGGCCGCCGTGCGGGAAGTGGCCGACTCGGCGGCTTCCATCCAGGCCCTGGCGCAGCAGGCCGACGACCAGGCCGAAAGCCTGCGCGCCATCGCCTCGGCCTACCAGATCGCCGTCGACCGCTACCGGTCCGGCCTGGGCAACTTCATACAGGTGCTGCTGGCGCAGAACGAAGTCCAGAAGCAGGCCATGCTCGACGCCGACCTGCGCGCGCGGGCCTACGCGCTGGACGCCCAGCTGGCCACCGCGCTGGGCGGCGGCTACCTGAATCCCTCGAACAACTGAAAGCACGAGACGCTTCCATGAGTCCTGAAAGAAAACCCGCATATCGGCGCAAGACGCTGCTGCTCATCGCCACCCTGGCATTCGCGGCCATCGGCATCGCCTATGCCATATGGTGGGCGGTCTACGCCTCGCATTTCGAAGCCACCGACAACGCCTATGTGAAAGGCAATCTGGTGCAGGTGGTCTCGCAGATACCCGGCACCGTGGTGGCCATCGAGGCCGACGACACCGACAGGGTCGAGCGCGGAGCCCCGCTGGTCAGGCTGGACGCCAGCGACGCCGAACTCGCCCTCAGCAAGGCCAAGGCCGGCCTGGCGCAGACCTTGCGCCAGACCCGCGCCGTCTTCGTGCAGAACGACGCGCTGAAGGCCGAAATCGACGTGCGCAAAGCCGACATCGAGCGCGCGAAGGCCGATCTCTCCAAGGCTCGCAGCGACCTGAAGCGCCGCGAAGCCCTGGCCAAATCGGGCGGCGTGAGCGGCGAAGAGATCCTGCACGCGCGAACCGCCCTGGAAGCGGCCGAATCCGGGCTGGCCCAGGCACAGGCCGCCCTGGCGGTCGCCAAGGCCAGGCTGGCCACCAATCTCGCGCTCACGGCCGGGATGGCGGTCGAGGACCACCCGGACGTCCGGCTCGCCGCGGACAAGCTGCGCGAAGCGCTGCTGGCCGGCTCGCGCACCCTCGTCCCCGCGCCGGTGAGCGGCATGATCGCGCAGCGCTCCGCGCAGGTGGGCCAGCACGTCGCGCCCGGCGCCCCCTTGATGACCATCGTGCCGCTGGACCAGCTCTGGGTCGAGGCCAATTTCAAGGAAAGCCAGCTGCGGCGCATGAAACCCGGCCAGCGGGCCACGCTCACGGCCGACGTCTACGGCGGCGACCTGCGCTATCACGGCTACGTGCAGGGCCTGGCCGCCGGCACCGGCTCCGTCTTCTCGCTGCTGCCGGCGCAGAACGCCAGCGGCAACTGGATCAAGGTGGTGCAGCGCCTGCCCGTGCGCATCGTGCTCGACCCCGAGGAAGTGGCGCGGCACCCCTTGCGCGTGGGCCTGTCCATGCAGGTGGAAGTCGACCTGCACGACCCGACCGACCAGGACGTGGCGGCCGCCCGGCGGATCGCCGACTCCGACGCCCTGAGCACCACGGTGTATGGCTCCGTGGACGACCGGGCCGACGCCCTGATCGCCGGAATCATCGCGGCAAACGGCGGATCCTGACCATGGCGGACGAAGAACGACAGGCCACGGGGTCCGGATCCGGGGCGCCGGCCGCCGGTACGCCGGCCGCCGGAGCGCCGGCCGCCCATCCGCCCCTGCAGGGCAGGGCCCGCGCGATGGGCACGATCGCGCTCTCGGCCGCGGTGTTCATGAACGTGCTGGATTCGTCCATCGCCAACGTCTCGATCCCCACGATCGCGGGCGACCTGGGGGTGAGCGCCACGCAGGGCACCTGGGTCATCACCTCGTTCGCGGTCGCCAACGCCATCACCGTGCCGCTCACCGGCTGGCTGACGCAGCGCTTCGGCCAGGTCCGGCTGTTCGTGGCCTCCGTGCTGCTTTTCGTGCTGACGTCCTGGCTTTGCGGCTTCTCCTGGTCGCTGGAATCCCTGGTGGCCTCGCGCGTGCTGCAAGGAGCGGTCGCCGGGCCGATGATTCCGCTGTCCCAGTCGCTCATGCTGGGCTCCTATCCCCGGGAGAAGGCGGGCATGGCCCTGGCGCTGTGGTCCATGACCATACTCGTGGGCCCGGTGGCGGGGCCGCTGCTCGGCGGCTGGATCTCGGACAACTACACCTGGCCGTGGATCTTCTACATCAACGTGCCCGTGGGCCTGCTGGCGGGCTGGGCCGCCTGGCGGATCTACAAGGAGCGCGATTCGGCGAGGTCCCGCCTGCCCATAGACAAGATGGGGCTGGCGCTGCTGGTGCTGTGGGTCGGGGCGCTGCAGCTGATGCTGGACAAAGGCAAGGAGCTCGACTGGTTCGCCAGCGGCCAGATCGTCGTCCTGGCCGTGGTCGCCGTCGTCGCCTGCGTGTTCTTCGTCATCTGGGAACTCACCGCCGAACATCCGGTGGTCGACCTGGCCCTGTTCAAATACCGCAACTTCACGGCCGGCGTCATCACGATCTCGGTGGGCTACGGCGTGTTCTTCGGCACGGTGGTGCTCCTGCCGCTGTGGATGCAGAACACCCTGGGCTATACCGCCACCGACGCCGGCATCGCCTCGGCGCCGGTGGGCATCCTGGCCATCATCATCTCGCCCATCGTCGGCAAGCTGCTGGCCCGGCACGACCCGCGCCTGATCGCCACCTTCGCCTTCCTGGTGTTCTCGCTCATCAGCTTCATGCGGGCCGACTTCAGCACCGAAGTGGACATCGGCACCATCATGCTGCCCACCTTCATCCAGGGCGCGGCCATGGCCACTTTCTTCATCCCGCTCACCACGGTCACGCTGTCGGGCCTGGACCCGCGGCGCATCCCGGCGGCGGCGGGCCTGTCCAACTTCGTGCGCCTGGTGTTCGGCGCCTTCGGCACCTCCATCACGACCACCTTGTGGGAAAGCCGCGCCAACCTGCATCACGCCCACCTGGCCGAAGCCGCCAGGCCGGGCGAGCCCGCGTTCGACGCCCTGGTCGCGGGCCTGCGGCAAAAAGGCCTGGACGGCGGCCAGGGCGCCATGCTGATCGACCGCCTGATCAACCAGCAGGCCTTCACGCTGTCGGCGCTGGACATCTTCTATGCCTCCGGCATATTGTTCCTGGTGATGATCGCGCTGATCTGGGTGGCCCGGCCTTCCGCCGCCAAGGGCGCCGGCGCCGGCGCGGCCGGGGCGCATTGAACCCGCCTGCCGGGCCCCGCGCCGCCGCCACGCCGCGGCAGCCGCCGTGCTTGCCCTGCTGTCAATGCCCTGCTTGACCCAAAGTGCTGTTTCACATTAGAATACTAGGCTTTACGGATGCTTTTGGGTTGCTTTTGGGCCAGCGTCAGCCACAAGGCTTGCTTAGCAAGGCTTGTGCAAGCCCGGCAGTACAAGCCCCAGCAGCGCCACGGCATTCAAAGCATATTTTCAAGGGGTATGACCATGGCACGCGTATGCCAAGTTACCGGCAAAGGCCCGATGGTGGGCAACAATGTTTCGCACGCAAACAACAAAACCAAGCGTCGCTTCCTTCCCAACCTGCAATCGCGCCGCTTCTGGGTTGAAAGCGAAAACCGCTGGGTGCGCCTGCGCGTTTCCACCAGCGCCCTGCGCACCATCGACAAAGTCGGTATCGACGCCGTCCTGGCCGACCTGCGCGCCCGCGGCGAGCTGGCCTGAGCCGCTCGCGAACTAAACCAAGGAGCTCATCATGGCAAAAGGTATCCGCGAGAAAATCAAGCTCGAGTCCACCGCCGGCACCGGTCACTTCTACACGACCACCAAGAACAAGCGCAACATGCCGGAAAAAATGCTGATCAAGAAGTTCGATCCCGTTGCGCGCAAGCACGTCGACTACAAGGAAACCAAGCTCAAATAAGAGCTTGCCTGGGCCTGGCGCTCCAAATCCGATCCGGTTCGCCCCGGCCGGATTCGATCAAGGCTTCCTTCCCCAGTCCTTCTGAAAGACCCTGCCCTGGCGGGGTCTTTTGCTTTGTACGCCGCAACGGCGCTGCCGGCGGCCCGGCGCTCCCGCCATGCCCGCGCGCGAAGCATCCTATAATCTCTGGTTTACACAACCATTTGCGAATTTTCCGGATCCCATGCAGGAACGCTACAGCCCCAACGACGTCGAAAAAGTCTCTCACCAGAACTGGCAGGCACGCGATGCCTATCGCGTCACCGAAAACGCCACGGCGGCCGACGGCTCGCCCAAGCCCAAGTTCTATGCATGTTCCATGCTCCCCTACCCCAGCGGCAAGCTGCACATGGGCCACGTTCGCAACTACACGATCAACGACATGATGACGCGGCAGCTGCGCATGCGCGGCTACAACGTCCTCATGCCCATGGGCTGGGACGCTTTCGGCATGCCCGCCGAGAACGCCGCCATCAAGTCCAAGGTCCCGCCCGCCCAATGGACGTACGACAACATCGCCTACATGAAGAAGCAGATGCAGGCGATGGGGCTGGCCATAGACTGGTCGCGCGAAATGTGCGCCTGCGATCCCAAGTACTACAAATGGAACCAGTGGCTGT
>JACDJC010000392.1_pt1 | contig 53642 bp, 37 predicted proteins | sample 7454191 | NCBI WGS metagenome assembly JACDJC01 (sample SAMN14253291, study PRJNA609438) | sludge metagenome | isolation source: sludge after 25d culture with pyrite and EDTA | collected 2018-12-20 | reverse complement strand
TAACCGGAGCAAAGGTAGCGACCCTCGTGGATGGTTATCTGTCCGAGGGTTATCATGAAGCGCAATGGAACGGCGTCAATCAGGCCGGCGCCCGTGTGGCCAGCGGAATTTATATCTATGAGCTGACATCCGGTGAAAAAAGGTTTATTAAAAAGATGCTGCTGGCCAAATAAGAAAACCTGCCTTTTTTTGAGTGATTTGCGTGATCGGCTCGTAGAGACAGGTTTTCATTGATACCCCGCCCTAACCGGCGGGGTTTATATATTAATAATTTTTATAAAGAAATCAATAACTAACGTTTATGACATGACCGCCGGTGGATCATATTTTAACCCTAAAATATAACGATCAGGAGAAAACCATCATGATGCACCGAAAAATAGGTTTTTTCTGGGGATTTATTGATTTAATCAGCGGAGTGTATCCCATGTTTATCGATGCTTACACCGGGGCGTGGTGTCATTACGACTCCATCGTCATTATCGATTAAAAAATCGGTTGCAGATGCGGCGAAGTGAAATTTGGAATGGACAAACTGGATATTGTATTTAAAAAAGTATTTCGTAAATTCGAAACATTACCCTGATACCCGAACTGAGACACGTCATGATTTTCTATTATTTCAGAATAATCTGTACCGACTTTTTAGCACTGTTTTTCGAAAATGTCCAACAAAATTACAGGTATAAATATGAAGAGATGGATCTTTCTCATAATTACTATTGCTGCTGTTTCAGGATGTTCTCAAAGAGAACCGTTACAATTCAGCGGTCAGACCATGGGTACAACATATCACGTAAAAATTGCTGATAAGTCCGTTGGCCCGGATATGATTCAAGAGCTGCAACAGGAGGTTGACGCGCTTCTGATAGAAGTCAACCGGCAGATGTCCACCTATAAACCGGAGAGTGAAATTTCACGTTTTAACAAATTTGAATCAACGGAACCCTTTGTTGTTTCCAGATCGTTTGTACGGGTTTTGCAAACTGCTGTTCAGATCAGCGGGGAATCCGGCGGCGCGTTCGATGTCACCGTGGCCCCGCTTGTCGATCTTTGGGGCTTCGGGAAAAAAGGCCGGCGCGATAGTCCTCCTTCAGAGCAGGAAGTCGGAGTTGTAAAAAAACGGATAGGCATCAATTTGATAAAAATTATCAGTGATACGCTGATTTCCAAACTGAATCCGGAAACTGAACTTGATTTGAGCGCGATTGCCAAAGGTTACGGAGTGGATGTCGTCGCTGATCTGCTGGGTGATCGAGGATTCGAAAACTTTATGGTTGAGATCGGCGGCGAGGTGGTCGTTAAGGGGCTGAACGGGGAGAAGAAATGGAAAATCGGTATCGATCGTCCAAAATACGATCAGACGCCCGGCGAGGACCTGGAAGCTGTCATTCATGTAAGTGATGCCGGTATGGCCACCAGCGGCGATTATCGTAATTATTTTGTTTCGGATGATAAAATCTATTCCCATACGATAGATCCTGTAGCGGCCAGACCAATCATCAATGGTGTCGCCTCCGCCACAGTGATTGCCCCGGATTGCATGTTAGCTGACGCCATGGCCACGGCACTAATGGTAATGGGTACTGAAAAAGGGCTGCAGTGGGTAGAGTCAAAAGCCAATGTGGAAGCGATGATTATTATCAGGGAAGAAGATCAGTTCAGGGAGATTTTGAGCTCCGGATTTAATCAATATCTGAATGCCGGTAATAAATAAAAAAAGCCCTGCTCATGAGGCAGGGCCTTTAAATTTAACTTAATTCAGCTAATTAAACCGTTCCGGTTTAAAATCCAATTTATCAATAAAGCGTGTTTTGCGGTTTGGATTACCAAGTTTGGCCACATTTTCAAAACCGGGATCCTCTTTGGACGTGTAAAACTTGACACTTTCGGTATCGCATGAGCCGCAGGCATCAACGCCTTCTATATGACTGCCGGCGCTGCAGGAGGTGTGAACTTCCTTCCCACCCATCAATTTTCCCAGTGAAAGCAGCAGGAGCGCGACGGCAAATATGATCGGAACCAATAAAAATTCCATTATGACCAGCCTTTCAGCATTTATCGTATCTTTATGATTGATACGTAATATTAGATGATTAAATTTCCAAATACAAATAATTTTAACCTTAGAAATTTAACACGATCTGAGCTGAATTGTTTCATCGGCAAAAGTTGATAATAGGATTTTTTGTTATTCTAAAATATAATCAGCCAGCAACGGCCATCTTTTACTTTCAACGCGAAGCGTGTTTAAAACATCTTTCATGTAATCAGCAGATTCCCGCAGATCCGGCTTTAGATCTTCCGTTATTTGGATAAACTGCCAGGCCTCTTCTATCAATACATCCCTTAGTTTCCGGTTGTAAACCGTTTTCACGTCTCGATTCCCCAAAAATCGAAGCGCATTTTCCCTAAAGCCTTTCCGTCCCATATGACCACAGCAGGGCCGCATAATTTCCAGAACATCGGCGTCATGCACGATACGTTTATCAAGGCCCCAATCACCTATACCGTGCTTCATAATCAACAGGCCTGTTTCTTTAGCGTCATTCGTGAGGTTGTTCGCCCTGAGATAATCGATACACAATTGGGCGCTGTCAGATTCCCAGAAATCCGGGCCGTTTCCTCTGCGTCCGGAGTCATGAAAGGCAACTGCAAACCTAACGCGCTCCGCGTCCGGGGCGAGATCCGTATTTCTGTAATAATACCGGCACATAAATTCAGAAAAAATCAACGCTCTGGCAATGTGCATCCTTCCGTGGATCAACTGAAAATCGAAATTTTTCTCATGCGCTTCATATAAGGGCAGAATATCGGTTTTTAAAACGGTAAGGAATTCCGGCCAGCTTTTTTTCAGAGTTTCTTCCATGATTTTTCCAATCCTGATTTAAAAGTTTAGTTAAAAAAGCGAAAACATAAAATTTATGACACGAAAATACGAAATGACAAATCAATTGATATAGTTTAAAGGAAGCACTGTTTTTAGTCAATGGTAACGTTATATAATTTCCAGGAGATTTAAGATTAAACAACCCAAAAAGGTAAATTTTTCCGGAAAGATTTAAGAACCTGAAACACGGAAAGAAAATATGATGGTAATTCCTATCCTTTGTTCACCCGGTTTCATTCTGGCCGGACAATGCAGCGTTTGCGATTCCCTTAAGCATTCCGGTAAATACCAGCTGATGAAGCGGATAAAGCGCATACCAATAAGCTCTACCGGGCAACCCCACCGGATCAAAAATCGCGGTTTGACGAATAGTGGCTGCTGAGCCGTCGTTTGTGACATCGAATTCCAGCCATGCGCGTCCCGGCAGTTTCATCTCGGCAATCAGCCGCAACCGTCTGTTCGGTTCAAATAGTTCGACACGCCAAAAATCTACTGTATCCCCAATACGCAGATTTTTGGGATGTGGCCTTCCCCGTCTCATGCCAACGCCTCCCAAAAGCAGGTCCATGAAACCGCGTAACTGCCAAAGCCGGTTCCAGGAGTACCAGCCGGTTTCGCCGCCGATTCTCTCAATAGGTTTGAAGGCGGATTCAGAAGATGTATTGACCTTCACTATCCGGGAATCAACAAGCCGTGACCCGAACTGTACACCGCCCCACGAGGGCAACTCTCCCGCGGAGGATAAGGCATCGGACCAACGCGTTGCCGCGTAATCCTTTTCATCGCTGGCGAGCGCCCGGCGAACGCTTTCTTCCACACCAATCGGTTTCACGGGAAGGGTCTTTAAGGCGGAGTTGTCCCTGACCACCGTGGGATGGACAATGCTCTCGATGAGTTTGCGACCGATACGGGCGTACAGCGGTGTGACCAGTCCCAGCCACAGACTGGACAGGTAAGGTGTCAGGACCGGCACGGGGATCATCCTAAGCTTCAGATTGCGTTGACGCGCGTATTCACGCATGATATCCGCGTAAGTTACCTGATCCGCGCCGCCGATCTCATATACGCGGTATTCAGAAACGGGAAGCTGAAGCGCGGACACAAGGTATTCCAGCAGATCATCGATCGCGATCGGCTGGGCGGGTACCTTAACCCAGCGTGGCGTGATCATGACCGGCAGTCTTTCCACCAGTGAGCGGATCATCTCAAAAGAAAGGCTGCCGGAACCAATGACGATTGACGCGCGAAACTCCAGTACCGGAACGCCGGATTGACGAAGGATCTTGCCGACTTCCTGACGGCTTCGCAGATGGGCCGAAAGCTCTATCTCGTCGCTGCCCAATCCGCCGAGATAGATGATGCGTTTTACACCGGCTTCTTTGGCCGCCTGACCAAAATTCAGCGCGGCCTGTCGATCGGATTCTTCAAATGAGCTGTCGGAGCCCATGGAATGAATCAGGTAATAAGCCGTATCGATCCCCCGCATGGGTTGAGTGAGACTGGACCGGTCAAGCGCGTCACCGGGGAGCACTTCTGTGGAAGGTCCTAACAGCCGGCTGAGAACTTCCGGACGTCTGGCGAGGCAGCGCACACGGTATCCACGATTTTCCAAAACTCCCAAAAGACGTCCGCCGACATATCCGCTGGCGCCGGTGAGAAGAATAGATGGTTTCTTTGATAATCCTGTTTTATTTTTTGTCATTGTGCTCGTCGGTAATACCTCGTTTTTCTGATTGGTTAACGTTTTATGCATCCTGATTTATCCGGCTTAACGGTCAGGCGCCCCGGGTCAAACACCGGGTTTTGAGCGCACTTTAGGTTCGCTGTAACAACCAAATGGCGAGAGTCGTTTCGTTTTCAAGGATCTCGCATTCCGATTCTTCCCACTTTACATATCGGGCAAATAATTCCGCCTTCCCGGGATGTTTTTTAGCAAGGTTCCCGGCTCTCTTTCGTATCAGATCAGTATTCTTCTGATTGAACGCCTTCAGTTTAGCGACCGGAAAGATCTTCTCACGTATTAGTTTGTCGCCATGTTTTGTAAGCTGCCGGAGGGTTTCCTGATGTGGACGATAATGCCGGTAACCGGGTCTGTCCATCCGATTCGAGCGGCTAAGAAATCCATCATCGATCACCATAAAGCCGCCTGGACGAACCGCTGTCCTTAGCTTTCCGACGCATTCTTCAAAATTACCCAGAATGCTGCCGACGGAAGCAAAGATTACGACATCATAGGAGGCGCTTTTCTTTAGCACATCGCGCATATCACCGATTTCAAACTTGCACCGATCGGCGGCGGCTGAATTTTTCGCGTTTTTTTTCGCTTCCTCCAGAAAAGGGGAGAATATATCAACGCCCCGTATCCGGAAATTCAACTGCTCCGCAAGCGGTATTGATACGGAACCTTTGCCGCATCCCAGGTCCAACACTTCGGTAGAATGCGCGGGCAGATTAAGAGGTTTTAACAGTTCGATTACTTCCTCCGGCCAGGTACCCAAAATACGGAGGTCGGCAAGGAGTTCGGCTAAATAGGGCAAAATTTCTTGCGATACTCCGAGCGCTTCGGCGAGTTTCTCCTTATCAGCCATCTTTCGACTCCCTAATCTTGTCTGATTACAGATGAGACGCGTTCGATCATCGTGTTTTCCTGAAAATTTTGATAAAAAAACAGGAGGCCCAAATATTACAGTTCGGACCTCTATTTACCCGATGCGATTATTACCTCATACATTTCGATACAAAGGGTGATATTTCACCGCGGCGCATAAAATGACCGCAAGGTTCCTCGCCGGGATATTCTAAAAACCATGATTCATGTTCGATTTCCTCATTGAGTATCGCCAGCGACAGTTCATAGATCCGGTGATCCTTTCCCGCCGTTAGATTGCAGATATTGGTGTAGCCTCGAACGGCTCAGCGCCCGGCTTCCACAAATTAATCTGAAGAATCCCGGTATAAATAATTGAGTTTTACGGGTCATAGCGTTATAACCCGGGAAACAGGAGAAATAATTCTTAGTATTATTTTACCGTTACAACTAAGGATTGGCGCGCTTGTTGAACAGGTCGGAAAAAACATCAGCCCGGTGTCTGTTTGACGAATGGTTCAATGACTCGGCGGGTCAGAGATGGGTTGCTCATAACCATTTCGCCGCACATTTGCGTGTGTTGATGTTGAAACTATTGACTATGCCGATGCCTGACCGTCGATTTTATCCAAAATGACTAATCAATTTTATAGTTTCAGACGTCTGAGACGGAGCGAATTTGTAATCACTGAAACAGAGCTAAAACTCATTGCCGCGGCGGCAATAATGGGGGACAGCAGAATCCCCAGGAACGGATATAATATTCCCGCGGCAACAGGAACACCCGCCGAGTTATAAATGAAAGCAAAGAACAAATTCTGTCGGATGTTGCGCATAGTGGACCGGCTTAATCGTATCGCCCTGATGATACCCCGTAAATCGCCTTTAACTAAAGTGACGCCGGCGCTTTCCATCGCGACATCGGTACCCGTTCCCATTGCGATACCGACATTTGCCTGCGCCAACGCCGGAGCATCGTTGATTCCGTCACCGGCCATGGCAACGATACGACCTTCTTCCTGAAGCTGTTTAACGACTTCGGCTTTTTGTTCAGGCAATACTTCGGCATAAACCTGATCGATCTCCAGTTCATCCGCGACTGCTTTTGCGGTTGAATGACTATCACCGGTGAGCATCACTATCATAATACCTTCTTTATGTAAAAGTCGGATCGCCTCGGGTGTTGAATCCTTGATTGGATCGGCGACACCGATTAAACCCGCCGCCTTGTGATTAATAGCCACCAGCATAACCGTTTTACCTTCGGCGCGTTTTCTGTTTGCCTGCTGAGGCAACTCTCCCGCATCAATGCCCAGACTTTCCAGCAGTTTTATATTGCCAATTGCCACTTCCTGTCCATCAACCTCGCCCGTGACACCCTTTCCGGTAATGGACTGGAATTTATCGGTCTTAATCAGTTTAAGCCCTCTTTCTTCCGCTCCGTCTACAATAGCGCCTGCCAGCGGATGTTCGCTGGCGCGTTCCAGGCTTGCGGAGAGTCGCAGTACTTCTTCCTCGGTAAATCCTTCCTCTGCCTGCACCGCGACCAGTTTTGGTTTGCCCTCAGTCAGTGTCCCGGTCTTGTCAACTACCAGAGTATTGACTTTTTCCATAATCTCCAGTGCTTCGGCATTCTTTATTAACACCCCGGCCATCGCGCCGCGGGCTGTTCCCACCATGATAGAGATGGGGGTGGCAAGACCCAACGCGCAAGGGCAGGCAATGATGAGTACCGCGACGGCATTAACAACCGCATGGGCCATACGCGGCTCGGGTCCCGCAAACCACCAGACAATGAAAGTAATTACCGCGATACCAACAACAGCAGGCACAAAAAAGCCAGCCACCACATCTGCAAGTTTTTGAATCGGTGCCCGTGAGCGTTGCGCCTCGGCGACCATCCTGATGATTTGGGCCAGTAACGTGTCGGAACCAACATTTTCTGCCCGCATTAATAGGCTGCCTGTACCGTTGACTGTCGCGCCGATCAGTTTCTCACCCGATGATTTTGCAATGGGAATGGGTTCTCCGGTGACCATTGATTCGTCAACGTTACTTTCGCCATCGGTAACCATTCCATCCACAGGAATTTTTTCACCGGGGCGAACACGTATAATATTTCCGGGCTGTACCTGCTCCAGAGGAATATCTTCTTCTGTGCCATCCTTCCGCACGATTCGCGCAGTCTTCGGAGCGAGACCAAGCAACATCCGGATGGCCGCATTCGTCTGTGAGCGGGCGCGCAATTCAAGTACCTGCCCCAGAAGCACCAATGCTGTGATTACTGCCGCGGCTTCAAAGTAAACATCTACCAATCCACCATCCATTTTCATAATGGGCGGGAAAATTTGCGGGAACAGCAAGGCCACGACACTGTATATCCACGCCACTGAAACCCCGAGCGCAATCAAAGTAAACATATTAAGATTCCATGTACGAACGGATTGCCAGCCCCTAACAAAAAAGGGCCAACCGCCCCACAAAACAACCGGCGTCGCTAACACAAACTCAATCCATTGAACCATTTGCATGGAGAGTCCATCCGGTAACCATTTATGCATCAAATCAGCAGTCATTGCCAATATGAATACCGGGAGCGCAAGCGCGGTACTGACCCAAAAACGACGGCTCATGTCGATGAGTTCTTCATTTTTCTCTTCCGTCTCTACCAACACCGGTTCCAGCGACATGCCGCATTTGGGACAATTGCCCGGATGATCTTGTAATATCTCGGGATGCATGGGACAGGTGTATTCGGTCTTAGTCGCGGTCACAGGTATTCCCAAAGGTTCCAATGCCATACCACATTTGGGGCAATTACCGGAATCCAGTTGTCGAATATCAGGGTGCATAGGGCAGGTATAGATAGTTGACCGGCTGCCTTTTTCGTGATCGGGCAGAGGTTTGCCGGCCGAATATAATTCCGGGTGTTCCCTGAACTCACGCAGGCACCGTTCACTGCAGAAATAATATTTTTTATCATCAAGGTCTTCAAAAAATTTTGAGTTACTCGATACGATCATATTACAGACCGGATCTTTTAGCTGCCCTGTTTCTGTATTAATTTTGACACTCATGTCAATGCCTCCTTATTGTCAGGCTAACGGACAGTGTTGACCGGCGCCCTTCAAAAAATTAAAAATTCAAGACACATGAGGCGGGTTGGTGTGAAGAATAAGAACGTTTCCGGCTTATTGTTAGTTAAGCGATATCTCCAATGTTACCCCGGGGTAATTTCCCAATAAATAGACAGTTAATTTATATCCGCCACTATCAATATAATGCCCGTCCGGGTCTTTAAATTCCCCCGAATATTCAAATGTTTTTGATTCACCGGTCCCAAGCGAGAAACGGCTTACTGCCGGCAGGAAAATTCCCGGATAATACATAATGGTATTGTTCGATTGATCCGTTAACCTGAATCCAAACTGCTGGAGATTTGGAAAAATATAATTTTTCTGCCCCGGAACGATATATTTAACTTCAAATTGTATTTGCAGCGTGTCCCCCGAAACAAAACTCGTCCGGGGAATAGTAAGGGTGAAGAGACTTCCGTCCTTCTGGATGGATTTATGCGTTTCAGAATTGTTAAATGATAAATCAGTTGCCAAATTGCAAGCACTAATAATAAGCAGAAAGATGACCGGAAGAACATACTTATATTTTATCGTCTCTCCCTCCAGGGCAAATTGAATTTATATAAAATACACTGACTTATTTTAAAACCGATAACCAATAGTGACAGAGGAGGTGATGTCGTTTTGCATCTCCTCATTCATGAGCATATAATTCAATATAAAATCCACATAGATTTTTTTCTTTACAAATAGTCCGAAATTACCGGCGATGGAAGCCTGATCGAAATCTGCCGGCAACTCCACATAATCATGCAGGCCAAAACCAATACCGTAGTAATATTTATTCTTGGATAAACGATTGATAAAAGTATTAAATGATAAATTGTAAAAATCGGCCATTTTATTCATGAAATTTTGATAACTGCTAATCCCGAAAGATGATTTTAACAGAAGTTGATTATGAATTTCGTTGACAAAAATATCAACCGATATACCGACACCGTATAAAACAGATTCTTTTTCGGAAGAAATGTTCTCATACCCCCGGGAATATGAAAACGCGGGATAAGACAGTCCAAACATAAATTCCTGCGCGGGCAGAGATTTGGCGGAAAAAATGATCAGTAATAAAATTAGATATATTTTCACTGTTAATTCCCCCCAAAATGTTAAACAGTGATATGAAAATCAAAAAAATAATCTCGGCAAATATCAAACTGGTCAGTTGTGTCAAATCATCCGCGATCTATAAAAAAAGCTCCGTTAAGGTATAGGTATCAAAAAAGTCAAACATTCCAAGTTGTTCGCCATTTTCGCTCGTATTGATCACATCATATGCTGATATCGACCGTTTGATGAGTCCTTCTTTACTGATATAATCTTCGATGGATATGTCATAATCGATAAATCCGTCATTGTCGAAATCATAATACCATTGTATCCGGTAACACTCAAAAGAACCCATATCTAAATTCAGGATGGTTTGCCCGGTGACCTGTTTTTCAATTTTAAACGGGAAATTCGATTCCCTGTAATTCCATCTGGTTCCAGTTTGTAAAGGGTATTTTAAAGTGAGCGCGGGCGGTTCCTCAAAGATGATGGAATCAGACACTATTTTTGTGAGTGGTAATTGCTGCAGCAGGACTTTACTAAACTCTTCTAACCCTGAAAAATGCTGATTTTTAAATGACAAATTGGTGTAGAGTGTCCGCTTTGGAAGGATTAGTGCTCCCACACCCGCATTTTCATAGGCGATAATATAAAGTCCGTCCGGTTTGACCTGATAATATTGTTTAGATCCGTCGGTGTAGAGAACGATCGTTTCTATGGAATCCCGCAGAATGGCTGATCCTGTAATTTCCGATATGATGAGCGTTGTGTCACTGATCCCGTAAATTTGATCCAGGCTGTCCGAGTCAAAATTGGTAGTTTGCATAATTCTTTGATAGTGCCATTTTGAGCCGGTGGTGGTCGGGTATTCAAAATTTAAATTATCATTTGAATCATCATCGCAACCTATAAAATTCGCGGATAAAAGAAGCACGATGAGATAAAAAAATAGGTTTTTCATAAAATCCTCCGGGCATTATGGAACACTTTTAATGCAGAGATGATAAGATGCTGAAAATTTCAACATATCTGATTATTCGAAATTGTTTTAATGTTTTAGATTATCGAGTTTGCTCATACAAAATAATTTTAAAAAGAGTAACGAAATCAATATAGGTCATGCATATATGGATGTCCAGTAAAAAAAATCTGCCACCTCCGAAACGACGTACGGGTAAATCCGCGTTTATCGGCCCGCCGGTATTTTCTGATAAATATATGAATGGAGAGCCGATGTATCGATATCATCTCTTTATATAAAGATTCTTATCATTACAACCTCTTTGCCATTCTAAAAGGTTTTGGTACAGGATTGCTGCCTTCCCATACAACCTGACGGAAATCATCGGGGTCGGTATTTCCTTCGGTATTAAGAAGCAAAATTCGTGAATCCGGTCCCAAATCAAGGTGCTTTCGCAAGGGCAGGTATTCGGGCAGTGACATCATAAACATTAACGCTCCGAGTGTTACTGCGCCTGATTCACCGGAAACTATAAAAGGATCGCCATTTAGCGGGACTCCATAAACGCGCATTCCTTTTGCCGCCACATAATCCGGACAGGTTACAAATACATCCGCGAAGTCTTTTAGAATTTTCCAGGCAAGGGGACTGGGATCCCCACATGCCAATCCTGCCATCATGGTATTTAATTTTCCATTAAAACTATGGGGCTCACCATCAAAGATTTTTGCCGATTGATACAGGCAGGCCGCATTGGTAGGTTCCACAACAACAAATTTTGGAGAATCAGCGCCAAAAATCTGTCGGTAATAGCCAATTGTTGCTGCCGCTAAAGCGCCTACCCCCGCCTGCATAAAAATATGAGTCGGTTTGTTAATCCCCTGTGCCGCCAATTGTTCCTGTGTCTCAGAAAACATGGTGGTGTATCCCTGCATCACCCATTTAGGAATATCTTCGTAACCATCCCATGATGTATCGGAAATTACCTGCCAGTCATTCTTCAGCGCATCCTTGGTGACCCGGCGTACGGCATCATCATAAGTTCCGTCGATAATTATAACTTTCGCGCCATTTCTTTCAATAGCCTGAATGCGGGGGGCGGTTGTGTGTTTATGTACGTAAATAATTGAATCATATCCCAGCTGCCGCGCGGACCAGGCAATACCCATTCCATGATTTCCGTCTGTAGCCGCGGCAATAGTGATCTTGCCCAGTTTCTTCCTTATTTTTTTGGACATCAATTCGGACAGAGTCATTTCAGTATGATCCATGTTTAATCGCTTTTTGAGAAAACGATAGATTGCAAATGAACCGCCTAATACTTTAAATGAATTTAAATTTAACCGCAGTGATTCATCTTTTACCCAAATTCCGCCGAGACTCTGCATTAACGCGAGATGGGGCAAACTTTTTAGCGGTGTAATTCGGTACTCCGGAATCTGATGATGGAAATTACGCGCGGACTGGGAAATACCGGGCGGAAAGATTTCATTAATAATTGTATCCCGCGCAGTATTCTGAGTGTTTTTGTTTTTATACCATTCCAGAGGTTTAATTACATCCATTAGAAACTCCGTTCTCGTCATCAAAAATTTTATATTAAAAAAATATGCAAACAAACTTCTAATACAAATATCACGATAATCTTGATATCTCACAAACATCTTTAGGGTAAATAAGCATGTCATCTTAACCCTTACCCGTTATTAAAAAAGTAAATCGTTGAAAATAATATTGACAGGAAATAATTGGGAGAACGCAACCTAAGGGTTGCGTTCTCCGGCTGCTTCCGGTTGATACAGAATTTTTTTAACTTTCAATTTTCTTGTTCCTACCGGAACTTTCCATTCGATCACATCACCAATTTTATAACCAATAAGCGCGGTACCAATCGGCGCGAGAATTGATATTTTGTTTTTGCTGATATCCGCTGCTTTTGGATAGACCAGTTTGTAGATTAATTCTTCACCCGAATCCATATCTTTAAGACAAACTTCCGAATTCATCGTAATAACATTAGGGGGTATTTGGTCCTCGGGAACCACGGTTCCGCGTTCTAATTCATCCGATAAATTCTTCAGAAATTCGCTGTCTCGCGGAGATAAATTTTTAGAAGATTTAATCAGCAAGGTTAATCCCTTGAGATCGGATTCAGTAATAAAAATTTTACGTTTTGCCATAATGGATCCTTTATTGTTAAAAATTAAACAAATTCAATAGTGTCCGGTTAAACTAAAAATAAATTAAACAAAACAGGCTTGATAACCCTATCTCTTGTAAATTACTTTTGTTGTAAGTAATTTAAAACATAAGGGTTACCAAGCCATGACATATAATACAACAATCCCCGGTTAAATGATAGAATTAATTTCACGACCTGAACTCCAATCTATCATTCAGGCAGTAAAACAGTAAAGCACTCTACATTATCAGATGCCAATAATAAACGTTCATACGTCATTTACAAAGAGCTGTTTTTCAGCCTTATAAATGGAGTCAAAATTATTGCGTATGTTTATAATTACGTTGGGTAATAGAAATCTTTTTAGAACTATTCACAAAATCTTAAATTCAAGCATTTCTTTGGGATAAGTTCCGGTGCCATATTTACACAAATATGGGCAGCTATGATCGACTGCTTATTAGTTAACCTTTGTAAGTTTTTGAATAAATCAAAAATGACTGTTCAGAAAACAATCCGACTGATTCAGATCAATTTGTTTGAACGAAAACCGCTTACTGAAATTTTCAAAGAACCAAAATTTGAACTACCAAACAGGTTGTAAAGTAATCAAACCTGGTTATTCAGTTTTAACCGGACGCCAATGATGCAAATCCTGTAACAATTCTCTTCATGGTTCTATCAAAATTAATTAAAATAGTTCCCTGAAATCGTAACGCGTGTAACTTTATTTTTTAGGCATCGCCGGGCTCATAGCCCGGATGCTGACTCCCTGAACCGCAAGCCTTACTCTCAAAGCTCCGACGCAGATTCTCAGAGCTCCGGTGTCGGATGTTTTTGCTCCGGGCGCGGGATTCGGAGGGAAAAGCGTGGTTCTTAATCTAGTCATCTGATCCAAGCCTACCGCTGTACTAATCTCGCGAAGTGCTCGTCCATTCCCGGCGGAAACAGCAATATAATTAAATCCCCGCCACGTCTGGTTACACTCTTTTTTTAATTTACTTAATAGTTCAAAATGTAATCAAAAGCACAAAAAAATTTCCTGTTGCCGGAGAGCATTCGTAGCCGTGTGTTCTGGATCAATAAGATAATAATTTTTTTATAGTAACCTATAAATGTGTTTCGTATTTTTAAGGTTAATAATTTAATCAACACGGACTGTTAAAATGAATCTTTTTACGAAAATTAAACCTAAATCTCTTTTCTATTCACTCACTCAATCGAATATTGTCAAAGAATATCAGGCATACCGGCAGGTTTTTTATGCCAAGGAAATGGTTGATCTGTATGCCAATTTTGTTTTTTACAATAAGATGTTCGATGAAGAGGATTGGAAGGATATTATCACCGTGAAGTTGAACTTTCGTGATTATATGATAACGAAAGAAATCAAAACCATTGAAGTGCCTATCAGTGTTTCTCAGGATGAAAATATCGCGGTTGCCTCCTTTAAAATAATTGAAAATTGTAAACCGGATGACTGGCATCCCGGTGAATATTTCTGTGAAGTCGTTTATGATGATGAGGTATTGATCTCAGATAAATTTTATATCGATGACGTGCATACCCAAAAATTTAAGCCGGAATCATTTTGCGATATTTCATCACTTAAACTTTTTACCGCGGGCTCGGATGCCGATGAGTCTGATGAGAGGAGAGTTTACTTTTCGCGGTTCTTTTTCAAATCGACCAGATATATTTGGGCGGAACTTGAAATCACCAACCTGCTTCCGCAAACCTGGCAGGGAGAGTTCATATTTAGTTTTTACAACGACATAAGAGAGCTTGTGGGGCAGGAACGCCTTATTGCAACGATTGATCATGAAGATCCAAAGAGCGTCAACATCATCATGGCGGGCGCAGGGTCCGATACGGAAATCACCTGGGCAGAAGATAATTATACCATCGAGATCGTTTTCTTAAACGAACTGATCGCTTCCGCCTTTTTTGAGGTTGGCGATTCCAATTCAAGCAGTTCTCTGAAAACCTTTATCCCGTCAAAAGAAAATTATTCATCGAAAAGAGTTACAAAGATCGGCGGCGAGGCTGAAATATTTGCTGAAATTGATAATCTGATAGGTCTGCATCATATCAAACAAAAACTGCATGACCATTTCGGCTATGTCAAATACCTGAAGCTCAGGAAAGAAAAAGGTTTGAGTCCGCTGGAAGATATCAACCTGAATTTTGTATTCGCAGGCAATCCTGGGACAGGTAAAACCAAGGTAGCTCAGTTACTGGGTAAAATTTACAGAGAGCTTGGTTTGCTTTCAAAAAACACCGTATATGAAGTTGACAGGTCGGATCTCGTTGGAAGATATGTTGGCGATACCGCTCCCCTTACAAAGGAAGTTATCGAAAAAGCGCGCGGGGGGATATTATTTATCGATGAGGCATATGCCTTGTGGCGGGATGATGATAAGGATTTTGGGCGTGAATCGATCGAAATCCTGGTAAAGGAACTTTCTGACGGGCCGGGAGATCTTGCGGTTATTGTCGCGGGCTACCCGAAAGAAATGAAAGAGTTTCTGGAATCGAATACAGGTCTGAAATCCCGGTTTAATTTTGCCTTTGAGTTTCCCGATTATACACCGGATGAACTCATGTCAATCGCAAAGTTAATGATTGCCGGGAAATCATTATTTATGACCGGTAAGGCTGAAGAAATTCTTTATAAAATGGTTGTCGAAGAATACAGGAAACGGGACAAACATTTCGGTAACGCGCGATTTATAAATTCAGTCATCGAAGAAGCACAGGTGAACCTGGGATTACGTATTGTCAGATCAGGCGCTTCTGGCGATTTTTCCGATGATGAATTATCAACGGTAACAGAAGATGACATCAGCAGAATCAATCAAAGTGAACGTTCAAAATTTGTTGATCTTCCCATCAATGAAGAGTTGTTGAAAGATTCCCTAAACAGACTTAACAAGCTTGTCGGGCTGGAAAATGTTAAAAATAAGATTCGCGAGCTTGTAAAATTAGCCCGGTTCTATAAAGAGAGCCAGAAGGTCCTGCTTAATTCCCTGTCACTGCATAATGTTTTTATCGGTAATCCGGGAACGGGCAAAACCACCATCGCCAGGATTATCGCGGATATTTACAAGGCATTAGGGCTGCTGGAACGCGGACATCTGGTGGAGTGTTCGCGTGATTCCCTGGTCGCCGGATATGTCGGCCAGACAGCGTTGCAAACCAGATCGATGCTTGAAGAATCGGTGGGAGGAGTTTTGTTTATCGATGAAGCGTATTCTCTCACCCAGGGGAACGGCGCAAATGATTTTGGGCATGAAGCCATCGAAGTGATTCTAAAATTTATGGAAGATAACAGAGGCGCGTTCGGTATAATTGCCGCTGGTTACACTCAGGAGATGATAAAATTTCTTGAGACCAATCCCGGCTTACGCTCCCGGTTTGATAATATTATAGAGTTCGATGATTTTTCCGCAAGCGATCTGCTATTGGTTGCTGAGAGAATGCTTGCCGAACAAAACATGAAATTTGAAAAAAAAGCAAAAACGCATCTTCAGAAATTTTTTGGATTTCATTATACCGAACGGGATATGTTTTTCGGAAACGCCCGGTTTGTCAGAAAAGTGGTTGACAGCGTTATTCGCAACCAACATCTGCGTTTGTCTGAGATGACGCCGGATAAACGAGACGATAAAACTATAAAAACCATCACATTTGACGATGTGGATGACTTTCTTCCGGAAAAAGATTTTGTAACCAGAAACAGGAGAAAAATAGGGTTTTAAATAAATTCTGCTATTCACAACGAAGCGGCCTGTTATTCATAGCTCTTCGTTAAAACTAAACAGGAAGACAAATGAAAATTCGTGATTTAGAATGGTGGATTGTCGGAGTATTGGGTATCATCGCGTTCATACTTGCCATGATAGGTTTTAATATCATGTTTACCCATGCCGGTATTGAAAGAAACATGTTGGATCTTGCTTTCCAGTCAATGAAAATCTTCGGGATGGAATTTGTAGATGAATTCGCGTCCCCTCTTCCGATCCAGCTTGAAATTGCCAGATGGCTGGCGCCGCTGGTGGTGCTCTATACCGCGGCAAAAGCGATCATATATTTTGTCCGGAGAGAATTTAAATCATTGCTGATTAAATTTAATAATGACCATATTATTATTACGTCTCTGAATGACAAATCCAGATTCTTAATCAATGATTTGCTGGCAAAAAATGAGAAGGTAATTGTCGTCGCCCCCATCGATTCTCCGGGAAAGCTGGATCTCATAGAAAAAGAAGGGGCAATATTAATAGAAGGCAGTATATCTGATAAGAGATTTCTTAAAAATATCGCGGCGCATAAAGCAAAGTACATGATGTTTATTGAAGATAATGATGAGAAGAATATTTCATCAGCCATATCGGTCTATCAGTTTCTGGAAAAAAATGGTAAAGACAAAATACAAACATTGTTTGTGCATGTGGCGGATGACCTGAAACTAAATGAGCTCAAAGAGCTAAACTTTTTTGAGGAGTTTGCCAGCGGCAAAAATATTAATGAAGTCTGTGATATCAGAATATTTTCAATGAATGAGCGGACTTCACGGATATTGTTTAACAAATATTCCCCCGATATTTTTACTCCGGCGCATTCTCCCGATGCCGCGCAGCTGCATGTGGCTTTGTTCGGATCGAATGATTTAACTCAAAGCATGGTCATACGGCTCGCGAGATTGGGCTGGTACGCGAATCTCAAGAATCTAAAAATTACTCTTTTTCATGAAGGTGACCGGATTGTAAATAAACTAAAAAATAGCTTTCCGGCCATCAATCAACTGATAGATCTTGATCTGATCGATGCTCCCTTAGATATGTTTGATATTGAAACATTCGATAAAATACATAGCGGACATCCGTTTTCGTCTGTATATATCCTATGCAAAGATGATACGCTTTCTTCATATATTTTGAATAAACTTTCTAAAACAAAATCTCTGAATAAAATTGATGTTATCATTGGTCTGATGAATCCGGACGGTATATTAAATAAATGGTACACCGGAAAAATGCTGGAAAAAATAAATCTTCATAAATTTAATCTAATTGAAGAATCGTTCACCAAAAACGCCATTATCTCCGAAGAAATTGATAAACTCGCGATGATTATACATCAGGATTATTTAAGCAAACTGAAGAAAAGAGATCCCGCGAAACTTTCTCACCAGGACTGGGGCTCCCTGCCTGTGGATTTCAAAAATCAAAATCGCGAACAAGCCGATCATTTATATGTTAAGCTGAGGGCGATGAATTGTGAAGCCCTGCCGCCCGACGGGGAAAAGGGAAAACCTGTCTCAATTTCGAATAATTCACCGTTTATGGAACTGCTCGCGGAGATGGAGCATGACAGATGGCAGGCGCATATGCTTCTTAATGGCTGGACTTATAACAAATCCCGCGATGATCTAAAAAAATATCACACCGATCTGGTACCATACAATCAGCTTAGTGAAGAAGTTAAAGACTGGGATCGAAATGCCATCGCGAATATGCCGGTGCTACTTTCTAAGTTAGGATTGGTAATCCGGAAATTTTAATCAGGGAGGATGGGGAAGATGCAAAAATCAATCTTTAATTTATATAAAAACAGAGAAATAAGAGTATTTATCTCTTCCACCTTCCGTGACATGATGGCTGAGCGGGAATATCTTGTAAAAAAAGTATTCCCGGAGCTTCGGAAAAAATACTCGGATCGAGGGGTGACCATCACAGAGATTGATTTACGATGGGGCGTTCTCGAGGAAGAAGCGGAAAACGGAAAAGTAATCGATATCTGCCTCACGGAAATTGACAACAGCCGTCCTTACTTTATAGGCATTCTCGGGGAAAGATACGGCTGGATTCCGGATCACTCGGAATATGAAAAACACAAAAAAATAATTGAAAATTTTAGCTGGGTGGTAAAGGACATTGAAAGCAACTTAAGCATAACGGAAATGGAAATTCAGTACGGCGTTTTAAGAAATCCGGAGATGATAGAAAGATCGGCATTTTACCTGCGTGACAATGATAATAAGAATTCAATCACTTATAAAGAGACGCCCGGTTCGGAAGAAGAGAAGAAACTTAAGATTCTTAAAAATTTTATTGAGAACAACCGGGATATAGAGAGTAATAAATTTAATGATGTCGCCGAGCTGGGGAAAAGCGTATTTGAACATCTCAGCAAGATTATTGAGATGGATTTTCCTCTTCTGGATGAAAAGACAAAAAAGATTTTACCTCAGCTCAATTTTATTAACGCGCGGCGTAAAGTATATATCAGAGAAGAAAAATATTTTAATTTAATATCCGAACATATTAAAAGAACATCTTCACCCATCGTCATAACAGGGAAAACCGGCGCGGGGGCGTCATCACTTCTCGCGAATTACCTTGTGGAGCATGCTGAAAAAAATCCGGATGATTTATTGCTTTATAATTTTAGTAACGCTTCGGAAAATTCATCAAATCACATCCGGGTGCTCAAGCGATTTTGTGAGGAACTGTCCGGACGAGAAATCAATCTACAAGAGGAGTTTGCCGAAAACAGCAGTGAACAGCTAAAAAATTATCTGGATGAATTGATCACGCAAAAATCACCGCAAAAAATTCTGATTGTTATTGACGGCCTGGATGAATTTGATAATGATGATAATTCACTTCTGTTGAATTGGCTGCCGTATGGTTATGATGATAACGCAAAAGTTGTTTTGTCCTGCGGCGCGGGCGCTTCGCTGGAGAGACTAAAGAAGAGAAGATATGAAGTGGTTTATATCACCGAACCGGCTAAACAAGCCAGAGAAAAATTTATTAATGATTATCTTTCAGAATACAGCAAAAAATTACCGTTGAAATATGTGAATGAGATTGTTAATGATGATATTTCTGAACTGCCCCTGACCCTAAAATCTTTTCTTGATGAATTGCGGCAGTTCGGCCTTCATGAAGAACTGGACAATCAGATTAAATATTTTACTTCTGCCGACGGGCCGGTTGAATTTTTTGATAGAATTCTACAGCGTTTGGAAACGGATTTTGAAGAAAATAAAAAAGGCCTGATCGAAGACATTTTTACCCTTTTGTACACTTCGGGAACAGGATTAACGGAAACGGAGATACTTGAAATACTCGAAATCCCACCGCTTTACTGGACTCCTGTTTACAATGCCATTGAAAGCAATATCCTGAATATGAACGGACAGCTGAGAATTGCCCATAAGTATCTATCCGACGCGGTCAAACAACGTTATTTAAAATCTTCTGAAAACCAGAAAAAAATAAGCGGAAAGATCATCAATTATTTTATCGAAGATATCCGTGACTCACGGGCGGTTCAGGAAGTAGCGCATCAGTATATTTTATTGGATGATAAAAAAGGACTATTCGATTATCTCTCGGCTATGGAAACGGTGATCAGTCTTTTTGTCAGCAGGGATAACGAGTTATTGCTATTGCGGTACTGGGTCTGGTTATATCCCGATTATTCTCCAGGAGATATTTATTCACCGGCTCAGTTAATAAATTTTATTGAAGCAAAAGAATATAATTTTAAAGAAGCCATCACTGTTATTACGGTATTCGGGTTGCTGTTTAAAAACCTGGGAATTTTGGATGTTGCCCAAGATTATTTTGAAACCGTTTATGTGTGGAGCAAAAAAAAGCTTGATGAAAGCGATGATCTCATAAGATCTTCACTGGCTCGTCTCGTGTTAACAAATCTTGATTTAAACAAAATAGAACCGGCGGAAAAATACGCAAGAGAGGCGGTCTCCCTTTGTGATAGATATCTTGCCAAAGAAGACAGTAATTATATAGCGGCTTATTCCAATCTCGGATTGGTTTTGTCCGCAAAAGAAAAATATTCTGATGCCATCGAAATATACAAGGGACTCCTGGATACTATTGATAAGGATAAAACAAAGACCGACAAGGCGAAGCTGAGTATTCTCAACAATCTCGCCACAGCTTATTTTAACAATAATCTGATAGATGAATCAATTAAAATTTCTAAGGAGATCATCCGTACCGGTGAAGAGATGTATGGCTCCGATCATGCCGAAAACATTATTCCGCTTAGCAATTTAGCTTTTATTTATTCTCAGATCGGTAAACATGAGGAAGCTCATGAATATTTTAACAAAGGTATTGAGATCTGCACAAAAACGCATGGAGAATCGCATCCGGAAACAATAAGCATCCTTTTTAATTTTATCGGCGTGCTTCTTTCCGAAGGAAATTATGATCTGGCGGGTTCATATTTAGATAATATCGAAACGATTCTGAAGCGGGAAAATATAAAAGGCGAAAAATTCGGTCAGCTGCTGCATTTGCGGGCACAATTATATAGTTCAAAAGATGACTCCCAAAAAGCGATTAGCTTTGAAAAAGATGCATTAAAAATATTCACGGAAGAATTTGGGATTGACCACAAAAATACGATAAACAGTCTTCAAAATCTTTCCGGATATTATTTGGAAGCAGATCAACTTGCTGAAGCTGAAGAAACGATCAGGAACACCGAAAATATTCTGCTAAATAAATCCTTGGAAAAGGATGTTCGTCTCGCTGAAGTGTATAACTTATATGGCGGATTATACAAAAATAAGGGAGAATTTGGATTAGCCGAAGAATATATAGGTAAAGGCCTGGAATTAAGAATTGATATTCTTGGTGAAACGCATAAGGATACCATCAAGAATTTTCAAAATTATGCCGTAATTTTAATTACAAATAATAAAATGGATCGGGCGAAGGAGGTTGTTGAGTATAATTTAAAATTAAGCGAGGACAGGTTTGGAAAAGATTCAATAAGATATTGTGAAAGCCTGGAATTGATGAATGATATTCTATCCAGGCAAAAAGAATTTGACGCGCTCGAATCAAATTTACTGCATATCTATGAATTTTACGGGAAAACCTATGGGCAGAATCACCGGATCACCTATAACACTCTGATCAGACTTATTAATGTAAAAAAAGAGTTGGGACATAAAGAGCAGGTGTTGGCAATCGCTCCGAAAGCGATTGAAATTGCCGGAAATATTTGGGATGAAGATGATATCAATTATCAAAATTTGCTTTTAGATACCGGTATGAATTTCTCCAATTTAGAAGAGTATGATAAAGCCATCACATTGTTCAATAAATTATACAAAATACAAATCAAAAATTTCGGCAAACTTGACGGCCGGACCTTACTGACTTTTAATAATATAGCCGGGGCTAAAAAACTAAGCGGCGACATGGATGGCGCCAGGCGGGATTATGAAGAATTGATTGATTCAATCGGGAAAAGCAAGACTCCGTACAATGACGAAATACTAACCTGTTTAAGTAACTATGCCAGAATTAACTATGAACTCGGGGATCTGGATAAAGCGGAAACAAACTATCAAAGTTGTTTTGAGAATGCATCGAAGATTCATGGTTTTACGCATGAGACCACCCTGGACCATTTATATTATTTAGGGCAATTTTATATTAATACGGATCGTCATGATGAGGCCGAGACCTTATATAGAAGTTATATGGAAAACCTGACATCAACAGATGAAGAAACGGAAAAAGCGCTCATCGAAGTATTGAAAATGTTGATCAACCTGATTACACCCAGAAGGGATCATGAAGCGCTTGAGCCGCTGTTGATAAAGCGCGCCGGATTGTCCGAAAAAATTTATGGGATAAACTCTGTCCAAACCGTGAGAGTTTTGCTGGTACTTTCAGTTAATTATCAGCTTAAAGAAGATTATCAAAACAGTGCCGCTATTCTCAACAGGATAGCGAGAGAATGTGAATCGGAAACGTTGTATAGCTCCGGTGATGAATACGTCTCGATATACAATGATTTAATCTCATTCTATAATGAATCGAATTCTGAGAAGAAGGAAGAAGCGCCCGCCGATGAAAGCTGGAAAGAAAAAACGGATCAAAATAAAAAACTAATTGAACAAGCGGAAAGCGAAGGCGATCACCGCCGGATATTGGAAATATTGGCGGATAATATCGAACTGTACGAAACGCATCAGGGGCCTGAACATCCTGATACGGTCTTTTGTAAGCGTGATTACGCGAATAAACTCATCGAGATTGACCAGTTTGAATTCGCGAACAAAATTCTTGAAGAAGCGCTAAGAATATTAAAAAACACTTTGGGCGTAAATCATGTGGAATATACTTTAACGCTCTATTCACTTGCCAAAGCACAAAAAGGTTTGGGCAAATTTGACGATGCTCTCGCGGGTTTTAAGAAAGTGAAAGATCAGGCGGCCGCGGGTCTGGAAAGCAATCACCCGTTTTTGTATGAGATCAACAAAAAAATTGCCGACACATATTTTGTGATGTTTAAGAATGAAGAAGCATTAAGAGTATTTGACACGCTTCTGAAATCAGTTTCTGAAGACAATGGAGTGGAGAGGGCATATATCATACTGCAGATCGGACAATTATATATACGGCTGGAAATGTATGATGATGCTATAAAATATCTGGGCGAAGCAGAACAATTTTATGACAGTCAGTTTAAAGAAAATAATCCATATTCAATAATGATTCCGGATCTGATGGCCTTTATATATTGGAAAAAAGAGGAGCTTGACGCCGCGGAAAAGTATTATTGCCTGGCGGTGGACAACGCCAGAAAAATGCTCCCGCCCGAACATCCGGCGTACATAAAAACCATAAAAACAATTGCGCACTTTTATTTTAACAATAATAGATTCAGCGAATCATTGACCTATCACAATGAATTGTTGAATAATTATATTCAGACTTATTCCGGGAAAGATCAAATTGTTGTCGAACAAAAATTAACCGTCGCGCTGATATATCATAATCTGGAGATGCACAGAGAAGCTGTTGGTTTGTTAAAGGAAGCCATCGATGCCGAACCGGAAGTTTTATCTGAAAACGCTAAAAAAATGATGATGAATTTGTATAATTTTTATTCGAAAGGTGATTGAGTATTCGGTTAAAAAATACTCGTAAACTATTATGCCAGAGAATATTGACAAGACTATACGCATTGATGATTCAGATTCGGAAACTAAGCCGGATAATACCATCCGGATAGACGAGAGCAGCCCGCGGGAGGCGGATCAGACGATTAGAATGGATTATGATTCAGTCATTAAATCCGGTCTGGGCGGGGGTATTTCGGCAAAGGCAAGCCGGCCTAATTTGTATGATTTGAATGGCAGAGAATACCGCGTATTAAGAAAAATCTCCGAATCTACTTCCGAGGCTCAAATATTTTTAGTCGAAATAGATGGCGAACAGTATATTCTCAAATATTATTATCCCTTCATCAAACCCAAGCAGGAAGTGATCAATAAATTAAGGTCTTTGTCACATCCGGATATCATCTCCGTTTTGGATTCCGGCTATTACGAAGAGCGGTTTTTTGAGATATTGACATACGCTGATCAGGGTTCACTTGCTGAACATATCCCGATTAAAAATATTAAAAAAATTAAGAAGTATGTGACGGAAATTTCAAACGCCTTAAAATTTTGTCATGACAACGGGATCATTCATCGGGATATAAAACCTTCAAACATATTCCTGAAGGATAAAAGTAAAAACGATGTGCTTGTCGGTGATTTCGGGATCGCGTCGATTGTCAGTGATGGCGAAGAATTAAGAAGGACAACCACCTTCCAGACGCCGGTGTACGCGGCGCCGGAATTTAAATTGTCGTTAAGGGGCGAAACGATCATCACTAAAGCGGTTGATTATTACGCGCTCGGGATATCCGTCTGGGAGATGTACAGCGGGGTCATACCGCCGGACGGAATGGATGATCTGGAATTTCTGCGTGAAATGTTTGAGGGTGAGCCCCCTCTGCCGGCAGATATGAATGAGGAAATTGCCAATCTCATTAAGGGGTTGACGGTTCGGAATTATAAAAAAAGATGGGGTTATGAGGAAGTCGGCAAATGGCTTAAAGGCGAATATGTTGAAATACATACGGAAATTAACGATGAATCCAGGCTTGTGTTCGATTTCGGTGAGGATGATAAGGGAAAGACGCTTGTCGCCAGCAATCCGCAGGAATTAGCAAAACTGATTTATCGGTACCCCGATTTAGGGAGAAAACATCTATATCGGGGCACCATAAAAGACTGGCTGAAAAAAATCGGTAATCAAAGATTGTTGATTGAAGTTGCCGATATCACCGAATATATTTATAAGGATGATGAGAAAACCGGTACAAATTACGCGGTATATATTCTTGATAAAAACTTTCCGTTTTATTCACTCTCCAATAAACCGCTCAGAACAAAAAAGGAACTGGTTGATGAATTAAGACTAAACTGGAAAGTTTACACACCGGAACTTAAGGATCCAAATCATAAATTATATCTGTATCTTCAGTCAAAAATCGCGCGTGATGATGTCGAAAAATTTAGAGAATGCTATAAACAAAAAAAAGATGAATACGCATTCTATAACATACTGTACACTCTTGAGTTTTCCTATGACAAGAATGCTCCGTTCGCTATCTTTACAAGGGGGGTTCTAAAAACACTCATTAGATCACTGGAAGAATTATCCGGGTATTTTTTGAAAAATTGTTCAACAAGAAAGTCATTGTTTCTCAGCGCCGATTTCTGGGTTTGGCTTGAGTTCAAAGACCGGGAAATAGTATCCACCCTTCAAGAACTATTCAAAGAAGAAGACGGAGCGAGTAAAAATCTTCTTGGCCAGCTGCCTTATCTGATTTCACCGGATTCAGGGTATAAAGGATTAAAGGGGAATGAAATATTTTCTTTTCAGGATTTCGGTAAAGAATTCTATGAAAATTTTGAAGCGTATAAAAAGATATTCAAAAACGAGGAAAGCGAGATATTTTATTATCTAAAGTCGAAAAACCTACCCGGTGAGATATCTTTTATACAAAAATGTTTTAATCCCGACAACAAGCCGACTCCATTTAATGAAAATCTTGCGATGATTAAAATCATCAAGGGATTTGAGTATGATTTGCCTTATGTGAATAAGAGTGATTACTTTTTTTCCCCCGATGAATTAATGGCCTCTCTGAAAGGCTCTTCCAGGATTAAAGAGGAACTATCGGATCAGGCTTCCTTTCTAAACATGTGGTTATCTGTGTTTTTCCACGAACAGCCGCTAAGTGATGACAGAAAATTTTACATCTATTACCGGGATGATTTTGATAAGCAGCTTGAAAAATATTTAGTTTTTATCAAAAAACTTCACAAAAAAAATGAGATTTCCGGGCGGTATGAAACCGCGAAGAATAAAGTAAAAAGTATCCAGAATAAATACAGCAGGATTGGCTCAAACCGGACGATAAAAAATATTTTCTATTATGGCTTGCCTTTGATTCCGGCTGTTTTGCTGGTATTATATTCGATATTTGCGGACGATAATCCACTGCCTTCAAATATCTTTAACGTGAGTCAGTGGTATTTTTTACCGGTTGCTATTCTGGTAACAGGTTATTTGTTCAAAATCATGCATGATAATAATGAAATGGAATTGAGCACCGGATGTGTTGGCGGACCTGTGCTCGGATTAATTGTCGCGGTGATCATATATTATGTTTTTCTTGTTATCCTATCCGTTCCGTTACTGCTGGTGATAACTTTGGGGATCGCGTTTTATTTCTTATTCAAAAACTTATACTATCTGATAAAAGAGTATTCGGAAGCCCTGAATATTGAGAAATCCTATGTGGATATGGATGGCATTAATGATCTGGTTTATTCATACACTTTTAAGAAAAGAAATGAAATATCCATCTATGAATCTGAAGGATTAAAAGAAGCGCATAGCTATACAAAATCAACAAGACTAGGAGTATGGGCAACAGTTTTAATACCGGCATTAGTTCTTGCCGCGATCGTGTTATTGCTTGTTTATTATAGCCCGGAATTAAACTTATTAAAAATATTAAAAGGTCAGTGATGTCGTTAGTCTGCAGTAAATGTAAAGCCGAGAACCGGACCAGCGCTAAATATTGCAAAGCTTGCGGTAGAGCGATTAAAAAGCAAATTGATTCCTGCTTAGAGGATGTCATTGGCCGGGATGATATAAAAGCGACTTTAAACCGGGTTGTTAAGTCAATCACCCAATTCAAAAAAGGCTGGAACGGCGAAGTCGAATTTAATAAAAATATGATTATTACCGGAAACCCGGGCACCGGAAAAACGAGTTTGGTTCATTCGATCGCCGATATGTTTTTTAATGAAAACATAACCGCTAAAGGGAAGCCTGTCATTGTTGACGCTTCAGAGTTCGAACAATTTATTTCTGATATCGAAACTGAATATGCAAAAGCAAAGGACGGGATTCTGTTTATTGATAATTTTCATAAATTAGTTGACGGTACCAATAATTTGGGTCCTGTTAATGTTGATAAACTGATGTACAGAATGGGACAGGATGGAGCCAATCCAATAGTTATTGTCGCCGGAAATCAATCAGAAATCGAAAACTATTTTATGAATAACGCGTCGGCAAAAAATCGGTTTGAGCACTTTTTTAAACTATATGATTTTACTTCCGCGGAACTGTATAATATTTGTAAACGGCGCATTGAAAAAGTGGGGCTGCAGTTAAACGAAAAATCGGCGAATAAACTTTTGTGGTTGTTTAAGTATAAAGTTAAAACAAAAGACGCTTCTTTTGGTAACGCGCACTATGCCTTAAACGTCGCCGAAGATATAACTTTAGCATATTATCATCGAATTTCATTCGGAGCCAAAGATGATAAGATCATTGTTGACGCTGATATAACAGAAAATGTGCCAAAACAGAAAACATTGAACGAAATATTTTCTGAACTCGACTCATATATTGGATTGGAAAAAGTTAAAGCCGCGATTCGTGACATTGCTCAACAAATAAAAAATCAGCAGAAATTAGAGGCCAAAGGTAAAAAGGAAAACCTGCAGTTTGGATTTCACATGGTACTCACCGGTAATCCCGGCACCGGGAAAACGATGATTGTTCGGAAACTGGGAGAAGTTCTCTCGGCGATCAATTATCTTGACCGCGGCCATGTGGTTGAGGTGGATAAAAGTAAACTGGTTGGACAGTTTATCGGATCGACTCCTCAGATTGTTCAGAAAAAATGCGACGAGGCGATGGGTGGAATACTTTTTATCGATGAAGCCTACGCGTTGGCTCCTAAAGCGGGTAACTCGAATCAGTTTGGACAGGAAGCAATTGATACCCTGCTTAAACGAATGGAAGACGAGAGAGAAAAATTTGTCGTTGTCGCCGCCGGATACAGAAATGAGATGCAGCATTTCATCAACGCCAATCCCGGACTGAGAAGCAGATTCGACAGATTCATTCATCTTGAAGATTACAAACCCGATGAGCTTGTTGAGATATTTAAATTCCTGTTAAACAAAACTAATTACACGATGTCGCCGGAGGCAAATGCTAAACTCCCGGAAGTCATCAACGAACTATATGAAAGAAGAGAAAAAATTTTCGGTAACGGCAGAGAAGTACGGAAATTGTTGGAAGAAACCATCATAAACTTATCGGGAAGAGTTTCTTGTCTTAGCCATCAGGAGCAAACATACGAAGCAATCACGCAAATACAACCGATTGACTTTCCAATACAGATAGAAGAAAATGATAATCTTGATGATATATTTAAGGAGTTAAATTCTCTGGTCGGGCTGCAAAATATTAAGAGTGAATTTGAAAAATTAGTCGCGTATATCCAGGTAGAGAAGAAGCGAAAGGAGCTGGGCGGTGAATACCGCGGCTTAAGCAGCCACTTTGTATTTATGGGAAATCCCGGTACCGGAAAAACAACGGTAGCAAGGTTGCTCGGCAAAATATTCAAGTCGCTCGGAGTGCTGTCAAAAGGGCATCTCGTTGAGGTTGACAGGTCAGGACTTGTCGCGCAGTATGTCGGTCAAACATCCGCCAAAACAAATGAAGTGATTGATTCAGCCATGGGCGGGGTTCTTTTTATTGATGAGGCGTATTCCTTAATCGTCAATGATTCAAAAAACGATTTTGGCAAGCAGGCGATTCAAATCTTATTAAAAAGAATGGAAGATGATGCCGATAGGTTTGTTGTGATCACAGCAGGTTATCCGGATGAAATGGATGAACTAATAAATTCAAATCCCGGGCTGAATTCACGATTTAAAAAGAAAATACAATTCCCTGATTATAATCCGGATGAACTTTTTGAGATTTTTAAACTGATGATGGATAAAAAAGAATTGCGCCTGACGGATGAAGCGGGTGAAAAAGCAAAGAATTTATTTGTTCAATTATATGAATCACGGGGGGAAAATTTTGGAAACGGGCGAACGGTCAGAAATATTTTTGAAGCAACCTTAGAAAATCAAAGTTTTAGGGTCGCGCGCTTATTAAACTCACCCGATTTGGAAAAAGATACACTATATAGGATTGAAGCGGAGGATATTCGGTTTTGATTTGTCCATATTGTTTAAAGGATATTGACGATGATTCCGCGTTCTGCGATCAATGCGGCGGAGAGTTGTTTGTCTGTCCGGTATGCGGAAAAACAGGCAGGCAAATCGTTTGTGAAGATGATCATGTAAAATATGTTTCGGTAAGCGGTAACAAGAAGTTCGCGACAGAAAACTTCTTTAGAACAGAAAGACTAGAGAAAGTACCGTCACCGAATTTAAGCAACGATGTTCCCGGACTCATTTTGACCAACAAAAAGATCGGAATTGAGCTCAAATTATTAAACAATGATATCATAGGAAGAAGAAGTGATAAATTTTCCGGTATCTTAGGAAATTATAAACAGATATCAGGCAGCCATGCCAGGGTGAATTTTAGTTCAGACAGCGGATGGAGTATCACCGATTTAAATTCATCGAACGGCACAACATATCAAGATAAAAAGTTGATCCCGTTTCAATCGGTAAAGTTACAAAACGAAACATTTATCAATCTCGCGAATATTGAGTTTTATATTCTAATTAAAAATTAAATTTCGGTCTGCCCAAAAAGTTTGGTTCTTTCCGGTTTTTGTATGAAGTGACTGTAAGCGCGACAAAGGATGAAAATCCTGTGATTGTTACTTTTAAATCACAAAGATCGCAAACCGGATGACTGACGTGGGAGTGAACGGGTTATCTATTTTGATGAAGGTTCTTTTGACGATTGTTCTTCCTGTTTTTTCCCGGCCTTTGTCTCGACTATCTGAATAACGGCTTTTTTCTTGTCATTGTCATAGAATGAATCGGTGGCGCCCAACATGGTGGTGGTGAGACTTCCTCCCCCTCTTCTTAATCTCCGGGAAATAATGATAAAAATGGATATCACGGCAATCAGGGAAAACAGAATCAGTAAAAATTCTATCATATTTTTCTCGCCGAATCTATCATACAGAATTATATATGTTTAAAGATCATTTCGCGCTGATCAATTTCAGAATGAGCAATCAATGTCCTGATTTATCCGCGCTACACAGCTTGCTGAAACTTTTTAATACGTCTCCACCGGCGCCATTGACAGATTTTTTATTTCCAGGGTTAGAAGCTGAATGGTTTTCATGTTCGCGTCCAATTCATTCAAAATATGTGCTTTTGTATCTTCAAAAACATCTTTTACGTCACTAAAAAGGGTGTGATAATAGTCAGCGCCCTCTTGAAGATTATTCGCGAATGTTAACAGATACTTTTCCTGTTTTTCAGACATGGAAACCCTGGTTTCGTCAATTTTGTTTTTAAGATAATCAATATAGATCTTAAGTTCTTTTATAAACATATTCGGACGATCTGTCCGGGTGATCACATTTATTCTTCCGTAGATATGATCTGTGATTTCCTTCAGGCTCATAATTTTTGAGAAGTACGCCATGTTCGGGCCGGGACACACCGAAACTCCCGGGCCTTCGATTTTGGTGTCCAAATTATGTACCAGCAGGGCTGATGTGCCCAAGCCCACGCAAATGCAAGATTTATCCGTGATGTCTTTGAATCTTTTTTGGTATTCCTCCGGAGATACTCCTTCGTCATCCAGTTCTTTTAATTTTAAAAATTGATACTGACGCGATGCCGTACAAATGGATTGTTCGGTGAACTCTTTATTGATCGCGGCATGTTTATTGGGACAAGAACTGCCGGGTTTTCCTCTAGCGATCAGAGAAAATTTTTCAAGATCCTTGGTGTTGCCTTTAAGGCTATTAAACGGAACGCCTAAGGGGGAAATATTACTTAAGTAGAGATCATCTTCTTTGGCGTCGCTTAGTTTGTCCAGAGTTGAATCGTCAACGGTTGTCGCTTCAGGCACCAGAAGAAACGGAGTGCCCCAGCCCACTGAATCGACCTGATAATGATCAAGCAGAAACTGATGTTCTTCGGCAGTTCCGACACCACCCTGGGCGGTTATTTTCAAAGGCAGTTCATTTGTGGGAACATGGCGATTTTTACCGGAGAGCGCCCGCGCCATGATGTCATGAATGGTTTTTTTAAGTTCTTGTTTTTTGTCCCGAAATTCCGCTAAGATGGGACCCAAAAGATATCCGTCGGTGGCGAACGCGTGCCCGCCGCAGTTCAGTCCCGATTCAATTCTGAATTCTGATACCCACAATCCCTTTTTAGCCAGAAATTTACCCTGAATAAAAGCGGATCTATAGTCGCTCACTTTTAAAACAATTCTCTTTTTGATTTCCCCGTTTTGATCAGGAAAGAAATCTTCAAACTGTTCCAAATAGCCGTAAAGCCCCGGATTCATTCCGGCGGAAAAGATTACGGAAGAATTTAAATCACTATTGGCATACCCCCTAAGCGCGGCATGGGCGTCATTGTATTCCGCGGGAAGTTTTTTATCTTTGATGTAATTTTCCTTATCGAGTTTGGTCATAATATTTACATCGATACTGCCTTTTGACAAGTGCTCATTTATCCAATTTCTAAACTCATTCAAATTCAAATATTTTGCGGTTAAACTCCTGAATTCCTGTTTTATTTCGGAGCTGTCAGGCAGCATGTTGAAGTATTCTTTTATCTCATGGCTTTTATCGACCGCGGCATTCTTTAATTCTTCGAATTTTTCTTCAACCAATGTATTTATCAGATTAAGATAGGAGGTAATTCTTTTTGCCCTGAAGTCATCTGTTTTGTTGGTGATCTCATCATAAGGGAGTTGATGCTTGCCGCAGTACATTTTTCTTAACTTTTCAAGAAGAATGTCATCGACCAGAGAAATGACAGAATCCATTCCGTATGGGGAGACCTTTAACGGCGTATCGATGGTGAATCCGATTCCCATAACGGGAATATGAAATGAATGTGTTTTTGTCTTCATATATTAAAACCTCTAATTTAATCTGAATCCATGCGGCATCGCACAAGCTGTTCTTTATTAAATCTTGTTGGATATCCGCGTTTATAAATCCTTTGTCATTTCTCCTAAATTTATTTTTTCCGCTTTTGTAAAGGTGATATCTCGTACAAAATTCATGTCACCCCATAAATACTTGTGGCCTCTCATCCCTTTGGTTGGCTTCATTCTTCTCATTAGCCGGTTTAATTCGATCTCTGTCGCTTCTCTTTTTTCTCCAAGCTTCCCGTATAGTTTAATCGCCGGATGACGATAGAAGTTTCCATTAAATAAAGATTTTATCCAAAACCAGCTGTTGCTGTTCACCGCCAGGACACAAATGTTTTTATTTGTTTTGGCGTGATCAGGCAGTTTGGAAGGATATTTCTCAAAATAAAATCCTGTTTGATTATTATTTAAAAACAATGAACCGATGGGCGTTACCGTCGGATTGTTCTCAGAATCGACCGACGCGATTGAAACATGAAAGTTTGAACTAAAACTTCTATTAAAATGAGATCTAATCTTTTCCCACTCGGTTTTTATATTCATATTTCGCTTGTTGCCTGAATTCTAAACGGGTACATACCCTTCTATGGTTTTTACCGGGCCACAAAATTTATACTCAATTTCTGTAAACCTTTTGCAATTTCATTAATCCTATTCTAATAAATCATCATCGGGATTACAAATTAAATTATTTGGCATATGATGAGTAGCTGGGTTTGTCTTGATAATCTTTAACGGTTAGGTTTAAATCAAGTCTGAACACCGGTCTATTAATCAAGTATCACCAGGAATAAAAAATACGCGCCGGCCTTCCACTGGAAATTAATGGTTACGATACTAAATTTTCTAACATTAATTCCTTTCGGCGGCATTACGGGAGATCATGAAATACTTGTTTTTTGTGGTGGATTTTATAAATTGACACGCTGGTCATTTATAACAAATTTAGGATAATGAGTCAATGACGCAGGATCTGAATCTACTCGAAAAAGAGTTAACGGCACAAAATATAGAGGTTCGCAGAAATGAACCGATCGCGCCGTATACAACCATGAAAGTTGGGGGCAACGCTCTGTTATTTGTGGAAGCAGGGGACAGTAGGATGCTGGAAACATCCATTATGCGCGCTTATGCTCTTGGGGTAAAGTATCTTGTTATCGGAAAAGGCAGCAATATTATCGTTTCAGATGACGGATTTGATGGTCTCGTTATCTATAATAATACGTCATCCTGGAAGATCCTTGATGAAAACGTTTCGGCGGATAGTAAAAAACATGTTCCGAGCAGGTTTGACCCTCTCGATCCGTCTATGAATTCGAGCAGCGCTCTGAGCTATAATGAAGACAACGCGCCGGACAGAATCGTCCGCGCGGATTCCGGCCTTAAACTGTATCTTTTTATGAAAACGCTGTTCGAAGAAGGCATCACCGGTCTGCAATGGTTTGCCGGAATACCCGGAACGGTTGGCGGAGGGATATATATGAATATGCACGGCGGAAATCATTATTTTGGTGATCTGGTGGAAAAAGCGGCTGTGACCGACGGCAGGGAAACAAAAATCGTTGATCACGACTATTTTCAGTTTGACTACGACCGGAGTATTTTGCATGAGACAAAGGAAGTGGTTCTTTGGGCGGATCTCAGGCTAAAGGCCGGCGATGTGGAAAAAGCACGGGAACTGGCGAAAAACTGGTCTAAAGAGAAGTCCAATCAGCCCTGGCGTTCGGCGGGATGTATCTTTCGTAATCTGAGCGAAGAGGATCGGATTGACCTTGATTTACCGACTTCCTCAATGGGGTATGTGATTGATCAGGTGTTACATCTGAAAGGCGCGCGGAAGGGTGACGCGGTGATTTCCGAAAGTCATGCGGCGTTTATAGAAAATCTCGGAGATGCCCGCGCTTCGGATGTCGCGGCGTTGATTAATCTGGTTAGAGAAAAAGCCCGTGAGAAGCTGGGAATAGAATTAAAAACAGAAGTTGAATTAATCGGAAAATTTTAAAGGTATAACATGTCTAAATTTATTATCGAGGGCGGTAACCCTCTGAACGGTGAAATAAAAGTGGCGGGTAACAAGAACGCGGCGTTGCCCATCATCGCGGCTGCCGCGCTAACGGATGAAGATTGTATTATAGAAAATTTACCGGCAATCCGAGATGTGGATGTAATGCTTGAAATTCTGGCGGATTTGGGAAAAAGAGTAGAGAGAACGGCGCCGAATGTTTATAAAATCAGCGGCGCGATTGCCAAAACCAGGGTTAACGACGCGCTGGCCAATAAATTGCGCGCCTCCATTCTTTATCTGAGTGTGATTCTGGCAAAGACCGGTGAGGTGGAAATGGTGCCTCCGGGTGGTTGTATTATTGGCCGGAGAAATGTGGACAGCCATTTTGATGTCATAGAATCATTCGGGGCTACCCTGGAATTCGATGAAAAAAACTATAAAGCGAATTTATCATCTCCACGGGCGCCGTATATATTCCTGAAAGAAGCATCGGTCACGGCAACAGAAAACGCCATGCTGCTCGCCGCTTCTGTCACGGGGGAAACCACCATAGAAAACGCGGCCAGTGAACCGCATGTATCCGATTTGGCAGATGTGCTGAAAAAGATGGGCGCGGGAATCAGCGGCAGGGGAACCAACCGGCTCAGCATTTCAGGTAAAGAAAAACTTAGCGGATTCAGACACCGGATTATGCCGGATCATATCGAAGCGGGCACTCTGGCAATCGCCGCCGCGGCGACAAAAGGGGAAATGATTATTCACGACGCCTACCATGAACATCTGCGGATGACCTATCATTATATGAAGCAGATGAATATTGATTTGGAGTTTCTTGATCATCAGACGCTAAAAGTGCGGCCATCCGACCCCGTCTCCCAGGCTAAAAAGATCCAGGTGGGTTTATGGCCGGGATTCCCGACCGATTTGATGAGCCCGATGATCGTTTTGGCGACCCAGGCAAAAGGGACAACACTTTGTCATGACTGGATGTTTGAAGGGCGAATGTTTTTTGTGGATAAACTGATCATCATGGGGGCGCAGATTGTGCAGTGTGATCCGCATCGTGTGCTGGTTTCCGGTCGGACCATGCTGCGCGGCCAGGAGCTTAGCAGTCCGGATATCCGCGCCGGTATCGCTCTGGTGATCGCCGCGTTGACAGCCAGAGGCATGAGCCGGATAGACCGGGTTGAGCTGGTTGACAGGGGGTACGAAGATATTGCCGCCCGTTTGAACAAGCTGGGAGCGAGTATTAAGCGGGAACAATAAAAATAAGGATCAATCCGGGCAGAAAAATGACCGGATTGATCGCTTGTATTACCGGATTAAAATTCTTCCACTTCAAGTTGGTTATTTATTAACTTTTCGAGTGTGGTATCCACATCCGGATTGTCCACAAAATAGCATTTGATATTATTTGCTTTTAATTCTTCAATAAGTCTCGGGCCGGCAGTTCGAGTGAATACCGCCGAACACCCCTCTAATGTTTTAATCAGATCTGTGTGTGAATGATGGCTGTGCCCGTGATCGTGTTGATGACCCTGACCATGTCCTTGTTCATGATCGTGCTCGTGATGAGGGTGATCATCATGCTTCATCAAATTTTCAACCATTGTACGATCAGTAATTTTATTTCCGTCGATGGTTACAATCAAAAAATGTTTGGTTCTCCCCATGTGGCCGGTGATCGTTTTGCCATTGTTGGTGCTGAAAGCAATTTTAGTCTGTCCCATATTATCTCCTTTTGATAAATATTCACTTCTTCTCGGATAATGTTTTTGATGATTATTCCCTAACCCGGCTCCCCGCCCGCAGCTCGGGCAGCAGGGGGATTTAGAGCCCCTGAATTCAACTCGGCAGAATGGGCATTTGATATATATGACATCGGAAGCGCTATCCGAATTATTGAAATAGATTGATTTTTGATTTAGAAGCGCGTCCGCTATTTTCCGAAGAGATTTATTTAGAATCCGGCCGAATGTTTGTCTTGAAACACCCATGATCTCCGCGGCATCCTGATGATAGAGCCCTTCGTGATAAGCAAGCCGGAATGCTTCGATTTCGTCCGTGTCCAGCTCTACTTTTTCCATAACGGCAGCATCAGAACCGACAGGCGCCATGGGCAGCAGTTCATGCATCGAATGAATTTTTCTGCATTTATGTGGACGCGCCATATTTTTCCTTTGTTATGAGCATATGCCCATAATATAAAAATTGTAAATACAAAATCAAACTTATTTTTTGGCAGTTGATGTCTTTCCGTTTTATTTTAAGTTTAATTTTTTCAGGAAATGTTTATATTAGATGATTATTTACCGCTTTGACTTTGGAAAAAACAATGAGATCTGGCTCTAAAACGTTTCTATTTATAATCTTTATATTCGCGATTCTGACTTTATTGTTTTCGCCGTTGATCGGAAGCAGTCCGGTTAATTTTTTGGAGGCCTTTAATGATCCGTCCTCTGTGAGCGCGCGTATCCTAATGTCGATACGGATGCCGAGAATCGCGTTTGCTTTTCTTGTGGGCGCGGGGTTGTCCATTGTGGGGGCTGTTTTTCAGGCTCTGCTGCGTAATGATCTGGCGACACCATACACGCTTGGTGTATCGAGCGGCGGAGCATTTGGCGCGGTCGTCGCCATTAAAAGCGGAATCATTTTCAATATCTTCATATTTTCATCCGTTGGTCTTTTTTCGATTGCCGGCAGTCTTCTCAGTATTTTGATTATTTACCTGATTGCCAGCGGAGACAGGGAATTATCTACTTACACCCTTATTCTGGCTGGGGTTACCATAAGTTTGTTTTTCTCGGCATTTACGCTTTTTATACACTATATTGCCGATTTTACGGAAACCTACCGGATGGTACACTGGCTGATGGGGGCTTTGGATGTGACGGACTGGAATTATCCTCTGGCAATTTTGATTGTTCTGACGATTGTGTTTGGATATGCATATGTAAACCGCCGCGCGTTTAATCTGATCCTGGCGGGGAATGAGCTGGCTCTCAGCAAAGGCGTTCAGGTCGATCGACTACAAAAATGGAGTTTTTTTCTTGCGTCAATCCTTGTGGGGATTATCGTTTCGGTCGCCGGACCGATCGGGTTTGTGGGGTTAATCATTCCTCATGTCCTGAGGCTTCTGACCGGACCGGATCACCGTACATTGTTTCCGGGAACGATACTTCTTGGCGGCAGTTTTCTGGTATGGTGCGATACGCTGGCGCGGACGATTATCGCTCCGGCTGAACTGCCTGTGGGAATAATCACTTCCATACTGGGCGGGCCGTTCTTTATTTATCTGCTGATTCGTAAGAAATCAGAAAGAGTTTAAGAACAAACACAAAAGATAAAAGAAAAAAGATAAAAGATAAAAGATCTGAGAAAGAACATCTGGGAAATGGGCAGAAGTTCCGGCCATAAATCATCTTCCAACTGATTTAATACACTACTATGAACTCTTCTCTCTTATCTCTTATCTCTTATCTCTTAACTCTTAACGTTCCTACTTCTCACTTCTTACTTTTCTTCACTTCCCTAGCAAGCAAAAGATCCCTGCGGGATGACATACGGGTAGATTAACCGGTTTCACCGCGGTTGACTATAACATCGCGCGCCCGGATTCGGCCGCCCCTACTCTTAACTCATAACTCTTTTCTCTTTTTTCTTACTTCCTACTTCTTACTTTCCACTTTTCTTCTTCTCCCTACTTTTTGAATGGCCAAAAAGTAGCAAAAAGCCCTGGCGAATTTTAACTCGTGTATCATTTATCTATTTTTAAATCTATTGCACTCGAACAGAAAATTCGCCCCGAAGAGTCCCGCAACACCAGAGTTGAATCTGAAACTCTTTTCTCTTTTATCTTTTTTCTTTTTTCTTACTTCCTACTTCCCTCTCCCCCGCAATAGCCAAATTTATACAGTTCCCCGTCCTTGTCTTCGAGGTAATAGAGCCGGCAGTCAGTCGATACGGCAGAATTTTCGCGCGTCATATTTAGATGACGTAAACCATTCGCATTATCATTCACCACATAAATCTCGGCTTTTGTATAAGGATAACTGTAAATTCCGGAGATTTTCCGGGCCATTTTGAGTAAGTCCGGGTCTTTTATATTTTCGGAAACGGCAATATTTAACAGAACCTGGTATTTTTTTGGTGTTTTGAGAGAAACCAGCCAGCCGTGATCCAGAACGGGAACGGGGATTTCGTTATCGCCGATCGCCGGAAGATGAACTTTTGTGAATAATTCCTGTGTGGCAGGTTTCATCACCCGGATTTCTATGTCACCCTGATACACCACTTCCTGATATGCTTCTCCAATATTTCGGGCCTGGGCTTTCGCGCTGCTTTCTGACATGTAATATTTTTCGGGCAGGATCAGATAAATGGTGCGGTACAATTCCGTTTTGTCAAAGTATAATTCACTCTGAAACGCAGGAAGAGTACTGTCCGCAAAGGCTGCCGCCATGCGGGTGTGACTCAGTGACCGCGGTCCGATGAGATCACTCCGAACCCAGCCATGAATATGATTTTCTGCGGATATTTCATACCAGCCATGGACATTTCGGTGAATCCTTACTTCATCACCGTCATTTAGTGTGTTCACAACTTCAGATCGTGTATTGCCCTGCGCGCGCAGATTTACTTTTTCTTTTAGAACATATCCGGTTTTTAAAGAACCCACGGTTGAGCTTTTATCCCCGGGTAATTCTTTTCGGACAGGCTGGGGGCTGCAGGCGATCATCGTATACAGCAATATCATTACGGTTATTAATCTATACATTAGTAACTCCGGAAAATATCATAAATATTGATTTAAAGTTGGCAAAATTAAGCAATCAGAGGGCATTTTACAAATTTAATAAGACGCTCAGAACAGGTCTTCCATATATTGATAATCCATGAGCGCATCGGCGACAGTCGGGCTCTCAGGAAGTATGTATCGTGAGATCCGTTCCCTAACGCCATCCGGAATCACCGTTCTGGATAATACAGAACAGGTTATTTTACCGGAAGCGGTATTAGTTGAAATAACGAATTTTGATAACCATTTATGATAAATCTCCTCACTAAAGGACCTGTTTGGATTGATAATGTCTTTGATGAAAAAGCCATATTCTCCTGACAATGTTAAAAAACGACGGGTAATATATCCATAGTGTGTGCAGCCTAAAAACATACTGATAGCCGAACCGGGTCGCGTCTGCGAATGTATCTTCGTGTATAGTTGATGAATGATCGACTCAATTCGTTGGCCCTCGGCGTCATTTTCGATTTCGGAGGCGAGCGTTCCCGCCGAAATCGGGTATATTTTCTCCGAAGGGTGATTATAAATTCCCGAATCTATCGTTGTGGGAGCGGCTGGCACGTAGACCGGGATCCCGGGATATTCCTCAAGATATTTATCCATGATCCGCCTACCCGTCGCGCTGATTCTGTAAACATGAGGAGGATTTGTTTGAGAATAAGCGGTATGAGGATAAATCGCCGACAAAGTGTTGCAGGCGATGGCGGTAAGGGCGGGAGAGAATCGCTTCTCCACAGCTTGAAGAACACAGTCAAATGCCCCGGCTTTCTGTTTCATACCGGTCATTTGATTATATCCGGTGTCGTCAGCATGGAGCGCGTTTACAAAAAGCAGGTTTATATCAGGCAGATAACGGGAAGATTTATTGAGCAAATTGAAAAAATCGGCCATAACGGAGAGTCCTCCCAGGCCGGAATCAATAAAGACAAGATTGATCGCATTTGATTTCATAATCCGGACGTCGTTTAATCTACCGCTCATAATGTAGCATGAAGCGGAATATCAATCAACAGAAGTTCAAAATGATAAAAATTTTCAGGATTCCTGCTGCGCCAGAAAATTTGAAATCGCCATTTCTTTTTCCGCCTCTTCAATCATATTTTTCTGAACATAAAGTCGGGAAAGAGCCGTGTGCGCGAGGGGATCATGCTTATTAATTTCGATCCATTTTTGTACCACAGGTATCGCTTCATCTACTTTTCCGGAGCGGTTATAACATTCCGCGAGCGCGCTGTAGGCGGATTCATATTTCTCGTCTATATTAATCGCCTGCCGGAAAAAATTAATAGCGGCGTCAAACTCCTGCTTTGCAAAATGTGTCAGACCGGCATTAAAACATTCTTGTTTTGTCAACATTTCTCCAATCGATTTATTATTTGAATGAATAACGCAGGGAGGAGTAAAAATATTTTCTAAAATTAAAGATTAGTGTCTGTTCTGTTCTGAATTAATCAAAAAACTACGCTTTAATTTTTGATTTTGTAAATGATTTATTAAATTTGAGTCTCAATCTGGTAAAGAATAAGACTTAAATTGATTAACACGGTATAAATAGCAAAAATGACGCGTTAAAATGGATAAATCGTCAGAAGTGAAAGATACAATCCTGGATATCGTTAAACGGGCGCTTGCCGAAGACATCGGTGACGGTGATGTAACATCAGCCTGCACTATTCCGGAGAATACCCGCGCCGCCGGACGAATGATTGCAAAAGAAGCGGGTGTTGTTGCCGGTCTTGAAGTCGCGGGAACGGTTTTTGCCGCCGTAGACAAAAAGATCAATTTTGTCCCAGTTATTCAGGATGGAGCCGTTGTCGCGAAGGGCGATTTGATTGCCCGTATCAACGGGCCGGCGCGTTCGATACTTGAGGCGGAGAGAGTGGCGCTTAATTTTCTGCAGCGAATGTCGGGTATAGCGACATTGACGAATAAATTTGTAAAAGCTGTTGAGGGCACTTCCGCGGTTATTCTTGATACGCGAAAGACCGCCCCTGGTTTGCGGTTGACTGACAAATCGGCGGTACGACTGGGAGGCGGACAGAATCACCGTATCGGTTTGTATGATATGGTCATGATCAAAGATAATCATATCGCGGCTGTCGGGAGTATTACAAAAGCGGTCGCCCAGGTGAAAGAAAAGGATGAACGAAAACGATCCATAGAAGTGGAAGTTAAAAATCTTAAAGAACTAAGAGAAGCGCTTGGTCTGAAAATTGACCGGATTATGCTTGATAATATGTCATTGGAAGTGATGAAAAAGGCGGTAAGATTGACCGGCGGCAAGATTCCGCTTGAAGCGTCGGGCAATGTCAGCACGGATACGGTTGCCGCGATTGCTGCCACAGGTGTGGATTACATTTCTGTCGGAATGCTGACCCACTCGGTCAAAGCGCTGGATATTAGTCTTTTATTGGATTAGTCAATTTTTGGAGGAAAATCAATGTCTGTTGATCAAATATATAATGAAATGAAAGAGAGGCTGTCAAAAGTCATTCCGGACGGGGAGTTAAAATACAAAGCGCGATTGGTTTATGAGATAAACCGTCTGAAAAAAGAGAAAAACGCCGTAATTCTGGGGCATAATTATATGGAGCCCGCTCTGTTTTATTTCGTTCCGGATATCAAGGGCGATTCACTTGAGCTCAGCCGAAAAGCGGCAGAAGTGAAGGAAGATACAATTGTATTCTGTGGCGTCCGTTTTATGGCCGAAACGGCGAAGATTCTGAGTCCCGAAAAAACGGTTTTGCTGCCGGCGAAAAAAGCGGGTTGTTCTCTGGCGGAGAGCGTCACCGCGGAAGATGTCAGAAAACTGAAGCGGAAATTCCCCGGTGTTCCGGTTGTGACCTATGTAAACAGTTACGCGGATGTTAAGGCGGAAAGCGATATTTGCTGTACTTCAGGGAACGCGGCGGCCGTGGTGGAGTCTCTCGGAACAGATACGGTTATTTTTCTTCCGGACGAATATCTTGCAAAAAATGTTGCCAGGGACACCGGAAAACACATCATTTTTCCGTCCGTTCTGCCGGGAGATAAAATCGGCGGGGAATCCGGGCTGGATTACCAGATGATCGGCTGGAAAGGACGTTGTGAAGTGCACGAGAAATTCACGACGGAAGATATAGACAACGTCAGGAAACAATTTTCGGATGTGGTTATTCTTGCCCATCCTGAGTGCAGTCCGGAAGTCACCGGAGCGGCCGATTTCTCCGGGAGCACATCGGCTATGATCCGTTATGTAAGGGAATCATCCGCTCCGCATTATCTTCTGTTGACCGAATGTTCCATGGGGGATAATATCGCGGCGGCGAATCCGGACAAAGACATGCTTCGTTTGTGCAGTGTCCGCTGTCCTCATATGAATGAAATTACACTGGAAGATACTTTAGACTCTTTAAAATACAACCGGTATCAAATAGAAGTACCGGAAGAAATCCGTGTGAAAGCCGCCCTGGCGGTTGAACGAATGATCAGGATTGGTTAAGGAAAATCAATTTATGAGTATTTTCTATGAATCGGAAGTTCTGGTAATCGGAAGCGGCATAGCGGGAAGTATCGCTGCCCTTGAATTAGCTGAAAAAGGTGTCGAGGTCGTCCTGGTTACGAGGGCATCGGAGCCATCTGACTCTAATACTTACTACGCGCAGGGTGGTATCGTTTACCGCGGTAAAAATGACACTCCTGATTCATTAATCAGGGACATAAATAATGCCGGCGGTAATCACTGCAATCCGCGGGCGGTCTCGATTCTGGCAAAAGATGGCCCGGAGCTCGTGCGGCAGCTTCTGATGGAGAAATACGGCGTTGAGTTTGACAAAACAGATAAAGGTGAATTATCTCTGGTGAATGAAGGCGGACATTCGGTCGCCAGGATCGTTCACGCCAGTGACGCTACCGGGAAAGTCATCGAAATAGCTCTGGCGAATGCCGTCAAAGATCACCCTAAAATAAAACTGCTTACCAGGCATACTGCGGTGGATCTGCTGACGCCTCACCATCATTCAATAGACAGTCTTGCCGTGTATGAACCGCGATCCTGTATCGGCGCATACGTGCTTGAGCAGGATTCAGGCCGGGTTGTCCGTTGTATGGCGAAAAAAACCATTGTCGCGACAGGTGGCCTCGGGCAGATCTTTCTGCGAACCACCAATCCGGCCGGGGCGCGCGGTGACGGGGTTGCTATGGCATACCGGAGCGGAGCAAGAGTTATAAACAGTGAATTTATACAGTTTCATCCCACCACATTTTTTCACCGAAACGCTCCTCTGCACCTTATTTCTGAAGCGGTCCGCGGCGCGGGAGCGCGTCTTGTAAATGCTGATGGTAAGCCGTTCATGCAGAAGTATGAACCAAAATGGAAGGATTTGGCGCCCAGGGATCTTGTCGCGCGCAGTATTCATCAGGAAATGCTTCTGCAGGGAGTCCCGAATGTATATCTTGACCTCGCGTCTTATCTGTCACCCGAAAAAATTAAAAAAGAATTTCCGAATATATATAAGAACTGTATTGCGTATGGCGTGGATATATCCAAAGACCTTGTACCGGTTGTTCCGGCCGCCCATTACGCATGCGGTGGTATATGGGTGGATGAGTGGGGACTGACTACAGTAAATAACTGCTACGCCGTTGGAGAGATCGCTTGCACGGGTGTTCACGGAGCAAACCGTCTGGCCAGTACTTCACTTCTGGAAGGTCTGGTATGGGGTAAACGCGCTGCCGATCATATCAGTCAAAATCTGAAAAACACACCTTCACCCGATCCGCTGAACATTCCACCCTGGCAGGATGCCGGTCTTGAAGTTCCGGATCCCGCTTTGATAAGTCAGGATCTCTCATATATTAAAAACATCATGTGGAATTATGTAGGTCTGATAAGAACCACAAAGCGTCTGGAGAGAGCGTTGCGCGACCTGCGCGATCTCGAAAACGAAATCGAAGAATTTTATCGTGTTACACAGGTTACGGACAGCCTTATCGGTCTTCGCAATGTGGTGCGTACGGCAATTATTGTCACTTCAGCCGCCTGGGAGAACAAACGGAGCATCGGTTGTCATTATCGTGAATAGCCTGTCTGAAATCTCACTATATTAAAGAGTTTAGTTCACACGCGAAGCCACTGCAAGATATAGTGAATCTCCCTGTGTGTAACTCATAAGTTCTTTTTGCTCACCCTGAAAAAATGCCTGTAGTTTACCGAAATCAGGCTGATAGCTGTTTTTAATCCAGCTGATACCATAAGCGGCCCAACGGTTGGCATCCATCCGGGCAGCTCTCTGTACCAGGCTTCGCGTAATTGGGGCACCTGTTTCGGGATGTGTAAGTCTGGCTACACCGATGGTAATAATGCTGTTATTGTTCGTAAAATAAGCCTGATGTATAAATTCTTCTCTGAGCGCCGCATCCGTTGAATTCACCATAATTTGTTGTTGAAGTTCCGATAGCTGATCAAACTGTATATCAGCCAGATCGGGGGGTGTAAAAAACGCTTCTGTTTGATCCCCGGCATTTGCCTGCTCTTCAATCATTTCCTGTTCGACTTTTTTTTCGCTTTTACAAGTGACCAGGAAGGATAAAATCAGAATTGAAACGATTAGATAAAACCACTTCATGGTATGTTTCCTTTCTCATCCGGTTTATGTTATGGATGCCATGTGAATCAGGTAATATCTTTGATTTTAGATATGCCGGAATTAAATAGCAAGAAGTAAAGAATTTATGCCTGTGATCCGTGGATTGATTGTCAATATTTATAATTACTGGTTTTAGCGAATGCATGAATATTAATTATAAGTATATCACAACAGGGATAATAAAAGTTTTAGTTGTAATATTTATTAGAAATAACTAAATTTAATTACTTTTATTTGCTTCAAGATTGTTTTCAAAAAAATTAAGAAAATCTGTCCGGTGTAACCGGATAATTATATTAGTAACAACAAATAAAACCGGGTACACGCGAATGTCAAATAAAAACTTACGTCAGGCAAAAATTAAAGAAATAATTTCTACACGGGATATATCTAGCCAGGAAGAATTAGGCGATGAATTAAAAAGACAGGGGCATGAAACGACCCAGGCAACGCTTTCGAGAGATCTGCATGAAATAGGTATTGTAAGGGTACCTTCCGAGAGAGGGTTTAAATACGTATTTCATCAGGAAGATACTGCTCATAATTTGAGACAGCTCATCGGAATGGAGATTGTCAATATCTTGTTCAATGAATCAACGGTAGTGATAAAAACCATGCCGGGCAGGGCGCAGGGGGTAGCCATATACCTTGACAGAATAAAAGACAGTCATATTATTGGTACGGTAGCGGGAGACGATTCTATCGTAATTATCCCTGATTCACATAATAATATTCCTATTCTTTTGCAAAAAGTAAGGGCGATTATGGAGTAATCCGGGCCAGATTACCCCGGCAAAATCAATAACGGCGGATCTAAACAAGTTTAAACCGGATTCTGCATTCCCCATTTCCTCTTGTGAAATCGTTCAATTTGCTTAACTATTTATTATTTTCTAAATTAGCCTGTTTTTAATTAAGGTGTATTAAGGCCCGTTTACGGAACAAAGTATCATGAAAAATATTACGGTTGATACCGTATTAAAAAATAAAATATTACCGTTTGTCACCAAGCCTGCCCGATATGTGGGCAATGAACTGAACATTGTCCAAAAGGACGCTGAGTCGGTTGATGTCCGGGTGGCTTTGGCATTCCCCGAAGTGTATGAGATTGCAATGTCGTATATCGGTTTTGAAATCTTATATCATGTTTTGAACAGCCGCGAAAATATCTGGGCCGAAAGGGTGTACGCTCCCTGGCCTGATATGAATGCGATGTTAAATGAAAACAAATTATCTTTATACAGTCTTGAATCCTTTACGCCTCTTAAAGAGTTTGATATTATCGGATTTACTTTTCAGTATGAACTAACATTTACTAATGTATTGAATATGCTGAATCTCAGCAATATAGCTATTCGATCCGAAGACAGGGATGAAAATGATCCGATAATACTGGCAGGAGGACCCAGCGGTTCAAATCCGGAGCCGATGGCTGATTTTATCGATGCTTATCTGATCGGGGATGGAGAAGAGGGTTTTGTTGAAATTTGCAACCTGGTCGGTGAGGCGCGAAAAGAGAAAAAATCGCGGTCTGAAATACTTGAAAAACTCGCGCAAATCAGAGGCGTGTATGTTCCGTCTTTCTATGAAGCATCATATGACAAAGGGAATTTTTCATCCATCAGGAGGACTACAGAGAAGGTACCGGCTCGTATTTTGACAAGAATTTTATCTGAATTAAAGCCGGAATATTATCCGGACAAGCCGATTGTGCCGCTAATTGAGGTGACACATAACCGGTTATCCGTTGAAGTTATGCGCGGATGTACCGAAGGATGCCGTTTTTGCAACGCGGGAATGACGTACCGCCCAACCCGGGAAAGAAGCAAAGAGGATATCGTCAGCCAGACGCTAAAAATGATTGCCAGTACCGGACATGATGAAATATCCTTTCTATCCCTTTCTATTTCAGATTATTCAGATCTGAAAGGATTGATGCAGGCTGAGCAGCAGGTTCTCGATGGTTTAAACGTTAATGTCTCATTCCCTTCCATGAGACTTGATAAATTCGATGAAGAGATCGCGGAATTTGCGTCCCGTGTTCGGAAATCAGGTTTTACATTTGCCCCCGAAGCGGGGAGCGCGCGTTTACGCAGTGCAATCAATAAAAATATAACGGATGAACATTTGTTTGATTCTGTTCATATTGCGCTGCGAAACGGCTGGAAAGTACTAAAATTTTATTTCATGATTGGCTTGCCAACCGAAACAAAGGAGGATATCGAAGCTTTAGCCGATTTAATTGAAAAAGTTGTGGAAATCAGTAAGTCTTACGGCAGGATACAGTTCAATGTATCCGTTTCGCCGTTTTCTCCAAAACCGCATACACCGTTTCAATGGGAAAAACAGGATACCAGAACTGAATTCCTTGAAAAGATTAACATTTTAAGAAAACGTTTTGCCCGGTTCAGGCAGGTGAAGTTTTCATGGCGTGATCCGGAAGTTTCGTTGGTGGAATGTGTGTTGGGGCGTGGAGACAGACGGGTAGCGAAAGCTATCCAAAACGCATGGGAAATGGGAGCGATTTTTGACGGATGGTCCGATCATTTCAATTTTGATATTTGGACAAAATCGTTTGAGATGGCCGGTCTTAGTCTCGAGCAGTATTCACGGGAGTTTGATATTGATCAACCAGTCCCCTGGGATCATATCGACAAAGGAGTTACCAAAAATTATCTGCTCAGAGAGCGACTGAATGCCTATGACGAAAAAAATAAGTTCGATTGCAAGGAAGGGACATGCTACGGCTGCGGAATTCAGAGAAAAGGGGGCTTCAGAGAATTCGCCGATTGTTATACGCAGCTGAAACTGCATGAAAAAGCTCCGGACAAAGAACTTTTAGTGACACATCCGCAAGAAATCCCCGAAAAGGAAGTCTCAGCTCCGAAAGAGAGCGATGCAGCCGCCGGAAAAAAGATTCGGATCAGATATCAAAAAACCGAATATGCCAGATATTTATCACATCTGGATTTAGTTCGCATCTTTGGCCGGGCCTGCAGGAGAGCGGAAATACCACTGATGTATAGTCAGGGTTTTAACCCGCATCCGAAGTTGTCTTTCGGGCCGCCGCTTTCCCTGGGTTATACGAGCAATGCCGAGTATATGGATCTGGAAATAGAGGAGACATATGCCGCAGATTTAAAAGATACGCTGAATCCGTTTTTACCCGGCGGTTTGAAAATTATTGATTCAATGCTTATCAGGGGAAAGGTTGAAACTCTGGCCTCGGTAATAAACGGCGCAGAGTATGAGATTGATATTAGTGATATGGAATTTGAGCAGGTAAAGTTTGAAGAATCATTAAAGAATTTGCTTGAAGCTGTTCAGATTGAAGTTGAACGCGAGGTTAAAGGAAAACATAAAATCATTGATATCCGACCGTTTATTGTTTCCATACAGCGCTCAGAAAAATCCATACTGGTGAAAACAAGAAACATTGAAATGAGAACCGTACGCATGAAGGAACTACTGGATCAGTTGTTTCAGTACGGCAATATCGATGTAAAAAAGTTCCATGTCCATCGCAGGGAGCAGCTAATTCTTCAAGGAGAGTCGGAGAGAAATCCGATAGAAGCGCTTGCCTGAAAAATCTGGTATCCTGTTATTTCCCTCTTTTTTTCTAAAAAAAAGTTATGTGCCGGTGATATTTGTCCCAAACTTCACCTGGAATATTGATTAAATTTGATCAAATTATTCCCGGGAAGCCTGAATCAGATCCTAAAGACTAAGGTCTTAGTGAACAGAGGAAAATGTGCTATTATGACAAAAGAAATTATTATAAACGCGACGAATGAAGAAACGCGGATTGCCATACTTGAAGATTCAAAACTGGTTGAATTGTTTGTTGAGAGGCCGGAATATGAACGAATGGTGGGTGATATTTATAAAGGAGCTGTCAGCCGTGTACTGCCCGGTATGCAAGCAGCCTTTATCGATATCGGGCATGAACAAAATGCTTTTTTGCATTTTTCGGATATCTCCGCCTCCTATCAGGACTATTTTATCGATTATGAGGAGGAAGATGAAAACAATTCAAAACCAACAAAGAAGAAGAAAAAAGGCAACGGCGGTTTTAGCGTAGAGAAGCAATTAAAAAAAGGCCAGGATATCCTGGTGCAGATTATCAAGGAGCCCATCAGTACAAAGGGCTGCCGTGTTACAAGTGACATAACCCTTCCGGGGCGCTATCTGGTATTAATACCGAATCAGAAACAGATTGGGGTTTCACGGAAAATCAGTAATCAAAAAGAACGTAAGCGTCTTCGTGAAATAGCAAGACAGATTTTGCCGGGGAACTTCGGTCTGATTATTAGGACAGTGGCGGAGAGCAAAAGCGACCGTGAAATTAAAAAAGATCTTAATAAATTGCTGTCCACCTGGAGAAAGCTTGAGAAAAAAATAAAAAACCAGAACGCGCCGACATTAATTTATAAAGATATGGCAATGGCTTCGAGCATTATCAGGGATTTATTCACGGCCGATGTGGATCAGGTTTTGGTGGATTCCAGAAAGCTGATGCGGGAAATTCTGGCGTATGTAAAGTACGTAGCGCCTCAGTTGAGCCATAAGGTGACTTATTACGCGGAAAAAACACCGATCTTCGATAAGTTCGGAATCGAGGCTGAAATCGATAAACTGACCGATAATAAGGCCTGGCTTAAAAACGGTGGTTATCTCATTATACAGCAAACGGAAGCGCTTGTGGCGATTGATGTAAACAGCGGTAAATTTATCGGCCGGAAAGATCATGAGACGAATTCACTGAAAATCAACATGGAAGCAACAAGAGAGATTGGCCGTCAGGCCCGGTTAAGAGATCTCGGAGGGTTGATTGTTATCGATCTGATTGACGTTTTGGAGGAAGAGAACAAGCGCAAGATTTATATGGAACTCAAAAAAGAATTCGCAAAGGACCGGTCCATCACAAAAATTGAAGAAATGAGCCGCTTCGGTCTGATAGAAATGACGCGGCAGCGTGTGCGGCCAAGCGTCATACATTCGATCAATGAAGCATGTCCGGTTTGCAAAGGAAGCGGGCTTATTCCGACTTTGAACACGATCGTGAGCAAAATTGAACGATGGATTCAAAGATACCGCGCCAGTGGAGGAGACCGTCGGGTTACGTTGCATGTAACTCCGGATGTTCACCGTTATCTGGTTACCGGGAGATATAACCGGCGCTTGAAGCTCATGTGGAAGTACTGGATGAAAATAAACGTGACAAAAGACGAAAAATTAAAAGTTGGTGAATTTGCATTTTATGACAGATTAAATAAATCGTCAATAGATATCAAAAAATAACTTGACAATGTTTGACACAAGAGTTAAATTTGATGCTCAATTTTTTGTATCCAAGCTAGGGGAGATAGAATGTACGCGATTGTTGAAATTGCCGGAAAGCAATATCGTGTTGAGAAGGATAAAAGAGTAAAAGTTCCTTTGCAGCACGCTGAAAACGGTGATCAGGTTGAGTTTGAAAAAGTACTCATCTATAATGATGAAAAAGGCGAAGTTCAGATCGGTAAGCCTACTGTAAAAGATATAAAGGTATCTGCTACGGTTGTTGAACACGGTCGTGAGAAGAAAGTCATCGTTTTTAAGAAAAAACGCCGTAAGGGTTATCAGAAAAAGAACGGTCATCGTCAGGATTTTTCGATGATTAAAATAGACTCAATCGGAAAGGTTAAAGCAGCAAAAGCAAAAACTGCCAAGGCCAAAGCCGATGAAAAAGAAGAAGTAAAGGAGGCGTAAAATGGCACATAAGAAAGGTGTGGGTAGTTCCCGGAATGGACGTGACAGTCAGGCCAAACGCCTCGGAGTTAAAGCATTTGGCGGTGAATTTGTCACAGCCGGTTCTATCATCATCCGTCAACGCGGAACAAGAATTCATCCCGGTAATAATGTCGGGTTGGGTGGAGATGATACAATATTCTCTAAAATAGACGGTTTTGTAAAATTTGAACGGAAAGATCGCGACCGCAAAAAGGTAAGTGTCTATCCGGAAGCATAGCGCGAAATTTGTTGAAAACATTAAGGCCGGTAAAAATTTTTACCGGCCTTTTTTTATTTTTAGATGAATAATTCTGTCATTATAAATTTTGTATCCTGAACAAACGTCACGCATCAAATAAAAGTATAATGATTCAATACTAAATCCTGGAGAAGAGAAATTGAGAAATACTGAGCGAATAATCAGAATCGTTGCCGGACTGATACTTATATCACTGGTTTTTATCGGACCCAAAACACAGCTTGGATGGATAGGACTGCTGCCATTGTTAACAGGACTCTCAAGTTTTTGTCCGGGAAAATTAGCGGTGACCCGCGTATTCAGAAAAAAACAATAAATTTTTTTGTAAAGATCCCCCCCAAGATTGGCGCGGGTGGCTTCGGCCGCCTGCGCTTTTCGTTTTTATATCCTTTCCCTACACGGATCAGCTCGCTTTCGGACTATTGTTCATCTTCCTGATAAACTCTTAATTATTTATCTAAGGCATGACTTGAATTGAACATCCGGATCATTTAGATTCATAAAAAAGAAAGGATAGCTTCTTGAGACTGATTATATTTCTGCAATTTTTACTCTTTTCATTACTCTACGGACAAAATTTTGAAGAACTGGCGCGCATCGGAGGCGAAGGCAGGGAACCGGGAAAATTTAATAAACCCCTGGCCGTCAGTGTATCAAAGGACGGTACGGTTTATGTTGTGGATACCGGTAACAACAGAATTCAGTTATTTGATCTGAAGGGGGAATTGATCAAAACGGTAGGCGGATTCGGTTTTCAAAACGATCAGTTTGATACGCCGACGGATATATGGACCCGTTCGCTGATCAATATTTATGTGGCTGATTATAACAATCAGAGATTGCAAAGATATGACAGAAATATGAATTTTATTTCTACATTTACAAGTAATCCATCTTATTCCAATGAATTTCAGTTTTTCGAGATCAGCAGCATCGCTGTCAGTTCTCAGAATGATCTGTTAGTGCTTGACCGCGGTGACAATAAAATCATAAAATTCAATCGCGACAGCAGGCCCGAGCGATCTTTTGGATCCTACGAATCAGGGAAGGGAGAATTGAGGCAGCCTGAACAACTTGATATACTGCCGGATAACCGCCTGATAGTGACAGATACGGGTCGAAGGTCAATCATTCAATTTGACAATTTCGGAAATTTCCTGGGAGAGATAAAACATAAAGAATTCAAAATTCCGAGAGGTCTCGCGGTTTCCGACAAAGGGAGAATTTTTGTTGCAGATCCGGGAGCCGGAAAAGTCTTTGTGATATCAGACGATCTAAAAAGTATAACCGAGATCAAAAACATATCCGGATTACCATTAAAACATCCGCAGGATGTGGCGGTCTGGCGTGGGTCCGGCGCAGATGTCAAGAGCCAGACTCTCTATATTATTGATGAAAATGAACTTGTAATCGGAACCCTGACTGATTAGTGAAGCAGCAATCTCAATTTCCCCGGATACTTTTAGCGCTTGTTCTGGCAGGAACATGTTTTCTGTTCGAAAAGCCCTCTCTTGCTCAAACATATATCCCGTCATATCGATGGCAAGTGGACAGTCTGATTGTTATTGATCGGTCTGACTTCGTTTTTGCTTTTCCGGAAACTCATCGCCCGCTGCTGCAATCCCTGAGGATTTATAAAAATAGTGTTTTGCTTCGTGAAGAAATGGATTACAGGGTTTATGAAGAGAGTCTCATCCGTTTTTTCCCACCGCCATCAGACAGCGACACTCTTATTATAAATTATAAACGCCAGCCATTGGATCTGAAAAAAAAATATTATCTCTTTGAGAAGGATACACTCCGGCAACAAGCGCCCGGTGATTCACTCATCGCGCAAAAAGAAACGGTCCGGCTGAGAGAAATCAAGTTCGAAAATCCATTCACTGATTTCACTCCGGGGTTAAATAAAAGCGGAAGTATTATGCGTGGTGTTAAGATCGGAACAAATCAGGATCTCACATTAAACTCCGGACTCAATCTCGAACTCTCCGGCCAGTTAACGGATAATGTGGAAATTGTCGCGGCGCTTACGGATGAATCGACTCCCATTCAGCCGGAAGGTAATACTCAGACTCTCGATGAAGTGGATAAAGTGTTCGTTGAATTCCGAAGTCCGCACATTGGAGGCACGGTGGGCGATTTGAATCTGACTTATGAAAATACTCAATTTGCCAACCTTTCGAGAAAATTGCAGGGTATCACATTAAACGGCACATACGATTCCCATATCGCCGGAGCGACGATAGCGACCACACGCGGATATTTTAACCGGAACTCACTGATTGGTCGGGAAGGCAATCAGGGACCATATCAATTGACCGGTAAAAACGGTGAAAGAGAAATCATTGTGCTGGCCGGAACCGAAAGAGTGTGGGTTGACGGCCAAAAGATGACGAGGGGAGAAAGCAACGATTATGTGATAGAGTACGGTAATGGTCAGATCACTTTTACCAACAGACGCATGATTACGGGTGATTCTAGAATAGAAGTCGATTTTGAATATTTCCCGGCTACACAGGATTACAGCCGGAATGTATACAGTGGCATGATTGGCGGGGCTGCCGCGGAAGGGAAGCTGAACTACCGATTCCAGTATTACCGGGAATTTGACGATAAAGACCGGGTTCTTGAAGAGGGCGGTACACTTACGGAAGAGGAAAAAGAAATTCTGCGTCAGTCCGGGGATGATCCGTTAGAGGCTTATACCACCGGGGTGACTCAGGTCGCAGACAGCGCCGGTTCCTATATAAAGGTGGATACTTTAATCAATAACGAATCGTATTCATATTATAAATATGTCGGTAGTAAAGCCGGGAATTTCAGTGTAATCTTTTCGCTGGTCGGGAGCAAGAAAGGTGATTATTCACGTGATCGTTTGGGGGTTTACAGATGGGTGGGAATTGGCAACGGGGAATATTTACCGCGCCGTTTTCTTCCCTTACCTGCCTCGCATAATCTAGCCGACGCGAAGATCAGTTGGAATCCCGGAAAGCATTTCAGCTTGAATGCGGAATACGCGCTGAGTCAGCTTGATAAAAATACATTCTCTTCT
>JACDJC010000391.1_pt1 | contig 53673 bp, 46 predicted proteins | sample 7454191 | NCBI WGS metagenome assembly JACDJC01 (sample SAMN14253291, study PRJNA609438) | sludge metagenome | isolation source: sludge after 25d culture with pyrite and EDTA | collected 2018-12-20 | reverse complement strand
TCACGATCACGCATCGAAGCAATGGCATATCGGCGGGATTTCCGCGCCGAGATCGCAGGAAGTGGTGTGCTCAACATAATCATCCATTGTGTGATGGCCGACTTGGGAGTCTCGGCCTGCACTTGCAATGAGAAAATACAGGATATGTATTGTCAACAGGCTTATAGCATCAACTATATGATAATATTACGAATATTTGGAATGAGTTTAATTCAAATTTTGAAATAATGTTCATGTATATTTCGTATACAGCGTAAACACGCAGAAATACGGGATTTTATATTTCATTATCAGTGTTTGAGCGCCCGATTATCGCCACATACTGGCTACCTGCCATTCAATACTGCATCGATCAAGGTTTTTTGCTGCTGTAAACAATCCGACAACCTGAACCGATTTTCGACGGTCCGGCGCGCCGCTGCCCGCATCTGAAGGCATGCATCGGGATCGCGAAGGACATTCATGATCACTTCCGCCAGTACACCCGGCTCAAAAAACGGTACGAGCAGCCCGTTTTGACCGGAGCGGATCACTTCCCGCACAGGCGGCGTATCCGAACCGATGACAAGCGCGCCGCAGGCCATCGCCTCCACGACCGACCATGACAGAACGAACGGGTAAGTCAGATAGATATGGGCCGTCGATATTTGATAAAGTTTGCGCAACTGGGCATGCGGAATTGTACCTGCGAACACGATACGATCCGGCGGCAGATCGAAATTCTTGACCAGATGCTCGCGCCACGATCCGCCACCGGGTGGTGGCGTTCCATAGCTTACGCCATCGCCGCCAACAAATACGAAGATCGCATCGTCGTTCTGCCGAATGACCTTGGCTGCAGCTTCAAGCGCTTGGGGAAAACCGCGATAAGGTTCGAGATCGCGCGCAACGAATGTAATCACGCGCGATTCTCCTGCCTTAAGCGTTCGTCCATCGGGCAACTGAATCGTGGCGTGACGGTCTGGATAGAAAAGTTTCGTATCCACCCCTTCATGCACGACAGCGATGCGATTCTGCACGGAACGCGGGTAGAGACTTTTCTGCCAATGTGTCGGACTAAGCCCGCCGTCGATTGCCTCAAGGGTGACGAGCTGCGCCGTGTTGCGCAGACGCAGACGCTTCCGCGTTTCGATGTCCGGCCTGTCGCCCGGCGCAAAGCCTACATCCGCACCATTGGCGCGATAGAAGAACTCGCAGTAGCCGAGTGCAGGCACTGAGGGCAGCACGTCCTTGACGAACATCATGCTGCCCCAACCAATATGACCGACGACGATATCGGGTGCCTGGCCCTGACGAGCCATGGATTCCAGGGTTTCGGCCACACGGTACCCGATCCTCGTGTGATGATCGGGTACTTCAAGATATCTGGCCATCGCACCGCCTGTGCGAGGACCAGATTCCACTCTGTGGCGGATGACGCGGACCGCTGGGAGGCGACGGTCCACTGTCTCGCAGATCAGGCTTACATCATGTCCGCTGGTAGCCAGATTCTCAGCTAGCGCAGCGAACTGGCCGAAACCACGCCTGTGCACAAATGCTATACGCATGTTACGAAACGTGCTCGGCTAGCGGCCGAAAAGCATCGCAACACATCAAATGCCAAATCGTGCGGCATTACCCCACACGAGTTCCAGTCTGTGCAGAGTCTGATAGGCAATCTCGAGATTTCTGAGATCGTCATCATCCCGGGTAAGGATATGGTTGTAGGCCCTGCTTGCATTCCGCAGGCTTGCACACAGCCGCTCACCCTTGTCCGTCAGGCGGATACGGGCCGACCGTTTGTCCCTCTGCGAGGCGACGCGATCAACATACCCACCATCGGTAAGCTGTTTAAGATAATAGGAAATGTTGGAACCGACGTAATGTCCGCGATCCAATAGTTCACCCACAGTGAGCTCGACATCGCCGATAGCCATCAGAACCAGGGTCTGGGCCGGGCCGATATCTTCCACGCCCAACTTCGTCAGCTCGGTTTTTAGCAAGCTCACAAAGCGGCGGTTTACTCGTTCTATCATCCGGGCCAGTTCGAAATGCGTGATAACGACTGTATGGACCGGATGTCTGCGTTCCTGTTTTTCGGCGGTAACTTCAGGAAAATCAACGGCAGTAAAGCCATCGACTGATGTTTCGACTTCCACTCCCTCGTGTAGAAGTTTTTGCATCTTTTGCTCTCCATTTTCAATTTTACTTCAAATTTTGAAGAAATTTGCAGTTATATTTTCTTTGCTCCTTTCGCATTTCCCCGCCGCAAGAACCTTTTTTCTGTCACATTCTCTGCAGTATTACTTTACTGATCTTGAGAACTAGAACACAGTTTTTAGGGATATCCGCCACCTGTGACCATTCCAAGGCAGATAGCGTATGAATGATACTCGCGAATTCAAATCGATTGGCAAGAGCCCTGCGCACAAAAAGGGGCAAGACGATTCGGTGACTACGCCCAAAGGCCTGATTTTCAAGGCCCGCCGCGTTTTCCTGTCCGGACTACTTTATGCGGTGCTGCTGAGCGCCTGTATCAATTTGCTACAACTCACTGTACCTCTCTATATGTTGCAGGTTCATGATAGGGTGCTGAACAGCCGAAGCATGGACACGCTCACCATGCTGACGGTGCTCGCCATCGGAGCCATGCTGGTGTTCGGCGTTCTGGAATATATCCGCTCGCTTTCCTTCCAGGCCATGGGCAGCGCGCTTGTCCGTCGACTTAACCTCGCGGTTCTGACAGCAGCGGTACAGGCCTCCGTGAATCAGGGCATGCCGAAAGCGACACAGACGCTTCGCGACCTCAATGAGCTGCGCAGTTTCCTTACGTCGCCTGCCATCAATGCTCCGCTTGATGCGGCATGGTCGCCTATCTTTCTTGGCGTTTTGTTCCTGCTTCACCCGATGCTGGGTGTGATCGGCCTGGTCGCCGTGATTATCCTGGTCGCATGCGGCCTGCTGACCGACCTCCTGACCCGAAATCTGATTCAGGAAGCGAATCAAGCAAATATCGAAGCGGTTTCCAAAATCGGCAGCAGCTTGCGCCACGCTGAAGTCATTGAAGCCATGGGCATGCTTCCAGCACTCGCGCGCCGCTGGCGCACGATGCAGGTTCAGGCGCTGGAGGTGCTCGACCTTGGGGGGACACGCGCCCGCGCCCTCTCCTCAATTGCCCGCACAGCGCGTTTCATCATCCAGATCGGATCGCTCGGCATCGGCACATTGCTTGCCATGCAGCAGGAAATCACCCCCGGCGCGATGATTGCGACCAGCATCATCATCGGTCGCTTGCTGATGCCGTTCGATCGAATCGTCGAAAACTGGCGTCAGTGGGTCAGCGCTATTGCTAGCTGGAAGCGTGTCCAATCCCTGCTTTCGGAAAATCTGGCCGTTCGACAGACCATGCCGACACCGCGCCCCAATGGCGATCTCGTAATCGACAAGCTGATCTATGCTGCTCCAGGCGTCGATGTTCCGATCATCAAGGGCATTTCGTTCTCGATTTCGCCAGGTGAAGTGCTGGGCGTCGTCGGTCCTTCGGCAGCAGGCAAATCGACGCTTGCCCGTCTCCTGATCGGCATCGTCAAACCCACGTCAGGCGGCGTTTTCCTCGACGGCAATAACGTTTATCTATGGGAACGCGGTTCGTTCGGCGAGATTGCCGGTTACCTGCCACAGTCTGTCTCGCTTCTCGACGGAACCATCAAGGACAACATCGCTCGCATGGGTGACAGCGACCCGCATCGCGTGCTGGAAGCCGCGCGTCTTGCGGATGTGCACGAGATGATCGGGCGCATGCCACTTGGCTACGATACACCGGTCGGCGACGGTCGCCTGACCTTGTCTGGTGGTCAGCGCCAGAGAATCGGGCTGGCCCGCTGCCTCTACAATCGCCCACGCCTGATCGTTCTCGATGAGCCGAATTCGAATCTCGACGCTGTCGGTGAACGCGCCCTGATCCGTGCCGTCGAGCATGCCCGTGACGATGGAGCAATTGTCATTATGATCGCACATCGGCCGTCTATCATGCAGGTTGCTGACAAACTGCTCGTCCTCGAAAACGGGCGCATTTCACAGTTTGGCCCGCGCACCGATGTCGTCGCGTCACTGACACCCGCCAATAACGGCCCGCAAATGGGAGCAGCAAACGCATGATGGGTAAATCGGTCATTCCTCGTCGTGTTTCCAGCCTGCTCGCGCCGCGTGCAGAATCGTCGGATCACAAAACCCTGACCCGTTTCGGAAGCGTCAAACCTGAATGGGCGCTCGATCTGGAGCGGGAGGATTCGAGATCACCATTGCGCGGTCTCATCATTGCTGGCCTCGCCACAATCGGCGTCGCTTTCGGCGGTTTTTTCGCCTGGGCTTATTCTGCCAATCTGGGAAGTGCGGCAGTCGCAATGGGCACTGTGATCGTCGATTCGAAGCGCAAGACGATCAGCCATCTTGAAGGCGGCATTCTTGATCGGTTGCTCGTACAGGAAGGCGATGTCGTTAAGGTCGGTCAGCCCCTGCTCCGGCTTGACGACACCAAGGCCCGTTCCGATCTCCAGTCTCTGGAAAGCAGGCGTATCGGCCTGATCGCAAAACTGGCCCGCCTGCGTGCCGAGCAATCCGGCGAAAAAGAAATCAGCTTCCCGGAAGGTTTCGCCGATGGCGGTGAAAACGCGCAAAACGCCGTCCGCGCCGAGAACATCTTTTTCCAGAAGCGACTTGCACAGAAACTGAGCAAGATTGACATACAGCAGAAGACTATCGAGCAATATACGGAGCAAGCCAAGGCCTCCACATCGCAGATTGCGGCCACAGACCGGCAGATCGAACTCATCAGCGATCAACGCAAGGCGATTGCCAGTCTCGTTGAGAAAGGCTTTGCCCAGAAATCGAAGCTCACGGAAATCGATACACGCCTCAGCCAGCTTGCGGGTGATCGTGGCGAATATGCCGGTGACAAAGCGAAGGCTGAACAAGCAAAAGCCGGCGCAGAATTCGCCCTGACAGGAATCGAAAGCGATCTACAGTCCGAAATCGCTGGCGAGATCACATCGAGCCAGGTCGAGCTTTCGGATGTGCAGGAACGTATCGTTGCCGCCAAGGATGTGATGCGGCGCGTGGAGGTTCGCTCGCCGCAGGACGGTATCGTCGCCAATATTCGATTGCGCACGCCGGGTGGCGTCATCGCTCCGGGCGAAGCAATCATGGATATCGTTCCAGAAAATGAGCCTCTCGTCGTTGAGATGAAAATCAGCCCACGCGATATCGACAGTATCTCGGTTGGCGCTGGGGCACAGATCCGGTTGACGGCATACAATCAACGCTCAATGGCACCGCTCGACGGCAAACTGACCTATATCGCCGCCGATCAGTCGCTCGATGAAAAGACAGATACCGCATTCTTCGTCGCAAGAGCTGAAATTACTCCGGCGTCACTGGCAGCAAATCCAACTGCGCGACTTTATCCTGGCATGCCTGCTGAAATAATCATCGTCCACAAGGAACGTCGCGCTATCGATTACTTGGTTTCACCTATCACAGATAGTTTGAACCGCGCATTCCGCGAAGATTAATAGTCAGAGAATTTCAAAGTAAAACTCGATAATAGGCTGAAATTCCAAAAGACAGAAACGCCGCACATGAAATTTCATGCGCGGCGTCATCTTATTGAAATGATTTTCAATTCCTGCCCCGCCAATCAAAAAATTTCAAATTTCGAATTAGTTTCAATATAAATACAATGTAAATAGAAATTATAATGATGACAAATATATTTCATATTTGTGTTTACACAACTGCAATATAAATTAATGGTAATAATTTGTTACTTATAGTTGCCGCAATTATACCAATTACCAATGTTGCAATTCCAATTAATGCAGAGCAGACTACTAAGAGCATAATGGTCGGAGCATTCCGGCTTGTGGAAACCCCATACAGGAACACAAGGAGAAGCAGATGGCCACTTTAGAAGGCGGCGCCTACGACGACGTGTTGTTCGGCTCCCGCTTTGACGATTTCATCCGTGCCCATGGCGGTGATGATCTCGTATTCGGAGGTGATGGCAATGACACCATCTTCGGCGATAACGGGAACGACACCCTTTTCGGCGGAAATGGTGATGACCTACTTTTCGGCGGAAATGGCAATGACATTCTGTTCGGTGATGCAGGAAACGACGTCCTGAGCGGCGGCAATGGGAATGATGTGCTGTTTGGCGGTGCTGGAGACGATGTTCTCCAGGGCGGCAATGGCGCAGACCTTCTCTTTGGCGGCGACGGAAACGATATCCTGCAGGGTGGCAACGGCAACGACATCCTCGATGGCGGTGCCGGTGACGATATCCTTATCGGCGGAAATGGCAGCGATACATTCCTGTTCAATGGTGGCGGCGGAAACGACGTCATTCTCGACTTCAATCCCGGCGAAGACATTCTGCAAATCCAGAAGGGTATCAATGGTCTTGATATCGCTTCCGCAGACGATCTTGCCGACCGTGTCACGCAGGTTGGTGGCAATGTCGTTGTCGATCTCGGCAATGGCGATACCGTTACCCTCGTGAACACCAATGCAGACGACGTACAGGCTCATCCCGACCAGTACTTCACTGTTCACTAATTGAACAATTGAGAGCGTGCCCGGCAGTCCTCCCGCCGGGCACGTTTCGTCTTTACCGGGCACGCATTTTCCCTAGCTTTGCGTGCCTGGGCATTCCGGCAAGCTGAATCCATGCAAGCCGATATTCCTGCAAGAATGAAAGGGCCACACATTGAACCTCGACCATTCGGCGGACACTGAAAGCAAAACCGAGAACCTCTCCATTTGCCGTCTCTGCGCCGATGTCGCTGTGGTCATCTGGGATATCCCGGGCCCGGCTCGCACAACAACCAAATGCAAATTTGAAATGCCGGTTCAGCCGGTCCCGCTGTTGAGTGTTGGCATTCCGCTCGAGAATGGCGGCCTGCGCATGTTCTGGGCACTGCGCACCGGCAGTGAACCCGTCGAGCTATCGCTGTCTGCTGGCTCCCTTGGGCCCACTGCTCAGGCGATCGTCTATCCGGCCAACGAACTTGCGCCCTTCGACGTCGAATATGTCGTCAGCGAACTCACTTTGCCCGGACATATCAAGCTTCTTACCAATCTACTGACCACGTGGCGCAGCACTTTCCGGCTCTCGCGAAACCAGACTTTCGCATCCCTCGTGCGTGAACTGACTTTCGCGTTGACGCCGGAACCGCGCGAGGCCCAGCATTGCGGTGAACCGGTTCAGGGACATCATCTCCTTGAAACAGCGGTCGACCCGATGCTGGGTGAGATTTCGGCTATCTATGGCATCACTTCCGGCAGTGTCATGGTCATTCCACCAAGATTTGTGGTGGGCAAGCAAGCTCGCAATGCCTGGCAGCCATGCCATTTTCTGCTGGAAGCAGCACAAGACCTGCCGTCATCGCTGCTGCTGGTGCTCACGGGTCAGAAAGGCGTTGCCGTTCGCAAGCTTGTGCCAATGACAGGCGAGCAAACGGATTTTGCCAAATGGTGGACCAAATGGCAGGGCAATGGCGCATTGCGGGAGTTTCTCGTTCGCCAGCTCGGCAAACTAAGTCCTTCCGGTGCTGCAGTCGCCATCGACCTGCAAACGCGCACTCCACTGCCCGTCCGCCAGATCGCGCAGTCTGCCACTCATCCGGCGGCGGAAATCGATCTTGCATTGGCGCTCGACGGCGGGCTGATTGTTGGCGGATGGATGCATGACCCGGCCGCCATGCTCGCAGACATCGAATATCTTCCGGAAAATGGCAGCGCTTTGTCGCTGAAACCCAATTTTCACAAATTTCCCGGCAAGATTGCTAAGCGGGAAGATGCGCCGCAGCAGGATGTGACGGGCTTTGTCGCCTGGCTTCCTTCGGTGCAGAATCTTGGGCCTCTTTTGCAGCCGCGATTCCAGATGCGCCTTGCATCCGGCACGACCGCCCCGCTCGTGCCAGCACCGCAACCCTTCGAACCATCGGCGCAGCGCAATCGCATCTTACGGTCTGTACCGCCACAACAGGCAAAGCCTCACGTCTTCTCGCACATTCTGGGACCCGCTCTTACCGAAGTTGAGAAGAAGCTCGCTGCAACGGTACGGATCTCCGAGGTGAAGGACTACGGAACGACGCCCGCCTCTCCGCTAGCGTCCATCGTTATTCCGCTTTACCGCAACCTCGATTTCTTACGTTTCCAGTTTTCATCCATGGCCACGGACCCTTGGCTGGTGGAAAACGCAGAGTTCATATTCGTGCTGGATTCTCCTGAAATTCAGGACGACACCGAGCATATGCTTGGCGGATTGCACATTCTGCATGACATGCCGTTCAAACTCGCCATCATGAACCGCAATGGCGGCTATGCACGTGCCTGTAATGCGGGTGCCAGCATTGCGACAGGAACGACCATCGTGATGTTGAATTCTGACGTCGTGCCTGCCGAACATGGCTGGTTGCAGCAACTCATCCAGCCATTGTTCGATCAGCCGAAGCTCGGAGCAATCGGCCCTCGTCTTCTGTTTGAAGATGGTTCGCTTCAACACGCGGGGCTTTATTTTGCCCGCGACCGTCAAGGTATCTGGTTGAATCACCACTATTACAAAGGCATGCCGGGTAACTATCCGCCAGCGCTTCGTTCACGGGAAGTGCCGGGCATCACCGGCGCCTGCCTGATAACGCGCAAGGATATCTTCGACCTCGTCGGCGGCTATACTGAAGACTACGTCATCGGCGACTATGAGGACAGCGATCTGTGCCTGAAGATCCGGCAGCTCGGCTTCCAGATATTCTATGAGCCTTCCGTGGCACTTTACCATTTCGAACGGCGCTCGATCCGCCGCAGCGCGGATTACATGCGCGGCCTCGCAAGCCAATATAATTCCTGGCTCCATACACAGCGCTGGGATGATGACATTACCGAGTTGATGGTCCTGCCACAGGAACAGGAAGGTACCGCCGACCTGTCCAATGTGATCATGACCAAATCTGAAAGGAGCGCCGCTTGACGGACGTGGTAGCGCTGAAACAGCCAGCATTTGAAGCAAAACCAGCAATACCGGATGAGCAGATCGACTGGCTGATGCAGTCTGTTTTGAAGAACCGTTTTTTGCCCTCACCAGATCCGAACAGCGTGTTCGTCGGTGATGGTGATTATCGAGCGGTCGGTGCCGAGTTTCTCGGCCATTTCATTCGCAAGGGCGGACTTCGCCGCGACGCGCGCGTGCTCGACATCGGTTCAGGTATCGGTCGCATGGCCGTGCCGCTGACCCAATATCTCGATCCGGCAAAAGCCCGCTATTCGGGGATTGATCCCGTGGCGGGCGGCGTGAACTGGTGCCGCCAGAACATCACGTCGCGCTACCCTAATTTCGAGTTTCGCCACATCGATATCGCCCATGACCTCTACAACCCCAAAGGGGCGGTAAACGGGCTCACTCTTACTCTGCCATTCGCGGACAAGGGTTTCGATTTCATCATCATGACATCTGTGGTCACGCATCTGCCATCAGATGAAGTCAAGACCTATCTCGATCAGGTATCCCGTGTCCTCGCTCCCGGCGGAAAATTGTTCATGACGGCATTCGTCGTGGATGATGTTGCCGCGCGCGACCGTCATGGCAAACGCGACAAACGACTTGCATTTGAACGGCATGGCAGCGGACCGTGCTGGTTTGTGCCGGAACTCCCACCGCTTGCGGCAGTGGGCTTTGAAAACGGCTTTCTGGATCGTGCGCTTGCAGGAGCTAAACTGACGCTCGAAACAAAATCCTTTGGTCACTGGCGCGGCATTGATGCGGATCACTATCAGGATATTTTCATCGCCTCGCGAGGTGTTGCCTGATGGCTCAGCGCGTCCTCATAGCAGCCCATAACCACCCCTCTCTGCACCCCGGCGGAACGGAAATCTTCGCGCATGATCTGTTCCGCGCCTATCAGCGTGCTGGTTGCGAAGCCATGTTCATGGGTGCCACCAACAAGGTGCACCGCGAAGCCCGTCCCGGTACAAGTTTTCAAAGCATCGGCAATGGCGGGGACGAAGTCCTGCTCTGGTCGGGCCATTTCGACCGCTTCTACATGAGCCAGATCGACCTTTACGGGATCGTTCCTGATATTGTCGAACTATTGCAGGACTTTAGGCCTGATGTTGTCCACTTGCACCACCTGCTTTTACTCGGCGCCGAATTCCCGCATATCGTGCGTCGTACTTTACCCGACTGCCGTATTGTTCTGACTTTGCATGATTATTATCCCATCTGCCATCACGACGGGCTGATGGTGCGCACCACAGGCAAGGAACTGTGCCATGGAGCTGGCCCAGACCGCTGCCATGCCTGTTTCAAGGACATCGCACTTGATAAATTCGTACTGCGCGAAAGGCATATCAAATCGCTCTTGAGCGCTGTTGATGCTTTCGTTTCACCGAGCGAGTTTCTCAAACAACGTTACGTTGAATGGGGCCTTGCGGAAGAGTTGATCAGTGTCATTCCCAATGGTCAACCGGAACGCCCCGCAGTCGAAACGCGGCAGGTCGAGCGTAGCAAGCCGATCTTCGGCTATTTCGGAAACCTCAATCCGTGGAAGGGCGCAACCGTCCTGCTCGAAGCAGCACAGCAGCTTATCTCAGAAGGTTTCGATTTTGAATTGCGCGTACATGGCGCAGCACCATTTCAAAGCGAAAGCTTTGTCAGTGAAATCGAGCGGCTCTTTGCAGAGACATACCCCTTCGTCCAGCGTCGGGGTGCTTATCGACGGGATGACATCGCCCAGTTGATCCAGTCTGTCGACTGCGCGATCATGCCGTCAATCTGGTGGGAAAATGCCCCGCTCGTCATTCAGGAAGCACAGGGACAGAACCGTCCCGTTATTTGCAGCAACATCGGTGGAATGGCCGAAATGATTGAAAACGAGGTCAATGGCCTCACCGTTCCGCCGAATGATCCGCTCGCGCTCGCCCAGGCGATGCGCCGAATGGCGGAAAACCCGGATTTGCGCCAGTCACTCAGCGAGAACGCACGCCATCCGGACACCATCGACACGACCGCCGCACGCTATCTCGATCTGATCGGGACATTGCGTGTCGCACGTGTCGAGGCAGCATAAGAGGTAAATCATGAACATCGCGACCAAAGTTCCATCCGAGGGGGAAACCAAGCAGGCAGCGACACCCAATGCCGCCGCCGGGCCTCAAAGGACAGAAGCCATGAAAGGACGCGTTGACGCCATTGAGGAAGGCCGCCTTTACGGCTGGGCCTTCGATCCTTCCGTTCCAACGGAGCGGCTTCTGATCCGCGTCCTGCTGGACGACAAGCCTATTGCTGAAGCACCTGCCGACAAGGATCGCCCCGACCTGAAGCGCAATGGCATTGGTGATGGCAAACACGCTTTTGAGGTGATGCTGCCGCAATTTGCCGCCGTTCGAGCTGGCGAACTTGTGGTGGTTGCCGCCAATTCGGCTGGCACGGAGCAGAAACTGCGCGTGCCAAAACCCGACGAACAGGCCGCCGAAGCGCTTATCGCCGCGCCCATGACACGCATTCTGGACAAGCTTGACATGCTGATGGCGGCGCAGCGTCAGCTTCAGGTCAACCAACGTTCATTGCAACGTGTTGCGCCAACGCTCGATGCATCCGGCAATGCCGCTCCGGCGGAATTGCTCGATATTGCAAGTTCCGTCGATGGGCTGCGTACCGATCTTCATCAGCGCATGACTGAACTCGACGTGCATATCATGCGTATGGACGGCGTTGTTGCAGGGCTGGAACAGCGCATCGATGACGTTCGCAAGCGCAGCGGTGGGGACCTCAAGTTCCTGTTCTTGCTGGCTGCGGTCTTGACGGGGTTCGTCGCTGGCGCGCTTCTCACGCTTGCGGTCATGCCCTGAGGACGAGCCGCATGGTTCAAGATGAACGCCCCAACACGCCAAAAACTGCCTCAAGACAGGTACGCACGCCGGATCGCCCTCCCATGATGATGGAGGGCGAAATGGTCGTCGGCAGCGTGATCGAAGACACGCTGGTGCTGGTACTCGGGATCGGCAGCGCTGCAAGCGATCAGGTAACAGCTTTTCTCAATGGCGATCCTGCCGTGAGTGTGAAGACGAACCTGATCACATGGCCGCTCAAAGAGCCTTCACCCGCTGGAACTCATGGTTTCGTCGCCATTGTGCCAACGGCTGCTTTGCGCCGTGGCACTCTCAAGACGATCATGTTTCAGCACCGCGCAAAAGTCGCTCGCTATAATTTCGCATCGCGCTCTGCTTCCATTGCCGATTTTGTCGCCATGATCAGCGATCTAGCCGGACCGAGTTTGCCAGGCGTCATTGATGAGCTGGTCGAAGGCCTGATTTCTGGCCCTATCAGCCGGAAAAAACTTTCGGCCATCACCGTTCTGCTGCAGGCGGGAGCCCGCTCCGACGGCTGCATCGAACTCATCGGCGGCAGTGATGAAGGCGAGATTTTCGTTCAGGGCTGGGCACAGGATCTGACGCCCGCTGTCACCCGGCTGCTGATCAGCGGCAAAAACCCTTCGCTTGCAGAATGCGCAGTCAGCGTTTTTGCCCGTCCCGACCTGAACGATGAAGCTTCCGGATTTGCAGGCCTTCTGCTTGCCAATGAGCCGGTGGAACCAACTGATATCGAACGGCTTCTGTTTCGCGGGCGAAGGGGCTGGCGTTTTACCGAGGTCTATGACCGCAGGCTGTTGTCTGGTTCGCGTGAAACGCCGGGGCATATTCGGGCAATCCTGCCACGAGTACGAAGCTCGACTGACATTCTGCTGCGCATGCGTTCCGCCGCAAACCGTTTTGATGGCGCTGACACGGTATCCGGCCTCCCCTTTCCTGTCCGGATGGGGTTAGACAATGTCTTTCGGGTCGAAGGCAGCGGCATGCTGGTTTCGGGCTGGCTGCTCGATCCCGACAGCCACGTGGAAAGCGTGAAGCTGCGTCGTCACCGCGGTGAAATCCAGATCGATACAAGCTGGACCCGTATCGACCGGCCCGACGTCACAAGAGAATTCGACAATCAGCCGCCATTTAATGCAGGCCTTGACCCCAGCCGTCACGCCCATGGTTTCGTCGCCTTCGCGCCTGAACTTGCCGGTGACAGCACCTCGCCGTTCTATCTCGAACTTGCGATCAGCGATGGCAGACGCGCGTTCTTTCCATTGACGCCAACCCGCGTCACGTCGCGTGACGCTATCGTACGGCAAATCCGCGCGACCGATCCGAATGCATGGGCGCTGCGCCATATTGTCGACCAGCAACTCGTGCCGCTGCTGCGCGGTGTCAACCGTCCTGCCCCGGAAGTCTTTGGCGTGGTCGATCTCGGGCCTTTCGAAGATGCAATAGGGCCAGCGATCATCATTGGTATCGACGAGCGCGTTGAGGAAATCGAACCTTTGCTGGCACTTCTTGCGCTCGATCCCGAAACCCGCATCGCGCCGATTGTGATTGCGGCTGCGACCGAGATCATCGACCGTATCGGCGTACAAATCAGGCGTCTTGCGGATTTCTACCGGCTGCGTATCCGGCTCGTTTCGGCCACGGGATCGGAAGACCTCTACGATGCGCTGGAAGTCGGCGCCCGCACGGTTTCAACGGATCAGGTCATATTTCTGGCCGGTTCGTTGCTGCCGCGCCGCTCCGGATGGCTGAACAAGCTCGTCAGCGCATATGAAGCGCACAAGGACTGCGTTCTGTCTCCCACCCTTGCCTATGAAGACGACTCAATTCGCTGGGCAGGAACCTGGGTCGCGGGACCACAATCCGGCATGTCGGCGGATCGCGCTCTGATCAGTCGCTATGCCGGTTATCCCATCGACGCCGTTTCAGGAATGTCCTTGACGGAAGTCGCAACGGCTACGTTCGAGTGCTGCATCCTTCCGCGCGAAGCCCTGTTTTCCGTCGGCGGCTTCACGCGCGGTTATCTCGGCACCCATGAAAAGGGACTGGATCTCGGATTGAAACTGAAACAATCGGGCTTGCGCTCCTATTGGTTACCGTCAGCGCAGATGCTGGGAGCAGACGATACATCCGTAACAGACAGGGCATCGACCATCGCGCTCATCGAGCGCATCGATCGGCAAGTCTTCGATGCACGCTGGTCCTCCATTCTCGCTGGCAGACGCAAGGTACAGGCGGAGGAACCCGCATGAGCGACAAACTCCGTGTTCTCGTCATCTCGCACGCTCACCCGTCGATTTCGCTGGGCGGGGGTGAAATCGCTTCCTACAATCTGCACAAGGGTTTGAACAGCATTACCGATGTGCAGTCCGTCTATCTGGCGCGAACCGCCCACCCGATCCCCCGGCATGGCACAACGGCGCTCATGAGCATGCGGCGCGCCAGCGACGAAATCCTGTTCCATGCCGACGAATACGACCACTTCTATCTGTCGAACAAGAACACTGATGAAATCCGCCGTGACCTGCTGCGCTTTGTCCGCGACTTCGACCCGGACATCGTGCATTTCCATCACGTTCTAGGCCTCGGGCTTGAAACGCTCTATGCCATCCGTGAGGCGCTGCCAGACCGCATCATTCTGGTGACGTTTCATGAATTCCTGTCCATCTGCAACAATGATGGCCAGATGGTCAAAGCTGGCACCTCCAAGCTCTGCAACGAGGCGTCCCCTATCGACTGCCATGCCTGCTTTCCGCAAATACCGCCAGCGCGTTTTCTCAAGCGCGAGCGCTTTGTGCGTGGCATGCTGGAACTGGCCGACGCATTCGTGTCGCCGAGCGAGTTCCTTGCCAACCGCTATCTCGAATGGGGCCTCAATCCTGACAAGATGGCGGTCATCGAGAACGGCGTCGCCATCCGCGATGTTACCCCTCCGCGTGAGCTGACCGGCCCGAACCCGCGTCGCAGCCGGTTCGCCTTTTTCGGTCAGATCAACCCGTTCAAGGGGATAGACGTTCTGGTCGATGCCGTATCGCGTGTACCGGAACAGGTCTGGGGTGAGGATTCCCGATTGATGATCTTCGGCGGCAATCTGGAAAAGCAGCCGCCCGCTTTTCAGGAGCGCATGCAGAAGCTGATTGAAGAGGCTGGCCCGCGCGTGCGTTTCTATGGTGCTTACCAGAATGCTGAAATGCCACGCCTCATGCAGTCGGTCGACTGGGTGGTCATGCCTTCGATCTGGTGGGAAAACTCACCCATTGTCATTCAGGAGGCACTGCATCATCGCCGCCCGGTCATCTGCTCGAATATTGGCGGCATGGCCGAGAAAATCCGCGATGGCGAAGACGGCCTGCATTTCCGTGTTCGCAGCGCCGAGGATCTGGCCGACCGCTTTACAGAAGTGCTGAGCGAGCCGAGCATATGGGACAGGTTGCATCATTCCATCCGCAATCCGGTCCACTATGTCGACTGCGCCAGGGAACATCTCGATCTCTATAAGCGATTGCGGGAGTCAAAACCGCGCAGACAGAAACCGGCAGTTACGCAAACTGCTCTTTCTCAGGCAAGCTGAGCCTGGCTTGACCTTAGTGAAACAGAAGGAAGACCGTATGGCACGCGCCCTCGTCATGATCCCTGCGGGAGAAGTGTACGATCACGACAATGTCCGCTGGTATCGTCACACCGACGTTCAGGGCAGCATCAATCACTATCACAATATCGGCGATGCCTTCGTTTTCGAGTCGTCGTTGAAGCTGATGAATTACGAAAAGGCTTCCGAACTTCCGATCACCAATTTCTCACCTGAGAAGATCGATCAACTGCGCGAAGAATATGATTATGTGATCCTGCGCGGCTCGAACTATATCAACAAGGATATGAACTGGCGTGACACGATCCCGGTCTTGCAGCGGCTGAAACTGCCGGTCATTGCATTCGGCGTTGGGGCCCAAGCACCGGTCAGAGGGGAAATACAGCTTTCCGAAGAGACCAAGGCGGTCCTGCGCATCATTGCAGATTCCACGACGTCCATCGGTGTGCGCGGCGCTTATACCGCTCAGGTGCTGAACGATATCGGCATCCGCAATGTCCGGATCGTCGGCTGCCCGACCGCATTTCGCCGCAACAACCAGCATTTGCGTATCAAGTTGCCGCCGCTCGAAAACGTTGCCCAGGTCGGTGTTACGGTTCGCCGCGAGGTTTCACCTGCCTATGCGCAAGACATAGAACAATATCTGACCCGTCACCGCGACCTCATCAAATCCATGGCCGCACGCTTCAATGTAACGCTGATGGCGCAGGGCGAAGTCGATGAAAAAAAGATGGTCTTCGGCACCGCGGAGCAGAAGGAGGAGGCCATTGCTGCCCTCAAGAACCATCGTTGGACAGCGGACTGGTATTTCGACGAGACGATAGAAAACCTCTATCGCCATCGTATGTTCTATTCAGATGTCGTTGCTGATTACGAGGAACTGGTGCGCAGGCAACAGCTCGTTCTCGGTTATCGCCTGCATGGTAATCTGATGGCGCTGGCCAATGGCGTACCGTCCATCTATTTCACCTATGACAGCCGCACGGCCGAATTCGCCGAGACCTACAAGATACCAAGCTATGACGTCTTCAGCGACAAGCCTTTCCAACTGGAAGACTATTGGGATCAATCGCTGTTCGATAAATATAACCGGGCATGGTTCGAGACTTATGCCGAGATGAAGCAGTTTCTTGATGAAAATGGTGTCGACAACAAGATGACCGACACCGGACTGCCCATAGCGGAGTTGAAGGTCGCGTAAGATTTAGTTCTTTGGCAGTTGGGCGGAACCCTTGCTCTTCTGCTCTTCTGCCAGAAGCGACCATGCGGCGATGAACATCGCGGCAATCAGGGGCCCGACCACAAATCCGTTGATCCCGATCAGTGAAATACCGCCGACAGTGGATATGAGGACGACATAATCCGGCATGCGGGTGCCTTTTCCAACGAGAGGCGGACGCAGAAGATTATCAACCAGTCCGATCACGAATACACCGACGAAAACCAGAATTCCGCCGCTGACCCATTCTCCGCTTGCAAAGAACCACGCCGCTGCCGGTACCCAGACCAGTGCAGCGCCGACTGCTGGCAGCATGGAGAGAAACGTCATCAATACGCCCCAGAGCAAAGCCGCCTCGACGCCTAAGGACCAGAAAGTCACGCCGCCGATCGTACCCTGAATGATGGCAATGATGATATTGCCCTTCACGGTGGCCCGGATGACAGCGATGAACTTTTCCAGAAACTGCCGCGTATAATCATCGTTGAGCGGAATGGCCTGCCTGATCTTGCGCCCAAGATCCACACCGTCGCGGAAAAGGAAGAACAGCAGATAGAGCATGATGCCGAAGCCGATGAAGAATTGCAGCGTGTTCTGGCCGAAGCTGACCAGCTTTCCCGCAAAAAGCTGACTGCCCTGCATAATCGCAGAAGATATACGCGCCCGCCATTCCGCGAAATCGCCCAGCTCGAATCGGGTGAGCCACTCCTCCAGTGAATCCGGCAAGGCGCCCAGAATCCGTGAGATATAGCTGTTCAGATCGAACTCCCGACTGCTCAGGCGTTGATAGAGGGAATTCCCCTCCTGTACCAGCGAGCCGAAAATTGCGAGCATCGGAATGATGACCAAACAGATGCACATCAGCACCGAAAGCAAAGCGGCAATATTCTTTCTGCCACCAAGCAGACGTTCAAGCCGCTGCTGTACCGGCGAGAAAACCACGGCCAGGATAACTGCCCAGAGAACTGCCGAATAATAAGGCAGCAGAAGCCATGCAAAGGCGATAGTGACCAGTGCCAGTAAAATATAAAAGCTCGCGCGCTGGACGGACATAATCACCTGCTGCAGATTTCCGGGTCAGGAAACCCTGCCCGGAAAACCATTCCAATTCAATAGAGAAGCACAAGCCGAGCGGTTCAGGCCGCTTTTAGAGGCGCCAGTTTTTCGTTGGGGAGTGAACGCGCAAGCGTGCTTAGAAGATCGCTTTGCGACACCAAACCGATAATGCGGCGCATTTCGTCAACGACCACGACAGCGTGCGCCAATCCATCGGTCAGGCTGGGCAAAAGGCTCATCGCCGGATCGGTTTGCGAAGCGGTTGGAGCCTCCACGATATAGTTTCTGAAATCATCGCCCGGATGCATCAATTCCCGCAGGCCGACCACGCCTTTCAGTCGGCCATCGAGCCCACGCACTGGCAATGTCATGAGATTATGACGCAGGATCAGCTCGCGCGCCTGGCTCGCCGTTGCGTCTTCATCGATGCTGACGACATCGCGAGACATGATGTCGGCACAGGTCAGGTCACCGTGGGAACGAATGGACACTTCAAGCTCCACCTGCCGCAGCAGACGTCCAAGATCGTTGCGATCGATATCGAAGCTCTCATCCAGAGCAAGCAAGGCGCGATCAATATCTTCCTCGCGGATACCCATCCGGACCGAAGGCGGCAAATCTTCGGTGCTGTGCTTGTTTACAGGAACGGCAGCGGCCACGTGCGGATATTTCCGGCGCGACAGTTTGTGGAACAGGATACCAAGGCCAACGAGAAGGCACGAATTCAGCGCAACCGGCACAAGCGGAAACAGCAATCCCCACTTGGCAACTGCGGAACCACCCAGAACTGCAGTCAGCGCCGCTGCGCCGCCGGGCGGATGGAGGCTGCGGGTAACCGACATTGCCGCGATGGCAAGCGCCACGCCAAGGCCGATCGCCAAAGCCGGATCATCAACGAACTGGGTGACGGCCAGCCCCACAAAGGCTGAAATCGTGTTGCCGCCGATGATCGACCATGGTTGGGCCAGCGGACTTGTTGGAACAGCAAAGAGCAGAACGGCCGAAGCGCCGATTGGTGCTACGATCAAAGGCAGATGCGGACCGCTCCCCAGCAACATGCTCGATATGAAACCGGTTAGCGCAATACCGATCAGGGCGCCAAGGCAACCAATCGAACGTTCTCGCAGCGTTGCACCGGCAAGAACCGGCTTGAACAGCCGGAACGCGCGCGACTGGTGTTGTTCTGGATTTCTTTGGGTCATTCCGTCAATCAGGCCGATGATAGGGAAGCTTCAACGAAAGCCCGTTGAAGCTAAAGACTGTTCTCTTGGGGGTGAGACAATATCCTGCCCTTGCCGGATTCGAACAAGAAAGCAAATCCGTATCCGCGTGTCAGAAGGGAAAAATCGTTCCCCGTTCATCAACTCATCGAGAACAAAGGTCTCAACGCCATCTCAAGCCCGAGAATCATAAGGCCGATCAGAAACCATCGACGGAAGTTTTCCGGTCGGATCTTGCGGCGGCAAGCCTGCCCTATGAACATGCCGACCAGTGAAGGAACGACCGCCAGAACGGACACCAGCAGGAGATCGTGTGAATAGGCCTGCCTGCTAGAAAGCCCGAGCGCAAGTGCGGCGGTGGAGACAGTGAAGGAAAGCCCGAGCGACTGTACGAGATCGTCTTTTCTGAAACCCAGCGATTGCAGATAAGGCACAGCCGGAATGACGAATACTCCCGTTGCACCTGCAATCAAGCCAGTCAACAGCCCGATGGCAGGAGACAGCGAGCGCTCAAGCCTTTCTGGCACCTGCAACTGGCGGGCAAACAACGTATAGGCTGCGTAGATAACAAGCGAGGAACCCAGCATCGATGTGGTGACTGCAATGTTTCCGCCAACCAGAACCGCAGTTCCCGCAATGGTCCCGACTGCAATGGCAATCATCATGCTCCAGAGTCGAAGCATAAGCTGGCCGAAGCTAGGCCCTGCCAGAAGTTGCCAAAGATTGGTGATGAAGGACGGAATAATCAGCAGGCTTGCCGCTGAAAGCGGTGATATCAGCGCGCCCAATACGCCCATCGCGACCGTGGGCAGTCCCATTCCCGTCACGCCTTTGACAAAGCCAGCACCGAGGAATGTAACCGCAATCGTCAGGATCAAGGAGAAAGAATAAGTCATACCCCTGCTATAGAGACTTGGTCATCGGACGGAATGCGGAAGTTCCTTATCCTGCCTTCGGCTTTCCCATAGGCAGAGTTTGCGCTAACATCGCTTATGCGTTTTGATCTTACCGACCTTCGCCTCTTCCTCGCCGTCGCCGATACCGGTAGCATCACCCATGGTGCGGCTGAAGTCGGCCTGTCGCTTCCAGCAGCAAGCGAGCGCCTGCGCGACATGGAGGCGACGGGGCAAGTCTTGCTTCTGGAGCGTGGACGACGCGGCGTTGCCCTTACCGAAGCGGGAGAAGCGCTTACTCATCATGCAAGGGCAGTGATGCGGCAGATGGCGGACATGCATAGTGAATTGGGTTTGCACGCCAAAGCCATGCGAACAGCCATTCGCGTCGCGGCGAATACCGCTGCCATCACCGAATATCTACCGGTAAGGCTCGCGAGCTGGATGGCTGATAATCCCCGCATTGATGTGGAACTGAAAGAACGGCAGAGCAGCGATATTGCCCGGTCCGTTTTGCGCGGTTTCGTTGAAATCGGCATTCTATCGGATGCCGTAGAAACGACCGGATTGGAACTCGTTCCCTTTGCGACAGATCATCTGATGCTGATCACGGCCAGACATCATCCCTTGGCCGAGCATAAGCGGGTGAGCTTCTCCGATCTTCTGCAGGAACAATTCATCGGCCTTTCCTCTGGCGCTTTGCAGGAACACCTAGAAGTTCAAGCAACACGGCTGGGCGGCAGACTTAAAATCAGGACGAGGCTCCGCACTTTCGAGGGCGTCGGCAATATGGTTGCTGCCAATGTGGGCATTGCGATCATTCCACAGACGGCTGCACGACGTCTCAGAAGAACACTCCCCATTGCAACGGCAGCAATTGCAGACGCATGGGCAAAAAGAAACCTGGTGATCGCAGTGCGATCTCTGGAAGATTTAACCGCACCTGCAAGAAGCTTTGTCGATCACCTCGCCAAGCAGGTCCGGCCACTCGCGGGCAAAACTGTGCTAGTGGATTGAATTTGACGTTTGATACCCGTCCGATATAGTTCTCGTTTCAAACGTCAAATTCGAAAAATCCACGAGATTCATAAAGTTACTAGTGGTCTTTTTGATTCAGACTTTTGCTCGGCGCTCATATCCGAGGGATGCAAATGTCGAAAGCAGACCGCTAGATTAAGCCTCGGTCATAACGTGACCTGCCAGACAATGTGCGTGAACGATTTCGCCGGGCCGTTAAAGCATGATGAGTAAACTACCCAGACTTTGGTAGTATAAGCGCTTTCATTGAAGCTCGGGCATTGGCAAGCCGTCAGGATACATCTACATTCTTTTCAGAATGCACCGGATAATCATGCCGATTCAAGAGCAACATCGGTGTAAAATCTTTTTATTGCAGTGACTTGATAATATCAAATCAGATTGCCCGAAGCGCCCGAAGAGGTGTGGGGAACTAAATTCAGAATACGGGCCAGCCCGCCACAACATAGTCTGGGAGGACGCTATGATGAAGCTTATCGCCACACTGGCGACAACACTTGCTATTTCCACCGCAGCTTTCACCGCACACGCACAAAACTATCCGGAACGGACGATCACCATGGTCGTGCCTTTCGCCGCAGGCGGGCCGACTGACACCGTGACGCGACTTGTTGCTGAATCCATGTCCAAGGATCTCGGGCAGCAGGTGATCGTCGAGAATGTTGGCGGCGCAGGCGGAACACTCGGTGCGGGGCGCGTCGCCACAGCAGACCCCGATGGTTATACGCTGCTGCTTCACCATATCGGCATGGCTACAAGCGCCACACTCTATCGCAAGCTCGCCTATGACACGCTGAATGCGTTTGAATATGTCGGCCTCGTCACGGAAGTTCCGATGACAATCGTTGCGCGCAAGGACCTTGAACCGACCGACCTCAAGGGACTGATCGAATATGCCAAGGCCAAAAAGGATACCGCAACGGTCGCCAATGCCGGTATCGGCGCGGCATCGCATCTGTGCGGCATGCTGTTCATGAGTGCGATTGAAACTCCGCTCGTCACGGTTCCTTACAAGGGGACAGGTCCGGCCATGACCGATCTGCTCGGCGGACAGGTCGACATTATGTGCGACCAGACCACAAATACGACGAAGCAGATTCAGGCAGGCACGATCAAGGCCTACGCCGTCACCTCGCCCGAACGCCTGGACGTGCTGAAAGACCTCCCAACCACCAAGGAAGCAGGCCTGGACGGTATGGAAGTGGGTATCTGGCACGGCATATATGCGCCCAAAGGAACCCCGGCAGAAATTACCGAGCGTCTTTCCAAGTCGCTTCAGGTGGCTCTGAAAGACCAGAACGTGGTCGCCCGCTTCGCCGAACTCGGCACAAAGCCGTCACCGGATTCCGATGCAACACCGGCAGCGTTGAAAGCAAAGCTCGAATCCGAGGTCGCACGCTGGAAGCCGGTCATCGAAGCCGCCGGGCAATACGCAGACTGACCGTATCGCAAGCAATCAAGGTGTGTCGTTTGACGCGCCTTGATTGTCGTTTTCCCTTTGTTGCGCATCAAAATCGCAGCCACAGGGATAAGTGACCGACTTCACATGCCGGGCATCCGGCATAGCCCTTTCAACGGCAAATCCGAAAGATGATTGGCCCATGAACGAGCCCTCAAGAAAATTTTCAATCGACCCGACCAACGGATTGTGCGGCGCCCTTCTCGCACTGACCGGCGCTTTTTTCGCCTACCAGTCGCTAGGTCTGGACATCGGCACATCGCTTCGCATGGGACCGGGATATTTCCCGCTTGTCCTGTCGGGTGTCCTGATCCTGCTTGGATTGGTCATTCTCGTCCAGGCCACACATGTATCTGGCGAACCAATGGGGCCGATTGCTTGGCGCGGCCTGTTCTTCATTTTGCCTGCCCCGATATTCTTTGGCCTGACCGTGCGCGGCCTCGGTTTCGTGCCGTCGCTGTTTCTGACCTGCCTCATCGCCTCGTTCGCCTCGATGCGCATGAAACCGCTTGCTGCAATCATTCTAGCTGCTGCAATCACGGTCTTCTCCGTCATTGTGTTCAGTTACGCGCTCGCGCTGCCCTATCAGCGTTTCGGGCCCTGGTGGCCATTCTAAGGGGGCATGAGCATGGAACTTTTCAACAATCTCGCGCTTGGCTTTTCAACCGCATCGACGCTTGCCAATCTTGGGTTCTGCCTCATCGGTGTGCTGCTTGGCACATTGATCGGCGTCCTGCCTGGCATCGGCGCTACGGCCACAATCGCCATGCTTCTTCCGGTCACGTTCCAGATCGGTGATCCGGTTTCTGCACTCATTATGCTCGCTGGCATCTATTACGGTGCCCAGTATGGCGGTTCGACAACCGCAATTCTCATCAACATGCCGGGGGAATCCTCATCCGCCGTGACCGCCATCGACGGCTACCAGATGGCGCGCCAAGGGCGAGCCGGTGCAGCACTTGCAATTGCAGCAATCGGTTCATTTTTCGCCGGTACTGTTTCCACCTTTCTGGTAGCGGTATTCGCTCCGCCGCTGACTGAAATTGCCCTGAAATTCGGCTCCGCTGAATACTTCTCGCTGATGGTCGTCGGGCTGGTGTCGTCTGTGGCGCTTGCTCACGGTTCGATCATCAAGGCACTGGCGATGGTCGTTCTGGGGCTTCTGCTCGGTCTTGTCGGCACGGACATCTACACCGGAGCACCACGATTCACGCTTGGGATTACGGAATATGCCGACGGGCTCAACTTCGTCGCAGTTGCGGTCGGCGTGTTCGGTATCGCCGAAATATTGCGCAATCTTGAAAGCGAGCATACGCGCGAAGTGCTGATGGCGAAAGTCACAGGGCTGATGCCGACGCGCGACGATTTCAAGCGCATGACAGCGCCGATCCTGCGTGGAACCGCCATCGGCTCGGCACTTGGCATCCTGCCGGGTGGTGGAGCCATCCTGGCATCCTTTGCTTCATACACAGTGGAAAAGCGCATCTCCAAAACGCCGGAGGAATTCGGCAGAGGTGCGATTGCAGGCGTTGCAGGACCGGAATCCGCCAATAATGCCGGTGCGCAGACATCCTTCATTCCCATGCTGACGCTTGGAATTCCAGCCAATCCGGTCATGGCATTGATGATCGGCGCCATGATTATTCAAGGCATTGTGCCCGGTCCGAATGTTGCGGCAGAACAGCCTGCGTTGTTCTGGGGCGTGATCGCGTCGATGTGGATCGGCAATCTCATGCTTATCGTCCTCAACCTGCCGTTGATCGGTTTATGGGTGAAGCTCCTGACAGTGCCTTATTATGTGCTGTTCCCCATCATCATGACCTTCTGTTCTATCGGCGTTTATAGCGTCAACTCGAACGTCTACGATCTCTACGCAGTCGCCTTTTTTGGCTTCATCGGCTACCTGCTGGCCAAACTGCGCTGCGAACCGGCTCCTCTGCTGCTTGGCTTCGTTCTCGGCCCGTTGCTGGAGGAACACCTGCGTCGCGCCATGATCCTGTCACGCGGCGACCCGGCAACATTCTTCACCCGGCCAATCAGCGCCGTTCTGCTTGCCATAGCTGCAGCCGTTCTCGTGGTCGTGCTGCTTCCATCGGTACGCAAGAAGCGCGACGAGGTGTTTGTCGAGGAAAGCTAACATAGATTAAGCCAAAAGATGACGATAGAACATTGATATGCTATAGGAGCTAAGGGCTTAGCCGGGGGCTTGGATTGTCGTTTGAATCGCCAGCACAGAGGGAGGTGTCATGGCGGACGAACAGCGTCGAAGCATTCGGCAGCGACTGGCTGCCATCGTCATCGCAGGTATCGGCACGGCTGCCGCAAGCGTATTCTCCTACGCAACGGCTATCTATGAAGCAGCCAATCCCGAACCCATGCGCGAGGTGAGCCCCGGCGAGACGGTCGATACCGGGCGCTGGCATGTGGCCGTCACTGAGGCACGCTTCGGCCCTGTTCCGCCAACCGGCGTGAAACCTTACGAACCCAAGAACTATCTCATGGTCGATGTCAGTCTCGACAATCGTTCCGCATCTTCAGCCTATGCGTCGCGAAAGCTTCTGACCCTCGACCCGCCGAACCCGGCTCTGACCGATCCAACTTTCTATATCATCAGCGACAAGTGGATTGCTGGCCGGGTCAATCCCGGCATGCCCGAAAAGCTGACGGCGGCGTGGGAATGGCCGCAAGGCGAAGCTCCGCCCCAGGAAATTCGCCTCCTCATTGGCAGCGAAATCTACAAGAAGCGGGATAATCTCTATGGGGCCTCTACATGGCTCGATCGGGACCCCATCGCCGTCATTCAATTGCCAGTACGTATATCATCCGCCGAGGGCGAAGGATGACAGGCTGGCTCAAGAGCGCCGTCATGTTATGCGTGGCCATCGCCGCGCTTTACGGCATGCAGCATTCAACCCCTTATTACAGCAATATTTTTTCCTCGGTAACCGTTGAAGGAAAGCAGGGAAAGCCAGCAGAAACCAGCCGTTTCGTCGTCGGCATTGTCAATGCCTATCGAACCCGGCAAGTGACGACACCTGGCATCGGGAACACTCATGTTTATGATACGGACGGCGAATGGCTGGTCATCGAAGCGGCTGCGAAAGCAAAGATCGAAAGCCTTGGCCTCGCATCTGTTGAATGGCTTGGGCCGAATGGTATCCGCTATGCCATGAGCAGCCGTCCGACCTATGCACCCGGCATAGTCGGCTCCGAGCGATTGGAGCCAGGAATTCCGCGTCCAATCTTGATGGTGTTTGAATTGCCACGCGACCAGATCGCAGGCGGAAAGCTGCTGATTGCCGAAACTTCAATGACACCTCTTTCAGAACAGGTGCAGATCAGCATGAATCCCACGGCACAGGACAATGTCAGCCGGTCAATCGCGATCAAACGCATGGGGACCATCATGCCCTGGCAATTGGAGGTCAGCCAATGAGTGAAGCGACCTCTTCAGGCGAGCGGAAGTCGTTCTGGATATGCTTTGCCCTTCTGATTATCGCCCTGCCCCTTGCCGTTTTCGTTCGTTCCGACGGCGGTTTATTGCGATGGATAGAGCAGAAGCTGCAAGAGCCGGTTATCGTGCCCCGTGGCGATGTGCAGGCTTATGGAGGTGGCAACTGGAAACTGGTCGCGCTGGACAGGTTTCCGGGCACATTGCCGGAAACAAACATTGTGCTCGCTGAAATCGAAGTGACTATTCAGGATGCCGAACAATTGAAACAGATGATACCCTGTTTCATGACCGTGACGGACACTGAGGACCGCCGCTGGTCGACATTATATGTATCCAACCAAACGATCCAGAAACTGAAACCGGAAGCCGCCGACAAGCCGAAATGTTACGATCTGGCCAATGAAAACGGCAGCGCCCCAGTTCGTATCGTCGAGAGCTTTCTTGTACCGGCAGATGCTGGAGAGCTTTCGCTATTGCTCACTATGCTTGGGAAACAACCTGAGCATCTGGTTCTGAAATAGCCCTGCTCTTCTGGCTTACCAACGCATATTCGAGAACTGCGGCCAGAAGCGCAATACGTATTGCATCAAGCAGAATGCCGCCATCAAGCTCTGTCGGGCTGCCGATAAAAATAACCAGAACATTGGCAATACGTTGCCAGATTTCGATATCGTATGGTCCGAGATAATGGGTCGTGCTGTACCAGATCCACGCACCGATCCAGCTTATCGCACGATAAAGAACGATAAACGACAGCAGGGTTCCGAGCCCCGCCCCGGCGACCAGTTTCAGGCAGGTCCAGACGGGCCGGTAACGGCTGCGATAACCGCCCAGATAATGCGCGGCGAAGTCGCTCAGCCACTTCCGGAAGGTTGTTCCGCGAGATGGGGCTGGCGGCACAGGCGCTTTCTTGGCGGACAGATCATAGCCGTAGATGATAGCGGCCATAACCAGCCAGACCATCGGCAAGAGCGCGTAGAAGGCAAGAGCGCGTAGAAGAACAGATTTTGCGCCTGTACCCAGAAGCTCGGTTGCTGGAACTCCACAGGCACGAAATTTTCGGCGGCGTATGCGCTCATCGAAAACCATGCCGCACTGACATCGAAACTGTCGAGCAGAGACCCGGCCCCGATCCAATGAATGAGATCGTCTTTCCACTTGTCGAGTGCAAACAGACCGATGAATATCCAGCTTGCATCCGCAGCGACAATGAGCAGTCGCAACCATGGCGATTGAACTTTTTCATTGGCGCGTTTGGCAATCCAGCGGATCAGCCAGCAGACGAAAATTGCCGCTATCAGGCTGCCGGAGCGCACCAGGTCGAATATGTGCATCTTCTCGCCAAAGGCAGTGCGCTCAAAAGCAAGCCGGGAATATTCGCGAACCGTATCGCCGAGAAAACCCCATGCGGCGTAATAGGCGAAGAACGGCAAGATGACAGCCGCCGTCACCATCAGCATGCGGTCTGCCCTGCGATTGTCGGGCGAAGATGCGGTATCTCCTACGGTCGCCGTCTGACGCAACGAAGCGAGCGCAGGTAATCCAGGCCGCAGCGTGGCGAACATCGTCACCACCACAAGCAACTTGACCAGCACGACCAGCGAAAGAACGACCATTCCGGCGAGCGGAAAATATCCGCCCGCGCTCACCGCAGCATCGAGCAGCAGGTCGCGCGCAATATAGCCCAGCGTACCGATAAGCAACAGCTGGGGCCAGAACCGAGCCAGAAGACGGGCTGTCAGAGCGAGCAGACCGCCGATATCCTTGAGCATCGTCATGGCCGCAATTTAGCAAGCTGATTGGTAGGGCTCAATATATTTTATTTGCCTAATATATAGACCGACACTTATCCGCGCCGCGTGCCGGACGATACAATGTCGAGATAGACGGCAAGAACAAGAATGCTGCCCTTGATGATCTGCTGCCAGAACGTATCGACACCGAGCATGGACATGCCGTTATCGAGGCTCGACATGATGAGCGCGCCGACCAGTGCGCCAAGCACCGAGCCAACCCCGCCGCGCATGGAGGTGCCGCCGATAAAGCATGACGCAATGGCGTCGAGCTCGCCGCCCATGCCCGCCGAAGGCGTGCCCGCTGCGAGGCGCGAGGTTGTTGTCAGACCAGCCACCGCCGCCATCAGTCCCATCAGAGCGAAGACCGCCATCTTGACGAAATTGACGTTCACGCCGGAAAAGCGCGTCGCTTCTGTGTTGGAGCCGACCGCATAGATGTGGCGACCGAACACGGTCTGTTTTGCAATCACCGTGAAGACACCGAGGATCACCAGCAGGATCAGGACCGGAACCGGCACACCCTGATAGCTGTTGAGGATCAGGATGAAGCCAAGGATCAGGACACCGATACCCAGAAGCCTCGCGACTTCCATCCCGGAAGTAAGCGTCTGGAGATTGTGCTTGCGCTTGCTGGCCCGTGTACGCAGCGTCATCAGGATCAGCACACCGAACAGCGCAATGGCACAGAGATTGCCAAGCCAGCCCGGCAGATAGCCCTGCCCGATATATTTGAACTCCGGCGAGATCGGCGCAATGGTGACGCCACCCATGATGCCAAGCACGATGCCGCGAAACACAAGCTGGCCGCCAAGCGTGACGATGAAGGACGGTATGCCGAGATAGGCAGTCAGCCAGCCGTTAAAGGCGCCAAGCGCCACACCGAGAACCAGAACCGTGCTGATCGTCGCCCATAATGGCCATCCGTAGATCACGTCGAGGACAGCGGCGACGCCGCCCAAAAGCCCTAACAGCGCGCCGACCGAAAGATCGATTTCGCCAGCAACGATGACGAAAACCATCGCAGATGCGAGCATTCCGGTAATGGCCATCTGGCGCAGGAGATTGGAGAAGTTGCGTGCAGTCAGGAACTGCGAACGCCCCATCTCGGGATCATAGGTGAGGATCGCAAACAATGCCCAGATGAGCGCAACCACTATCAGCAGCGCGACAATCTTATAATCCGCCAGAAACTTCCGAAGGCTTTTGCCCGTCAATGTCATATCATGCACCGGTCAAATTTGAGCATTTCCAGCAAAGATGTGAAACGGTTTTGCATAAGGAAAATGCGTGAAAACAAAGAGTTATTCGTGGATCAGGCCGCATTGGTTGTCGGTTTGCCGATTGCGGCGGCAAGCACCTTCTCCTGGGTAAGATTTTCATTGGGGAAATCACCACGCAGCCTGCCCTCGCCGATCACGAGAACACGGTCGCTGATGCCGAGAACTTCCGGCATTTCGGAAGAGACCATCAGCACTGCGACACCCTGTTTCGCGAGCGCGAAGATCAGTTTGTAGATTTCATATTTCGCGCCGACATCGACGCCCCGCGTCGGCTCGTCCAGAATGAGCACCTTGGGGTCCGGCAGCATCATCTTCGACAGCACCGCCTTCTGCTGGTTTCCACCGGACAAGGATGCGATTTCCAGCATTGGATCGGCCGTCTTCACCTTGAGGCGCAGAATTTCGCGCTGGATCGTGGCCAGTTCCGCTTCCTTGTCGAGCAATCCGCGCAAGGAGAACCGATCCAGCACCGAGACCGTCATATTATAGCCCACCGGCATGATCGGCAGGATGCCATCCTTCTTGCGATCCTCCGGCACCATGCAGATGCCTTGTCGAACCGCATCGCGCGGTGTGCGGATTTTCAGTTCCCGGCCTTCCAGAAAGACCTGCCCCTCATGCGCTCCGGGCCAGACGCCGAACAGGCTGGACACCAGTTCCGTCCGCCCCGCGCCCACAAGCCCGGCAATGCCGAGGATTTCCCCGCGCCGAAGCGCAAACGAGACATTGTCGACCACCTTGCGATCGGGATTGGTCACATCCCAGCAATTGATGTTGCGCGCCTCGAAAATGACCTCGCCAATATCGTGCGGCTCGCGCGGAAACAGGTTCTTCATCTCGCGCCCCACCATCATGGTGATGATGGCTGGCGTGGTGAGTTCCGCCATCGGCTTGGTCGCGATATGCGTTCCGTCGCGAATGACCGTCACCGTGTCGGAAATTTCGGCCACTTCATCCAGCTTGTGGGAGATATAGACGCAGGCCATGCCTTGCGCCTTGAAGTCCTTGATGAGATCGAGAAGGACGCGCGTTTCGGATGCCGTCAGCGCCGATGTCGGTTCATCCAGAATGAGCAGCTTCGCATTCTTGTTGATCGCCTTTGCGATCTCGATCAGTTGCTGCTTGCCGCCCGGATAATGATAGACCGGAAGCGCGACATTGATGTCATGGATATTAAGGCGCGCCAGAAGTTCCGTTGCACGCGCATTCATCTGGTCATAATCGATGAAGCCGCCGCTTGTCGGCTCCGATCCCAGAAAGATGTTTTCCGCAACCGAAAGATGCGGCACCATCATAAGTTCCTGATGGATGATGACGATACCCGCGGCTTCCGTATCACGGATGCCCGTCGCCTTCAGTTCCTGACCTTCCCAGAAAATTTCCCCGGTCCAGGTGCCATGGGGATAAACGCCGGAAAGCACTTTCATCAACGTGGATTTGCCCGCGCCATTCTCACCGCAAAGGCCGACACACTCGCCCGCGCGCACTTTCAGGTAGATACCGTCAAGCGCTTTCACGCCGTTGAAGTCCTTACCTATATTGCGCATTTCTAGAAGATATTCGGACATCGCATATGACCTTGCAGTAACACAGCAGAATGAGCCGCCCGGTTTCAAACCACACCATTTTCTGGCGGAAATATTCCGGACAACGCTGTCAAAGACAGCATCGACAAGTCGGTGGGGCCAGAAGCTGGATCATGGTTTCCAGACTTCCGGCCCCACTATTCACGCAGGCTTAAATCGCCGGAACCAATTCCGGCGATACCCATCGGAAAGGCTTACTTCCCGTAGATCTGCTCCTTGGTGTAGAAGCCGTCCTGAACGTAAATGTCGATATTGTCCTTGGTCACGGCAGTCGGCGTCAGCAGAAGCGTGTCGACCTGCTTGCCACCGTTGTCGAGCTTGGAATTGAATTCAGGCTTTTCGCCCTTGACCATCTGGACGGTCAGCTTGGCAGCTTCCGAAGCAATAAGTTTCAGCGGCTTGTAGACCGTCACGGTCTGCGTACCGTCGATCAAGCGCTTGACGGCGGCAAGGTCGCTGTCCTGTCCGGAAACGGCAGTCTTTCCAGCCAGCCCCTGTGCGGCAAGTGCCTGAATAGCGCCACCAGCGGTGCCGTCGTTCGAAGCGACAACCGCATCGATCTTGTTCTGCGCAGCTGTCAGAGCGTTTTCCATGATGGAGAGCGCTTCAGTCGGGCTCCATTCCTTCACCCATTGCGAGCCAATGACCTTCACCTTACCGGAATCGACAGCTTCCTTGAGCGCCTTTTCCTGACCGGCACGGAGAAGCTTGGCGTTGTTATCCGTCGGCGAGCCGCCAAGGAGATAATAATTGCCTTCCGGCTTGGCCTTCAGGACGGCTTCCGCCTGCATGAAACCGACGCGCTCATTGTCAAACGAGATATAGGCATCAATATCCGCATTGAGGATCAGACGATCATAGGACAGAACCTTGATGCCGGATGCCTTGGCATCAGCCACAACTGCATCGAAGACCTTGGAGTTCATCGGCACGATGACGATGGCGTCAACGCCCTGCGCAATCAGGTTTTCAACCTGCTTGACCTGCTTTTCCTCGTTACCGTCAGCCGACTGCACATTGACCTTGGCGCCCAGCTTTTCTGCAGCCTCAATGAAATAATCGCGGTCACGCGCCCAGCGCTCGACGCGAAGATCGTCGATTGAAAAGCCGATGACCGGATTTTCCGGCGAAGCATAGACCGGCGTGGACGCCATGGCGCCAATGCCCAAAGCTGCGGCAACCAGCGCGCCGGTCAGAAAATTACGACGTTTCATGCAAATCTCCTCCAAACAACACCGGCTTGCTACCGGCTGATACTAATCCGCGCCCCCGAACGTATTCCGCCCCCGGAGTTCGGCACGACAAAACAGCCCACTTTGGAGCTGCTTATTCCTTGAATGGCTGATCCTCCCAAAGGCGTTCTACGCCAAGATCACTCCATCGGGACAGCATGCAAAAGGCACACCGCCCCATCCTCGGAGACCATTGATACGTGAAGAAAAATGAATAGCAAGCATTTTTTGATTTACGTACCTCATTTTTGATCTTATGGTCCGCGTCGAGGAGCGAGGATGAAACCTACAGTCCATGATATAGCCAGAACAGCGGGCGTCAGTCTCGCCACGGTAGACCGTGTGCTGAACGAACGTCCGGGTGTGAGAGCGAAGACGCGCGACCGGGTTATGGCCGCAATGAACACGCTCGGCTATGTGCGCGATGTGGGTGCTGCCAACCTCGCGCGCGGCAAGCTTTATCAGTTCGATTTTATTTTGCCGGACAATGAAAATACCTTCATGCTGAGCCTGCGCGCGGAACTGCAATCCGCGACGGAACGGGCTTTGGCCGAGCGCGTGCGGGTCAATGTCGTGCTTGTCCCCGCCTTCGATGAGGCAGCGCTTGTCGCAGCGCTGGACGATTGCGCCACGCGCAAGCCTGACGGCGTTGCATTCGTGGCGGTCGACACCGATCCCGTACGTGAAGCCTGCGCCCGATTGGATGAACAAGGCATTCACGCCGTCACGCTCGTATCCGATCTCGGACAATCAACGCGAACGCATTATGTCGGCGTCGACAATGGTGCAGCCGGGCGCACGGCAGCGCGGCTTCTGGGGCTTTTCGCGAATGGGACAGAAGGCGCGCTAGCGGTCGTCGCCGGTTCGTTGAAGGTTCGCGATCATCGGGAACGTTTCGACGGTTTTACGGCGGCCATGAAAGCAGACTTTCCGGGCCGCGAGATATTGCCTGTTCTGGAAGGCTTCGATGAAGGCCCGCGTGTGGAAAACCTTGTCGACAAGCTGCTTGACGAGCGTAGTGACATCGCGGGAATTTACAGTCTTGGTGCTGGCAATAGCGGTCTGGTGAAGGCACTCGCCAAACACAGCTCCTATCGACCGCTCGTCATCGCGCATGAACGCGATAACGTGACCTCGAAAGCACTGACAGACGGCATCATCCATGCGGTGCTGGCGCAGGATGCTGGCCATGAAATCCGCAGCGCCATCCGGGTTCTCAAAGCATCTGCGGATCGTCTGGCCATTGTTCCGGGACAGGAACACATCCGCATCGAAATTTTCCTTAAAGACAACCTGCCGCATTTCGTTTGATGCGCGGGCAACAATGCCTTTCCAACAGGAGCAAATATGTATCTCGGGCTCGATCTAGGAACATCCGGTGTCAAGGCGCTGTTGATCGACGACGCGCAGACAGTGATCGGTTCGGCCCATGGTGAACTGGATGTTTCCCGTCCCCATCCGGGCTGGAGTGAACAGGAGCCGGCACATTGGATCAAGGCTTGTCGCACTGCAATCGATGGCTTGCGCACTGCCCACCCAAAGGAGTTTTCAGCTATTGCCGGTATTGGCCTTTCTGGCCAGATGCATGGCGCTACCCTGCTGGACGAACAGGATCAGGTTTTGCGTCCCTGCATCCTCTGGAACGATACGCGCAGCTATCGCGAAGCGGCGAAGCTCGATGCCGATCCGGCTTTTCGCGCCATCACCGGCAATATTGTCTTTCCCGGTTTTACCGCACCAAAGCTGGTTTGGGTTGCCAATAATGAACCGGAGATTTTTGCGCGCATCCGCAAGGTGCTGTTGCCGAAGGACTACCTTCGCCTCTGGCTGACCGGTGAATATGTCTCCGATATGTCGGATTCAGCAGGCACGAGCTGGCTCGATACCGGTGCACGCCGCTGGTCTCAAGAACTGCTGGACAAGACTGGTCTCGATGAAAACCAGATGCCGCGTCTTGCCGAAGGCACGGACGCAACCGGACGGCTGCGAGCTGAACTTGCCGCAGAATGGGGCATTGCCGGTCAGCCGGTCGTGGCGGGGGGCGCTGGCGACAACGCGGCTTCCGCCTGCGGTATGGGCACGGTCAAGCCCGGCCATGCCTTCGTTTCGCTCGGCACATCAGGCGTGCTCTTTGCAGCAAATGGTGCCTATCAGCCAAAGCCTGAAAGTGCAGTTCATGCCTTCTGCCACGCCCTGCCGGACACCTGGCACCAGATGGGTGTCATCCTGTCCGCGGCAAGCGCACTCGACTGGTATGCACGGCTTGTCGGCAAAACGGCACATGAGCTTGATAGGGAGCTCGGCGACACGGTGAATGCGCCGGGCAGCGCGACATTCCTGCCTTATCTTTCCGGCGAACGCACCCCGTATAACGATGCGAAGATACGCGGCGTGTTTTCAGGTCTGGAACATGAATCCGATCAGCGCGCATTGACGCAAGCCGTTCTGGAAGGCGTTGCCTTTGCGATCCGCGACAATCTCGCCGCGCTGCAATCGGCTGGTACAGATATCAAGTCGTTGACCGCCGTCGGCGGCGGCTCGCGCTCCACTTATTGGCTGAAGGCAATCGCGACCGCGTTGAATGTACCGATTGCCTTGCCGGAAGAAGGCGACTTCGGTGGCGCTTTTGGCGCCGCGCGACTGGGTCTCATTGCGGCCACCGGCGCTGATCCATTTGCCGTCTGCACGCCGCCGAGCACGGAACGCACGATAGAGCCGGAAGCCGCCCTGCTCCCGGCCTATGAGGAAGCCTATCAGCGTTATCACGCCCTTTATCCGGCACTTCACGCCCTCGCCGGTTAGTGACGCTGCCGCAAACAACCAGACATGACGACATTCGAACGGGAGGACACAATGAGCACCGGATTTTTCGGCGACATTCAAAAGGTTAAATATGAGGGACCGGACAGCGACAACCCGCTGGCATTCCGCCACTATAATCCGGATGAAATTGTGCTGGGCAAGCGCATGGAGGACCATCTGCGCTTTGCGGTCGCCTACTGGCACAGTTTTGCCTGGGAGGGTGGCGACCCGTTCGGCGGGCGCACCTTCGACCGTCCCTGGTATTCCAACGAGCTGGATGCGGCAAAACTCAAGGCCGACGTGGCTTTCGAGTTCTTCTCCCTGCTTGGCGCGCCCTATTATTGCTTCCACGATGCCGATGTGCGGCCCGAAGGACGCAACTTTGCGGAAAACACACGATATCTCAACGAAATCGTTGATATTTTCGAGAAGAAGCAAGCCGAAACCGGCGTAAAGCTTCTTTGGGGCACAGCCAACCTGTTCTCCAATCGCCGCTATATGGGCGGTGCCGCAACCAATCCCGATCCGGATGTGTTCGCCTTTGCGGCAGCAACTGTGAAAAGCTGCATCGACGCGACGAAACGGCTCGGTGGCGAGAATTACGTGCTCTGGGGCGGTCGCGAAGGCTATGAAACGCTGCTCAACACCGATCTTGGACGCGAACTCGATCAGATGGGACGGTTCCTTAATCTGGTGGTCGAATACAAGCACAAGATCGGCTTCAAGGGCACGATCCTGATCGAACCAAAGCCGCAGGAGCCGACCAAGCATCAATATGATTACGACGTCGCGACTGTCTATGGCTTCCTGAAGCGCTACGGCCTCGAAAACGAGGTAAAGGTCAATATCGAGCAGGGCCACGCCATTCTCGCCGGTCACTCCTTCGAGCATGAACTGGCGCTTGCCCGTGCGCTTGGCATTTTCGGTTCCATCGACATGAACCGCAATGACTATCAGTCAGGATGGGATACAGACCAGTTCCCGAACAATGTGCCGGAAATGGCGCTCGCCTATTATCAGGTCCTGCTTGCAGGCGGCTTCACCACCGGCGGCACAAATTTCGACGCCAAGCTGCGCCGCCAGTCGCTCGATCCGCAGGACCTGCTGATCGGCCATATTGGTGGCATGGATTGCTGTGCGCGCGGGTTGAAAGCAGCCGCCGGAATACTTGAAGACGGCGCATTGTCCAAGCCGCTCGATGAACGTTATGCAGGCTGGAATGGCGATTTCGGCAAGAAGCTTTTGACAGGTCTCTCGCTGGACCAGATCACGGCTGAAGTCGAAGCGAAGGGCATCAATCCGCAGCCGAAATCCGGACGTCAGGAATATCTCGAAAACGTCGTCAATCGTTACGTTTGAAGCCATTAAATCGACGGATAAAAAAAGGGCGCCACCGGCGCCCTTTCTTCTATAACATATCGACTTCTAAAGCTTGACCCAGCCACCGTTTTTCTGTGACGAGCGCACGCAGGCATCAATGAAAGCAACGCCCTTCAAGCCGTCATCAACGGTCGGATAAATCACAGCACTATCCGGCTTTTTGCCGTTGCGGTGGGCTTCGATAGCATTGGCCGCTTCCGAATAGATCGTGGCAAAAGCTTCCAGATAACCTTCAGGATGCCCAGCCGGTACGCGGGTCACGCGGGCGCTGGCAGAGCCGACACCGGCACCGCCCCGCGTGATGAGCCGCTTCTGCTCGCCAAAAGGCGTGAACCAGAGATAGTTCGGGTCTTCCTGCGCCCATTCAATGCCACCCTTTGTGCCATAGATGCGCAGGCGCAGCGCATTTTCATTGCCGGGCGCAACCTGACTGCACCAAAGCATGCCCTTGGCACCACCCGCAAAACGCAGCATCACATGCGCATTATCGTCCAGGCGACGTCCCTCGACAAAACTGTCGAGATCGGCGGCAAGGCTGTCGAGCGTCAAGCCGGTTACGAAGGAGGCGAGATTGAACGCGTGCGTGCCGATATCGCCGGTCGCGCCGCCTAGCCCCGATTGTGCCGGATCGGTGCGCCAGACAGCGCCCTTGGCACCTGTCGCTTCCACCGCTTCGGTCAGCCAGTCCTGCGCATATTCCACCTGTACGACACGAAGATCGCCAAGATCGCCATTAGCGATCATCTCGCGCGCCTGCCGCACCATCGGATAGCCCGTGTAATTATGCGTCAGAACAAACAAGGCACCGCTTTCATCGGCGACCTTTTTCAACTTCTTCGCATCGGCAAGCGTCGAGGTCAGCGGCTTGTCGCAGATGACGTGAATGCCGCGCCGCAGAAACTCCTTGGCAGCTTCATAGTGAACGTGGTTCGGCGTTACGATGGAAACGGCTTCAATGCCGTTTTTCAGCCGCGCCTCACGAATGGCCATGTCCTTGTAGCTGGAATAAATGCGATCTTCGGCCAGCCCCAGCTCGCGCCCCGAGGCCTGCGCCTTTTCCGCCGATGACGACAAAGCGCCTGCCACCAGTTCAAACCGGTTGTCGAGACGCGCCGCCATGCGGTGCACGCCGCCGATAAACGCGCCAGCCCCACCGCCCACCATGCCGAGGCGGATACGGGGAGCAGCAATTTCCGTAGTTTTAGCTTCGATGGTCATTGCGTCCTCATAATCCAAGCATGCGGCGATTGGCAGCGTCATCGGTGCCGCCGGCTGCGAAATCGTCAAATGCCTTGTCGGTGACGCGGATGATGTGCGCCTTGACGAACTCCGCGCCTTCACGCGCTCCATCTTCGGGATGCTTCAGCGCGCATTCCCATTCGATCACGGCCCAGCCGTCAAAGTCGTTCGCGGCCATCTTGGAGAATACCGCGCCGAAATCCACCTGCCCGTCACCGAGCGAGCGGAAGCGGCCTGCACGGTTGACCCAGCCCTGATAGCCGCCATAGACGCCCTGTCGCCCGGTCGGATTGAACTCCGCATCCTTGACGTGGAACATCTTGATGCGGTCCTTGTAGATGTCGATATTGTCGAGATAATCGAGGCACTGCAGGACATAATGCGACGGGTCATAAAGCATGTTGGCCCGCGGGTGATTTTTGACCTGCTCCAGAAACATCTCGAAGGTCACGCCGTCGTGCAGGTCTTCGCCGGGATGGATTTCATAGCATATATCGACGCCGTGTTCGTCAGCATGATCGAGGATCGGCGTCCAGCGTCGGGCGAGTTCCTCAAATGCGGTTTCGACCAGACCGGCAGGACGCTGCGGCCATGGATAGACAAACGGCCAGGCCAGTGCGCCGGAAAAGGTCGCATGCGCGTCAATGCCGAGATTGCGTGAGGCGCGGATTGCCATCTTTACCTGCTCGACCGCCCAGGCCTGACGCGCCTTGGGATTGCCACGCACTTCCGGCACCGCGAAACCATCGAAAGCTTCGTCATAGGCGGGATGCACCGCAACGAGCTGGCCCTGCAAGTGGGTCGAGAGCTCCGTGACTTCGACACCGTTCTGGCGAGCCACCCCGGCGAATTCGTCGCAATAATCCTTCGATTCAGAAGCCTTTTTCAGATCGATCAACTGGCTGGCCCATGTGGGAACCTGCACCCCGGCATAGCCTTTTTCGGCAGCCCATTTGGTGATGCCATCCCATGTGTTGAACGGCGCTTCATCGCCTGCGAACTGCCCAAGAAAAATCCCGGGACCCTTGATCGTCTTCATCAAATTTCTCCTGAATATGCTCGGACCCCGCCATCAACCGGCATCGAGCAATTTGAGAGCGCGCTTCGCGCTGCATATCGGGAATGAAAAGAAAAGCCGTGCGCCTGCTCAGACAGGCGCACGGTATTCAAGCACCTTAGAACGGCGAATCCGGGAAATAGAAATCCTTCGCATTGTCCTTGGTAACGAGCGTAGCATCGAGGATGTAGCTGCCGCTCACCGGAATCTGGTCATAGAAATGACCGGCGGCGAGTTCCATGGCAGTCGAAACCATTGCCGGCGGATAGAGAACATCAACCGGCACAAGCTTGTCGCCATCCATCACCTTCTTGATCATGTCCTTGGAGCCTGCACCGCCCACGACATACTGAATGTCGCTGCGGTTGGCCTGCTTGATGGCTTCGAGAACGCCGACAAGCATGTCGTCATCCTGTGCCCAGACCACATCGATCTTCGGGTATTTGGTCAGGAAGTCCTGCATGACGCGGAATGCATCGTCGCGGTTCCAGTTGCCATACTGGCGGTCCAGAACCTTCACGTTGGAGCCTTCAATGCCCTTGTCGAAACCGTCCTGACGCTGTTGATCGATCGGGATCGGCAGACCGCGAATGACGACGACCTGCGCATCGGGCGTGGTCTTCTTGATATATTCGCCAGCCACCTGTCCGAGCGCCGGGTTGTTACCCGCCACGTAAAGATCGCGGATGGAGTTGTCGTTGCTGCTCGGCGCACGGTCGACCAGAGCGACAAAGGTTCCCTTGTCCTTGATTTCCTTGATGGCGTTGACAAGCGGATCTGGATCGGTTGGCAGAACAACGAGCCCGTCGAGGCCCTGTACGGCCAGATCCTGCAACGCATTGGCCTGCGATGCCGCATCGGGCGACGTCTTGACGATGACGTTGAGGCCCGGATGCTCAGCCATCAGAAGCTTCGCAACGCGTTCGGCGTGATAGACGACACCTGCCGTCCAGCCGTGATCGGCAGCCGGGATCGACACGCCGATCGTCACTTTCTTGTCCTGTGCGCTTGCTGCGCTGCCAAAGGCAAGCGCGCCCGCCGTCAAAGCGGCGAAAGCAAGCTTCATCAAATTCCCTCGCATAGTCTTCCTCCCAGTAAACACGGGGCTCTCATTCCTCTCAGGCTGGAATCGCCCCAACAATTCCGCCAATCCTTAAAGCGTGCCGCATTTCATCGTACTCGTACGACACGCTTTAAGCTTTTGTTTTCATGCATGTCTGCCAAAACCGCTTTCCGCTTATGGCAGACATGCATTAGACCTATCTTCGCGACAGCGAACGCTGCACCAGCATGGCGATAATGATGATCGCGCCCTGAATTGCCCCGAGCAGATACTCGCTGACGAAGTTCGACAGGATCATGATGTTGCCGATGATCTCCAGAATGAACGCGCCGCAGATCGTGCCCCATATACGGCCCACGCCGCCGCGCAAAGCTGTACCGCCGACAACGACGGCGGTGATCGCCTGCAGTTCCCACATCAGGCCGGTTGTGGCCGACGTAGAACCCAGACGCGGCACATAGAGAAGCACAGCCACAGCGACGCAAAGGCCCTGAATGACGAAGGCGATAGTGCGCACTTTCTTGACTGAAATGCCGGAATAGCGCGCCACATCCTCGTTCGATCCCACGGCAATGACATGGCGGCCATAGCGGGTCCGGTAAAGGACGAATGCGGCAAGCGCTGCCGTCACGAAAATCACGATAACCGGCACTGGCACGCCAAGAATGGAACCAAAATAAGCCGGACGATAAAGCGCCTGAATGTCCGGGTTGCGCAAGGTGATCGCCCCCCCTTGCGACAGCCATGTGGTGAGACCACGATAGATGCCCATGGTGCCAAGCGTGGCGATAAAAGGCTCGATGCCGCCTACCGTCGTTATCAGCCCGTTCAACAGGCCGCAGGCTGCCCCAACAATCAGCGCCAGCATCACGGCCGCAATCAGCATCATCACCGGATCGGCAATCACCCCGCTATTCATGAACAGGATCATGATACTGGCGACGAAAGCCACCATTGCGCCCACGGAAAGGTCGAGCCCGCCCGATGAAATCACATAGGTGGCGCCGAGAGCGATAATGGCGATGAAAGCGCTGCGCGTTGCGACATTGAGAAGATTGTCGATGCTGATGAAGTTCGGATTGGCAATCGTGCCCAGAACAAGCAGCAGGGCGAGCGCGATGAACGGGGCAATTGCCCGCAGATCCCAATCCTTGGACGTCCTCGCCACTGAGCTTTTATCGGTCGCAACCTGTGTCATCTACTTTCCACTTTATTGTTTTTATGCGGCATTTTCGGCTTCAACGCCGGTTGCAAGCACGACGATGTCATGTTCCGTCATACGGTCGCCTGTCACCTCACCGGCAACCCGCCCCTCCCGCATCACGACGATGCGGTCGCAGATACCGATCAGTTCCGGCATTTCCGACGAAACGACGATGATCGATTTTCCTTCATCCGCCAGATTGGCAATGAACTGGTAGATTTGCTCCTTTGTGCCAACGTCGATACCGCGTGTCGGTTCATCAATGATGACGATGGACGGATCGAGCATCATCATCTTGGCAAGCAAAAGCTTCTGCTGGTTCCCGCCCGAAAGCTGACCTGCCAGAATGTCCTTGCGGCCTGTGCGAATATCGAACTCGCGGATCGCATCATCGAGTGCAGTGCGTTCCCTGTTGCGGTCGATCTGCAAACCGCTCACGAATTTCGTCAGCGAGGCGAGTGTCAGATTTACACCCAGGTCCTTGGACAGAAGCAGCCCTTTGCCCTTCCGGTCCTCGCTGAGATAAACGATCCCAGCCTTCTGGCTTTCATGCGCGTTGCGGAAATGGACCGGCTTGCCATTGTGGCGCGCATCCCCCTTGCCGGGGCGCAGTCCGACAATACCTTCCATCAGTTCCGTGCGTCCCGCGCCGACCAGACCGGCAAAGCCAAGTATCTCGCCCCGGTTCAGATGAAAGCTCGCATTCTGCACATAGCCCGGCACGCTGAAGTTCTGGACTTCAAGAATGGCAGCGTTGTCATGCTGGCTTGCGCGGTCAGGATAAAGTTTCGAAACGTCACGACCGACCATCAGGCGGGCCATGTCCGATGGCTGCAATTCCGAAGACAAATGCACTGAAACAAGCTTGCCATCGCGAAGCACAGTCACGCGATCGGATATTTCCTTCACTTCCGGCAGGCGGTGCGAAATATAAAGAACCGCGACACCCTTCGCACGAATATCCCGGATCACTTTCAGCAGCGCCTCCGTCTCGAATGGCGTCAGCGAGGCGGTCGGTTCGTCGAAAATCACCACACGATGCGGCACCAGCAACACGCGCGCAATCTGCACAAGCTGGCGCTGTGCGATCGACAGGGAGCCGACAACTGCATCCGGATCGATATCGGCACCAAGATCACGGATGGCCTTGCGCGCACCTTCGCGCATCGACTTGTCATCGACGACCAGTCCACGGTTAAGCTCGCGACCAAGATAGATATTCTGCGCGACGGTCAGATCGGGTGCGAGGAGAATTTCCTGATGCACCAGCACAATGCCCTGCGCTTCGGCTTCCACCGGCCCCGAGAAAGCAACAGGCTTGCCGTCAATGCGGATTTCCCCGCTCGTCGGGCGTTCATTGCCCGCGAGCAGCTTCATCAGCGTCGATTTTCCGGCGCCGTTCTCGCCGATGATCGCATGAACTTCGCCACCGAAGATGCGCAGATCGATATTCTTCAGAACCTGGACAGGACCGAATGATTTGGAAAGCGACACAGCCTCCAGCAGTGCAGGCCTGCCATCTTTTTCCGGCGCACTCATAGGCAACCGCCCATGGCGGGCTGCCGCATTTGGTGCGTCTTTAATATGCTCTTTGCCGATAGTTCTGGCTGCACGTGAACTCCTCCCAAAGCGCCACGATAAAAAGCTTAGCTTTCGTTTTGAGGTACGTAAAGCAAAATATGCATTCTATCCCATCATCAAACCGGAGAAGCCCTGTTCATGCAAGGCTCTTGCATATGAGCTCGCAGGCTCCGCTGTGAGGACACAAAGGATATTCCGGGATTGTCCTTACTGATCCGGCAACAGGCTTATCAGATTATCGATAAGCGGCGACCGGTTGTTCTTCATCGAAACCAGCCCCAATCGCGCCAGTAGGGGCTCGCCTTCGATTGGACGATAAGTCACCCCGGCCAGCTTGATCTGCGCAATGGCGGTTGGAACAATCGAGACGCCCAGATCAGCTGCGACCAGATTGACCACGGACGGCATCTGCGGCGCTTCCTGCGCGACGATCATTTCAAAGCCCGCATTCCGGCAAGCCTCAACCACATCGTCGTAAAGGCTAAGCCCCACAATGCGCGGGAAAAGCACGAATGCCTCATTTGCCAGAGCTGAAATCGGCAGCTTGGGATGAACGGCAAGCGGATGATGGCTCGGCAGGGCGATCAGCATCGGCTCATCAGCCAGCCGCTTCATGCGTACGTCCTTGGGATTTTCCAATCCGGGCCGGATGAAGGCAGCGTCCACTTCTCCCCTGACCAGTTGTTCCATCAGCAAATGACTGTTCATCTCCGTCAGGGTCAGCCGGACATCGGGCCATCTGGCCCGAAACTTGCGGATCGTACCGCTGACGGTCGGGTTGAACGCGGACGATGCAGTGAAACCCAGCGCGAGCCTGCCGGTTTCTCCACGCGCCGCGCCCTGCGCTGCAAGCTTCGCTTTCTCGGCGGCGGCAAGGGAGGCCTTCGCTTCACCAAGAAAAGCCGTGCCGGCTGCCGTCAGTTCGGCTCCATGGGGCACGCGATGAAACAGCGCCACCCCGATCTCGTTCTCGAGGTCGCGTATCTGCTGGCTGAGCGGCGGCTGGCCGATACCGAGTTTCGCAGCCGCGCGGGTAAAATTGCCCTCTTCGGCCACGGCCAGAAAATAACGCAGATGACGTAGTTCCATCGCTATATCCAAAAGCTATTGCAATCGTCACTTCCATATATTGGACAAATGAAGGGTATTTGACTAGATCAAAAAGCGGGAGGATTTGAAAAGGCAAAGTCATGTCACGCCTCGCAGAACGCAGCCTCGACAGCGTAAGAACACCGGAAAGCCAGCTCAAGCTCGTTTCAGCTCCCACGGCAACCGAACAAAAGCAGTATCTCGTCAAAGGCACGCCGGCATTTCGCAATGCGAGCATTGCACTGTTCCTCTCCGGCTTCGCAACCTTCTCCCTGCTTTACTGTGTCCAGCCGCTGATGCCGCTTTTCGCGCATGATTTTAACATCACGCCTGCGGCCAGTTCCTTATCGCTTTCCGTTTCGACAGGCTTTCTCGCCTTTGCAATTTTCGGTGCCGCCGCCGTATCTGAACGCTTCGGACGCAGGACACTGATGTTCGTCTCGCTCCTCGGCTCAGCACTTTGCACGATAGCCAGTGCTTTGGTGCCGGACTGGCATATGTTGCTCGTCATTCGCGCCTTGCAGGGCCTGTTGCTGGGCGGGGTTCCGGCAGTCGCCATGACCTATCTGGCGGAAGAAATCGACCCGCGCGGCCTTGGCGCTTCAATGGGGCTTTATATTGCTGGCAATGCATTCGGCGGCATGGCGGGCCGTGTCATTGCCGGAACGCTCGCAGAGTATTTCTCCTGGCGCGTCGGTCTGGCAGGCATGGGACTGCTTGGACTTTCCGCATCCATTGGCTTCCTCTTTCTGCTGCCCGCCTCGCAGAACTTCGTCCCGCGTCCAGGCTTCAATGCACGGTTTCACCTCGGCGCATGGATCGGCCACATCCGCAACCCGGCCCTGCCGCTGCTCTTTGCCATTGGCTTTCTCGTGATGGGTTCCTTCGTCACCATCTACAACTATATCGGTTTCCGTCTTGTCGCAGCGCCTTACAGCCTCAGCCAGACAGCGCTCGGCGCCATTTTCACGGTCTATCTGTTCGGCATTGCCGCTTCATGGCTTGCTGGCAGGATGGGCGACAGGCTCGGCTATTTCACCGTTCTTCCCATCGGCCTTGCGATACAGGCGGCGGGCTGCCTTCTGACCCTGTTTGCGCCGCTGCCAGTCATCATCGCAGGCATCATCCTCGTGACTGTCGGCTTCTTCGTCAGCCATTCGGTCGCCAGCGCTCTGGTCGGACGACTGGCACTCCACACAAAGGGACATGCATCATCACTCTATCTGCTCGCCTATTATCTCGGCTCCAGTGTCGCCGGTGCAGCAGGTGGCTATTTCTGGGTTGCGGATGGATGGTCTGCGGTTGCCGAATTCACCTTTGTCATGCTTGCCATTGCGTTCGCGGCGGCATTGGGTGCAGCCCGCCTGTCAAACCGGGACTGACATTGGAAAAAAGATAAAATTTTATGGAACCATATCCATTCCAGCACGTTCATGCGGCTCGGAAGGAGAATGATTGCATGCAAGTTGTCGATGCTCTGGTCAAAAGATGCGACAAGGAAAATTCCTATCTGGTAGAATTCATCGGTGAAGATGGCGAAACTGTTTGCGTATCCTTCCGCCACAATTCAGAGGAAGAACTGAGCCACCATGACGCCATTGCGAGCGCGCTTGCCAAGATGGCGCCGCTCACGGCTTATGGTGCAGCGTTCATCAGCATCCTGTCGGCCAACAAGTTGAATACGTCCGCCACGGCGGCCTGATAGCCACTCGGAAAGCCCTGCACTCCGGTTAGAGCGCAGGGCTTTTTGTATCTGTTGGTCGAACCTTTTTGAACCGCTTTGGGATTGATATCCTTCCGAAAATTGCCTAGCTGCTTGACAGGAGCGAGGCAATTGACTGAGGTTCGGACATGAGCGAATTGGCCGACTGGCTATCGGACACCCATCCGATCACACGAAAGAATGCGGCAGAAGTTGTGTTCGACGATATTCGCTCGGCCATCACGTCCGGTCGCCTTGCAGTTGGAACCCGCCTGCCCTCAGAAGCCCAGCTTGCTGGTCGGTTCGGCGTCAGCCGCCCAATCGTGCGCGAGGCGCTGCGGTCGCTACAGACGCTGGGGCTAACCCAGACCCGGACAGGTAGTGGCACTTATGTCCTGAATACTTCCCCCGTGAGCGAACTGAGTTATGGCGGCTATTCGGCGCGTGATCTGATCGAGGCGCGCCCGTTCATCGAAGTACCGGCGGCGGGCTGGGCAGCACTGCGCCGCAGCGCCGGGCAACTCGCCCACCTGCTTGAGCTTTGCGACAAGATGGACCGCCAGACGGACCCGCAGAAATGGGAATTGCTCGATTCCGAATTTCATTGCGCTATTGCTGAGGCTTCCGGAAACACAGTCTTCTCCAAGATCGTCGCCGATGCCCGCGAAGCACTGATCCAGCAATCCGAACTCGTCAATCTGATGTCTGGTCGCCGTGAAGCGTCAAATGTCGAGCATCGCCGTATTGTCGAAGCCATTGAAGCTGGATCGGAAGCCGAAGCCCGTGCGGCGATGGAAGCCCATCTGAGCAAGGTCAAGACAGCCGTGACGACGATCATCGGCAAGGATGAAGTCTGACGCCACAAGGCGGTGGCTTTGCACAGGATTCGCGCAGATTATTCGAGCCAATCCGGCGTGGCGCAGCATTTTCCTGCCGAATAAGCACAAGCCCGTAACACTTTCTTCCTGCTGATTTTTTCCCTACCAGCCTTTTCTGAAATTGGGTGCCGAGCTTCTCATTTGAAGCCGAATACTTGACGTGCGTTCTGCGATATGCGTTAAAACCGCCTCTAAAATCTGTCATGCAGCTTTACAGAATACCCATCAAATAGGGATGAATTCCATACCCTCATTGAATGACCGGCGGTGCGCCCTAATTGGCCTTTCACGCCGAACGGTCGCCTGTAGAAACCGCGCTCTCAGGGAGGAGCAATGCCGATCAAAACCATGAAAGCCACCCCGGCCGAACGCGAAGTGTTCATTGAAGAGGACCGCGGTTATCACAAAGCCCTGAAACCGCGCCAGATTCAGATGATCGCGATTGGCGGCGCAATCGGAACCGGGCTCTTTCTCGGCGCAGGCGGACGTCTGGCACTGGCAGGTCCGGCTCTGGTCTTCGTCTATGCCTTGTGCGGCTTCTTTGCGTTTCTGGTGCTGCGTGCACTGGGCGAACTCATCATGCATCGTCCCAGCTCTGGTTCCTTCGTCTCCTATGCCCGCGAGTTCTACGGCGAAAAGCTGGCTTTCGTGGCAGGCTGGATGTACTGGCTCAACTGGGCCATGACATCGGTGGCAGACGTAACGGCTGTTGCGCTCTACATGAATTTCTTCAAGCATTATGTGCCCTGGCTGCAAGGTATCGACCAATGGGTATTCGCCCTGACGGCGCTTGTTATCGTGCTGGCGATGAACCTCATGTCGGTGAAAGTTTTCGGCGAGCTGGAATTCTGGTTCAGCCTCGTCAAGGTGATCGCGCTCGTGACCTTTCTGGTGGTCGGCATTTACTTCGTCGTCTCCGGCACGCCTATTGACGGTCATCCTGCTGGCTTCAGCATCATCACGGATAGCGGAGGTCTGTTCCCGAACGGTATATTGCCGGCCTTCATCATCATACAGGGCGTGGTTTTCGCCTATGCATCCATCGAATTGCTGGGCACCACAGCGGGAGAAACCGAAGACCCGCGCAAGGTCATGCCCCGTGCAATCCGCACCGTGGTCTTCCGCCTGCTCGTCTTTTATGTGGGTTCGGTTCTGCTGCTCTCGCTGCTTCTCCCCTACACCGCCTATTCGGCTGGCGAGAGCCCGTTTGTGACCTTCTTCGGCAAGATCGGCGTCGAGGGCGCGGATGTCATCATGAACCTCGTCGTCCTGACGGCAGTTCTGTCGTCATTGAATGCCGGGCTTTATTCCACCGGACGCATCCTGCATTCCATGGCTGTATCCGGTTCTGCACCTGCTTCGCTGGCCAAGATGAACAAGAACGGCGTTCCTTATATGGGTATTGCAGTTACCGCCGTGGTCACTGTCATCGGTGTCGTTCTCAATGCGGTCGTGCCTGCGGCAGCCTTTGAAATCGCGCTCAATCTCTCCGCGCTTGGCATCATCACGGCTTGGGGCGTCATTGTCCTCTGCCAGTTGAAACTGTGGCATCTCGCACGTCGCGGCGAAATCGTGCGTCCGGATTTCCGCATGTTCGGTGCGCCTTACACAGGCATCCTCACACTTGCATTCCTGCTCGGCGTACTTGTCCTGATGGCGCTCGACTATCCAGTCGGCACCTGGACGATTGCTTCGCTGGCGATCATCGGCCCTGCCCTCATCCTTGGCTGGTATATGATGCGTGAACGCATCCATCGACTTGCTGCCGAACGTGCTGTAGACGCCAGCATTCCCGGTAAGTGAGAGGATTCGGAAATATGACGCTTGCAAAGCCTTCCATAGCGGTGATCGCCACTGGCGGCACCATCGCCAGCAAGCGCGGGGAAGACGGAGCAAGCACACCGGTCCTGTCCGGTGAGGATTTGCTCGGCTTCGTGCCGGGCCTTGAAGCGGAGCTTCGCCCGGTCGACCTGATGGCGAAGGATTCCGCAAGCCTCACCCTTTCCGACATGCAACGCATCAGCGATGCCGTCGCCTCCGGTCTCAAAGATAGCGAAGTCGATGGCATCGTCGTCCTGCACGGCACGGATGCCATGGAAGAAACGGCGCTGCTGGTGCATCTGCAGCGCCACATCGCCAAGCCGGTGATCTTCACCGGCGCGCAGTTTACCGCCGATCATCCGCAGGCCGATGGGCCGGAAAATCTAGCTACCGCCATTCGTCTTGCCTGCGATCCGGCCAATGCCGACAAAGGTGTCCTCATTGTCTTCGGCGGGCGGATCGTTCCGGCCTGGGGTGCATACAAGTTCAGCAGCGACAGTGCCGACGCCTTCCGCTCTGCCCGTATGATCCACAGCCAGAGCCCGGTGCTTCCAGCGCCCGTCGGTGACCGCCGGATCGACACGATTGCCATTTATCCGGGCTGCGACGCCCTCCACATCGAAGCGAGCATTGCAGCCGGTGCCAGCGGCATCGTTCTTGCGGCACTGGGTTCCGGCAACACTACGCCCTGCGTTGTCGAAGCTGTCCGCGAATGCTCGCGCCGCAATATTCCCGTTGCAGTTTCAAGCCGCGTGCCGGAAGGCCTGTTGGCACCCGGCTATGGCGGCGGCGGCGGCGGATATGATCTTGGCGAAGCCGGAGCCATTCACGCACATACGCTTCGCCCTGGTCAGGCTCGCATCCTGCTTGCCGCATTGATCGCCAGCGGTAGTTCCAAGGATGCAATGATCCGCGCTTTCAGCGACGACCGATAAGCGGGTCAACCCGGAAACTGGCGGTAGCATTCTTCCGCCACCTGCCGCAGCCGCTCGCGCGAGATCTCTCCGCTCACCGCATAACCAAGATCGTTGTCGATCCAGTAGAAGGTTTCGACACCGTCGCTTGAGGCGAACCGGAAGCTCGTGTCGCGGTTATCCGGATTGCGTCCGACAATCACTGAAAGCCGTTTTCCAGCCTCGTCCTCATACATGAAGAATGCGCCCGCCTTGCCGTCAACCGGCAACAAACGCCCACCGACAAGCTGGAAACCAAGCGAGCGGAGATCGGGAACGCGGAGATCGGGTATATCAAGCCGTTTGCCGAGCCATGTCGCCAGATGCGCCTCTTCATTGGAAAACACCTCGACCGGATGCCGCACTTCGCTGGCATAGATGAGATAAGCCGCCTGGGATTGCTGCGGCAGGGTTTGCGCACTCGCTATTTGCGGCTCGGCTTCCGCGAGCAGGCGCGAACCTGCAAAGCCGCCTGCGCCACCGATCAACAACGCTGCCAGAACCGCTGCTGCAACGGCCCCGCGATAGGTTCGCGACTGGCGTATCCCCGCTGAGCGGATCAATACGGGATCGTCATTCTTCGCCTTGGCATAACCGGAAAAGAGTTGCCTGATACCGTCGTTCTGACTGCGCCACTCGGCAGCCAGCGCCGCCTGCTCGGGGTTGTTCTCAAGAAGCCCGGCAATACGCGCATGTTCCGCATCGGACAATTGCCCATCGACAAAGCCAAGCAGTTCCGCTTCGGTTATGGGAGAATTGCGTTCTGTCATCGGTTTCTCCGAAGCGTTACGATATTCGAGCCGCTCATATGTTCGGCAAGGCGATGTCTCGCCCGTGAAAGCCGCGACATGACGGTTCCAACAGGTATGCCCAGCATTTCAGCCGCTTCGCCATAGCTGTAGCCTTCAACAACGATAAGCATCAGCACCGCGCGGTTATCTTCCGGCAGGGAGTTGATCGCCTCTTCAAGCTGCTGCAACTGGAACGGATCGGCTTCCGTCGCCGCGACACTGACATTTTCCGCAGCATCCAGCGTTTCATGTCGGGTCCGGGCGCGGCTTTTACAGCCATTGCGATAGAGGTTGGTCATCATCGTGAGTATCCACCCACGCAGATTGAGGCCACGCCACTGGCCGCGCCGCGACAGCGCCTTCGCCACGCAGTCCTGCAAAAGGTCCTCGCCTTCGGCATCGGACTTCGCAAGGCTGCGAGAATAGCGCCGCATCACCGGCAGGAGGGCCAGAAGCTGGCCCTCGAAACTTTCGGGAGCAGGATGGCTCACATCGGCCTCATGGCTTTGCGGCGTGCCAGACCCCATTAACGCCGTCTCCGGTGACATCGCCGGGCTTCTTGTCCTTCACCCAGTAATAGAGCGGCATTCCGTCTTTTGCCCATTGCTCGCTGCCATCCTTGCGCTTGACCAGCGTATATGCGCCGGAAGCCTTTGCTCCCTTCATCGCCATGAAGGGCGGCCAGTTCTTGGCGCAAGTATCATAGCAGCTGGATTCGCCCTTGCTATCCTTGTCGAAAGTATAGAGCGTCATGTCCTTGGCGCCTGCCAGAACCTGCCCCTTCGAGCTTTCCATCGTCTTGACGGATGGCGCGGCCAGCGCGGCTGACGCCGCCACGGCTGCAATTGTCAGTACGGACATAAAACCAAACGTTTTCATGATCTGCCTCACGGGAGTTCCAATCGCGACATGCGATATGGAGGTAAGACAATCGGCCACCGCGATTTATTCCCGAAGCCGGAAATATTTTTCCGTTTCTGCCTTTGAGGTGCTCAAATCCCATTGATTAGCAGAAAGAAAACAATATATGTATAGCTATACACATAATAGATAGCTATACAATGTCTCATTCAAAACATGATCTCGAAGCGGCTTTCACGATGGAGCTTTCCACAGCCGCACGCAAAATGCGCAACCTGTTCGATTCCCGCGTCCGGGAACGCGGGCTGACGCTGGCGCGTGCCCGTGTGCTCCTGCTTCTCGCCCAGCCGCGCGACTGGAACCAGCGCGAGCTGGCAGATGCTCTGGAAATCGAGCATCCTTCCGTCGTTCGCCTTCTGGATGGCCTTGAAAAGCAGGGCTTGATCTATCGTGCTGCGGTTAAAACCGACCGCCGCGCAAAACGTATCGAACTGACGGATGAAGCACAGGCACAGGTGCGTGAGTTGCAGGAAATCACCCGCGACATCCGTGCAGAGCTTTTGCAGAAATTTGATCAGAAGTCGCTCGAAACTGCCCTAACTGTTCTTCAGGAAATCAGCCAGACGGTAGAAACGACGCTCGCGGGGAAAGACCGCTAGAACAATGTCGGAAGAAGATAAAGATCGGCAGAGACAGGAGACTTCCCAGGCAGGCCAGCAGCAGGCGCCGGCGCAGGTGGCAACGCCAGCGGCGCCGCATATGCCGGTTTACATGTCGGCCATCTATATCGCCGCATCTGTCCTCATGTGGTCGACGCGCGGTCTCAGCATGTATTTCATCTCGGCCAATACACAGCAGATACAGGGGTCACTTGGCGCAACGCTGACGGAAACTTCATGGCTGATCGCGGCCTATATGGCCCCTTATGCCAGCCTGACGATCCTTCTCGTCAAAATCCGCACACAGTTCGGACTGCGCCGTTTTGCGGAAATCGCAATCGCCGTGTTCCTGATTTCTTCTCTGCTGCATCTGCTTGTCTACGACATCTGGTCAGCGATCCCGATCCGCTTTATTGCTGGCGCTGCTGCCGCACCGGTCTCCACCATCGGCTTCCTTTACATGCTCGAAGCCTTTCCGCCTGCCAAGAAAATGACGTGGGGTCTCAGCCTTGCGCTGACCTGTTCGGCTGCCGCCGGGCCGCTCGCCCGCGTCATCTCGCCGTTGCTGTTCGATATCGGCCAATGGCAGCAGCTCTATATGGTCGAGATCGGCCTGTCGCTCGCCGCCTTCGCCGTGGTCTATATTTTGCCAATGACGCAGGCGCCGCGCGCAAAAGTGCTGCACTGGCTGGATTTCGTCGCTTACGGCCTGATTGCCATCGGCTTTGGGCTTCTCGCGGTGGTTCTGGTTCAGGGAAAGAACTACTGGTGGTTCGAAGCCCCCTGGATCGGCGTATGCCTTGCGATCTCAATCGCGGTCCTCGCCTGCGCTGCCGCCATCGAACTCAATCGCGAACAGCCGCTGATGAACCTGCACTGGCTGTTCTCTCCGGAAATCCTGCGTTTCACGCTGATCCTCTTCATCTTCCGCATCGTGCTTGCCGAGCAGACGACCGGTGCGGTCGGCCTCTTTCAGGCATTCGGCCTACAGGATGGCCAGAGTCGCGGCCTTTATCTCGTCATCCTTGCCGCGTCGCTGGCAGGCGGCATTGCCTGCGGCATGTGGATGAAGCTTGAACGTGTATCGTTCATCTTCGGGTTGGCACTGATCTTCATAGCCGTTGGGGCCTTTCTCGACAGCCATGCGACAAACCTGACCCGTCCGCACAACGCCTATCTCAGTCAGGGCCTGATTGCCTTTGGCGGCGCTCTGTTCCTGCCCCCGGCCATGCTTGCAGGCATCACCAAGGCGCTGAAACAAGGACCGACCTACATGACGAGTTTCATCGTCATCTTCCTGTTCACACAGAACATTGGCGGTCTTATCGGCTCGGCCGTGTTCAGCACATTCATCGCGATCCGCGAAAAATACCATTCCGCCTATCTGGTGGAACAACTGGTCATGTCCAATCCTGTGGTCGCCCAGCGCGTTCAGGCGCTCTCCGGCACCTATGCAAAGGTTCTGGCTGATCAGGGACTAACGAAGGCCGAAGGGCTGGCGCTTCTCGGACAACAGGTCACCAAGGAAGCGACGGTGCTGTCCTATAACGATGCTTTTCTAGCAATCTCCGTCATCGCGAGCCTCTCGCTCGTTTGCCTGATCGCCTATCGCTTCTATGAAAACATGCACACCCACCATAACGCTACGGTGGCTGGTTAAATCGACGAGTATTTGAAAATGTCAGTCGGAAAACAGTATATTCGCGGTGGCCTCGCTCTCATCATCGGCCTTGCAGGCGTTCTGATGGTGCTGTGGGCGTGGCAGTTGCCGCCTTTCAAACACACCGTCGAGACAACCGATAACGCTTATGTCCGCGGACAGGTGACAGTTATCAGCCCGCAGGTCGCCGGCTATGTCACAAAGGTCAATGCCAACGACTATCAAACCGTAAAACAGGGTGACCTCCTGTTCGAGATCGACAGCCGCGGCTATCAGCAGAAGCTGGATCAGGCACTGGCCGCCCTCAATAGCAAGAAGGCAGCTTTGGCCAATTCAGAACAGAGCCAGCGTTCGGCTGAAGCGACAATCCAGTCACGGCAGGCGCAGATTTCCGGCGCCAAGGCAGCACTTGAGGTTGCCGAAGCCAATGCAAAGCGCGTCGAGGCATTGCTGCCGCGTGGCGTGACCACGCAAAGTTCTGCCGATACGGCACATGGCACGCTGCTTCAGGCACAGGCCTCCGTCGAGGAAGCGCAGGCCGCACTTGCCGTCGCACAACAGGACCTGCAATCCATCATCGTCAATCGCGACAGTCTCAATGCCGATATCGCCAATGCGGAAGCAACCGTTGAACTGGCGCGGATCGACTTGCAGAACACTCATATCATCGCCCCGCGTGACGGCACGCTCGGCGAAGTGGGCGTGCGTCTCGGTCAATATGTAACAGCGGGAACGCAGCTCGTCTCCGTCGTGCCAAAGACCAAATGGGTAATGGCGAATTTCAAGGAAACACAGCTCTTTGGCATGAAGGTCGGCCAGCCGGTCACCTTCACCGTCGATGCGCTGCGTCATGCCGAGCTGAACGGACACATCGAAGCCTTCGCGCCTGCTGCCGGTTCTGAATTCAGCGTCATCAAATCCGACAACGCGACCGGCAACTTCACCAAGATCACCCAGCGCCTTTCCGTTCGCATCGCCATCGATGAAGATCAGCCGGATGCGGCACATCTGGCGCCCGGCATGTCGGTCGTCGTCCGTGTCGACACCAATGCAGAGCCAGTTGCAAACTAGGGCCAAAACCCAATCAGACTCTTGATCATACTGGCACTCCGTGATTCACTCGCTTCTGCAGCGGGAGTTTTGGACCATGGCAGGAGAATTCTGGCTTGATGACCAGCAGTGGGCAATGATTGCGCCATTGCTTCCG
>JACDJC010000390.1_pt1 | contig 53811 bp, 43 predicted proteins | sample 7454191 | NCBI WGS metagenome assembly JACDJC01 (sample SAMN14253291, study PRJNA609438) | sludge metagenome | isolation source: sludge after 25d culture with pyrite and EDTA | collected 2018-12-20 | reverse complement strand
GGGGGCGGGTGGTCGTCTGCTTGGGGGCGGGGGGTCGTCTGCTTGCGGGGGGGTGGTCGTCTGCTTGCGGGCGGGTGGTGTGTGAGGGGGCTCGGGCGCCCCAGGCGACGGTCCGCCCTCCGGGCGGACTGCCCGAGTCTGCCTCGTCCGGGCGGGCGGCGGGCAAACTCGTCGCGCTGCGCGCTCCTCAGACAGTGCCCGCCGAAACCCCCCGCCCTCCCATCGTCAGCCCTAGGCGGCGCCCGACCGTGCGCCCGAGCCCCCTCACACACCACCCGCCAGACATCATTCGTCGAACCATTGCTGAGTGTGATTTAAGTTGAGTTTGATGTCGCCAGACAAATGGGAACTCATACAACCGAAAGCACTTGCGGCATAAGGGCAACTGACTGCAGCAGATCCTCCTGGTGTCAGTGGCGGTGTAAAGCCGCACAAATCTGGCAGCGTGGAAAACTGGGCATGAATTTTGCCGATCGTTCATCGCGTCAAGGGCGGGCGATAGCCCGGCGCAGCGCACCCTTGACGCGCGAAGACCTGGATAAAATGTGGCATGGCTGTAAGCGCGGCATTTGGGCGCTTACAGCCATGCTCACCAACCATTCGTCGCCATTGTATGGCACCAAATAAGTGCGGTTTTACACCGCCGCCAACATCCGGGGTGCGGCGACACGGCGCTCGAGGGCGGCGCTGCTGCGGCGCCAGGCTAGCTGAACTTCGAGGCGACACCATCACGAGCGGCTGCACGGCAGCGGCGGCGGTTTTGCGTGTCGCCTGACAGCAGGAAGAAACTTTGCATATGGCGATGCGGGTGTGTTCGGGTATCTTCGGGTGCCTTCGGGTGTCTTCGGGTGTCTTGGAGTCTCTCGCGGATGTCTTGGAGCCTCTCGCGGATGTCTTGGAGTCTCTCGCGGGTGTCTTGGTGTGTCTGCGCGGGCGTCTTGGTGTGTCTGCGCGGGCGTCTCTTTTGTTCTGGATCATTCTGTCATCTTGAACGACTCTTCCGTCTTGAACGAATCTTCTGTCTTGAAGGACTCTTCCGTCTTGGGCAAATCTTCTGCCTTGAGCAACTCTTCTGTCTTATATCTTATATAAGACCCTTGCCTGAATGCACGGTCGCCCGTACAATGGCGGCGATCCCGAATTCGTCCAGGTTCACGCTTTTCTTCCCAATCGTTTCCTCCCAACTCTTTCTTTTCCGGGGCATCCCACATGCTGGATTCATACCGCACCGAAGCCGCTGCGCGCGAGGCGATCGGCATTCCGCCGCTGCCGTTGACGGCGCAGCAGACGGCCGATCTGATTGAACTGCTGAAGAACCCGCCGGCGGGCGAGGCACAATTTCTGCTGGACTTGTTCACGCACCGGGTACCGGCCGGAGTGGACGAGGCCGCCCATGTAAAGGCGTCGTATCTGGCGGCGCTGGCGCTGGGCAAGGAGTCCTGCCCGTTGATCGATGCCAGGCACGCAACACAGCTGCTGGGCACGATGCTGGGGGGCTACAACATCGGCGCGCTGGTCGAGCTGCTGGATCATGCCGATCTGGCGCCGCTGGCGGCGGATGCGCTGAAGAAGACCCTGCTGGTGTTTGACGCGTTTCACGATGTCGAGGAAAAGGCACGCGGCGGCAATGTGCATGCGCAGGCGGTGCTGCAAAGCTGGGCGGATGCGGAATGGTTCACCAGCCGCCCGGAGGTGCCGCACAGCCTGACGTTGACGGTGTTCAAGGTGACGGGGGAAACCAATACGGATGATCTGTCGCCGGCACCGGACGCCTGGAGCCGGCCGGACATTCCGCTGCATGCGCTGGCGATGCTGAAAAACCCGCGCGACGGGATCACGCCGGATGCCCCCGGACGCGTGGGGCCGATCGAGCTTCTGAACGCGCTGAAGGCCAAGGGCCACCAAGTGGCGTACGTGGGGGATGTGGTCGGTACGGGCTCGTCGCGCAAGTCGGCGACGAATTCGGTGATCTGGCACATGGGTGAAGACATTCCGTATGTGCCGAACAAGCGTTTCGGGGGGGTCTGTCTGGGCGGGAAGATCGCACCGATCTTCTACAACACGATGGAAGATTCGGGCGCGTTGCCCATCGAGCTGGATGCCTCGGGCATGGAAATGGGTGACGTGATCGAGCTGCGACCCCACGAGGGCAAGGCGCTGAAGAATGGCCAGGTGATTGCGCAGTTTCAGCTGAAGTCGGATGTGCTGCTGGACGAGGTGCGCGCGGGTGGCCGCATTGCGCTGATCATCGGGCGCGGGCTGACGGCGCGGGCGCGGGCCTCGCTGGGCCTGCCGCCGACGACGCTGTTCCGTCTGCCCGAGGCTCCGGCGGATTCGGGCAAGGGTTTTTCACTGGCACAAAAGCTGGTGGGGCGCGCCTGCGGGCTGCCGGAAGGCCAGGGCGTGCGTCCCGGCACGTATTGTGAGCCGCGCATGACCTCGGTCGGCAGCCAGGACACGACGGGCCCGATGACGCGCGACGAGCTGAAGGATCTGGCCTGCGTCGGTTTTTCGGCCGACCTGGTGATGCAGTCGTTCTGCCACACGGCGGCCTATCCGAAGCCGGTGGACGTGAAGACGCACCATGAGCTGCCCGCTTTCATGAGCACGCGCGGGGGCGTGGCGTTGCGCCCGGGCGACGGGATCATCCACTCGTGGCTGAACCGCATGCTGCTGCCCGATACGGTCGGGACGGGCGGGGATTCGCACACGCGCTTTCCGATCGGCATCAGTTTCCCGGCGGGCTCGGGGCTGGTGGCGTTTGCGGCGGCCACCGGCGTGATGCCGCTGGACATGCCCGAATCGGTTCTGGTGCGTTTTCACGGCACCCTGCAGCCGGGCGTCACGCTGCGTGATCTGGTCAATGCGATCCCCCACCAGGCAATCCGCCAGGGCTTGCTGACGGTGGAAAAGAAGGGCAAGAAGAATGTGTTTTCCGGTCGCATCCTGGAAATCGAAGGTTTGCCGGACCTGAAGATCGAGCAGGCCTTCGAGCTGTCCGACGCCTCGGCCGAACGCTCTGCGGCGGCGTGTACGGTGCGGCTGAACAAGGAGCCGATCATCGAGTACCTGAACAGCAACATCACGCTGCTGAAATGGATGATCGCCAATGGCTATCAGGATGCCCGCACGCTGGCCCGGCGCATCCGCAATATGGAGGCCTGGCTGGCCGACCCGCAACTCATCGAGCCCGATGCGGATGCGCAGTACGCGGCGGTCATCGACATCGATCTGGCGGACATTCGCGAGCCGATCGTGGCCTGCCCGAACGATCCGGACGATGTGAAGTCGCTGTCCGAGGTGTCCGGCACGGTCATCGACGAGGTCTTCATCGGCAGCTGCATGACCAATATCGGCCATTTCCGCGCGGCGGCAAAGCTGCTGGAAGGCCAGCGCGATCTGCCCTCGAAACTGTGGGTGGCGCCGCCGACCAAGATGGATGCCAGCGAGCTGACCAAGGAAGGCCACTATGGCACCTTCGGCACGGCCGGGGCGCGCATGGAAATGCCGGGCTGCTCCTTGTGCATGGGCAACCAGGCTCAGGTGCGCGAAGGCGCCACGGTGTTTTCCACCAGCACGCGCAACTTCCCCAACCGGCTGGGCAAGAATGCCAATGTGTTCCTGGGCTCGGCCGAACTGGCGGCGATCTGTTCGCGCCTGGGGCGCATCCCGACGCGCGAGGAATACCTGCGCGACATGGGCATGCTGGCCACCGACGGGGATCAGATCTACCGGTACATGAATTTCGACCAGATCGAGGACTTCACGGCGCTTGCCAGTACCGTCGAGGGCTGATTCGCATTCCGGCAAATGGGGGCAAGGCGTTACACTAGTGTGCCGTTTGGCTGGTTCGTGTATTCAAATTAGCCAGACGGCACACCAGGTGCCGTCTGGTTGGTTCGTGCATTCGAATGAGCCCGAAGGCACGCCAGCCTCTTGTTTCTTTTTTCGGTTGATCATGCCTGCCCGCTCCCGTTCGTCTGCTCTGACCCGGACATCGTATTCCCTGGTTTCCCTGGCCGAGGCCCTGTCGCGCTCGGGCAGCCACCTGGAGGACTCCTACTGGGAAAACCTGCTGGGCAAAGCGCTGGACAAATCCCTGGCCACCCGCCGCGGCCGGCCGGTGGAGGCTGCCCTCGACGCTTTGCTGGACCAGCGGTCTCCCGGCTACGAGATCCTGATCGAGCTGGCCGAGGCCCGCTCCGAATCCCTGAGCCTCACCCAGGATGATGCGCCGTGGGATGCCCTGCTGATTTCGGCCCCGATCCTGGCCTGGACCCGCTACCAGCTGCCCGCGGGCGAGTTGACGGAACAGCAGCAGCAGGAACTCGCCGAGCTGTTTGGCTCGGCGGTGCTGGCTCCGCAGGCCAGGTTCTGCCTGATGCCGGAGCTGATCCGCTTTGACCGGCTGCCGCAGTCTTTCCAGGAGACCCGCAACTGGACCCAGGCCCTGGCACAGCAGGCCCTGGGGCAGCGGCGCGACTGGCCCGAGCTGCCCGAGGCCGAATCCCCCGACGATCTGATGGCCGATGTGTTCTTCCTGGTGGGTGCGGTGGCGGTGCCACGCGGCCAGGCGATGTTTCAGTGGCAATCGGGGCAGCCCGACAGCCTGCCCACGCGGGCGGCCATCGCCACGCGCTGGGCCGAGGGCTGCGCCCGCATTCTGGACGCGACCTTCACGGGTTGCCAGATGGAATATCTGCAGCCCGAGGCCTACTACACCAGCACACGTCAGGCAGACCAGAACATCCGCCCGCTGACGCTGAAGGCCGCCGTCACCTGGCTGCAGACCGCCGCCCACATCCCGGCCGATGAACTGCGTGCCGCCATCATCGGTTGTGGCGAGCAGAGCATCGAGGAATACCGCATCGGCTTTTGCACCCGCCAGAAGAACGAGGTGATCTACGGTTGCGTCTGGCCCTCCCTCAGCCGCGAGGAATCGCTGCCCGACGCGGGTGACGACAGCCAGGCGGATGCCTGGGACACGATTGCCGCCGTGCTGCGCGAATGTGGCGTGAAGGAAGTGCGCCGGCTGCCCGGCCTGCAGGCACTGGAATTCTGTGATGACTGCGGCACACCCTATTTCCCCAATATGCTGGGCGAAATGCAGCACCCGGAACTGCCCGAGGAAATCGACCCGGAGCCGGCCCGATTTCACTGACGCAGGCCATGGGCGTCGTGCCATTTCATCTGTTCTGCCGGGTCGTCGACAATTTTGGTGACGCGGGGGTGTGCTGGCGCCTGGCTTGCCGGCTGGTCACGCTGGGCCATCCGGTGCGTCTGTGGATCGATGCGCCAGGGGTTCTGGCGCGCCTTGTGCCGGAAGTGAATCCCGATGCGTCCGACCAGACCATCCAGGGCGTGCGCATCGGCCCCTGGAGCGCAGCGCAACAGGCCACGCCGCCCGCGGGCGGCGTCGTGGTCGAGGCGTTTGCCTGCACCCTGCCCGCCGAGTACCGGGCGGCCATGGCCGCTGCGCACTGTCTCTGGATCAATCTGGAATACCTGAGTGCGGAAAGCTGGGTGGAGGGCTGTCATGGCCTGCCTTCGCCGCAGGCCAGCGGGGTGCCGAAGCATTTTTATTTTCCCGGCTTCACGCGCGCCACCGGCGGTCTGCTGCGTGAAGCGGACCTGCTGACGCGCCGGGCGGCCGCCCGGCGGCACGGCCGGCGCCAGCGCCTGCAGGAGCTGACCGGGCTGCCGGCCGAAGCGTTGCCCACCGAAGACGCCCTGTGCATCCTGCTTTTCTGTTATCCGGGCGCGCCGCTGGCCGGTCTGCAAGCCGCCCTGGCGCAGCACGGCACACCCACCTGGGTGCTGGTGCCAGGCGGGATGGCGGACCCCGCCGTTTTGCACGATCAGGGCAATCTGCAGGTGCTGGACGTCCCCTTCGTGCCGCAGGCCCGTTTCGATGAACTGCTGTGGTGTTGCGACTTGAATTTCGTGCGCGGCGAGGATTCGCTGGTGCGAGCGATATGGGCCGGCACCCCGTTGGTCTGGCAGGTGTATCCGCAGGCCGATGGGGCCCATCTGGACAAGCTGGACGCCTGGCTGAGCCATGCCCGCTGGCCGCTCGCCGCGGCCGAGCTGACGCGGGCCTGGAACCGGCCCGACCCGGAGGCCGTGGCCGCTGCCCTGACGCGGGCGCTGGCCGCGGAGCCCTGGCGCGCCTGGCAGGCGCGCAGCCTGACCTGGTCGAACGCCCTGGCTCGCGAACCCGATCTGGCGCGGAATCTGCAGGACTTTTGCCTGCGCCATCTGCGGGCGGTGCCGTCCGGGATCCGCAGGACTTCGCTGTGATCATTTGCATGATTTTCTTTGCATGATTTTCCCCTGCGACGTGGGCAAGCAAGCCTGGGCAGTTCCTCCGGAATGCAGTTGCCGGATGCTGCGGGCAGTCGTTTCGCCGGTCCTGCTTCGGGACACGCGGTTTCGCCGGTCCTGCTTCGGGACACGCGTTTCGCCGGCCCTGCTCCGGGACACGCGGTTTCGCTGGTCCTCCTCCGGGACACGCTGAAACGCGTTAAAATGGACAGTTGACCTTTTTCAGCACGGCCCTGGCTTGCATTCTGTCCGGGGCCTCTCATCCCCCGGAGTTCCCCCTTATGAAAACCGCACAAGAACTGCGCGTGGGCAACGTCGTGATGGTCGGCAACGACCCCCTCGTCGTCCAGAAAGCGGAATACAACAAGTCCGGCCGCAATGCCGCCGTCGTCAAGCTCAAGTTCAAGAATCTGCTGACCGCCAGTGCCAGTGAATCCGTCTACAAGGCCGATGAAAAGTTCGAGCAGGTGGTGCTCGACAACAAGGAATGCACGTATTCCTATTTTGCCGATCCGATGTACGTGTTCATGGACGAGGAATACAACCAGCACGAGGTCGAAGCCGACAGCCTGGGTGATGCCTTGAATTACCTCGAGGAAGGCATGACGGTGCAGGTGGTGTTCTACGAGGGGCGCGCCATCTCGGTGGAACTGCCCACCATCATCGTGCGCGAGATCACCTACACCGAGCCCGCCGTGAAGGGCGATACGTCCGGCAAGGTGCTCAAGCCGGCAAAAATCAACACGGGATACGAAATCGCGGTACCGCTGTTCTGCAATATCGGCGACAGGATCGAAATCGATACCCGCACGAACGAATACCGCAGCCGCGTGATGTGACGCCGGGCCTCTGGAGTGCCGGGCCCCTGGATGTGGCGCCGGGCTTCTGGATGTGACGCCGGGCCTCTGGCGTGCGGGGCTCTTGATGTGGCCCCGGGCCCCTCATTGCAGCCGGTCGTCGTCCAGGATGTCGGGGATCGGCATGATGGCGATGCCTTCGTCCACCAGTTCGCGGCATTCTTCCATGGACGCGGTGCCGCGGATCGGACGATCCTCGATCTCGCCCCCGTGCATGCGCCGGGCCTCGTCGGCGAAACGGGAACCCACATTGTCTGCCTGGCGCACGATCTGCCGAATGTGCTGCAGGATCTGCGCCTGCAAGCGCGCCAGCTGATCGCCCGACAGGGCAGCAACGGCCGTGCGTTCCTGAGGCACGGCGCCCGGGCGGGCGGACGGCTGATTGCGCAGATGACTGACGTTCAGGTGCGGCGCCGACACGCGGCGCGTGATCTGCGCACTCTGGCAGACGGGGCAGCGCACCATCCCGCGCGACTGCTGGTCGTCGAAACTGTCCTGTGACGAAAACCAGCCCTCGAACAGATGGTCATGCTCGCACGAGAGATCGAATACTTTCAGAGCCATGATCAACAGATGGGGGAGGATCGGCCAGTTTCAAGCGCTTTCCAGCATTGCCAGCGCCAGACCCAGGGAGCCACGGCGCCGGGCTGCTGCCACAGGCCCAGCCGCTGCTCGCGCGCCTGGCGTTCAAGCGCGGCCAAGCTGGCATCGCGCAGGTATTTGTCGCCGCCTTGCCGGTTGGCCCAGGCCAAGCCGGCCGCGACCATGACACGGCTGACCATGCGGCCATCAGCCAAGGGTACATCACAAATGTGCCGACCATAGCGATCGCGTTCGTAACAGCGCAATTCCAGCGTCTGGCCGGCCACCAGATCGGCCAGTGCGCGCCGCGCGGCCTGGCCATAGGGCTGACCCGGGCGTTGACGCCCGTGACCCGTCTCGGGCGCATCGATGCTGGCCAGGCGAACGCGCTGGCGCTCGCGATCCGCAAGCAAGGTCAGGGTATCGCCATCGGCCACTTGCACCACCCGGCCCGAAAGCCGATAGGTGTCGGCTGCCCGGGCCGGCACCCCGGCCAGGCCGATGAGCGATGCCAGCAGAACCAGCGTGGCGAGTGCGGCCGGCAAGCGATCGGCAGCGTGCCGTGCGCGATCCCGCGCCTGCTGCCACTTGTGCCTGATCGTCATTGCACCCGCTCAACCGCTCAGGCTGGCCAGGCGCGCTGCAGCAACGCGTCGGCGCCCGGCAAGACCGCGGGCGCACCAAAGACGCCCCCGCCGTCGCCCGCCAGGCGGCTGTCCACGAACGCCCGTGACAGCCAGTCGGGGGCATGGCGCAGCAGCAGATCGGCCTGGACCAGCAGCACCAGATCCCGGGCGATCAGGCGCGCACCGGCCTGCTGCTGCGCATCATCGGCGCGCAGGCATGCCAGCAGCCGATCGGCCACCTGCCGCAGGGCAGGCGCATCCGGGTGCGACCTGGCCAGATCATCCACACTGCGGGCGATGTGGTCCGGTTCCTGACGGGCAGCACGCAACACGTCCAGGCACATGACATTGCCAGAGCCTTCCCAGATGGAGTTGACGGGTGCCTCGCGGTACAGGCGCGCCATCGGGCCGTCTTCGATGTAGCCGTTGCCGCCCCAGACTTCCATGCATTCCGCCGTGGCGGCGATCGTGCGCTTGCAGACCCAGAATTTGGCCGCCGGGGTCAGGATGCGCCCCAGGGCCTGCTCCGCCGCGTCGTGCGGGCGATCCAGGGTGGCCGCCAGACGCAGCGCCAGCGCGGTGGCCGCTTCGCTCTCGAGGGCCAGATCCGCCAGCACCTGGCGCATCAGCGGCTGGTCGATCAGCCGATGGCCAAAGGCGCTGCGGTGGCGCGCGTGATGAATGCCCTGCACCAGGGCCTGGCGCAGCAGGGCCGTGCTGCCCAGCACGCAGTCCAGGCGGGTAAGGGACGCCATCCGGACCAGCGTGGCAATGCCCCGGCCCGGCTCGCCCACCCGCCGCCCCAATGCGCCGTCGAATTCCACTTCGACGCTGGCGTTGGCGCGATTGCCGAGCTTGTCCTTCAGGCGCATGATGTGCACCGGATTGCGCTGCCCGTCGTCCAGCCAGCGCGGCACATAGAAGCAGGACAGGCCTTCGTCGCCGCGCGCCAGCATCAGGTGCGCATCCGACATGGGCGAGGAAAAAAACCACTTGTGCCCCGTCAGGCGATACCAGCCCCCATCGAGCCGTTCGGCACGGCTCGAACAGCTGCGCAGGTCCGATCCGCCCTGCTTTTCCGTCAGGCCCATGCCCACCATCATCGACTGCTTGTGCGCCACGGGGCAATCGCGTTCATCGTACCGGCGGCTGGCGAGCAGCGGCTGCAGCTCTGCGTACCAGGGCTCGCGCGCCAGCAGCGGGATGGCGGCGCTGGTCATGGTGACCGGACACAGGGAGCCCGCCTCGACCTGACCGTGCATCAGATAGTGGGCGGCACGGGTCACGTGGGCGCCCGGCCCCGGCTCGGTCCAGGCGCTGCCGTGCATTCCCTGGGCGAAGGCCAGCGACAGGAATTCGTGCCAGCCGGGGTGAAAATCGACCACGTCGATCCGCTGCCCGGTACGGTCAAAGGCGCGCAACACGGGCGCATTGCGGTTGACGTCGGCCGCCAGGCCAGCCAGACCGGCGCGACCCAGCCGGGCACCCCAGGCCTGCAGGTCGGCCACGGCGGCGTGCGCGCCTTCGCGACGCACGCCCTCGAGGAGGGCGATATCGTTCAGGAACAGATTGCAGTCCGGCAGGTCCGGCACCTGGTTTTCCACCCGGTGCGTGGCCGATGAGCGGTCGTGAATGTCCATGGGCTGTCTCCCGAGGGCAGAGGCATTTCCCAGTCTAACCGCGATCCGGGCCGGCTGCATCGCCGATGGTGCACATTGTTGGCACACGTCCGGCGATGGTCGGCGCACGCCCGGCGGTGGTTGGCGCACGCCCGGCGCAGATACAATCAGGGTCTGATGCAGCCCTTCCACCCTGCAAGGATTCTTCGACCGTGAACCCCCGTATCCTGATTCTGTGCGGTGCCCTGATTCTGGCACTGGGTGTGGCTGCCGGTGCCTTCGGTGCACACGGCCTGCGCCGCCTGGTGGCGCCGGAATTGCTGGAATCCTGGCGTACGGCGGCCCACTATCAGCTGGTGCATGGCGCCGGCCTGCTGCTGCTGGCGGCCCTGTGGCCGCGCCTGGCTCCCGGTCCTGCTGGCTGGGCGGGCCTCCTGATGCTGCTGGGGGTCGTGCTGTTCAGCGGCAGCCTGTACGCTCTGGTCCTGACGGGGGTGCGCGCGCTGGGCGCCGTCACCCCGCTTGGCGGCCTGCTGATGATCCTGTCCTGGTTGCTGCTGGCCTGGGCCGCGTGGCGTCATCCAGGGCTCTGAGGGCATCACGGCTGCCTATAATGTGACCATTTGCTGCGTGCGGCCCTGCGCTGCACACCTGGAGCGCCCATGACCGAACACTTTGCCGACACCGAACTGCGCCGCTGGCTGCAGGCCCTGCCCAAGGCCGAGCTGCATCTGCACATCGAAGGCACGCTGGAACCCGAGCTGATGTTCGAACTGGCCCGACGCAACGCGGTGGCCCTGCCCTACGCGGATGTGGCCGCCGTCCGTGCCGCCTACCAGTTCACGGACCTGCAATCGTTCCTGGATCTGTACTACGCGGGCGCCAGCGTGCTGATGACCGAACAGGATTTCCACGATCTGGCGGCAGCCTACCTGCAGCGGGCGCACGCCGATGGCGTGGTGCATGCGGAAATCATGTTCGATCCTCAGGCGCACACCCAGCGCGGCATCGCGATCGAAACCGTGTTCGCCGGGTTGGCACGCGCGCTGCGCGAGGCGCGCGACACACTGGGCATCAGCAGCCGGCTGCTGCTCAGCTTCCTGCGTCACCTGAGCGAGGACGACGCAATCGCCACCCTCGAGGCCGCGCTGCCCCTGCGCGAAACCTATGCCGACCTGTGGGCGGGCATCGGCCTGGATTCGGCAGAGCGCAATAATCCGCCTGAAAAATTTGCGCGAGTCTACGCGCGCTGCGCGCAACTGGGCTTCAAGCTGGTGGCCCATGCCGGCGAGGAAGGCCCGCCGGAATACGTGCGCAGCGCACTGGACGTGCTGGGTGTGGCCCGCATCGACCATGGCGTGCGCAGCGGCGAAGATCCGCAATTGCTGCAAACCCTGATCCGGCGCCGCATTCCCCTGACGGTCTGCCCGCTGTCCAACCTGAAGCTGGGCGTGGTCCGGGATCTGGCCGAACACAACCTGGCCAGGCTGCTGCGCGCCGGTGTCATGGTCACCGTCAACTCGGACGATCCCGCCTATTTCGGCGGCTACATCCTGGACAATTACCTCGCCGTGGCCCACGCGCTGGATTTGTCACGCGACGAACTCGTCACCCTGGCGGCCAACAGCCTGAGCGCGTCCTTTCTGCCGGCGGCCGAGAAATCCCGTCTGATGAACCGCCTGGCGACCGCGGCCGGCCAGGGCTGAACGATTCCCGGACCATGCCCTGCCCACGCCGCGCCTCCCGAACAAGGCCTTGCCAAGCCTCCCGAACAAGGCCTTGCCAAGCCTCCCGAACAAGGCCTTGCCAAGCCAAGGTCTGCCCAACCGTCTCTTGCCAGGTGAAATCCCTCCGATCCATGCCCGCCCTGGCCGGGCCGCTGCGTCAGCCATGCCTGCTTCCGCAAAATCACGCCGCCTGAACACCGCCGCCGACGCCATCCAGGGTGAATGCCGCAAGCTGGAGCGCAGCTTTTACGACCGCCCCGCCCTGCAGGTCGCGCCGGATCTGCTGGGCTGCCTGCTGCTGCATGCGTCCCCCGATGGCCTGCGCGTCGGTCGCATTGTCGAGGTCGAGGCCTATCTGGGGCCGGGCGACCTGGCCGCCCACACCGCACGCGGCCGCACCGCGCGCACACGCGCCATGTTCGGCCCGCCCGGGCACGCCTACGTCTACCTGATCTACGGCATGTACCACTGCATCAATGCGGTCACAGGGCCCGAAGGCAGCGGCACCGCCGTGCTGCTGCGAGCCCTGGCGCCGGTGGCCGGGCTGGATTCCGCCACCAATGGCCCCGGGCGCCTGTGCAGGGCGATGGGCATCACCCTGGACCAATACGGCGTCGATCTGTGCGGCCACACGCTGTGGCTGGCCAGGGACGAAGCCCCCCTGGCCAGCCCGATTGCGACCAGCCCGCGCATCGGCGTGGACTACGCCGGGGAATGGGCGGACAAGCCGCTGCGCTTTTACCTGCAGGATCACCCGGCCGTCAGCCGCAGGCCCGGAACACGCAAGAAGGCGTGATGCGCGCAGCGTGTATGATGGGCGCCACGCTACATCACGTTCAGCAATATTTCAGAATCGCTTGTTGATCTGGCTCAAGACACGGGTTTTCCCTGAGCTCTACGATGTTCCAATAACATCAACTCACTCACCGGGCCCCCGTTGTCATGCGCCATTTCCGTCGGCATCACGCTTCGCGCTTCCCTTTCACCACTTGGCTCGGGTACTGCTTGCTGCTGCTGTCGTGCCTGGTGGCGACCTCTGCCGGGGCCGCCTCACGACTGGACGGATTTCTGGCCAAGGTCCCGGTGGCCGAGATCTTCCCGGGTGCCGAGCGCATCGGTGCGCCCGAAGGCAAGCCCACGGTGGCACGGGCCTACGCGGGCGAAAAGTTGCTGGGCTACGTGTACCTGACCACCGACATCGTCAACACCCGGGGCTATTCCAGCAAGCCCATCGACACCCTCATCGGCCTGTCGCTGGACGGACAGATCGTGGGGGCCAGGCTGGTCGAGCACCACGAACCGATCGTGCTGATCGGCATTCCAGAGGCCCGGGTCGAAGCCTTCATCCAGGGTTACGTGGGCCAGAACTACGTCAAGCAGCCCCCCCGGCCGGGCGCACCGCCTCCGGTCGACATCATCAGCGGCGCCACCGTGACCTTGATGGTCATCGGCGACAGCATCACCCGCTCGGTGCTGGCGGTCGCCCGCCATTACGGCATCGGGCAGAACGGCCAGGCGGCGCAGGCTGAACCGACCCAGCAGCGCTCGCTGGACATGCGCCCTGACGACATCCAGTCCTGGGACGCGCTGCTGGCCAGTGGCGCCGTGGCACGAATGCACGTCAGCGTGGCCGACGTGAACCGCGCCTTCGAGGAAAGCGGTCGCGAGGGGGCCACCGACCGCCCCGAAGCGGGCGATCCCGAGGACACCTTCATCGACCTGTACGCCGCCCTGGTCAGCCAGCCCTCGATCGGCCGCAGCCTGCTGGGCGATGCCGAATGGGGTTTTCTGCAAAAGCAGCTCAAGCCCGGCCAGCAGGCCATCCTGATTGCCGGCAACGGAACGTATTCCTTCAAGGGATCGGGCTATGTCCGCGGCGGAATCTTCGATCGCATCGAGATCATCCAGGACGAAAACAGCTTTCACTTCACCGATCTGGACCACCAGCGCCTGGCCGACCTGATGGCCGCGGGCGCGCCGCGCTTGCGTGAAATCGCCCTGTTCACCGTGCCGGCCGATGCCACCTTCGATGCCGTCGAGCCCTGGCGCCTGCAGCTCATGGTGCAACGCGTGATCAACGTGAAGGAAAAAGCCTTCACCGTCTTCAGCCTGAACTACACGCTGCCATCGGCCTACATCAAGGTCGAAGCCGTCGCCCCGGCCGCCGCAGGTGCGGGCGCAGATGCCGCGGCAGGTGCGGGGGTCGGTGCCGCCGACAGCGCCGCCGCCTTGCGCCAGGCGCGCGCCGAGGCCGAGGACGCCCCGGCACTGTGGAAGCAGATCTGGTCTGCGAAAACCGGCCAGGTCACGACTCTGGTCGCGGCGCTGCTGCTGCTCATGGGCGTGTTCTTCTTCCAGGATCAGCTCACGCGCCACGAGGTCCTGTACAAGCGCTTTCGCCTGGCCTACCTGAGCTTCACCCTGCTGTGGATCGGCTGGTACGCGCAGGCACAGCTCTCGGTGGTGAACGTGCTGACCTTCACCACGGCCTTGCGCACGGACTTTCGCTGGGAATACTTCCTGATGGATCCCATCGTGTTCACCCTGTGGGTGGCCACCGCCGTGTCGCTGATCTTCTGGAACCGGGGTGCGTTCTGCGGCTGGCTGTGTCCGTTTGGCGCGCTCCAGGAACTGACGAACAACATTGCCCGCAAGCTGCATGTGCCCCAGATCAAGGTGCCCCATGGCGTGAACACGCGCCTGTCCGGCCTGAAATATGTGATCTTCCTGGTGCTGTTCGCGTTTTCCCTTTATGAGCTGTCCGTGGCCGAGCAACTGGCCGAAGTCGAACCCTTCAAGACGGCCATCATCCTGAAATTCGTGCGCGACTGGCCCTTTGTGGTCTTTGCCGTCGTGCTGCTGCTGGCGGGCCTGTTCATCGAACGCTTCTACTGCCGCTACCTGTGCCCGCTGGGCGCCGCCCTGGCGATCCCGGCGCGGCTGCGCATCTTCGACTGGCTGCGCCGCTACAAGATGTGCGGCAACCCCTGCCAGCTCTGTGCCGTGGACTGCCCCGTGCAGGCCATCAATCCGGAAGGCGACATCAATTCGAACGAATGCATCCAGTGCCTGAACTGCCAGATGCTGTACCACCACGAGAAGAAATGCCCGCACCTGATTCAGAAAAAAGCCAAGCTCAAGCGCCACAAGGCCCCCCCGCCCGATGCCGGCATCCCCGGCGAGGTCGTGGCGAGCCGCAAGCCCACCGTGCGCCCACGCCTGCCCGAAGATTCACCAGTCACTTCGTGAACCCGCGGCACCCCGCCACTTATCGGAAAATCGGGGCGCCCAGCCTACCACCCCAGGGAGAACTTCATGTCCGACCACACCAACGACAAATCCGGCCTGAGCCGCCGAGGATTCCTCGGCACTGCCGCCCTGACCGGCGCGGCCGCCGTGGGCGCCGCCACCTACCTGCCGGCCAGTGCCAAGGACGACAAGTCCCGCAACCGGTCCAAGGATCACCAGAGCATCGAGGTGGCCCCGGGCGACCTGGATGAATACTATGCCTTCAATTCGGGCGGCCAGTCGGGCGAAGTACGCATCATGGGCCTGCCGTCGATGCGCGAACTCATGCGCATCCCGGTCTTCAACATGTGCAGCGCCACGGGATGGGGCCGCACCAATGAAAGCCGCAAGATCCTGACCGAGGGCCTGACGCCGGCCACCCGCAAGTACGCGGAATCGATCGGCGGCGTGCTGCCCAACGGGGATGCCCACCACCCGCACATGTCGTTCACCGACGGCACCTACGACGGGCGCTACATCTTCATCAACGACAAGGCCAACACCCGCGTGGCGCGCATCCGCTGCGACGTGATGAAGACCGACAAGATCATCGAGATTCCCAACGCCGACGGCATCCACGGTCTGCGCCCGCAACGCTACCCGCGCACCGGCTACGTGTTCTGCAATGGCGAGCACATCGTGCCGCTGCCCAACGACGGCACCGTCATGGACGACCCGAAGAACAATTTCTGGGCCATCTTCACCGCGGTGGATGGCGATGAAATGAAGGTCGCCTGGCAAGTCATGGTGGACGGCAATCTGGACAACTGCGATGCCGACTATCAGGGCAAATACGCGTTTTCCACCTGCTACAACTCGGAAAAGGGCCTGAACGTCACCGAGATGTCCGCCAACGAGCAGGACTGGGCAGTGGTGTTCAACCTCAAGCGCATCGAGGAAGCCGTCAAGAACGGCGACTTCAAGGAAATGAACGGCGTGCCCGTCATCGACGGGCGCCACGGCTCGAAGTACACGCGCTACATCCCGGTGCCGAATTCCCCCCACGGCTGCAACGCCGCACCCGACGGCATCCACGTGGTGTTCAACGGCAAGCTGTCGCCGACCGTCACCGTCATCGACGTGCGCAAGCTCGACGATCTGTTCGACGACAAGATCAAGGAACGCGACGTGGTCGTGGCCGAGCCGCAACTGGGCCTGGGGCCGCTGCACACCGCCTTTGACGGCCGCGGCAATGCCTACACGACGCTGTTCATCGACAGCCAGATCGTCAAATGGAACATCGACAAGGCACGCAAGGCCTACCAGGGTGAAAAAGTCGATCCGATCATCCAGAAGCTCGACGTGCACTATCAGCCGGGCCACAACCACACCACCATGGGCGAGACCAAGGAAGCCGATGGCAAGTGGCTGGTGTCGCTGAACAAGTTCTCCAAGGACCGTTTCCTGAACGTCGGCCCGCTGAAGCCGGAAAACGACCAGCTCATCGACATCTCGGGCGACGAGATGAAGCTCGTGCACGACGGCCCCAGTTTCGCCGAACCGCACGACATGCTGCTGGTGCACCGCTCCAAGGTCCGCCCGCTGCACATCTGGGAGCGCAACGACCCGATGTGGGAAGACGCGCGCCAGATGGCCGCCAAGGACGGCGTCACGCTCGAGGGGGGCTCCCAGGTCGTGCGCGACGGCAACAAGGTGCACGTCTACATGGTGGCCGTGGCCCCGGTATTCAGCCTGTCGAACTTCGAAGTCAATGAAGGCGACGAGGTCACCGTGGTGGTCACCAACATGGAGCGCATCGAGGACCTGACCCACGGTTTCACCGTGAGCGGCTATGGCATCGCGATGGAAGTGGGGCCCCAGGCCACCTCATCGGTCACGTTCACGGCCTCGCGCCCGGGCGTGCACTGGTATTACTGCCAATGGTTCTGCCACGCGCTGCACATGGAAATGTCGGGCCAGATGTACGTCAAGCCGAAGCAGGCCTGAGCATGAAATGCGCCATCCTTCCGGGCAAGCGGGCTGCATTGGCCGCGCTGCTTGCCGGCACCGCGATGCTGATCGCGGTGCCCGGAAGGGTGTGCGCCGCCATTATCCATGTCCCGGCGAACACGCACCTGCAGGCGGCCGTGCAGGCGGCCGCCCCGGGTGACACCTTGCGCCTGGCGCCGGGTGACTATGCCGGCAATCTGGTGATCGACAAGCCGCTGACGCTCGAGGGACCGCCCGATCGCAGCGCACGCATCCTGGGGACCCGCCAGGGCCGCACCATCTGGGTGCAGGCCGCAGACGTGACGCTGCGCCATCTGACCGTAAGCCATTCGGGCCTGAGCCTGTCCGACATGGATGCCGGCATTTTTCTGGACCGCAACGCCGCCCGCGCGCATGTCGCATCCAGCGACATCATCGACAATTCCGTGGGCGTCTATCTGTGGGGCGCGCAGGACGCGCTGGTTGAAAACAACCGCATCGTGGGCAACACCGGCCTGCGCGTGAACGAGCGCGGCAACGGCGTGACCGTCTGGAACGCTCCCGGCTCGAAAGTGCTGAACAATGAAATTTCCCAGGGGCGCGACGGCATCTTTTCCAACAACAGCCGCAACAACGTATTCAGCCACAACATTTTTCATGACCTGCGCTACGCCGTGCACTACATGTACACCAATGACAGCGAGGTCAGTGACAACCTTTCGGTGGGCAACGACATCGGCTACGCGATCATGTTCTCGCGTCGCCTGACCGTACGCGACAACATCGCCATCGACAGCGTCCACCAGGGCCTGATGCTCAACGCGACCGACGATTCGCGCATCCAGGGAAATGCCATCGTGGGCGCGGAAAAATGCGTCTTCGTCTACAACGCCAACCTGAACGAGCTGGCCGACAACCAGTTCCACAACTGCCAGATCGGCGTGCACTACACCGGATCGGAAGGCAACCACATCCACGGCAATGCCTTCGTCGACAATCAGACCCAGGTCAAGTACGTGGGCACGCGCCTGCTGGAGTGGTCTTCGGACGGGCGCGGCAACTACTGGTCGGATCTGTCGGCCTTCGACCTGGACGGCGACGGCATCGGCGACACGGCCTACCGGCCCAACGGCCTCATCGACCAGGTCATCTGGCGCGCCCCCAATGCGCGCCTGCTGCTCAACAGCCCGGCCGTGGCCATCGTGCGCTGGGCGCAGTCCCAATTTCCGGCCATCCTGCCCGGCGGCGTGATCGACAGCGCACCCCTGATGGCGCAACCCGTCACGCCCGCCTGGATCCGCTACAAGGCCCTGCCATGACCCCGACCGCCTCTCCGATCGAATTGCAATCCGTCACCAAGACCTACGGCAGCCTGCGCGCCGTGGACGCCGTCAGTTTCGTGCTGCAACCCGGCGAATGCGTGATCCTGGCAGGCCACAACGGTGCCGGCAAGAGCACCCTGATCAAGCTCATCCTGGGCCTGATTCGAGCCGACGCCGGCCAGGTGCGGGTGCTGGGCGAGCCGGCCGGCAGCCGCGCCGCGGCGCATCAGCGTCGCCACATCGGCTACCTGCCCGAGACCGTGGCCCTGCACCCCTCGCTCACCGGAGCGGAGACGCTGGAATTCTATGCACGCCTGAAAGGCTTGCCGACCCGCGGCAATATGGCCCTGCTGTCGCGCCTGGGCATCTCGGGTGTCGCACGGCGGCGCGTGGGCGGGTATTCCAAGGGCATGCGCCAGCGGCTGGCGCTGGCCCAGGCCCTGCTGGGGCAGCCGCGCATCCTGCTGCTGGACGAACCCACCACCGGGCTGGATCCGGCCTCGCGGCTGCTGTTCCACCAGATCGTGCGCGAACTGCGCGATGCCGGCTGCGCCATCCTGCTGTCCACCCACGCCCTGGCCGAACTGGAAGGCCAGGCCGACCGGGTCATCGTCCTGAGCAAGGGCCACAAGATCGCTGATGGCAGCCTGGGCAGCCTGCGCCAGGCAGCCGACATGCCGGTGCGCATCCGCCTGACCCTCAGCACCGAGGCGCCGCAGCTGCCGGACGGCTGGCAGCGGATCGGCACGCACCGCATCGAGCGCAGCTGCGCACCCGCCGACAAACTTCTGTTCCTGCGCGAGGCGCACGAGATCGCGAACGTCTGCGACATCGAGCTGGAACAGCCCGGGCTGGACGAAATGTACGCCCGCTTTCTGCAACGGGAGGACCTGTGAGCCCCACCCTGATCCTCATCCACAAGGAAATCCGCGACGGCCTGCGCAACCGCTGGGTGCTGGCCGTGGCCATCCTGCTGGCCATGCTGGCACTCACCCTGGGGTTTCTGGGCAGCGCACCCACCGGCAGCGTCAAGGTCGATCCCCTGACGGTGACCGTCGTCAGCCTGTCGAGCCTGTCGATCTTCCTGGTTCCCCTGATCGCCATGCTGCTGTCCTACGACGCCATCGTCGGCGAGGTCGACCGCGGCACCATGGCGCTGCTGCTGAGCTACCCGGTGGCGCGCTGGCAGGTCATGGTGGGCAAATTCTGCGGCCACCTGGCCATTCTGGCGCTGGCCACCACCGCCGGCTATGGCATCGCCGGCGTGGCCCTGCAGCTGCTGCATGACGGCGGGCTGGACCCGGGCAGCTGGGCGCCCTTTGGCCTGCTGATCGCAGCCAGCATCCTGCTGGGGGCCTGCTTTCTGTCCCTGGGCTACCTGATCAGCGCCCTGGTGCGCGAGCGCGCCACGGCCGCCGGCATTGCCATCGGCGTCTGGCTGTTTCTGGTGGTGATTTTCGACATGGCCTTGCTGGGTGTGCTGGTTGCCGACCAGGGCCGCATCATCACGGCGCCCATGCTGAACACGATTCTGCTGTTCAACCCCACGGACGTCTACCGGCTGCTGAACCTGACCGGCCATGAAAACATCGCCCTGTTTGCCGGCATGGCCGGCCTGAGCGGACAGGCCACGCTGTCCACAGGCGTGCTGCTGCTGGCCCTGGTCCTGTGGATCGTGCTGCCCTTCTCGCTGGCGGCGCTGGCCTTCAACCGCAGGGCCCTGTAATGAAAGCACACACCACATTCGTGAAGAACATCTGGCGGGCGCGGCGCAGCGCAATGCAGCGCGGGCGAGCCCGCTGTGCGCTGTTGCTGGCGGCCGCGCTGCTGGCCGCCTGCGGCGGCGCGCCGGGCGACGGCCGTGGTGCGCCGCCCCCCCAGGCCATGACCGAAGAGGCCGTCGGCCACTACTGCGGCATGAATCTGGACGAACACATCGGCCCCAAGGGGCAGATCCTGCTGCGTGACCGCGAGGCCCCCGTCTGGTTCTCGACCATCCGCGAGGTCTTTGCCTACACCCTGCTGCCCGAGGAACCCAAGGCCATCCTGGCCATCTACGTGCAGGACATGGGCCGGGCCGATGCCGACGGCAATCCGCCGGCCGATGCCTGGATCGAGGCGCGCAGCGCCCATTTCCTGATCGAGAGCCAGGCCGTGGGCGGCATGGGTGCGCCCGATGCACTGCCCTTTGCCCGCAGCGACGATGCGCTGGCCTTCGCCGCCCGGCATGGCGGGCGAGTGGTCAGCTTCCAGGACATGCCAGAAGATTATGTGCTGCGCAGCAGCGCACCTGCTTCCCCGCTCGCGGGGGAGCTGCCCGGAGCCCCTTCATGAAAACGTCCACCCTCCCCTGCCCTGTGCGCCCCAGCGGCGCGACCCCCGGTTTCACCCGCGCATCCCAGGCACCCGGCGGCCGCCGCCGCTTCCTGGGCATTCTGGCGGCCAGCGCCGCGCTGCTGGGCCCCACGACGCTGAGCGCCGCCCTGCGCTCGCCCAAAGACCTGCCCGAGCCCGTGATCTGGCGCGGCATCGCCCTGGGGGCGGACGCCGAGCTGCAGCTGCTGCACCCCGACCGCGCGCATGCGCAACGCCTGATCCGCCAGGCCGTGGCCGAGGTCCACCGGCTGGAAAAGATCTTCAGTCTGTACCGCGAGGACAGCGCACTGGTCCACCTGAACCGCACCGGACGGCTGGATGCCCCCCCCATGGACCTGCGCCGTCTGCTGTCGCAGAGCCAGCATTTCAGCGAGCTGACGGGCGGCAGCTTCGATCCCGGCGTGCAGGCCTTATGGGCCCTGTACGCACGCCAGCTGGCCGACGGCAGGCCGCTGCCGCCCGACCCGGCCGCGCTGCAGGCTGCCCTGGCACGGGTGGGCTGGCGCGACATCCACATCGACGAGCGTGCCATCGTGCTGGGTCGCCCGGGCATGGCCCTGACCCTGAACGGCATCGCACAGGGCTACATCACCGACCGCGTGACCGAACTGCTGCGCGCCAACGGACTGGACCATGCACTGGTCGACATGGGCGAGGCCCGCGCCATCGGCAACCCGCACTCCGGGCGCCCCTGGCGCGCCGGCATTGCCGACCCGCTCGCCCCCGACCGGCTGCTGGAGACCGTGGACCTGCAGGATCAGGCCCTGGCGACTTCCAGCGGCCAGGGCACGCCGCTGGACGCCGCGGGGCGCTTCACGCACCTGTTCGATCCCCACACCGGCCAGGCGACCCCGCGCTGGCGAAGCGTGACCGTGCGTGCACCCGACGCCACGACGGCCGATGCCCTCTCGACGGCGTTTTCCCTGATGCCACAAGCCGCCATCGCCGCCATTGCCGAGTCTCAGTCGATTCAGGCCTGGTTGCTGGCGCCCGAAGCGGGTGGCACCGGCCAGGGTGCGTTGATCCGTGTGGGGTAGGCCGGGGCATTGCGCCAACAGATGATCCGCGGGGATGGCCTCAGCGGGGATGGCCTCAGGTTTGGCCCAAGGAATTTGGCCTCAGGGAATTGCCCTCAGGGATTACCCTCAGGGATTGTGACAAGCCCGGAAAAGCATGTTATATTTACGCCTCTTTTGCGGCTGTAGCTCAGTTGGATAGAGTACTTGGCTACGAACCAAGGGGTCGTGGGTTCGAATCCTGCCAGCCGCGCCAGAAATGCCCAGGGCTTACAGACTCCCGTCTGTAAGCCCTTTCATTTGGCCCGTTCAGGACAAGCGCATCAGGATCGGCACGCCGGACTTGCGCAGGCACGTTGCCGCCACGCTGCCCAGAACCGCGGCGTCGAGCGGCCTTTCCCGTCGGGTTGCCATGGCCAGAATGGCGTCGGGCCGATGCGCAACACGTTGAACCAGTGCTTCAGCGGGATCGCCGTGGAGCACATCCCAGTTGATCGGCACACCATGGCGCTTGCCCAGTTCGTTCGCCTTGGCACGGACGTAGCTGGTCTCCATCGCCGCCATTTCGCTGCCTGAAGTCTCGCCGAGGTCGGCCTTGCTGACAGGGCCGATGACGCTGACCACTTCGAGTTCGGCACCTGTCCAGTGCGCGAACCGCCCTGCCTCATCGGCCATTGCTTCGGAATGCGCCTGGCCATCGAGGGGCAGAATCACACTACGCGGCCTGCCCGGCAGATGCGCCGGGTCACGGTCGCCCTTCGGGCGATACAGAAGCACCGGCGCGCCGACGCCACGCAAGACGCGCTGCGCCACACTGCCAAGAAACATTTCCGCCAGGCCGGAGTGCCCGCGTGAAGTCATCGCCAGCAGAGTGGCCGGCTCGCGGTCGATTTCGTCGAGCAATCCGCGCGGCACGTCGCCCGGTGCGCTGAGGCACAGGCCGCGTGCGTCGTGAGCCGCGGCGAGACGCTCGATGTAGTGCCTGGCCTCTTCCTCATCAGAATCCTTCTCGACCACGCGCACCAGCACCAGTTCGGTGCCGTGAATGGCCGCCAGGCCCATCGCCCAGGGGATCATTTCCTCGGAGAATGACGAACCATCGAGTGGAACCAGGATGCGCTTGTACATGGTCGAAATCTCCGGAAGACGGAAGGCGATGGTCGGAAGGTGTCCCGGGCCGTCGGAAGGCCTCTTGTTACCGGATAGTCTACCCTGTCACCGCTGCAAAGAGAATCTCCCGATGCCGGTTGAGCGGGCGCCGGTCCGGCGTTCGCAGTCCGTCACGCCGATGGCCGCCGGCACACTGCCCAAGGTGGCCGTAGCCTGTCCTTCGATTCAATCATGCAACACACTCACGACGAATTGACGAAAGATCGTCATGGCAGGGGCCTCAGTCCTGTCAGCCAGGGTCACAAGAGCGAAGCGCGCCACAGAATCCAGCGCGGGCATCAAAACCAGTTCGGCCAGCCGCTCAGTCTGCCGGTACGGGCGGATGGCCGCCAGTATCCCCAGAAAGACTGCATCACTATTTTGCACGACATGCAGCAAGGCATCGATATCATCACACCGCAGCGTCACGGCAGTTTGAGGGTCGGCACCCGCCCCATAGCGGGCAATCAATTGGCGCGCCACGTCGGCACTCAGCGGCGTGGAGGCCAGCGGATAGCGGCGCATTTCAGCAAAGGACACCGCTCTGCCCCATTGCAGCAAAGGGTGCCCTGTTCGACAGACGAACCCTGCCCGCATGCCACCCAAATCCTCGATGACCAGATCGGAACCAGGGGCGATTCGACGCATGTCGACTACCAGAGCATCGAATTCGCGTTGCCGCATCTGGGCCACCTGGACCTCGGTCGCCCCGGGTGAAACGCTGACTTCGACACCCGGGTAATTGCAGGCCATATGCTGAAGAAAGGGTCGCATCAGCATCGCACTGGGGCCGGAACCCAGACCAATCCGCAAAGAGCCGATTTGCCCGTCACGCAGGAATTGTGCACTGCGGCGCAATTCGGCAGCATCGTGCACCATGCGCTGCGCCCGTACGGCAACTGCGCTGCCAAAGGGTGTGAGTTCATTGCGCTTGCCGGTCCGCTCGATCAAGCGCACCCCCAATTCATTCTCGAGCGCCTGGATACTGCGGCTGAGCGCCGACTGGCTGATGTGATGCCGCTCAGCCGCCTGACTGAAAGAGCCGGTTTGGGCGACGGCCAGCAAATGTTGAAGTTGTCTCAGATTCATGGTCTCTGAATGAGTTTATTGCATCATACAGATGATAATTATGCACTGGACGAATCATGAAGCCATCCCTAAGATCGAAGCAACCATCCAGAATGACCAAAATATATGGAGACAAACTCATGAGCCCCCTTGCCAGCGGCAGTATCGCAACTGTGCAGCCCTTCCCCTCGACACCGTCAATTCCAGACCTGTCCCTTCACCCCACTGTGAGCCGCCGTATTGTCGCCGCAACCGTGGCAGGTAACGCCATCGAATTCTATGACTTCACGACCTATGCATTTTTTGCTGTCCTGATCGGAAAAACATTTTTCCCCTCTACCTCACCGTTCATGAGCCTGCTCATGTCAGTCGCGGTATTCGGCGTGGGTTTTGTCACACGTCCCCTGGGCGGGGTGCTGATTGGAGCCTTTGCCGATCGGGCCGGACGCAAACCGGCCATGCTGCTCACCATTGCCCTTATCGTGGTCGGAACCCTTGGCCTGGCATTGACGCCGTCTTATGCCAGCATCGGCATGGCCGCCCCAGCCATCGTCGTATTTTGCCGTCTCATCCAGGGGCTGGCGCTGGGCGGCGAGGTGGGTCCCTCCACATCCTATCTGATCGAAGTCGCCCCACAGGGGAAACGAGGGCTCTATGGCAGTTGGCAGCTGGCCAGCCAGGGGCTGGCTGCCCTGACCGCCGGGCTGATCGGCGTTTCACTGACCTTGTCCTTGTCGGCCGAACAGATGTTGATCTGGGGCTGGCGCGTACCATTTCTACTCGGTTCCATCCTGATTTTTGTGGCGATCTACATGCGCAAACACATGCCCGAATCGCTGGATGGAGACAAGGCAGCCGCCCGCAGCAAATTGCCACGCCCCAGGTTGCGCGACCACAGCCGTGCAGTGATCCTGGGTACTCTGATCGTCGTGGGGGGAACTGTCTCCACCTATGTCGCCATGTATATGACCAGCTATGCCATCACCACACTCAGGCTCTCTCCCGCGATCGGCATGATGGCCACCATCACCTATGGCCTGCTCACGCTGCTGGGTGCGCTGCTGGGTGGCTGGCTATCCGACCGCTATGGCCGCAAACCGCTCATTCTGTGGCCTCGAGTGGCGCTTCTTGTGCTGACCTACCCCGCCTTCATGCTGCTGCTGGATCACACCAATCTGACTACCCTGGCCTTGACCACATTGGTACTTGCCAGCCTGACTGCCATGAGCGGTGCGCCTTCGATCGTGACGATTCCAGAACTCTTTCCAAGCCACGTGCGTGCCCTGGGCCTGTCCGTTGTCTACGCGGTGGGCGTGGCGATCTTCGGTGGCTCGGCCCAGTTCGTGGTGACCTGGCTGATCGAGGCCACCAAGAATCCGGCCTCTCCAGCCCTCTATGTGATCGCAACGAGTCTCATCACCATCATCGGTGTGCTGCTCATACCAGAGACCGGGCAGGATAAGGCGCTGGCTGACTGACCCCATATGGCGATCAGGCGGCATGGCCCCCAAGGCCAACGCTGTCCCTGCATCGTTCCACACCGTTTTCTCATGGAGCCCTTCGTGAATCTGCCCGATACTGCAACCCTGACCGATACGGCAAGCCTGCCCGACGCTGCAAGCCCGCCCGATACCGCAACCCTGCCCGATACGGCAACCCTGACCGACACGATGCCCTTGCTCAGCCAGCATATTGATACCTTCATCAAGCTGCGGCAGGATATTCACCGCCATCCCGAACTTTCCTTCGAAGAACAACGCACCAGTGACCTGGTGGCCGAGCGCCTGCAAAGCTGGGGATACACCGTCGAACGGGGTCTGGGTGGCACCGGCGTCGTGGGCCAGTTGAACAGAGGCACCGGCACTCGTCGTCTGGGGCTGCGTGCCGACATGGATGCCCTGCCCATCCAAGAAACCACCGGCCTGGACTATGCCAGTGGCAGATCCGGCGTCATGCATGCCTGCGGACACGATGGGCATACGGCCATGCTTCTCTGCGCGGCGCAGGCTCTGGCTCAGTCGGACGAGTTCTCCGGCACGCTCAATCTGATCTTCCAGCCGGCTGAAGAGTATGGAACTGATGACAGCGGCGCAGTGCGCATGATGAATGATGGCCTGTTCCAGAAATATCCGTGCGACGCCATCTTTGCCATGCACAACATGCCTGGCTGGCCACAGGGCCACCTGGTGTTTCGCGAAGGGCCCATGATGGCCTCGTCCGACAAGGTCTACATCACGCTGGAGGGCCGGGGCGGGCACGGCGCGCTTCCGCACGAGGCGGCTGACCCTGTGGTTGCGGCCGCCAGCCTGGTCATGGCCTTGCAGACGGTGGTTTCGCGCAATGTCGATCCGCTGGCCACGGCCGTCGTGACGGTCGGCGTGCTGCAGGCAGGCCAGGCCCACAACATCATCCCGCAAGGCGCCCGGCTCGAGCTCAGCGTGCGCACGCTCGACGCCCAGGTTCGCCAGGACGTCGAGCGGCGCATCACGGCACTCACCCATGCCCAAGCCGAAAGCTTTGGTGTACGGGCCCACATCGAGTACCGACGCGGCTATGCAGTTTTAGTCAATAGCCAGGACGAGACCGACCTGGCTCGCCAAGTGGGTATCGAACTGGTGGGTGCAGACCAGGTGACTCCCCAGGGGCCGGCACTCACGGGAAGCGAAGACTTTGCCTACATGCTGGAGCGCTGCCCAGGCAGCTATCTGCTGATTGGCAATGGCGAGGGTGAGCAGGTTGGTGCCTGCATGGTGCATAACCCCGGGTACGATTTCAATGATCACAACATTGCTCTGGGCGCCGCCTACTGGGTGCATCTGGTTCGGCGGTTTTTGTCGAAAGGAACCCTCATGAACTGACAAGATCAGTCCACTTCCCGCGGCCAGGCGGCGATCACCACGATGACACCAGCACCAATAACGCAGGCGTGCACGATTTCCCTTTGCTGAAAATGAACGCAACAAACGCATGTCAATGCCGTGAGCCGCATGACAAATACGGATCTGCGGGGGTTCCCTGATCAGACGCCGCAAACCGGCCTGCCACGAACCGGCCTGCCGCGGGCCTGCCCGCCCCGGGCCACGGCCCCTGCCCGTCAAGCGTGGTGTATCCTGGGAATCCTCTTTTACCCGGGAGGCACCATAGCCCGCCATGAAAATCGGAATCCTGCAATGTGACGATGTTCCCCAGCCCCTGATCGCACAACATGGGGACTATCCCGACATGATCCAGGCCCTGCTGCTGGCCGCGAATCCCGATCTGTCATTCCAGCGCTGGGCCTGCCACCAGGGCCAGATTCCCGACTCGACGCAGGGTGTGGATGCGTGGATCACCACGGGCTCGAAAAGCGGTGTGAATGACGACGATGCCTGGATCGGGAAGCTGAGCGATTTCGTGCGCACGCTATGGGATGCAAAGCGCCCGCTGGTCGGCATCTGCTTCGGCCACCAGCTGATCGCCAAGGCCCTGGGGGGGCGCGTCGAACGCAGCCCGTTGGGCTGGGGGATCGGAGCCTACAGCAACACGCTGGACCACCTGCAGCCCTGGATGACCCCCTGGCGGTTTGGCGACCTGCAACTGCTCAACAGCCACCAGGACCAGGTCACCCAAGCGCCCGCGAACAGCCTGATCCTGGCGCACAGCAGCTTCTGCCCCGTGTACATGATGCAGGTGGGCGATACCTTTCTGGGCATCCAGGGGCATCCGGAATTCTCCGGATCCCTGCTGGCCGACCTGCTGGACTCGAAGGAAGAGCAGATTCCCGCGGATCGCGTGGCGGCCGCAAAGAGCAGCCTGCGACTGCGGGTGGACGATTACCTGGTCGCAAACTGGATCGTGAATTTCATGCGCTACGCCAGGCGGGGAGCCAAGCCTCGCATCCGCTGATGCATGGCTGCCGGTCGGGCACCCCGAACAGGCCGCCCTGTCGGCTGATCGGCCCTGACTCCCACGCACCCGCGCATCAGGAAGCGAAAGCGCGGCAAGCCGATCGACCTCAGGACGGACGATTTCAAGCAAGCGTCCTGTCAGGCGTCGTCCCCTTCTGGAACGCCTGGTTCGCGCCTGCGTGAGACGATGGTGATCAAGCATGCTGCAATCAGCGCCGGGAGAAGTGCTGCAATCAGCGCCGTGAATGGCGGGGACTTGCGCTTTGACGCAGGGCCGACAGGATCAGATATACTGTACATAAATACAGTCTACTCTGGTCCTGGAATGAATCCTTGTCGCCATGCCCGCACCCTCCGCCTTCAGCACCCCGAACGCATCCACCCGGCCCTCTGGCGGGCCAGCCAGATCGTTCCCCCGCGCCGCGCCACGGTCGCCACCGGGTACGCGGCCCTGGATCGCACCCTGCCCGGTGGCGGCTGGCCGCTGGGGGCGCTGATCGAACTGCTGCCTGAACGGCCCGGCATCGGCGAACTGCTGCTGCTGCGGCCCACGCTGGCCGGGCTCGACCCCCGCCGCCGCATCCTGCTGATCGACCCGCCCCACCCGCCCTCGATGCAATGCTGGGCCAATTGGGGCCTGCAATCGCACCGTCTGGCCTGGCTGCGCGCCGGGGCCACGCCCGAACGCCTCTGGGCCGCCGAACAGATCGTCCGCCACGATGTCTGTTCGGCCCTGCTGTGCTGGGTGGACCACGCACCCGACCACACCCTGTTGCGGCTGCAGCGCCTGGCGCGCATCTGCGATCTGCTGCTCATCGTGCTGCGCCCCCGATCCGCGGCCCTTCAGGCCAGTCCGGCCCCCCTGCGCCTGTGCCTCAGCCCGTCGCTCCAGGGCCTGACCATCGGCATCCTGAAATGCCGTGGCCCCGCACCGGTCGGGGCCCTTGCCATCCCCCTGTATTCCGATGCTCTGGATCAGCCTGAAACTGCCCGCATCCCTGCCGGCCTGCCCGCCGGACCTCATGACCCGATTGCTGCGCTACACACCGCACATCACCCTGCTTGAGCAGGCGCCAGCCGCCAGGCAGGCGCAGGCGATCGATCAGCAACCGGCCACCCGGCAGGAGCAGGCACAGATCCCCGACGGCCAGACACCCGCCCTGGAAGTCTCGGGCAGCCTGCGCCTGTTTGGCGGCATCCGGCCCCTACTGCGCGCCATCCGGGCCGACTGTCCGCCAGGCACCCGCACCGGTCTGGCGCCCACGGCGCTGGGCGCCTGTCTGCTCGCGCGCCGACAAACCGGCACGCGCCATGTCCTGCGCCTGCGCAGCCTGGCCCGCCTGCTGGATGCCCTGCCCTGCGCCGCCCTGCCCACGGCCCCCGATCAGCTCGAGCGGCTGCGGGAATTGGGCTGCCACCATCTGGGGGTCTTGCGGGCGCTGCCCCGAACTGGCCTGCGCAACCGGGGCCATGCCGCCCTCATCGCCCTGCTGGATCAGGCCTACGGACAGACGACACCGATCCATCCCTGGCTCAGCGCCGCTGCCCGCTTCTTCCAGGCGCATGAACTGGATTATCACTGCCGCTCGGCCAGCGCCATCGAAACGGCCTGTACGCCCCTGATCACCGCCCTGTGCGCCTGGCTGGACACCCGCCAGGGCGCCACCGACACGCTGACGCTGGACCTGCTCCATGACAGCCGCCGTGCGGGCACGCCGCCAGCCACGCCGGTGTGCCTGCGCACCGCACGGCCCGAATGGATTGCCACGCGCTTCCGGATCCTGCTGCGGGAACACCTGGCGCGTCACCCACTGCCGGCCCCTGTCGTGCGCATCGTGCTGCGCTGCGAACGCATTCAGCCGCGCGCCCCCAGAACGGCATCCCTGCTGTTCGATGACACGCCTTCCCCGGATCGCGAAGCGGCCCTGCTGGACCTGCTGCGCGCCCGCCTGGGTCCGCATTGCCTGCACTTTCCCGACCCGGTCGCCCAGCACATTCCCGAACGCACGGATCGCTGGCGGGCCCGGGACACCCCCATGCACGATCACCTGCCCCAGCTCTCGCTGCACAGCCGCCCCCTGTGGCTGCTTCCCCGCGCAGTGGCCTTGTCCGCTCCCGACCACCGCCCGCTGCTCGAGGGCACCCCCCTGGCCCTCATTGCCGGACCCGAACGGATCGAGGGCGGCTGGTGGGTACCCGGCCAGTCCCCGATCGCTCGGGACTATTTCATCGCCCGCGACGCACGCGGTGCACGGTACTGGATCTACCGGGACCACCATGCAGCCGGCTGGTTCCTGCACGGCCTGTTCGGCTGAACCCGGGGGCCGACATGGGCAACACGGACAGGAAATCGCCGGAACACGCAGACGAGCGACCCTCGGAACACGCAAGCGGGCGGCCCTCGGAGCCCGCGGGCGACCGATCGTCGGCACCCGCGGGCAAGGGCTTGCCGGCTTACGCCGAACTCGATTGCCTGTCGAACTTCACCTTTCTGACGGGCGCCTCGCACCCGGAAGAACTGGTCCGCACGGCTGCCGAGCTGGGATACCGGGCCATTGCCCTGGCCGACGACTGTTCGCTGGCCGGCGTCGTGCGCGCCTGGCGCGAGGCGCGCCGCCACGGTCTGCACCTGATCATCGGCAGCCGCTTTCGTCCCCGGGGCCAGGCGTTCGAGCTCATCATCCTGGCCCGGGACCATGACGGCCATGGTGCCCTCAGCCGCCTGATCACCCGGGCGCGGCTGCGCAGCCCGAAAGGCCAGTACCACTTCATGCTCGAAGACCTGTGGACTACCGCAGAACCTGCACCAGAACCCGCACCAGAACCCGCAGTGCGGAACCCGGCGGTGCAGGAAGCAGCAGCATCGGCCACAGCCAGCGCCCAGCCGCAGCACACCGTCCCCCTGCCCGGCTGCCTGCTGATCCTGAAGCCCGACTACGACGCACCCGCCGCCTGCCTGCCGGCCCTGGAGCAATTGCAGCCGGCCTTCCGGGGCCGGCTCTGGCTGGGCCTGTACCTGCCGCAGGGCGATCACGATGCCCGCCATCGTCACGCCCTGACCGGCTGGGCCGGCACGCTGGACCTTCCCCTGGTGGCCCTGGGCGGTGTGCAGATGCACCGGCGCTCGCGCCAGCCCCTGCATGACACCCTGTGTGCCATCCGCACGGGCCGCCCGATCGTCCGCTGCGGCACCGAGCTGCGCCCCAATGCCGAACATGCCCTGCGCAGCCGCCTGCGCCTGGCCAATCTGTACCCGGCACAGGCCCTGGCGCAGACGCTGGTCATCGCCCGGCAGTGCATTTTTTCCCTGGACACCTTGCGTTATCAATATCCCGAAGCCAACGTGCCGCCCGGGGTAGCGGCGTCACAGTACCTGCGCGACGAGTGTCTGGCCGGGGCCGCCCGACGCTACCCTGGTGGGCTGACGCCCAGCGCACGGCGCCAGCTCGACGACGAACTGAGCCTGGTGTGCGAACTGGGCTACGAGGCCTACTTCCTGACGGTATACGATCTGGTCCGCCACGCCCGCCGCCAGGGCATTCTGTGCCAGGGGCGCGGCTCGGCCGCCAATTCCATGATCTGCTACTGCCTGGGCATCACCGAAGTCGATCCGATCGCCCGCGACCTGCTCTTTGCGCGCTTCATCAGCCGCGAGCGCGGCGAACCGCCCGACATCGATGTCGACTTCGAACACCAGCGGCGCGAGGAGATCATCCAGTACGTCTACGACACCTACGGACGCGACCACGCCGCCCTGACCGCCGTGGTCATCACCTACCGGCGCCGCAGTGCCTTGCGCGACACCGGCAAGGCATTGGGCATCGCCCCGGATCGGGTCGAACAGGCGGCCAGAACCCTGCGCCACACCTCCGATCCCGCCGTCATGCGCGACACACTGCAAGCCCTGTGCCCGGAACAGGGCAGCCTGTGGGCCACCCTGGCCAGCGAACTGACGGGTTTTCCGCGCCATTTGTCGCAGCACCCGGGGGGCTTCGTGATCGCCCGCCAGCGGCTCGATGCGCTCGTGCCGCTGGAAAATGCCGCCATGCCGGGGCGCAGCGTCATTCAGTGGGACAAGGATGACCTGGACACCATGGGCCTGCTCAAGGTTGACATTCTGGCGCTCGGCATTCTCAGCGCTCTGCGCGAATGCGCCCGATGGGTCCTGTGGCGCCGTCGCCGGCCCTGGGCGTTGGCAGACATTCCCTGGGACGACCCCGACACCTTCGCCATGATCCGCAAGGCCGACACCGTCGGGGTGTTCCAGATCGAATCCCGGGCCCAGATGAGCATGCTGCCGCGCCTGCAGCCGCGCTGCTTTCACGATCTGGTGATTCAGGTGGCCATCGTGCGGCCCGGCCCCATGCAAGGCGGCATGGTCCACCCCTATCTGCGCCGCCGCCAGGGCCTGGAGGCGGCGGACTATCCCTCGCCCGCCATCCGCCAGATCCTGGAACGCACGCTGGGCATCCCGATCTTCCAGGAACAGGCCATGCGTCTGTCCATGGTCGCGGCCGGTTTTTCCGCCGGCGAGGCCGATCAGTTGCGCCGCTCCATGGCGGCCTGGCGCCGCACGGGTGAAATCGCCGCCTTTCATGACCGCCTGCGGGCGGGGATGGCCCAAAACGGCTATTCGGCCGACTTTGCCGAAAGCCTGATCCGGCAGCTCGACGGCTTTGGCGAATACGGCTTTCCCGAAAGCCACGCGGCCAGTTTTGCCCGGCTCGCCTGGATCAGTGCCTGGCTCAAATGCCACGAACCCGAGGCCTTTCTGGTCGCCCTGCTGAATGCCCAGCCCATGGGCTTTTATGCCCCCAGCCAGCTCGTCCAGGATGCGCGGCGCCACGGCGTCGTGATCCTGCCCGTGGACGTGCGCCACAGCCAGGCGGGAGCCACCCTGGAATACCCCGTGGAATCCCCGAGCACACCCCCCTGGCATGCAGCGCCCCCCGGTGCGCTGGCCGACACCATGAACGGCCCCTGGTGTGCCAGCGACACGGCAGACCCCGAATCCCCCCGCAATGCGGAAAGCCTGAAACCTGTCGACAGCCCGGGCAAGCCCGCCGCCCGGCCGGCAGTGCGCCTGGGGCTGCAACAGGTGCGCGGCCTGTCGCACACGGCCATGCAGGCCATCGTCGCCTGTCGGGACTCGGCCCCCATCCGCAGCATCCAGGACCTGGCCGCGCGCGCCGGGCTCGATGCCGGCGCCATGCGCGCGCTGGCGGCGGCCAACGCCTTTGCAGGGCTGGCCGCGCACCGCGGCGAAGCCCACTGGCAGGCGGCCCTGCCGCGGCCGCCCGGGCTGCTGCGCACGGCCCCCCTGGCCGAAGGCCCGCCGCCCGATCTGCCATCGCCCGACGAGGGCGAGAACCTGGTGGCCGACTATGCAGCCCTGGGCCTGACGCTGGGACGCCATCCGCTGGCCCTGCTGCGCCAGGAACTGGCCCGGCGCGGTTTCCGCACCGCCGCCGAACTGACCGGACAGTATCCCGACCGACGCCTGGCGCGCGGCTGCGGCCTGGTGACGGCACGCCAGCGGCCGCACACGGCCCATGGCACCGTGTTCATCACTCTGGAAGACGAGACCGGCCCCCTGAACGTGATCCTGCATGCCCGCGAAGCCGACCGGCAGCACGCCACCCTGGTCGGCGCCCGTCTGATGGGCGTCTATGGCATCTGGCAGCGCCAGCAAGGGGTCTGTCATCTGATCGGGCGACGCCTGGTCGACCTGAGCCCCCTGCTGGGCCAGCTGAGCACCCATAGCCGGGATTTTCACTGACAGGCAGCGCGGTTGCGGCCGCCCCCGATGATGAAATCGTCTCTTTCATCGATTCCATTCCGAACTGAGTCAGGACGACCTTGCCGCCGCGGAATGCACTACGGCCGGATTTCAGCAAATGCCCCCAGCACGCGAAACTGCAGGTGGGCGCCCACCGGCGCCTGGGCGACGCGATCCAGATCGCGCGCCACGACCGTGGCAATCACCGGATAGCCACCCGTCAGCGGGTGATCGGCCAGAAACAGGACCGGCTGGCCATTGGCGGGTACCTGAACGGCGCCCACCACAGTGCCCTCGCTGGGCAGTTCGTCCGTGCGGCTGCGGGGCAGCGGCCGGATGCCGGACAGCCGCATGCCGACCCGATTCGACTGGGGCGTCACCGTCCATTCCTGGCTGGCCAGGCGCTCGAGCGCCACCGCATCGAACCAGTCGGCGCGCGGCCCCAGGATCACATCCAGCATGAGGCATTGTCCGGAGCGCGGCAGGGATCGGTCCTGCGCCTGCACGGGCAGTGCTGCCGGTGGTGGTGCCGCGTCGGCGACCGGGCCCACCCGCAGCAGGTCCCCCACCCGGATGGGGTCCGGCCCGATTCCTGCCATCGTGTCCGTGGCGCAACTGCCCAGCACCGCATCGACCGCCCAGCCTCCGCGCACCGCAATGTAGCAGCGCACCCCGGCACGCGGCCGGCCAATGCGCAGCACCTGACCGTCTTCCATGACCAGCGGATGATGCGCTGCAGCAGGCAGGCGCACGCCCGATGCCGTCAGCAAGGCCACGGGCACCTCCGCCCCCGTCACTGCCACGAGCGCCCGGCCGTGGCAGACCAGGCGCAGCCCGCCCAGCACATTTTCCAGTACAGGGGTCCCCGGCGCATTGCCCACGACCTGGTTGGCCTGGCGCATCGCGGTACGATCGAGCGCACCGGAACGCGACACGCCCAGGTGCGTCAGGCCCGGACGTCCGAAGTCCTGGAACAGCGTCTGCAGGCCGGCGTCCAGGACTTCCAGGTGGCTTGCCCAACCTGCGCCCGGCACGACGCCATCGGACGATGGCGGCGCCGAGGCCGTCGGGGCAGACGGCCTGGCAGCCTCTGCCGGCAATGCACTCGTCCGGGGATCACCGTCCGCGTCGCCCGGCAGGCTGATCTCTGGGCGCGACAGTGCCAGATCCCGGAAACGCACCCGAAAACCGGGCTGCACCAGCGCCGGTTCTGCCCGATTCAGATCCCACATGCGCCACGGGGTCACCCCCAGCAGCTGCCAGCCGCCCGGGCTGTCCCGGGGGTAGACGGCGCTGAAGTCGCCCGCCACCGCCACCGAACCGGCGGGTACGCGCACCCGCGGACTGGGCCGGCGCGCGATGCCATGAAAACAGGGATCGCCCCCCGCCAGATAGACAAAGCCCGGCGCGAATCCGGCGAAGGCCGCCAGATAGTCGCTGCCCGTGTGGCGCTCGATCACTTCAGCGCGCGTGAGCTTCAGCTGTTCGGCAACCGCATCCAGATCCGCTCCGGTGTAATGCACGGGAATCTCGATGCGCCGCACCGGCATGCCGGCCACCGCGTCCGGGTGCAAGCGCCCGCTCGGACCTGCCGCCACCAGGCCACCAGCCGCCCAGGGTGCGTGGCGCCGCAACCAGGCCGCCACCGCGAGGGCCGAGATCCTGTCTGGCTGAAACTGCACCAGCAGCGTGCGCGCCGCAGGGACGATGTCCCCCACGCCGGTGGGTCGCTGCAGGCCGATCGCCCGAAACAGCGCCAGCGTGTCTTCCAGCGAGTCCAGTTCCACCAGCAAGGCGGCATCGCCCACAGGCAGGAAGCGCAGGCCCGGCGCCGCGCCTGTCGGCCCTGTCGGACCCGAGTGGCCGGGCCGGTCAGAGACGGGATCAGGTGCGCGCTGCATCGACAAAGGATTGCAGTCTGACACCGGCCGCAGCCAGGCCATCGCGCACCGCGCGCGCCAGTGCCACGGCACCCGGACTGTCGCCATGCACACAGATGGAGTCTGCCCGCAAACGCACCCGGCTGCCATCGATGGCCGTGAGTTCGCCCGTGCGCACCAGTTCCAGCATGCGCGCAGCCACCTGATCCGGATCGTGCAGCACCGCGCCCGGTTCACGCCGTGACACGAGTGCGCCCTGCGGCGTGTAGGCCCGGTCGGCAAAGGCCTCGGCCGCCACCCGCAGGCCGCGCGATTCGGCCCAGCCCAGCAGCGGCGAGCCCGCCAGGCCCATCAGGATCAGTTCCGGGTCGATGGCCAGGATGGCCGAAATCACGTCAGCCGCCTGGCGCTCATCGTGCGCAATGGTGTTGTAGAGCGCGCCATGCGGCTTGACGTAGCGCACGCGCGTGCCGGCGGCCGTCGCCAGCCCCTGCAGGGCACCGACCTGGTAGATCACGTCGGCCACCAGTTCCCGGCTGGACGGGTCCAGTGCGCGGCGCCCGAAGCCGACCAGATCGGGGTAGCCCACATGCGCCCCCACGGCCACGCCGCGCGCGGCGGCCGCACGCAAGGTCTCCAGAATGCCGGCGGGGTCGCCCGCATGGAAACCGCAGGCCACATTGGCGCTGCTGACGATGTCCAGCATGGCGGCATCGTCCCCCATGCGCCAGGCACCAAAGCTTTCACCCAGATCACTGTTCAAGTCCATGGTCCTCTCCTTCGGGCAGACTGCAGGCACGTGCTGCATTTTGACGGGATCCGCATGGCGGCAAGGCAGCAAGGCTGCTGCAACACGCAAGAAACCCTCATATACCATACCGAATTATTGCGCTACTGTTGAACTCAGTGTTTGTCGTGGCCCGGCCCGCCGCAGTTGCCGGGTCATTTCTCTTTCACCAGACAGGAGCCCCCATGAAACGTCGCACCTTCTTTGCCGCCGCTGCCATCGCCAGCCTGGGCCTGACGCTCAACGCTCATGCCGCCACACAATGGGACCTGGCCTCGGCCTACCCGGCCTTCAACTTCCACTCGCAGAACCTGGCCCAGTTCGCCCAGGATGTGGACAAAGCCACCCAGGGGGATCTGAAGATCACCACCCACCCGGGCGCGTCCCTGTTCAAGGCGCCGGAAATCAAGCGCGCCGTGCAAGGCGGGCAGATCCAGGCGGGCGAATTTTTCATGGTCAGCTTCCAGAACGAATGGCCGCTGTTCGGCCTGGATGGCCTGCCCTTCCTGGCCAGCAACTACGACGAAGCCTGGAAGCTCTACCAGGCCCAGCGCCCGGCCCTGGAAAAACGGCTGGACCAGCAGGGCATGCTGCTGCTCTACGCCGTGGCCTGGCCACCGCAAAGCATCTACAGCAACAAGCCGATCCACTCTGCCGCCGACCTGAAGGGCATGAAATGGCGCGTCTACAGCCCCACCACGGCGCGCATCGGTGAACTGGTGGGCGCGCAACCGGTCACCATCCAGGAGGCCGAACTGACCCAGGCGCTGGCCACCGGCGTCATCGAAGGGCTGATCACCTCCAGCGCCACCGGGGCGGACAACAAGCTCTACGAACAGATGAAGTACTTCACCAACGTGCGCGCGTGGATCCCGAAAAATGCCGTGGTGGCGAACAAGAAAGCCTTCGAGGCGCTGTCCGCAGACACGCAGCAGGCCGTGCTCAAGGCCGCGGCCGACGCTGAAACCCGAGGCTGGCAGGCTTCCCGACAGGTGGATGCCGACTCGATCGCCAAACTGAAGGCGGGCGGCATGCAGATCGACGAGCCCTCCGAGCAGTTGAAGGCCGATCTGGCCAAGGTCGGGGAAACCGTCATCCAGGAATGGACCGCCCAGGCGGGCGACGAAGGCAAGCAGGTGCTGAACACGTACCGGTCCAGCCTCTGACCCACAGGCGGCACGGGCCGTGTGCGACCGCGCCGCGGGCCCGTGCCTGATTTCTGCAGGAATGCACGCCCATGCGCAAATTTCTCAATGGTCTGTATCAGACCAGCGCCTGGATGGCCGGGCTGGGCATGATCCTGGTGCTGGTCATGGTCACCCTGACGATCCTGGGCCGGCTTTTTGGCCACGCCGTGGGCGGCCTGGACGCCTATGCCGGCTACGCCATGGCCGGCGCCGGTTTCCTGGCCCTGGCCAGCACTCTGAAGGCGGGCGAACATATCCGCGTGACCCTGGTGCTGGGCAGGCTGCACGGCTCGGCCCGGCGCACGCTGGAGCTCGTCGCGCTGTTCCTGGCCGTCGTGCTGGCCGGCTTTCTGGCCTTTTATTCCGGGCGGCTGGTCTGGCAATCGTGGCTCTTCCACGATGTGTCCACCGGCATCGATGCCACGCCGCTCTGGATTCCGCAAATCCTCATGGCCGTGGGCACGACCGTCTTCTTCATCGCCTTTCTGGACGAATTCTGCCTGGAACTCCTGGGAAAGCGCGCCCCTCCGCCCGAAGCACCCCACCCCGAGTGACCCATGAGTGAAATTGCCATCAGCGCCTTGCTGATCATCGTCCTGTTCACGCTGCTGGGCGGCGGCGTCTGGGTGGGGCTGACCCTGGCCGGCGTGGCCTGGTTCGCCATGGAGGTCTTCTCGGCCCGGCCGGCGGGCGATGCCATGGCCATCACCATCTGGGGCAGTGCCAGCAGCTGGACCCTGACGGCGCTGCCGCTCTTCATCTGGATGGGGGAAATCCTGTATCGCACCAATCTGTCGGAAAACCTGTTCCGCGGCCTGGCGCCCTGGGTGAACCACCTGCCCGGGCGCCTGCTGCACACCAACGTGCTGGGCTGCACGATCTTTGCCTCGGTGTCCGGGTCCTCGGCGGCCACCTGTGTCACGGTGGGTCGCATGAATCTGCCCGAACTGAGCCGCCGCGGCTATCCGGAGGCGCAGGCCATCGGCTCGCTGGGCGGCCCTGCGACCCTGGGCCTGCTGATCCCGCCGTCCATCATCCTGATCGTCTACGGGGTGGCGGCTGAAACCTCGATTGCCAAGCTGTTCATCGCCGGCATCGTGCCCGGCCTGCTGCTGGCGCTGCTGTTCAGCGGCTGGCTGATGGGCTGGGCCCTGTTGCATCCCGATCAGGTGCCCCGGGAATCCGGCAGCCTGTCGCTGGCGACCAAGCTGCGGGAATCGGCCCAGCTGATCCCGGTGGTGCTGCTGATCCTGGGGGTGATCGCCAGCATCTATACGGGTGTGGCCACGGCAACCGAGTCCGCCGCCATCGGCGTGATCGGCGCCTTCCTGCTGTCAGCCAGCCAGAAGTCGCTCACGTGGCAGTCGTTTCGCGATTCGCTGCTGGGCGCCACGCGGCTGTACTGCATGATCGCACTCATCCTGACGGGCGCGGCCTTCATGACCCTGGCGATGGGCTACATCGGCCTGCCCCGCCAGCTGGCCGCCTTCGTCGGCAGCCTGGACCTGGCGCCCGGCACGCTGATCCTCGTGCTGGCGCTGTTCTACATCGTGCTGGGCTGCTTTCTGGACGGCATTTCCACCATCGTCCTGACCATGGGCGTGGTGCTGCCCATCATCCAGGCGGCCGGCATCGACCCGCTCTGGTTCGGCATATTCCTGGTCATCACGGTGGAAACGGCCCAGATCACGCCACCCGTGGGCTTCAATCTGTTCGTGCTGCAAAGCATGACCCAGCACGAGATCACCTATATCGCCAGGGTCTGTGCCCCATATTTCGGCCTCATGGTGCTGCTGCTGATCGTGCTGTGGCGTTTCCCCGCGCTGGCGACCTGGCTGCCCGGGCACATGTAAGCGCCCGCCTGCGACAAGCGCCCGCCTGCGCGGCCCGGCCGGTGCGACGAGCGGTGCGAAGCAATGTCCTGAATCCCGATCTTTGCGAAAAGGGCCGCATCAGGGGCCATCGGACCCGGACCGCCCCTGCGACGAACCTTGCATGACGCCTGCCGCGCGCAGACGCGCGTGCACGCCCGCCACGATGCGGTCACAGCGTTCGCCCGCAAACGAGAACGCATCGCGCGCATGCAGATCCACGGTGCCCTGCAGGCGGTCCTGCAACAGCCGCCGCGCACGCATGTAGCGCACCCGCACGGTGGCCTCCGGGATGCCCAGCACATCGGCCACCTCGGAGGACGGCATTTCCTCGACGCCACGCAGCATGAAGACCGCACGGTACATCTCGGGCATGGCGTCGATCTGTTGCTCGACCAGACGGCGCAGCTCGGCGCGCCAGGCCATCTGCTCGGGCTGCGCGGAGTCGGGCAGTGCTGCCCTGGGGTCGTCGATAGGCATGGCGTCCTGTTCCTGTGGATCGTGGTGTACCAATTGGATGACCGCCTCGCGGGCTTTGTTTCGACGGCGGCGCATCAGGGCCTCATTGGCCACGATGCGCGTCAGCCAGGTGGACGGTTTCGCTTCGCCGCGAAAATCCTTCATGTGGCTCCAGGCCTTCCACCAGGCCTCCTGTACCGCGTCTTCGGCTTCCATCTCGTCATGCAGAATGCTGCGGGCGGTCCGGTAAAAGCGCTGGTTGTAACGCCGCATCAAGCGATTGAACGCGTCCAATTCCCCCGCAGCGGCTTGCCTGACCAGGGTCAGGTCATCCAGCGCTGCGGGATCCACTACCGTATCCATAGGGGCTCCAGACAGGATTTCAGGGTTCATTGCGGCAATCCACGTTTTGCCGCGCGGCGCGTCATCATGACACCATCCCGACCGGATCCTTTCCAGCCATTGCGCTTGCGTTGTGAACATTCCGCCTGCATCGATCCACTCCATGCGTACCATCCCCCGGTATTTTGCCAGTGTTTGCCGTGCCGCGTCGATACGCTCTGCTGCGCTGCTGGCACAATCCCTGCTGCGCCCGACCCTGCCCGCCGGGGCAGAACCCTATTGACACGCACTATCCGTTGCGTAAACTGCAGGGTCACGCAACAAATGTTTCGAAGAGGAAACCCATGATCAAACTGAAATCCATAGCCGCCATCCTGGCAACCGGCCTGGCCCTCACCGTCACCCCCACGCAGGCGCAGACCCAGTTCGTGACGGTGGGAACCGGCGGCGTGACGGGCGTGTACTATGCCGTGGGCGGCGCTGTCTGCCGCCTCATGAACAAGGACCGCGCCACCACAGGGATCCGCTGCTCGGTCGAGAGCACGGGCGGTTCGGTCTACAACGTCAATACCATCCGGGCGGGCGAGCTCGACTTCGGCGTGGTGCAGTCCGACGTGCAGTACAACGCCACCAAGGGGGAAAACCAGTTCAAGGACGCCGGCGCCATGGAAGGCCTGCGGGCGGTATTCTCCATTCACCCCGAACCCCTGATGGTGGCCGCACGTCCGGAAGCCGGCGTGAAGACCTTCCGGGACTTCAAGGGCAAGCGCCTCAACATCGGCAACCCGGGTTCAGGCCAGCGCGCCACGGTCGACATGCTGCTGCCGGCGCTGGGCATGAGCAAGGCCGACTTCTCCCTGGCTTCCGAACTGAAGGCTGACGAACACGGGGCGGCCTTGTGCGACAACAAGATCGACGGCTTTGCCTATGTCGTGGGCAACCCCTCGGCCAATCTGCAGGACGTCACCACCACCTGCGCCGCGCAACTGGTCAACGTCACCGGCCCGGAAATCGACAAGCTGATCGAAACCCATCCGTACTACGCCAGCGCCACCATTCCGGGCGGCCTGTACGCCAACAACCCGAATCCGACCACCACCTACGGCGTGCTGGCCACGATGGTCACCTCGGAAAAGACCTCGCCCGAAGTCGTCTACCAGCTGACCAAGGCCGTCTTCGAGCACTTCGACGAGTTCAAGAAATTGCACCCGGCCTTTGCCCACCTGGACCCTCAACACATGATCAAGGATGGCCTGACGGCTCCGATGCATGAAGGCGCCGTCAAATACTACAAGGAAAAGGGCTGGATGTAATTCTGCCGCCGTCCTCGGGCAGCGGGCCTGCGTGCCCGCCGCCTGGCACTGCGGCCTGCTGCATCCGCTGAACCGAACAGCGCTGAACCCTGCCCTATAGAACCCCGCCCTATAGAACCCTGCCCTATAGAAGCCTGCCCGTGCGAGCGACCGATCAAACCGTCTGTCGCTCGCTTCTGCCGTCCCGGGAGACCCGCCCTTGATTTCGAAACACCCATCCGGTACCGACCTGCACCTCACGGACGAGGAGCTCAAGCAGCTGGTGGCGGACACCGACACCGGCGGGCGCGCGCCGCAAGGCGTGGTCGCCCGCGTGATCCTGCTCACGGCCCTGGCCTGGTCGCTGTTCCAGCTTTGGATCGCCTCGCCACTGCCCTTCACGCTGGGCGTGTTCGTCCTGAACACCACGGAATCGCGCGCCATCCACCTGGCATTCGCCATTTTCCTGGGCTTCCTGCTGTTTCCCGCCTTCAAACGCTCGCCCAGACAGGTCATCCCGATCCCGGACTGGATCTTTGCCATGGTCGGCGCCTTCTGTGCGGCCTATCTGTACCTGTATTACGATCAGATCTCCCGGCGACCGGGCCTGCCGACCACCCAGGATCTGGTGGTGGCCGTCACCGGGCTGGTGCTGCTGCTCGAAGCCACCCGCCGCGCCCTGGGCATGCCGCTGGTGGCACTGGCGGTCGTGTTCATCGGCTACATTTTCCTGGGGCCTTACATGCCCGACATGATCGCCCACCAGGCGGTCTCCCTGGGCAAGGGCATGTCGCACCTGTGGCTGAGCACCGAAGGCGTCTACGGGGTGGCGCTGGGGGTTTCGGCCAGCTTCATCTTCCTGTTCGTGCTGTTTGGCGCCCTGCTGGAAACGGCGGGCGCGGGCAACTATTTCATCCAGTCCGCCATTTCGCTACTGGGCGGTCTGCGGGGTGGCCCGGCCAAGGCTGCCGTGATGGCATCGGCCGCCACCGGGGTCATCTCGGGCTCTTCGATTGCCAACGTCGTCACCACCGGCACCTTCACCATTCCGCTGATGAAACGCGTGGGCTACCGCCCCGACAAGGCCGCCGCCGTAGAGGCCGCCGCATCGGTCGACGGCCAGATCATGCCACCCGTCATGGGGGCAGCCGCCTTCTTGATGGTGGAATACGTCGGCATCCCCTATTCGCAGGTGGTCACCCATGCCATCCTGCCGGCGCTGATTTCCTACATCGCGCTGTTCTATATCGTGCACCTCGAAGCCGTCAAGGCCGACATCCGCGGCATCGCCCGCGCCCATCCTGCCTCCTGGAAATACCGGCTGATCTCCACCGGGATGACCGTCAGCGGGGTCATCCTCCTGGCGGCCATCGTGTATTACGGCTTTGGCTGGGTCAAGACCGTTGCAGGTGATGCGTCCCTGCCGATCGCCGCAATCACCCTCGTGCTGGTGTACATCGGCCTGCTGAAATTCGGCACGCGATACCCCGAACTGAAGCTCGACGACCCCGACACCCCGCTGGAAACCCTGCCCGACATCGGCCCCACGCTGAAGTCCGGCCTGCACTTCCTGCTGCCGGTGGTCGTGCTGATCTGGAACCTGATGATCGAACAGCTGTCGCCGGCCACCTCGGCCTTCTGGGCCACTCTGTTCCTGATCTTCATCCTGGTCACCCAGCGACCCCTGGTGGCATGGTTCCGCGGCCAGCGATCCCTGCTGGAACCGGTGCGCCAGGGTGCGCGCGACCTGATCACCGGTCTGGTCACCGGGGCGCGCAACATGATCTCCATTGGCCTGGCCACGGCCGCTGCCGGCATCATCGTCGGCACCGTCACCCTGACCGGGGTGGGCCTGGTCATGACCGAATTTGTCGAAATGGTCTCGGGCGGCAATCTGTTCATCATGCTGGGCATGGTGGCCGTCATCTGCCTGATCCTGGGCATGGGCCTGCCGACCACGGCCAACTACATCGTCGTGTCCACGCTGATGGCACCGGTGGTGGTCGAACTGGGCGCCCAGAGCGGCCTGCTGGTGCCACTGATCGCCGTGCACCTGTTCGTGTTCTACTTCGGGCTCATGGCCGACGTCACCCCACCCGTCGGGCTGGCCTCGTACGCGGCAGCCGGCATCGCCCGCACGGATCCGATCAAGACCGGGGTCACGGCCTTCAGCTACAGCATCCGCACCGCCGTGCTGCCCTTCATGTTCATTTTCAACACGCAGCTGCTGCTCATCGATATCGGCGGTCCGCTGCAGCTGACCATCACCGTGACGTCGGCCATCCTGGCCAACCTGATTTTCGTTGCCGCCACCCAGGGCTGGTTCATCGATCGCAACCGCTGGTACGAGGGCGTCGTGCTGCTGCTGATCGCCTTTTCCCTGTTCCGCCCGGGCTTCTGGATGGACCGCATCATGCCGCCCTACACGCTCGAACCCGCCAGCCGGATCATGGACTATGTGGAACACGCCGAACCCGGCCAGGCCCTGCGCCTGCGGATCCACGGCGAAGACCTCTATGGCAAGGAAATTTCCAAGGGCGTGCTGCTGAACCTGGGCCAGGGCAGCACGGCGCGCGAGCGCCTGCAGGCCACAGGCCTGCGCACGCTGGCCGGCGCTGACCAGCTGGACATCATCGCCGTGCAGTTCGGCAGCCAGGCTGCCAAGCTGGGCATCGAGCAGGGCTATGCCATCACCGGCATGGAGGTCCCGACGAACCGCCCGGCCAAGGAATGGATGCTGCTGCCTGTCCTGGCCGTGCTGGCACTGCTGATGAGTCTGCAATGGCGCCGGCGGCGTTCCGCACCGGCTGTCGCACCCGCCTGACCAGGCTAAGGCTTGCCCAGAAAGTCGCGCTTGCCGATCGGGACCCCGTTCTGGCGCAGCATGTTGTAGGCGGTCGTGGCATGGAAATAGACGTTCGGCATCGAATGACCCAGCAGCAATTGCATGCCCTTGTAGTGCGTTTCCTGGCCGGCAACCGGCAGCACGATGTCCTTGTCTTCCGTCCCGTCGATCCGCTCTGGCGGGATGCTGCCGATGAACGCGACCGATCTGGCGATGCGAACCTTCAATTCAGCCAGCGTCGTCTCGTCGTCTTCGTAATACGGCACCTCCATCCCGGCCAGGCGCGCGACAACGCTTCTGGCCTTGTCGCAGGCAATCTGCACTTGTTTCGAGAATGGAAACATGTCGGGAAACAGCCGGTAGTTCATCAGCGTGGCAAGATCCGCTTGTCCCTGGTCCACATGCGCCTGGGCCTTGTCCAGAATGCCGGACAGGTTCCCGAGCAGGTTCACCAGCCGTGGCACGCTCGCCTGATACATGGAAATGGTCATGAAGAAATCCAGAAGAATTGAAAAATAAAGAAGCTGCGAGCCAGCATTTCTCTGCCACCCGCCACCTGATCGTCCAGCGCATGGTGCAGGGCTTGAGCCATGATCGAATGATACAATATAACGTTACGCGTGATGCTTCATGCTTGATGCTTCATGCTTCATGCATGATGCTTGATGCTTGATGCTTGATGCTTGATGCTTGATGCTTGATGCTTGATGCTTGATGCTTGATGCTTCATGCTTGATGCGTGATGCGTGATGCGGTTTGCACTGCAGCAATCCGCCAAATGAGGCCATTATTTGAAACTAGCCATTCAGCAAGTCCTGATAGCAGGCCTGCTACGCACGCTGGCCGCCTTGCCTTATGGCTTGGTCGCCCGCTCGGGTGAAGCCCTTGGCAGCGGCCTGTACACCCTGCCCAGCAAGCGCAAGCACGTTCTGCTGTCCAATTTGCGTTTGTGCTTCCCGGAAATGGATGAGTCACAGCGTGACAGTCTGGCTCGCTCCACACTGGCACACGTCATACGCAGCTACCTGGAACGCGGCATGCAATGGTATGGCAGTGCTCAGGCACTGCTCGATCTGACCGAGTTCGAAAGCGCGATCGAGCTTGCCGATTCCTACGCACAGCCCACCATCTTTCTGGGCTTTCATTTTGCCGGCATCGAGGCGGGCTGCATGGCCTATGCCGCGCGCTTTCCGGTGGCCTCGCTCTACACCCCCATGTCGGACCCGCCCACGGAACATATTGCCAGGGCACAACGCGCACGCTTTGGCACCCTCATGATTCCACGCAAACACAGTGCACGCGAAGCCATCCGGATTTTGAAATCCGGCACGCCATTGATGCTGGCTGCCGATATGGATTTCGGCTTGCGTGATTCAGCCTTCGTGCCGTTTTTCGGCGTTCAGGCCTGCACGCTGACTGCGGTATCGCGTCTTGCCAGACTGAGTGGCGCGCGGGTCATCCCGTTTACCACCCGGGTGCTGCCAGGATACCGCGGCTACCGGCTGAAGATTTTCGAACCGCTAGAAGATTATCCTTGTGGAAACGATGAGGCCGATGCCCTGTTGACCAACCGGTTTCTGGAAACGCAGATCCGCAGCATGCCGGATCAGTATTATTGGGTGCATCGCCGCTTCAAGCGACGGCCCGAAGGGGAACCATCAATCTATTGAAGTGAAGCCAGCAGGACGTTCCGCCGTCAATTGACAACAGCCCGGCCTGCTGAAATGAACAGAATCGGCGACCGGATCGTCCGCATCTGCCATTTTGCCGCCGCCAAGCGCCAGGTACAAGGCCGAACTGTCAGCCAGGCGCCTCACCTGGGCGTCGATCAAGTCCGCGCGTGTTTCCCAGGTCTGCTGCCGGACCTGCAATACGTCGCCAAGGCTGACCGAGCCCAATGCGTACTGGCGCTCCATGGAGTGCAGATACAGCCGGGATTCCGTATCGGCCGTTGCGCGTGCCGCCAGGGACCGGGCGTCCTGGTCCACTGCCCGCAGAACGTCCGCGACTTCTCGCAGGGCCTGCAGCACGACATCCTGATAGTTCGCGGCAGCCGCGTCCAGTGCCGCCAGCGACGCGCGTTTTTCGGCATTCAGGCCGGGCTTGAACAGAGGCTGGGTCAACTGGCCGAGCAGGCTCCACGCTGCCGAACCGGCCCCGAACAGCGCTCCTGTCGTCAGGGCCTGGGAGCCCAGGCTGGCGCCCAGCTCGATCTGTGGGTACAAGCGGGCCACGGCCACCCCATAATCGGCATTGGCCGCATGCAACAACGCTTCGGCCGACTGAATGTCCGGGCGCTGTCGCACCAGCTCCGAGGGCAATACCAGAGGCAGCCTGGCCGGCAGGGTGAATTCATCCAGCCGGAAGTCCGGCACCCTGGCGGTTCCGGGAGCCTGCCCGGACAGGACTGCGAGAAGATGATCTTGCTGCTCCAGCTGCTTGTGCAACAAGGGCAGTTCCGCCCAGGCCCGCGCCGCTTCGGTCTGCAGGACATGGACGGCATCCGGCGAGGCCTGCCCGACACGCAACTGCTCCCTGGCCAAGTCCACGCGCGCATCCAGATCCCTGGCACGGGCTTCCATCACCAAGATTTGGTCCGCCAGGCCCGCGCGGGCGAAGGCCGTCGACACGATATTGCCTGCCAGCGAGAGCTGCGCCGCGGCCAGTTCATGGCTGCGATAATTCGTGCGCGCGGCCAGGGCCTCGAGCGCCCTGCGATTGCCTCCGGCCAGATCGAGCGTGTAATGCACGGAGATGCCCGCATCGTAGAGACTGAATTCACGGCTGTCGCCCGACAGCCCCTGGGCAGCCTGGTTGAGTTTCTGGCGCTCGGCGCCCGCCCCCGCCTCGACCTGCGGATACAAGGTATCGCCCGCGCGCGCGGCATAGGTTTCGCGGGCCTCGCGCAGCTTCGCACGGGCCGCATCCAGTGTCGGGCTGGCGCGCAGGGCCTGCTCGACCAGGTCATCCAGCCTTGCAGATCCGAAACCGTGCCACCACTGGCCATCGAGGCTCAGCCCCGGAACGATTTGCTGCGACGCACCAAAAGCAGACAGGGCTGAAACCGTCCTGGATGGCTGATTTTCCGCCGTATAGCGGCTGCTTGCCGGGGGTTCCGGGGGCTGGAAATCCGGTCCGACGGCACAGCCCGCCAGCACACTCGTCAAAATCAGCAGCGCAAGCATTGCACCGCACCGCGCCCGACTGGCCGCAACGGCTGCCGGCAAAGGCCTGGCGCACTCAGTGCCCTTCATGAAAGCGCTCCACAAACGGCTGGCGGAAACTCTGGTGGCATTCCAGACAGCTTTGCTGGGTTTTCGCAAACAAGCGGATGACGTCTGCTCCCTGATGGGCTTCTGCAGCTTGCTGCATGTGGCCGGCCACTTCCTTCAGGCGGGCGTCATGCTGCCTGAATCTGCCTGCGTCAGATCCGAGCCATGCGAGAATGCGCAGCTTCTCCGTCATGGGTGGCTCAGCATGGTTGGCGATGGCGGATGCCAGACTGGCCACCCGATTCCAGTCCTCCAGGGTGGTCGCCCGGACAATGGCCTCCATATCGGATCCCATCCGGTCCATGATGTTGCGCAATTCCATCTGCTTGACGCTGCCCTGCGCCCACAGCAGCCCTCCGGGCAACAGGACACCGCAAAGGAGGACGACTCTTGCCATAAGGGATGAAAGGGATGAAAGGGATGAAAGGGATGAAAGGGATTTCGAACCAGTCATCACGCACGCTCCTGATACATCGGATTTGAAAGAAAATTGACCCAGTCATGCTTGTGGCCGCTGCGCAGGCCTGAAACCGGCCAGCCAAGCCTGTTGCGCAGGACATCCGCAAAAATTCTGGTGCAATGGCTTCGCTGACCACACCCGGCCGTGGGCCGCAATTCCAGCTTGGGCGCGCGGCCGAACCGCAGGCCGGCAGTCAAAGCATCCCGGCCGAGGCCGGATTCTGCCCGGTGGGGCATCCCGCGAACCGGTGCATCAGATTCAGGCAGCGCCAACGAGGCATCCGCAAAGCTGTCGCCAGACGTCACGAAAACCTGCCTGGGTGGTTTGCGGAAATGATCGGACCACGCCAGGATGGCAGATTCGAATGCGTCCCCGCCCGGATCGGAGATGCTTGAAGCAGGCAGTTCGATGATCAGGATGTCAGCCAGCTCGAGGTCCGGACCAGTGGCCAGATCAGCAAAATCGGGATGCCTCAGACCCGTGGTAAAGAGCAATTTGGTGTTCAGGCCGTATTCGGTGAGCCAGATTTCGATGACCGGAGTGCTGGATATATGGCGCGCCCGGCGAAGCCGGCATCGCACCGCCGGACCCGGAAAGAATGCGTGACCACATTCAAAGCGGTCAGCCAGCCGGAATGGATGGGGATCCTGATTCCCGACCTGTACTGTTGCAGTGCGGGCGGCTTCTTCAGCCAGGCTCGGGAAACGTCCGGACAATGCCATGATGCCCCCACCCGCCCCACAGGGGGACAGGCAAAAATCGACATCCGGCAGCTGGCAGGACGCAGACACGGCGCAGGCTGCCGGCCCGGGGCACGTGCCCGGGCGCGGTCTCCGATGGACCAGAAAACGCGTTTCGCGCGATTCCAGCAAATAGGTCGGCCCGAATGTCCCGGGCCCGCTCCCGATCAGACTCAGTTTCACGATCGCTCCTTGCAGGCGGTATTTGAATGGTCGAAATCAGTCAAAGCTGCGTCCCTCACCCGCTTCCTCGTGGGTCACGCCATCGCGGATGTGATAGATGCGTTTGAATGTCGGTATGATCTTTTCATCATGCGTGACCACGATGACGGCGGTCTCGAAACGCCGCGCCATGTCATTCAGAATGCGCACCACGGCCAGCGCCCTGATCGAATCCAGCGGTGCGGTCGGCTCGTCTGCCAGGATGACCGGCGGCTGGTTGATCAGCCCGCGCGCAATGGCCACGCGCTGCTGCTCGCCGCCCGAAAGACGAACCGGCATGGCTTGGGCACGATGCTGGACATCGAGCGCGGTCAGCAGCTCCAGCGCGCGCTCGCGCGCCTTCTCATTGGAGACCCCCGCCAGCATCGGCAACAGCGCGACGTTATCGATCACATCCAGGAACGGAATCAGATACGGGGCCTGGAACACGAAGCCGATCTTGTCGCGCCGCAAGGCGGTCAGGTCGCGCATCTTCCAGCCACCATCGAAGATGACGGTGTCCCCCAGCGCCATGCGGCCGGACGTGGGGCTGATGACCGCCCCCAGACACTTGAGCAGCGTGCTTTTCCCGGAACCGGACGGACCGATCAGACCGACCACTTCCCCCGGATGGACGTGCATGTTGACATCCTTCAGGGCGGTGAATGCCGTGTCGCCGGAACCAAAGCGCTTGCTCAGGTTTTCAATGTGAATGCCTTTCTTGCTCATGGCGCTACCCGATGGCCTCGGCCGGATCCACCTTGAGTGCCATGCGGATGGCCACAAGACTGGACAGCACACAAATGACGAGAATGGAAAAGAAGCCCGCCACCGTATCGTCGGGAACCAGCAGGACATACTTCGGAAACACCGGGGCGGCGAAGGTGGCGGAGATCTTGCCGACCACAAAGCCGATGACACCCAGCACCAGGGCCTGTTGCAGAATCATCCCGGCAATCGTGCGGTTGCGGGTGCCAAGCAGCTTGAGCACGGCAATTTCCCGGATCTTGTCCATCGTCAGGGTGTAGATGATGAAAGCGATGATCGCCGCACTCACGATGGCCAGGATGACCAGAAACATGCCGATCTGCTTGGCCGAGGTGGCGATCATCTTGCCGATCAGAATGTCTTCCATCTGCTGCCGGTCGTAGACGGTCAGGCGCTTCCAGCGGCGGATGGGCTCGGCGACCTGCTGCGCCGTGTAGCCCGCCTGCACTCGTACCAGGATGGCATTGACCTGATGATTGCTGGACTGGGTCTCGTTCACGGCATCCAGCACGTCCGACTGTCCCGGACGATTGAAAGCCGGATTGGCCTCATTGCGGCGCCGCTGCATCAGAATGGCATCGTTGTCCTTCAGGAACTGGACTTCCTGGGCATCCTTCAATGGAATGAAGATCATCGGATCTCCGTTGGACGACACCATCCGCCGCGTCATTCCGACCACGGTGTAGTGATTGCGGCGAATCTTCAGGCGATCGCCCGGGCGAAAGCCGCTTGCCTCGTCCACCACGGCTTCGTAGTGGCCGCGTGTGATCTGCCGCCCGGAAACCAGCTGCGGCGGCCATCCGGGGGTGCCGGGCTGCCCTGCGGCAATCCCCACCACCATGACCCGCACATCCTCATCACCCTTGCGAACCTGCATGGTCTGGTAGGTGACGTTGGCGGCCTGGGCCACACCAGGGACGATGGCGACGCTGCGCCAGAGATCATCCGGAATGCTGGAGGATTCCGCATAGGGGCCCAGCGTGTCTTGCTGCACCACCCAAAGGTCCGCGCCGCTGTTGTCCAGCAGGACCTTGCCATCATCCACCATGCCGCGATAGACCCCCGCCATGGTCAGCGTGACCCCGATCAGCAAGCCCAGCCCCACCCCGGTAAAGACGAACTTGCCCCAGGCGTGCAGGATGTCGCGTCCCGCGAGGCTGATCATGGCTTGATCCCATCGATCTGATCGACGACATGCACCCGGCTGTCCGGCGACAGCTTCGAGTCGCTGTAGACCACGACGCGGTCACCTGCCCGCAGCCCCTTGTAGATCTGAACATGGCCGGTCAGATCGGCGGGACCCAGCGTCAGCGGTGTGAAGTCCAGCCTGCCATCCACATACTGCCAGGCCCCCTGCTCTTCCCCCTGCATGCGTATCGCCGCATTCGGAATCGTCGGTGCGGCGGGCCCGGCATCCAGCTGCACCGTGACTTCGGCGAGTTCGCCCAGCGGAGGCAGCGGCACGGGTGTGGCATCAAAGACGATCTTCGCCAGCGTTTCTTCCGTGACGGAATCCGCCAGGGGCTCCACCCGCAGCACATGACCGGTCAGTTTTTGGCCTTGCCGGGATCGAAGCCGGACTTTGGCAGGCAGGCCGGGTGCCAGACCCTCGGCATTGATCTGCTCGAAGCGCGCGTCGACCCAGAGCTGCGCCGGGTCCACAAGTTCGATGACGGACTGGCCCGCCACCACCGTGGAGCCCGGCTCGGCCTGCCGCGCCACGACCAGGCCCGCCACCGGCGCCTTCAGTTCCAGATGCTGATGCCGGGCCTCGAGGGCGCGCAAGTCGGCCTGCGCACGATCCACCTCGTCGCGCGCCGCATCCAGCTGCGCGGTTGCCGTATCAAGTTCCTGACGTTTGGTCAGCGCGACTTCCTGGCTGGTGCCATGCACCGCCAGCAACTTGCGGTAGCGCTCGGCCTGGGTGCGGGCGAACGACTGTTCGGCCTGCGCCAGCTTGAGCTTGGCTCTGGCCCCCTCGAGTGCGGCCTGCTGAGCCAGGATACGGTCATCCAGATCGACCGGGTCCATGACCCCCAGTAACTGGCCGGCCTGAACCACATCGCCGACCTGCACATCCAGGCTGAGAATGCGACCGGCCGCTGTGGGACCGATCTTGTATTGATACCGTGCCTCGACGGTACCCAACCCGGACAGGGCGGGTTTGACCGCCCGGGATGTGACCTGCGCCACAGTCACGGGCACAGGTGCCAGAGGGCCGGAACGCAGCGCCACATAGACGAACAGAACAGCCAGGGGCACGACAACCGCCAGCAGGGCCAGGGTGCGGCGACGGACGGGAGACAGATTCATGCTGTCCTCCTGATGCTGCGCGCGTACAAGGCAAACACACCCGCTGCGTGAGGGTGCATGCGTGACGGCGCACCCGCCAGCAATGACTGGATCACCAGCCCCTGGATCATGCCGATGAACTGTATGGAGGCCGCTTGCACATCCAGATGCGCATCGAACTCGCCACGGGCCTTGCCGGACTCCAGCAAGCGGCGCAGGCGGGCCTCGTACTGGTGCGTCAGATTCTTGGCGATCACCTTGGCCAAGGTGTCCGCGGGCCGCTGCAATTCACCAAAGACCATCCGCGATACGCCAGGATGCCTGGCAATGAAATCGATGTGTGCCACAAATATGGCCTGCAACGCAGCCATGGGAGTGTGCGCGCCCGCAGCCGCCGCATCGACGCGCGCCAGCAGGCGCTCGGCAATCCAGTTCATCACTGCCTGCAGCATGGTGTCCTTGCTGGGGAAATGACGGAAAAGCGTCCCCTGGGTGACTCCCATGCGTTGTGCGATGGCCCCCGTCGTGATGTCGTTGGGGTTCTGTTCCGCAGCCAGGTCCACAACCGTTTCGACTATCGCTGCACGCCGTTCATCGGCTGAAAAATGTCTTGGTTGAGCCATCATGTCAAACAGATTAGTGAGTAAGTACTTACTATCTTATCCATGAACTGAAATTTTTGCAAGGGGCATTTCAGCCCTCCGGCAGGGACGTCTCGGTCGCCACACGCAGAAAGGTCAACAGATCGCGCAACAACTTCTGGCATCATGGATGCCGTCAGACGCTGAAGCGAGGGAACCCCAACATGTCAAAAATTGTGGTCGCATCCGATCTTTCGGACCGCTCGACGCTGGCGATCAGGCGCGCCCTGCTTCTGGCGCAGTCCTTGCAGGCTGATCTGACTCTGCTGCACGTCTGTGAAACAAGCGATGTGCCCACGGTAACCGCCGCCCATGCAGCACTGGATCAAGCGCTGGATCAAGCGCTGGAACAGGCGCTGGGACAGGCGCTGGATCCGGCGCTGGAACAGCAAGCGCTGGATCCAGTGCGGGCGCGCAGCACATCCGCAGAGCTGCGCATCGAAAAGCGCGTCGTGTGCGGGGATGCTTGCGATGTGATCGTCCAGTTTGCCAGCACGGCCGATCTGCTCGTCCTGGGCGAACCGCGCAGGCATACCCTGCGAGAATTCTTCATCGGCTCCACGGCTCACCGGATCATGAAGGGCCTGTCGACGCCGGGGCTCATGGTGCGCACCCGGGCCGAAGAACCGTACCGGCGGCTGGTGTTTGCCGTGGATTTTTCCCAGGCATCCGTCCACGCTATCGAAAGGGCGCTCGAACTGGGGATGGCCCGGGAAAACTGCGCCGCAGTTCATGTCTACGACTTGGCCCGGATCGATCTCATGGTCGAAGCATCCTCCTATTCCATGGCGCACATCAAAGAGCAGGTCCGCCGCGAAACCGCAAAGATCGAACGAAAACTGAGCGCCCTGATGAAAAAATCCGGCTTGCGCGGCCAGCCTGCCGCCATCCTGGCAAAAGCCTCACCGGCGGATTCCCTGCTGGTCTTTGCCCGAACATACCAAGCCGACCTCATCGTCCTGGGCAACCGCAGGCGTTCCAATCTGGCAAAGATCGTCCTGGGCAGCGTCGCCGAAGAAACCCTGGTGAATGCCCCGTGCGACATTTTGCTGGTCCCGACCCGTTCGGCTTGACATCCTCCCCCCCTCTCGCTGATGCGAGCCGTCCAAGGGACGGAAAGGAAGGGGATTCCTACCGCGTTCAGCCCGCATGGACTGACTCACCTCGGTGGGTTCCTGCTGCTGGCGGCCTTACCGCACCGCTCACTTCACAGGCGATCCGGGCT